>Ga0265313_10000001_pt1 | contig 313647 bp, 299 predicted proteins | sample 4123metaG_FD_203122 | JGI IMG/M metagenome (GOLD analysis project Ga0265313, IMG submission 203122) | Rhizosphere microbial communities from Carex aquatilis grown in University of Washington, Seatle, WA, United States - 4-1-23 metaG | ecosystem: Host-associated > Plants > Roots > Rhizosphere... | reverse complement strand
GCCGCCTTCAACTACTCGGCCTACGAATCGTCGTATCCCAAGAATCTCGGCCAGTTGCCGCACATTCGCGGCAACAACGGCCAGGCCGACGTCACGACCTCAGACATTCTCAACGGGCAATACCCGTAACCACGAAAAAAGGGCATTCCTGCTCGCAGGCCACTCTTGGCCCAGGAGCTTATAATTGGGAGTAATCAGGGGGCTCAGCGCGGCCCCCTTCCCTATCCCAAAGGCGGAGCTTCAATGCGGATCAAGTACGAGGTGTCGGCGGGCGGACTGCTGCTGCGTCGGCGTGACTCAGGCTACGATGCCCTATTGATCGGTCGGGGCGAACCGCCGCGCATTTGGACGCTTCCCAAAGGTCACGTAGAAGCAAGAGAATCGACCGAGCAGGCCGCGCTCCGTGAAGTGCATGAAGAGACGGGTTGCTGGGCCGAGATCATTACGCGCCTGACCGAGATCTCGTACTGGTTTTACGTCGGCAAGGCCAAGCACAAGAAGTCGGTGACCTTCTTTTTGATGCGGTATCTGTCGGGCGATCCGGCCAACCACGACCACGAAGTCGACGAGGCGCGCTGGTTCGACGTGGCGCAGGCGCGCAGGACGCTCAAATACGTCAACGAGAAGCGCCTGGTCGACCACGCGCTCGAGTATGTCGCCGCGCATCCCGATGCGCTCGGCGAACCGGCCGAACTGGTCGCCGCGCAGTCGCTCTCGTCCTGAGTACGTTCAACGTCCGGATCGAGGCCTTCGACGGTCCGCTGGACCTGTTGTTAAGCCTCATCAAAGAGCAGCAGCTGGATATCGCAACCGTTCCCCTGGCGACCGTCGCGGAGCAGTATCTCGATTACGTGCGCGCGATGGAGGTGCTAGACGTGGAGATCGCCGCCGAGTACCTCGTCATCGCGGCGACGCTGATCTTTCTAAAGTCAAAGGCGCTGCTGCCGCCGATTCCTCAGGAGCTGCTCGACGAATCCGAGGAAACGGCCGAACAAGTCGAAGAGCGCCTTCGCCGCCGCCTGATCGCCTACTCGCAATACCGCGAGCTCGGTCAGCAGCTGCGGGAGCGGCAGGGGGAGGCCGCGGCCTTTCTCTATCGTGAATCCGGCGATCCGGCCGGCGAGATGGTCCAGCGCTTCGACATCGACCCGCAGAAACTCAAAAGCGCGTTCATCGAGATGTTACGCCAGGCACGCCCGGAAAAGCGCTCGATTGTCGGCGAACGAATCTCGCTGATGGCATCGATGGACTACATCATGCGCCGCATCAAGGAGCGGGGCGAGGCGCGCTTTTCCGAGCTCTGCGGCGAGCTCGGCATGACCCGCGACGTCATTATCGTAACCTTTCTGGCCGTGCTCGAACTGATAAAGCGCCGGCGGGTCACCTTCGAACAGGCCGAGCCGTTCGACGATATTCGCCTCTTTGCTAAGGCTGCCGCGTGAATCTGCGTCAGGAAGAACTCTCCGCCGAGGAGTCGGCGCGTCTCGAAGAGGCGGTGCTGGAACTGCAGCGTCCGGTCGAAGCACTGCTCTTTGTGGCCGGTGAAGCGCTCTCGATCTCGCAGTTGGCCAAGTTCCTTCACGCCCAGGAGCGCGAGATTGCGGCGGTGCTGCAGCGGGTCGAAGCCGATTACGCCGAGCGCGGAATCGTCTTGCGCGAGGTCGCCGGTGGCTATCGTTTCGCCACCTCGCCGGCCGCGCGCGACGTCGTCGAAGCCTACCTCTTGCCGCCTAAGACGACGCTCTCCACGCCGGCTCTCGAGGCGCTCGCCATCGTGGCCAACCTTCAGCCCGTTACGCGCGGTGAGATCGAAGCGATCCGCGGCGTCAACTCCGACAGCGTCGTCAGCACGCTGCTCGATCGCGGGCTTATCGCCGAGGCCGGCCGCAAAGACGTCGTCGGACGTCCGATGCAGTATAAGACCACGCCGTTTTTCTTGGAGTCGTTTGGGTTGCGCTCGCTCGACGATCTGCCGCAGCTGGAACTCGAGCCCGGCCAGTCCATTCCGTTCGATCTCGGAGGCGTCAAAGTTCCGTCGTGAGCCGGTGAAGATCGGTCTTCACGTACACGTCGCGAGCGGTTACGCCAAGGCCGTCGCGCACGCCAAACGTTGTGGAGCCTCGGCGATTCAAGTCTTCTCGACCAATCCGCGCAGCTATCGAACGACGGCCATCGACGAAGGCGCCCTGGACAACTTCGCACAGATGCGTCGCGAGGCCGGCCTCGATCCGTGCGTCATCCATACGCCCTATCTCATCAACCTGGCTAGTGCCGATCCGAAGATCGCCGCCGGCTCCTCGCACCTGTTGAAAAACGATCTCGCCGTCGCGGCGCGTGGCGGAATGCGATTCGTCAACACGCACCTGGGCTCGTACGGAGATCGCGATCGTGACGAAGCCTTCACGGCTATCCGCCAAGCGCTGGAGAGCGCGCTCGAAAACATAGTGCCCGGCGTTTTCTTAGTGCTCGAGAATTCGGCCGGCGCGGGAAATCTCGCGGGCGGCACGCTTGAAGAACTCGGCGTGTTGGTTCGCAGCATTGACCATCCGCAGTTAGGCGTTTGCCTCGATACGGCGCACGCCTGGGCGTCGGGCTATGCCATCGATTCAAAAGACGGCGTAGATAAATTTATAGAGCGCGCCGAGGCCGATATCGGCCTGGCGCGCATCTTGATGTTTCACTTCAACGACACCCAAGTGGAGTTGGGAGCCGGCCGCGACCGGCACTGGCATATCGGCGAGGGCCGGATTGGATTCGAGGGGTTTCGCGCGCTACTGGCTCACCAGGAGTTGCGCGAGAAGACAGCCATTCTCGAGACCCCCGGAAGCGACGCTGATGACGAGCGTAATATGCTTACGATTCTCGCCATCGAGCGCGGCGCTACGTCACCCGTAGGTGCGGCAGGCGGAGATTCGACTCCAGGAAAAGGGCCGAGTCGGCCCGGTTAACTCTCAGCTTGAGATCGACATCGCTGATGTCCGAAACGAGGGGAGCGGTACGAACGGGATCGCGGAACATGTGACAACCTTTGACGAATGTGGTAACCTTCAATCATTATATAGTGGTGACAGTAACTTGTCAACTTGTTTTACCGGTGAAAGCTAGTCCCGCATGACGGCCGCCCTGGAGAACGCGCCTGGGGCTCTCGACCTCATTCGCGTCTTCGAAAACACCCTCAATTTACCCGACGGTCCCGACGAGCTGGACTCGGTTGACCACGGTGCCGCCTGGTGCCTCAGCCACGGGCTTCCTCCGGTCGCCGACAATGGCGAGCTCGAGCGCCTGCGCGGCTTCCGCGAGGCCCTGCGCGAGGTGCTCTTTGCCAATAACGGCGCCGGCGAGGTCCGGGCGGCCTGGGAGCACCTGCGGCCGTTCGTCAGTGCAGCCCATCTCCGCCTGACCGTGGACTCACACCGCGGATTGGATTTACTCCCGGCGGCGCCCGAAGCCGACGGCGCGATTGCGGCGTTGCTCGCCGTCATCTACGAAGCGCTGCTCGATAGTACGTGGCCGCGAATGCGAGCCTGTCGCAAGCTCAGCTGCCGCTACGCATACTTCGATCGCACCAAGAACGCATCGCGCGCGTGGTGCAGCATGGCGACGTGCGGCAACCAGGAGAAAGCGGCGCGCCGGCGGCTGCGTGAGCGTATCGCCCGCTAACTTCGTCGCGCACTTCGACGTCGATGCTTTTTACGCAAGCGTCGCGATTCGCGACGAGCCGCGCCTTCGCGGCAAGCCCGTCGCCGTAGCCGGACGAAGCCGGCGCGCCGTTGTCTTAACCGCTTCCTACGAAGCGCGCCCGTACGGCGTTCGCTCGGCCATGCCGCTTTATCGAGCGCTGGCCGCCTGTCCCGATCTTATCGTCGTCCCGCCGGAGATGCAGAAATACCGCACGATCTCGCGACAGATCTTCGAGATTTTTCGCAGCGACGGCAAGCCCGTTGAAGGGCTCTCGCTCGACGAAGCATTCGTCGGATTGGGAACGACGACGCTCGACGAAGCCGAAGCGTTTGCGGCACGCGTGCGCCGCGACGTTGCCGGGGCGACCGGCCTGACGATCAGCGCCGGCGTCGCGACCGCAAAGATGGTAGCGAAGATTGCGTCGGATAACTGCAAACCCGACGGCCTTCTGAGCGTCGCCCCTGGTGAAGAAGCCGCCTTTCTCGCGCCGCTGCCGGCCGGCCGATTGTGGGGCATCGGACCGAAAACGCAATCGCGCCTGCAGCTCTTCGGCATCTCGACGATCGGCGAACTCGCGCTGCTCGAAGAACCGGCGCTGCGCGAGCTGTTCGGTTCGTGGTGGCTCTCGGTACGCGATCTCGCGCGCGGCGTCGACCCGCGGCGCGTCGAGCCCGAGCGCGAAACCAAATCGATCTCGACCGAGGAAACGTTTGAATACGACGTCAGCGACGAAACGCGGCTCGTCGCCGTCCTGCGCGAACAGGCCCGCGAGCTCGCCGAAACGCTCGAGCGCGAGCGCACCGTCGCCCAAACCATCGCCGTGAAAATCAAACGCGCCGACTTTACGACTCTCGGAAGACAGACGCATTTGGCGGAACCAACGCGTGACGCGCGGCGCATCTTCCGCGCCGCGGTTTACTGCTTACGCCGCGCCGAGCTCGACGGCGCCCCCGTGCGCCTCCTGGGAACCCGCGTCGCTTCCCTCACCGAGGGCGACTCACTACAAACGAGTTTGTTTTAGCTTTCCCATGTCATCCCTGAGCGAGCGAAGCGAGTCGAAGGTTCGCGGCTGCAAACGTAAGTTCGTGTCACCCTTCGACGGGCTCAGGGTGACACAGCATGCCTGTCCTTCGACTCCGCCGCTGCGCGGCTCCGCTCAGGATGACGGGGGTAACGCTCGCGCTACATAGCGCGTTTGCAGGTGCCTTTGAAGTTGGCCGTTGTGGAAGTGGCCGACGGGTAGCCCATAAAGTGGAAGGCATTCTGGCTATCGCGTACCGTCGTGTTGCGAGTAAGTTTGCCCGAATTCGCGTGATCGACCCACTCTTCGGTGTTGCCGCTCCACGGCTTAGCGTAAGCGACGCTCCAAGAGCCTTCGTTATCCGTTTGTGCCGACACGTAGCGGCCCGCCTTGGCATCCCAGCTGTAGGCGATGCTCAGGCCGTATGGCGTTTTCATCTTGCCTTGAGCCGGCACGAGCACCCATTGCCGCAGCACGCTGTCGTTTAGCGTGTACTCGACGGTGGCGCTCATCGGCTTATCATTCGTCGGGCCCGCCATGCACGTCCAGCTGCCGACGTAATACTTCATCGCGTCCATTCCGCCGCCGGCGGCTCCGGCCGGCGCAGTAAGGGCCGCGGCGAAAAGAAGCACTAGGGAGAATCGTTTCATCGATACCTGCCTTTCGCAGGCAAGCGTTCGCTTTATCGTAGCCGCGGCCTTTTGAGCGTCGTGCGGCCGGCGCTCAGATGTGGTCCGTGGCCCAGCCGATCTCGAGCTTTTCCGCCGTTATTCGATCGATGAGCGCGGCGCCGCGCGGCTGCAGCGGGGCCATCATTAGAACGGCGCCGTCGCGCCGTCGCACCGAAAGCCGCGGAAGCAGATCGCGCGCACCGGCCGGCGGAAGCCAACCGGCGATGCGCCGCAGGTCGCCTGCCGCAGCGCGCAGCAGTGCCGGTATCGTTGCCGCAGCCGCTTCGCTGCCGAATCCGTACTCGTCGACCACGTACGTGTCGCGCTGCGCCACGCGCACTCCGAGAATGTAGGCGGAGATAACTTTGCCGCGGCGCACGACGAGATTCACCGTGTCACCAGTTCGATGTTCGGACCCGTGTGCAATGCGCAGCCGCGTCCAGCCCCAGAGCGTTGCGTTGCGACCGAAGCCGATCCCGCCGCGGCGCGAGGTAAACTCGTAGCAACGCCGGACGGCCCGCCAGTCTTCGTCCGAATCGAGCCGGGCAGGCGCGAGGCGGCCGGAGGGTAACGCATCGGCATGCAGCGAGAACTCGCGCGACGGTAGCGCGCGAAAGCCTAACTCGGCGTAAAACTGGGGCCGAATATCGGAGAATAAGAAGGCTACATCGTAACCATCGGCGCGTGCCGCGTCGAGCGCCGACGCCACGAGGATGCTCGCGTATCCGCGGCCCCGGTACTCCGGCGGGGTAAAGACCGCGCCGAAACCAAAGGCGCGCAGCTTCTGAGCGCGGTCCTGCACCGTCCGTTCGTAACGCTTGAACGACGCGACGAGCGTACCGCCGTCATAAAGACCGATCGTCCGGTAGGATCGCTTTCCGTAGGCGCTGGTCGCCAGCGCGAGCGTTTGCTCGGCGTACGCGTCGAAGCTGCGGCGGCCGGCCCACAGTTCGGCCGTCTGTGGCAATACCTCACGAGCGTAGGCTTCCACGGATAGTTCCCGCAGACGCATCGAGAGTTTCCTTAGCGGAGCTCTTCGAGGAATTCGGGCGCAGTGACGCCGCGCGTCGACGGCCCCGACGCGGTCACCAGCACGTTCTTGCGAGCGCGGCTAAGCGCGTACTCGAAGGCACGCCGCTCCCGGTCGTTGTAGCCCTGGGCACTCTTCATACGAAACGTATAAAACGTATATTTGGCCGTCCGGGATGCACGCGCGTCGCCCGAGTTCTCCTTGGGAATCATGCCGTAGCGCGGGCTAAAGAGAAATGCATCCGGTGCGTACCAGCGCGGAAAGGCGCCCGGCCGCACGTTGGCGACGACGACCCGGTCGAACTCGCGGCCTTGCGCGGCTTCGACGCTGAGCATCCGGACGAAGCCTTCGCAGTGGGCGCCGGGCGGGACGGAGCTCTCCAAGTCGTTGGTCATGCGCTCCTGCGCATACTCGAGCACATCGCCCAACATTGCTTCGGGGCGATCGGCGAGGAAATCGCTCAAGCGCTCCAGCAGCCGTTTAAGAACAGACTGCTGCGCCCGTCCCCGCGCCGAACCCGGATCGCCTTCGCGAGCCAGCCCTTCACGCCAAACTTTACGCACGAAGTCCTCGAACGGCAGCGTTTGCATCGCGTCGATCCAACCTTCGCGCAGTTGACGGAAGCGGCGAACTCGCGACACCGCTTCCTCGCTCAAGGCCTCGTCGAGCTCGCCCCGCACGACGTTCCAGCCGAGCCGCAGATCGCGTTTGGGATCCCACCGCCCGGTGCGTGCCGTCGGTGCCGGCTCTTCGTCGAATGCAAAGAGCGCCCGCTGCGGATCGGGCGGCTCGCGAGAGAGCAGCGCCAGCGACGCGTCGGAGAGGGCGAGCGACTTGCCGGCTAGCGTGCGCAGCAGCCATTCGTGACGGAACGGATCGTAGACGTTCCACAGCAGCGCGAGTGCGTCGAGCGCGCGCCGGTCGGCAAAGAGATTGACGTCGCCGCCGACCACGACCGGAATGCCGCGCTCGAGCAGCGCGCCTTCGTAGAGTGCGACGTGCCGTACCGAACGAAAGAGCACGGCAATGCGGGCCGGCGCGACGCCTTCGCGCAGCCACGCTTCGACACGTTCGGCGATGCGTTCGGCTTCGTCGCGCGGCGTAACGTCACGATGCACTTCTACGACCGGCACGCGATGGCGCTGGGTCAGTTCGATGCGAACGGCGGCGCGCGCGAAGGCGGCGTCCCCCGCGCTCATTCTGGCGCTCGAAACGGCCGATGCAGGATCGCCGCAGAGCGTAACGCCGCCAAGCGATTCGCCGAAGATCACTTCCAGCAGCCGAACCTCGATTGCGGTGAGGCTTTGCGCGTCGTCAACGAAGGCCAAACGGTGGCGTTCGCGCAGCCGCAACGCGAGCTGTGGATCGGACTCGATAGTCTTTCGCGCGGCGACGGCGGCATCGCGCGCGGTCATTCTGCCGCCGCTCTCGACGAGCTCGACATAGCGCTCGTAGAGCTTCGCCAGAATTTTGGCCAGATCGACCTCGCGGCGATATTGGCGGGCCAGCTCGTTGGGGCGCACGTCGAGTGAATCGTGGAACGTGTTCTTCGTTGCTGCCAGGAGCCGCGGATCGGCGAGGTTAGGCGGATTAGCGTAAAACTCGGTCGCCGCAGTCAGCGCGCGCTGCAGAAACGAGGCCGGCTCCACGCCTGCATCCCGCAAGCGGCGGATCAAACGGAAGGCGGACTCGAAAAAACGCACCGGTGTTCGCAAACCGGGAACCTCCGGATCGATCTGATTCTCGGCGAAGTCGTTCCATGCCAGTTCGAAGAGCGGAATGCAGGCCTCGCGAAAAAGCAGCTCGGCTTCGGCGTCATCGACGAGACAGACTTCGACGCCGCTTTCGCGCAGCACCGCGACTGCAAAATCCTCGAGCGGACGTTCGGCTCCGACGATCAGTGGGTCGGCTTGGGGAAAAAGCTCGCGCGCTCTTGACGCACGTTGCGCCAAGGCCGTGCTCTTGCCGGTCGCCGGTGCCCCGAGCAGCGCAACGCAAACCTCAAAAGGCGCGTCGACGGCGTTGCGCTGTTCGGTGGTCAGCTCGAGTGCGATCAACTTCCGAAACGGGCCGCTTCGGTGGGCGGCCGCCGCAAGCACGCGGACGCGTAGTTGCAGTACGTACAGGCCGCGGGATCGGTGGTCGGCTCGAAATCGGCGATGCGACCGGAACCCAGAAGATCGCTGAGCTCGATCATGCGCGTTCGCGAGCGCTCGAGCTCGGCGATCGTGATGTTGCCGCCGACGCTGAGGACGACGGGCCGAACGTCGTGCATGGCGTCCTTGAGCGGGATCAACACGAGTTTGGTTACGCGATCGCCGGCTTCGGTTCGGGCCCAGTAGTAGAAGGGCAGCTGAAAGTCGCGGAAACGGCGCACCTTGTCGCCGTACTCGGCCGGAGATGCTGCGATGTTTCCGGTTTTATAATCGACGACCGAAACGCCGCCCGATCGTTCGTCGCGGTCGAGGCGGTCGATGTAGCCGACAAAAGGACGTCCTTCCAACTCCAAGTTTGCCGCCAGCTCGCGGCCGAGCACTTCGAACGGGGCCTCGCGTTCCATCACCAGCAGCCAATCGACGTAGCGCTGCGCGGTTCGCTGCGCACGCCGTACTTGCAGTTCGAATTCGACGGCGGTTTCGAAGCCGCTGCGATTGCGCTCGAAGGCCCAGGTGATGTGTTCGCGGATGCGCGCGCGCATCGCCGCCGCATCGCGGGCCCCGGGCCGGGGAAACTCGCCGTGAAAGTCCTCGAGTGCGCTATGAAAAGCCGTTCCGTACGCCGATGCGGCCGAACCCGGGTCCTCGACCGCAGCGCAGACGTATTTGTAGAACCATTTGCGCGGACACTCGGCATAAGTATTGAGCGCCGAGGCGCTAAAATGGCGCTGCCAGCCGGCGACGTTGGCCGGCGACTCCGGCGTCGCGGCCGACGTCAGTTCGATATCGGCGGGTTGCGTGGGTTCGGTCCCACTACGGCTGCTGCGACTTCCCGCCTCGGGAGGGAGCTCGAAGACGGTGACGATCGCGCCGTGCAGCGCCCGCTCGTCCAAATCGGGCGGCAGCGCACGAATGCGGCGAACGCGCTGCGCGAAGATCAGCGCACTTTCGCGGTCGGCCGGCGGCAAAGCGGGACGGCTTGCGTCGATTGCATCGAGCAGTGCGCCGGTACGCCGCGCGTGCGTCGCGTATGCGGCGCCGACGTCGTGTCCTACGCCGCTGCGGGGCGAACGGATCAACCGCAGCAGCGCGGCCTCGTCTCCGCTCCGATACCAGCGTACGGCATCGGCGACGAAGGAACGAAACTGCGCGGCAGCGGGCACCACTCCTAATGAAGTTACAGTTCCTACCAGGCGCCCCTGCACGCTTCGTATAACCGCCTTCCGATGCGGCGCATCATCATCGGCATCAGCGGGGCTAGCGGCAGCCTCTACGGTTACATGGTGCTACAGGCGCTGCGCGCGATCGGCGGCATCGAGACGCACCTGGTCCTAACGTCGGCAGCGCGCCGCACGATCGAACTCGAGACCGAGATGACCTCCGACGACTTCGAAGGACTCGCCGATGTCGCGCATCGCGACGACGACCTCGCTGCCGCAATCTCCAGCGGCTCCTTTATTACCGACGGCATGCTCGTTATTCCGTGTTCGATGAAGAGCGCGAGCGGCATCGCGTACTCGATGAACTCGAACCTGCTGGTTCGCGCCGCCGACGTCTGCTTGAAAGAGAAGCGCCGGCTCGTCTTGGTGGTTCGCGAAACGCCGCTTCATTTAGGGCACTTGCGAACGCTGGCTCAGCTGGCCGAAATCGGGGCGGTGATCCTGCCACCCATCCCCGCGATGTACGCCAACCCGCAGAGCGTCGACGATATTATCGCGCACACTGTCGGAAAAGCACTCGATCAGTTCGGAATCGCCAACGAACTCTTCAAGCGCTGGCGCTCACCTTAGGACGAGCGCGCTCCCTCCTGCGCTACTAGACGCTCGGCTAGCGCGACGTCACCGACCCGGTCGACGTTGACGCCCGTCTCGGCGTACGGTGAAACGAGCGCCCGCACGGGCGCACCGAGAATTTTCGAAGCCCGGGCCTCCGCTTGTGCGATGGAAAGCCGTCCGAGGGCAAATCGCAGCATCATGTCGACGCCGAAAAATCGAGCCAGCTTGATCGGATGTTTGCGCGCAGCGCCGAGCCCTTCGAGAAATCGGTCGAGTAGCGGCAGCGCCCGCGGCTTCATCGCAAAGATGCCTCCGCCGCAGAACGTTCCGTCACGCATTCGCGCCCACGTGTGAGGAACGTCGGGGTAGGATTGCAGGTGTACGCTCTTTTCGACGCAGCCGTAGATCACGTCGGCGTCGAGTGCCTCGACGCGGGCGATGAAATCTTCGGTCGCCCGCACCGTGAGTACCGGCAGATCCGACGCGGCGATCAAAAGGTCGTCGTCGGGCGCGAAACCGGCCAAACCATTACGCAGGCTCTCGGTGATGCGCACGCCGTCGGCGCGCAGCTCGTCGGCACCCGCTAGATCGCGATGGCCGCGCATCTCCGGAGGTGCGACCACGACCATGCGTTCGATCTGCGGCGTGGCACGCAGCGCCGCCAGGACGCGGCCCACGAGCGTAATTCCGGCGATCTCGACGAAGGCTTTGTTCGGCGCGCCGGACTGCAAGCGCGCCACGTCGTCCTGCGGTCCCCCCGCCAAAACGACCGCGTTCACTTAACCCACTCCGGCGTGGCGTCGAAAGCGCAGGCGAACCGTTCGTAGTTCGCGGGGAGTTCGAGGCGCTCGCCGATGCTCTCGAGACGGCCGCGATCCGGCGTCAGGGTGAAGACGCAGGAGCCCGAACCGGCGAGCATGGCATTGCTCGCGCCGGCGGCGCGCAATGCGTCGAGCGCAGCGCCGATCTCCGGCGCGCGGGTGCAAACGACCGGCTCGAAATCGTTCTGCATCAACGATTCCACCGTAGCGAAGTCCTTGGCTTGGAGCGCCTCAAGCAAGGCGAGCGAGATGCTCTCGTTTCGCGGACGCAGCCGGCGATCGATCGCATCGATGGCGCGATAGGCGTCGGCCGTCGAGACTGAAACCGGTGGCTTGAGGACGAGCGCGTGCCACTTCGGCAACGCGCCGGCGGGAGTGACCCGTTCGCCGGTTCCTTCGACCAGCGCCCCGGTGCCGGCGAGGAAGAACGGAACGTCGGAGCCGAGCGCGTGCGCAATCGCCATCCAATCGCGTTCGCCCGGCGCGCCGAACGCGCCGCCCATTGCCGCGCGTAAGACGGCGGCGGCATCGCTCGATCCGCCGCCCAGTCCGGCTTGCACCGGGATTCGCTTGCGCAGCTCCATTCGCACGGTCGGAAGATCGCCGAGCGCGCGCAGGGCCGCGACGGCTAGGTTACTCTCCTCTTCAAGCTCGCTGCGGCTGCACGCAAAGGTAAAGCGGTTGCTCGGCTCGATGACCAGCTCGTCGGCCATGTCGAGCGGAACCATCACGGTTCGAATGCCGTGATAGCCGTCGTTGCGCCGTGCGAGCACCTCGAGCGTCAAGTTGATCTTCGCCGGGGCCCGGAACGTCAGCACGAGGCCTATCGGTTTGCCGCGGCGCGAGGAGGCGCCTCTGCGCTCAATGCCGCAGTAGGGCATACGGCATGGGTTCGAGTTACGATGCGCAACGGAACGAGTTCTGCGCCTACGTCCTGCACGAATCGGAGACCCCCTACGGCCTGTTGCTCGGCAACCTCAAGTCGTACGCTCAATCGACGGCAAAAGGCGGCGTCCGCGGCCTCTGGGACGCCGATACCGATCAGATCATCTTCGGAACGCATCACGTCGCCTATCGCCTCGGCGACACGACGTTCTTTCCGCATCAGATCGAGCGAGAGCTCACCTTTCTGCCGTACGCGCAGATTTCCGAGTTTACGCTCGACCATCGCGTGCACGTCACCGAAGCGTTCTACGTTCCTTACGGTCCGGGCTTCGACCGCGCCGTCTCGTTCGTCGTTGACGTAACCCTCTACAATGCCGGAGCGGCCGACGTCGAAGTCGCACTGTTTCCTTGGGCGATGTTGGTCGGGCAGCGTTTTTACGGCGAGCCCGAGCACGAAGTGCGCGCCTGGGACGACGGGCGGTTTATCTGCTCGAAAAACCTGGAGACCGGCGGCGAGCGCTGGTGGGGCGGTTCGCGTACGCCCGTTGCGGTCGAGCTCTCCTTGCGCGAGCAGGTGTTGCTCGAGTCGATGCGCCGCGGAACGCTGGCCAAAGCACCGCCCTCGCAAACCTCCGACGACGTCACGCCGCAGGAAGCGGAGTTGGTCAGCCGGCGTATCTTCGGAGCTTTCGAATATCGCGTTCCGGTCGCCGCCGGGGCGCGTGAATCGCTGCGCCTAGCGGTCGTTTATCACAAGGACGGCAACGAGCGCAGCCGCCCGGTCCTCGAGGCACTCCTCAATAAGCAGCGCGCGCTGCACGACACGCAGGGTTACTTCACGCAGCGTTTGGCGGACGCGCGCTTTTTGACGCCGTCGCCCGAGATCAGCCGCGGCGCGGCCTGGGCTAAAGCGAACATGCTGCGCATCGTCAAGGAGTATCCGCAGGGCTGGGGTGCGACCAACTCGCCGCCCTCCGACATCCTGGTCTCCCGCGATACGTCGTGGCTCGTGCACGGTTTCGACTACTTCTGGCCCGAGTTCAGCCGCAACGCGCTCGAAGTCTTCAACTTGGCGGTCGAAGAGAGCGGTTTAATGGTCGAGTATATCCGCGGCGTCAGCGGCTACAAGACCGATTACGACCTCAACATCAACGACGACACGCCGCTGCACCTCATCGCGATGCTGCACCACTACAACGCCACGCTCGACGACGATTGGGTCCGCGAGCGGTACGGACTGATCGTTAAGCTTACGGATTATATGCTCACGCAGCGCGACGCCAACGGCCTGGTGCTCTGCCGCGCCAAGGGCGTAGACATGTACGGCATCTCCTCGTGGCGGAACATCATCCCGTACTACACGCTGGACGGTGCGGTCACCGAGATTAATGCGGAGGCGGTATACGCTCTGGAAGCCGCCGCAATGCTCAGCGCCGTGGTCGGCGACCACGAGCACTGGGAGCGCTACCAGGGCGAGGCCCAGCGCATGCGTCAGGCGATGATGGATTATCTCTACAACGACGATACCGGGGCGTTTGTATTGAACTACGATCAGGACGGGAACTATCAGGACAACTTTACGGCGGACGAGATCTTCCCGGTCCTTTTCAATATCGCCGATTACGAGCAGCGACGCGCGATTCTAACGCGGCTGCAAGAAGCCGACTTCGTGACGCCGGTCGGCATCCGCACGATCTCCACCGCCGACGCGTGGTACTTTCCATCGTACGGCTTCGGCTTGCTGGGCGGAATCTGGCCCGATCTCACGCTCTGGTACACGGTCGCCTTGGCGCGCAACGGCATGGTCGACGAGGCGGTGCATTTTCTGAGCATCTCTTATCTGGCGATGGAAGGCGGCAGCCCCCGCAACACCGTTCCGGGCGAGTTCGCCGAATGGTTCGATGGCGGTTCGCTCAGCAATCGCGGCATGTACCTCTCGCCGTGGACCGGCGCAAAGTATCTGTGGGCGGTGGCCGAGACCGTCGGCGGCCTCAACGGCTATCGCACCAGCGGGCGCCCGCACCTCGCTCCGCTGCGTCCCAAGGGTTGGCAATGGATCGCTGCCGCGCGCGTGCACTGGGGCGGCCATCGCTGCACCTACGTCGTCGATTTGCGCAACGACACGATCTACGGCAACATGCCCGAGCTCTCGGCCGAAGAGCCGTTTAAATGCATCTATGCCGGGCGCGACGTCAGCGACGAGGTAACGACCTCGCCGGTCGAGGTGGGCGCCATCGCCTTCGAAGATGAAGCTGGGGCGGTGCGCATCTTCCTCGGCAACCACTTGGACCGGGCACGCGACGTGCTTATCGAGTTCCGGGGCCACACGGCACGCGTCGACATGGCGCCAGGCGATCTTCGCGAGGTGCATCTGATCGGCAAACCCAGCGACCGGCGGGCGAAGGCTGCCAAGCTCGACGTCGTCCGGCCGCTCGCCCGGGTATAAGCGCTCGAATGCAGCCCTCGATGCGTGTCCCGACGATCGTCCTCGCCGTTGGCGCGGTGGTACTGCTTGCCGCTGTCGCGATCGGCGAACGAATGGGAAATCGCGTCATCGGGCAAGCGACCGAGCAGCAGCTGCAATCGGTGGTGCCTGCCGCCGTGTCGCCGTCACCCAACTCGTCGCCCCAGGCCTACGGTCCGGACTGGAAGCGCTCGCAGTCGCTTTCGGCCGCGGGAGATCCGCGCTTCCCCGATCCGCGCGTGCCTCCCAAGCCGCTCCCCACACTGCCGCCGACGCCGAAGCCCCGGCCGACCCCGGTTCCGACGCCAACGCCGAATCCGGACATCCCGATCTGGCGCCAGAAGCCACTTCCCACCTTCACGCCGTCCGAGGAGCCCTCGGGCGCGCCCGCGGCCATACCGACCGAGAACGGCGAGGGCGCGCCCGGATCGACCCCCACGCCACCCCCAGGCCCTCGGCTGCGGTCCTACTAAATTAGACGTATGGAAACAACCGGAACCGTAACCGTTAAGCGCGGTCTCGCGCAGATGCTCAAGGGCGGCGTCATCATGGACGTCGTCACGCCCGAACACGCCGCCATCGCTCAGGAAGCCGGCGCCGTTGCCGTTATGGCGCTAGAACGAATCCCCGCAGACATTCGAGCCGCCGGCGGCGTCGCGCGCATGAGCGCCATCGAGCTGATTCGCAGCATTATGGATACGGTCACCATTCCGGTGATGGCCAAGGTGCGGATCGGACACTTTGCCGAGGCGCAAGTGTTGCAGCAGCTCGGCGTGGATTACATCGACGAATCTGAAGTGCTCACCCCCGCCGACGACAAGTATCACGTGGACAAGCACGCGTTCACGACACCCTTTGTTTGCGGCGCGCGCGATCTTGGCGAAGCGCTTCGGCGGATCGCCGAAGGCGCGGCGATGATTCGCAGCAAGGGCGAAGCCGGCAGCGGCAACATCGTCGAGGCGGTGCGGCATATGCGCGCCATCGGCGACACGATCGCCGAGCTGAAGGTCACGCGCAAGGAGGAGCTGGTGGCGCGGGCGCGCGACCTCGGTGCTCCGCTCGAACTCGTGACGCAGGTTGCCGCCGAGGGACGCCTTCCGGTCGTGCTCTTTTGCGCCGGCGGCGTTGCCACGCCGGCCGACGCAGCGTTGATGATGCAGCTCGGTGCCGAGGGCATCTTCGTCGGCAGCGGTATCTTCAAATCGAAGGATCCCAAACGTTTCGCTCGAGCGATCGTCGATGCGACGACGCATTTCAACGATCCAAGCGTGGTGCTGGAGGCTTGCAGGTCGCTGGGTATCTCCGAAGCGATGGCCGGTTTGGACGTCCGCCGTCTTGACGAGTCGGAGCTGCTCGCGTCCCGTGGCAATTAGCGTAGGCGTTCTCGCGCTTCAGGGTGACGTCCGCGAACATCTCGCCGCGCTCGAGCGCGCCGGCGCTTCGGCCGTTGCGATAAAGACGCCCGGCGAGTTGGCGCGCGTTGACGCATTGGTCGTTCCGGGCGGCGAGTCGACGACCGTAATGAAGCTGCTCGGGCGTGCCGAGCTCGACCGCCCTATTGTCGAGCGAGTGCGCGGCGGCATGCCGCTCTGGGGAACCTGCATGGGGATGATCGTTGCGGCGCGTGAGGTCGCCGATCTCGAGCAGCCCACGCTGGGTCTCATCGATATCGTCGTTCGCCGCAACGCGTTTGGACGTCAGAACGACTCCGCCGAAGTCGATTTGGCAATTCCGGCGCTGGGCAATCGGCCTTTCCCGGCCATCTTTATCCGCGCGCCGTGGATCGAGCGCCTCGGTCCGGGGGTCGAGCTGCTCGCCGAACGCGAGGGACGCGGCGTCATGGTACGCGAGAAGAACGTGCTGGCGACCTCCTTTCACCCGGAACTGACCGGCGATCTTCGCGTGCACCGCTACTTTCTCGAGATGCTGGACCAGCAAGGGAAGGTCTCGACCGCGGCGTAACTTTCGAGGCGAGATGTCTACGCGCGCCGACTCCCAGGATATAGAGGGAGCGGGGTTTGTAGGGCAGATTCCGCCCGTCGAGCCCCTGCTGAGCGAAGTCATCGCGACGCTTGCGCTCGCCGCGCACGCATATCTCACCGACGAACAGGGCCACGAACCCGATCGTGCATCGGCGGAAATCGCCATAGACGTCGCAAGCTCCGCATTCGAACGCGTCAAAGAACGATTGAGGCCGGAACAGCGGTTAGCCATCACACAAATGCTAACCGAAACGCGATTGACGTTTGTTCGAAAGCGAGGCACCTAGGATGCCTCGTTTTGATAGCCGGGAAACCGCTGCGTGAGCGACGTCCTCGTCCTCAACTTTACCTACGAAGCGTTGAACGTCACCAGTTTTCAGCGCGCGGTCAAGCTCATCTTTGCCGGAAAGGCGGAGATGCTGCACGGTCGCGAGAGGATGCTGGCTTCGCCGACGTACGAAATGCGCATGCCGTCGATCATTCGCATGCTCTACTACATTCGACGGCCGATGCAGAAGGTAGCGTTGACCAAGAAGAACGTTTTGATTCGCGACGATCATACTTGCCAGTACTGTGGCACCCACGGCGAGCGTCTGATGACCGTGGATCACGTAACGCCAAAGAGCCGCGGAGGCGATTCAACCTGGGAGAATCTCGTCTGCGCCTGCATGCGCTGCAACAACCGTAAGAATAACCGCCTCCCGCAAGAAGCGAACATGAAGATGCTGCGCAAGCCTCGCCAACCGAAGTACATTCCGTGGATTCAAATCAAGCGCAACACGCTGCCCGACGAATGGGGCAAGTTCTTGTTCCTTTACAACGTCTCGATCGACGAGCGAGTCGAGGCATAGCCCGCTAGACTTCGCCGCAAGCCTTTAACTGCGAGTGCCTCTTCAAAATCGCGTGACGCCGTTCGGCGAAGTCGTCGCCCTGCCGGGGCGCGGCACGCTGATGGGTAATCGCGGGGTGCTGCACGACGACGACCGCCGCATCGTGCGGCCTTGGGATGTGCGCCGTTGGATCGCCTGCCTTTTGGAGTTCCGCGGCCGCAAGCGCGAGGTGATGACCCCGCGTCGCTACACCGAGCTCTTCTTTCTCGACGAGGCCGCCGCATTTAGCGCCGGGCACCGTCCCTGTGCCGAGTGCCGGCGGCCCGATTACGTGCGGTTTCGCGATCTCTGGGCGGATCGGTTCGGACTGCCGGCCGGCGCCGACGACATGGACGCCCGCATTCACCGCGATCGTCTCGACGGCAAGGCGAAGCAAACCTATCGGGACAAGATCGAATCCTTGCCCGACGGCGCGTACGTGGAACTCGACGGGAAGGCGATGCTCCTGTGGCGTTCGTCGCTTTACCCGTGGTCGGATAGCGGCTATGGCCCGCGCGTCGCGCTGCCGGTGCGCGGCGAGGTGGACGTGCTGACGCCGCGTTCTCTGGTCGAGATTCTGGCGGCAGGCTATCGTCCGGGCGTTCATCCCAGCGCCGCCGGTTAATCACCTAGTAAACTCCCGCATGTGGTTGTTCTCGATGATGAAGCTCCACGCGTCGGTCGAGATGTGGATCGCTCCCGAGTAGGGCGTGCTGAGCTCGAGCACCAGGCCGAAGAAGAGACCGATCGATCCGGCGACCAAGCCCGTGATCGCCATTTGGCGCAAAAAGCTTCGCATGCCGAAGAAGAAGACGAAACTGATAACCATCAGGCCACCGAGGACGAGCGCCTCGAGCATACCGTTGGGTAAGCGGCTCGCTGCCTGCACGATCCGCAACCGGCGAGCGTCGCCGATTTCCCGCAGGCTCGACAGCAGTTGGCTCTGGATGCTCGCTTCCATGAGGAGTTTGCCCGAGTTCTTTCTCGTAGCGACCGGGGCGATCGCGGTCGTGTAGGTGATTGCTTCGGAGAGGATTCGGTTGGCCACAGGGTCTTCGACGCCTTGGCGCGCGTACGACCACTCCTCGTCGCGCACCTCGACGGCATAGCGCGCCACCAGCCGCTGTAGTATCCTCCGTTCGCGGTCTGGAAGCCGCGCCGAATAGTTGAACGCATCGGCAACTGCTCCAGCCTCGGTGTCCGCAGTCTGCTGCGCGCCCGAGAAGCCCGTCCAAACGGTGCCGACCAAAAAACCGAGCACCACCGAGTAGAGAACGCCGACGACGGCGACCAGATACCCGGCGACGTCGTGGTCGTCGAGTCTTTCGGGCGGTACGTGGCGGCGAAACAACGCGTGCGCGGCGATCGCCGCCGCCGCGGGCACGATGGCGAAAAGCGGCAGCGCGGCGAGCGCAGGAATGTCCGTCAGCCAGCCCATGTCCGTCCATTCGCGGGAATGCGAAGGAAGCTCTTTACCGAGAGCGCATTCTGCGGGTTGCATTGGACCAGCATAGGACGCCGTACTTTCAAGCGCTGCTCGATTACGTCGATGCGGGCGTCGTCCCGTTCCATACTCCCGGTCACATACAAGGGCACGGGATGGATCTCGCCTTTCGCGAGTTCGTCGGCGACAACATCTGCGCGATCGACCTGACGCCGATGCCCGGCATCGACGACTTGCTGCAGCCCACCGAGTCCATCAAAGAGGCGCAGCAACTCGCAGCCGAAGCGTGGGGGGCGGACAACAGCTTCTTTCTGATCAACGGCTCGACCAGCGGCAATCAGTGCATGATGATGACCGCGGTAAATCCCGGCGATAAAATCGCGGTGCCGCGCAACTCTCACAAGTCAATGCTCGGCGGCCTGGTGATGAGCGGCGCGGAGCCCATCTACATGCTTCCGGAGGTGGACCTTGAGCTGCGCATGGATCACTGCGTTACGCCGGAGACGGTAGCGCGTACGCTCCAGGAGAACCCCGACGTTGCCGCCGTTTACATCGTCTCGCCGACGTACTACGGCGTCGCCGCCGATCTGGCGGCGATCGAACGCATCGTTCACGCTGCCGGCAAACCGCTGCTGGTCGACGAAGCCTGGGGACCGCACTTTCACTTCCATCCAGACCTGCCGCTCTCGGCGACGGCGGCCGGAGCCGATCTCTCCATCAACTCGACCCACAAGATGCTTTCGGCCTTTTCGCAGTGCGCGATGCTGCACCAAAAGGGCGAACGCGTACGACTCGACCGGCTCAAGGCCGTGCTCAAGATGTTCCTCTCGACCTCGCCCAACTTGCCGATGGTTGCCTCGCTCGACGTCGCGCGGAAACAGATGGCGACCGAGGGCGAGGCGCTGCTCTCCGGCGCCATCGAGCTGGCCTCGCAGATGCGCCGGCGGCTCAACGAAATCGAGGGGATCTACTGCTTCGGGGAAGAGATGCGCGGACGGCCCGGCATCTTCGACGTCGATCCAACCAAGATCACGGTAACGGTGCGCGGCCTGGGTTATACCGGCTACGAAGCGTCGGAGATACTGCGCCGCCGCTATAATATCCAAGTCGAGCTGGCCGACCTCTTCAACGTCGTGGCGCTCATCACGATCGGAACGCGGGCCGAGGCCGCTGAGCGTTTCGTCAACGCCTTCGAAGAGATGGCGCGCGTCGACCGCAAGCTCGACATGTTCGCGCCTTCCGGCATTTTGGAACAGCGTTTAAAGCGCGGCAATTTCGCGATCCCGCCGGTGCCCCCGATGCGGATGCGTCCGCGCGAAGCATTTCTTGCCGATACGGAGTTCGTAAAGTTTCGCGAATCGGCCGGGCGTATCTGTGCCGAGACGCTTACGCCGTATCCGCCCGGCATTCCCGTCATCGCGCCGGGCGAAGAGATTACGCCGGCGAGCATCGATTACTTGCGCCTCGAGTTAAAGGCCGGCGTGCGAATTCAAGGTCCCTACGACGACGAGTTGCGCGTCATCCGCGTGGTGAAGGAGTGACCCCGCGGACCGGATAACCGTAGAGTAATGCCTCCCTCGGGACCGGCACTGGAAGTGAGGATCAGTATTGGCGGTTAGAGTTCACTCTATCTCCCCAAGTTGGGAACTCTCACAGCTCCTCGACATCTTCCCACTCGCGATACGGCAAGCGCTCGTCCGGCTCAACAACATCGAAGATATCATTGAGGTCGTGCTCGATCTCGGGCGTGCGCCCGAGGCCCGTTTCGAGCACGATTTTATTTATCTCACCGAAACGCCGGTAAGCCACGAAGATATCGCACACGTCTGCTCGCGCATCTCGCCGTTCGGCGCCGACAATCGCGCCGGCATCGAGCAGACGCTCCACCGCATCAGCGCGATTCGCAATCGCACCGGCAAGATCGTCGGTTTGACGTGCCGCGTCGGGCGCGCGGTATACGGCACGATCGACATCCTGCTCGACGTCTTGCGCGGTGGCAAGTCCATGTGTTTGCTCGGACGTCCCGGCGTCGGCAAGACGACGATGCTGCGCGAGTGCGCGCGCGTGCTGTCGGAAGAACGCAAGCGCGTGGTGATCGTCGACACCTCGAACGAAATTGCCGGCGACAGCGACATTCCGCACCCGGGAATCGGGCTTGCGCGACGCATGCAGGTTGCCGATCCGGCCCTGCAGCACGCGGTGATGATCGAAGCCGTCGAAAATCACATGCCCGAAGTGATCGTCATCGACGAAATCGGCACCGAGGCCGAGGCCGGAGCCGCGCGCACGATCGCCGAGCGCGGCGTAACGCTCATCGGCACGGCCCACGGACAGACGCTGGAAAATCTGTTGATGAACCCCACGCTCTCCGATTTGGTCGGCGGCGTGAGCGCCGTGACGCTCTCCGACGAAGAGGCCCGCCGTCGCGGAACCCGCAAGACCGTCCTCGAGCGCAAGGCGCCCCCAACCTTCGACGTGGTCATCGAGATCCACGATCGGGACCGGCTGGCGATCCACAAAAACGTCGCCGAGGTTATCGACGCCTTACTGCGCGGCTATCAGCCGCAGCCCGAGATACGGCAGCGCGAGGCCAGCGGCGCGGTGCGCGTGGTTCAAGAGGCCGATACCGAGTCGATGCCGCGGCTCGCCGACCGCTACGATCACGAGCGCGAGCCGGAGGAACGGGACCGGCCACTGCTGCTCTTCCCCTACGGCGTTTCGCGCAACAAGATCGAGCGCGCCATTTCCAACCTGCACGTTAATGCCTCCATCGCCCGCAATTGGGATGACGCCGACGTCGTGCTGACGCTCAAGACCCTGGAACGCAAGGAACAGCCGAAGCTCAAACAGATCGCCTCGGATAACGTCCCGATCTACTCGATCAAGACGAACACGACGACGCAAATCCAGGCGGCCTTGCGCGACGTCTTCAACCTCGGCTCGATCGACAACGAGGAAATCGCGTTGCGCGAGACCGAGGAAGCCATCTACCAGGTGCTGCTGACCAGTCAGGCGATCGAACTCTCGCCGCAGACTTCGTACGTGCGCCGGATGCAGCATCAACTGGCCGAACGCTACCGGCTGCAGTCGCGCAGCACCGGGCTCGAACCGAACCGCCGCGTACGCATCTACAAAACCGCCGACGTCTGATGTTCGAGTGATGCTCGTTGCCGTCGAAGGCATCGAGGGCAGTGGTAAGAGCACGCTGGTCGCCGCCCTGGGCAACCGCTTGCGCGAGCGGGGATTCGACGTGCTGCTGACGCGCGAGCCGGGGGGCACACCGGCCGGGAACGCGATACGCCGCATCTTCCTCGACCGCACGGTCTCGATCGAGCCCCTTGCCGAGGCATTTTTGGTCAACGCAGCGCGCGCCCAGCACGTGGCTGAAGTTCTGCGCCCCGCGCTCGACGCGGGGCGCATCGTAATCTGCGATCGCTTCACCGACTCGACGCTGGCCTACCAGGGTTACGGCCGCGGCCTCGATCTCGCGCAGCTGCAGGCGGTCTGTGCGACCGCGACGGGCGGCTTGTCGGCCGACCTCATTCTGCTGCTCGATCTGCCCGTGGACATCGCTCGGGCGCGTCTGCGCGAACGGGGCGAGCGGACGGATCGCATCGAAGCCGAGGGCGACGATTTTCACCAACGCGTCCGCCGCGGCTTCTTGGAGATTGCCGGCTCGCCGCGTCATCGGGTACTCGACGCGATGTCGCCGCCCGACACGCTGGCCGAACTGGCGCTGGCCGGCGTCGAAGAGTACATGCGAGCGGTGCTGCCGTGACCGCGCTCGCGTTCGACGTCGTCGGCGCAAAGGGGCCTTCGCGCTATTTCGAATCGCTGACGCGCGAACGTCTCGCGCACGCCTATCTCTTTACCGGCCCGCAAGGCGTTGGGAAGAAGACTTTCGCGCGACGGCTGGCACAGTCGCTCCTTTGTCTCTCTCCAAAGACCGGCGTCGTCGGCTACGATGGAACGTGCGCGTCGTGCGTGCTCTTCAAGGGCGAGAGCGCGCACCACCCCGACTTTTTAGAGCATGAAGGGACGCTCAAGATCGGTGACGCCGACGCACCGGCGGGTTTCGGCGAAGGCGAACGGCTGGCGGCACGCGACATCGTGCGCCAGCTTGCGATGCAATCGTACAGCGGCGGAATGCGCCTGCTGCTACTCGGCGACGTCACCTTTGCCACGGCCGAAGCGGCTAATGCGATGCTCAAGTTTTTGGAAGAGCCGCCCAAAGGCGTCCTTATCTTGCTGACGACCGCCGCGCCGGGGCGTTTGCTTCCGACGATCCGCTCGCGCACCATTGATATCAACTTCCCGCTCCTCTCCGCTCCCGAGATTCGCGAGATCCTCGAGCGCCGGGAAATCCGAGGAAAGGAAGCCGAGGTCGCAGCCGCGCTGGCCGGCGGAAGCATGACGCGCGCCTTGGCTGCGCTGGAAGGCGAAGAAGAGTCGCTGCGGGCGACAGTGGCACGCTGGTTCTTCGAAAGCGTTGCCGGCGATTCGCCGCAAACCTCGTGGGCGACGCGCGAGACGCTCGATGAAGGGATTGAGACGATCAAGACGCTGGTGCGCGACTGGATCGTCGCGAGCGGCCACGACGGCGTAGCGCTCGTTTCGATCGACCGGGAACAGCAGCTGCGCGGTCTACGTCCGTTGGGCGGGCGCACGGCGGCCGCTCTATTGCGCAAGCTCGATGACGCGCAGCGCTTGGCTCGCACCAACGTGCGGCCCGAGCTCGTCAGCGAGCTCGTGCGGATGGCGCTTACAAGTAGCCCCTAAAAGCGACGTCGTCGTACTGTTTGGCGAACGGGAAGGCGAGATAGGCTAACGCGATGGCGCGCACGCCGGCGGTGACGAAGCTGCCGATCGTCGCCGAAACGTGAATCAAGGCGTAGGGCAGCGCAATGGGCACCGCGACGTACCAGATGGCGAAGAAAACCACGGCGAGCACGATCGAGCCGATCGGCTGAGCTCGCACGCCGCGAATGGAAGCGGAGATAGCCATGCTTCCCGGGATGCCTCCGATGGCGGCCGATGGAATCGTGTAGATCAAGAAAAATGCGGCGATCGCGGCGAGCGCCAAACCCGCGGCGCCGAGGTAGGAGCCGATAAAGCTTGCTGCCCACACTACGAACTGAAAGCCGATGGCTGCCAGCGCAATCGCGCCGAACTTGGTGCGCCCTTCCTCCCAGGCTTCGTCGAACGAGCCGCGCCCGGTGCGCCAAATATTGTTGGCTTGAATGATCGCAATGCCGAAGGCCCAGAGATACACCAGCTGAATCAGCATCGCGAAGAGTCCGGCGCCTTGGCCGCCGAGCGGGTCGGTAAAAAGATAGGAGAGCTGCGTCAGCAGCAGTTCCAGAACCGCGGCGAGCAGCGGGATGACGAAGATCGAAGGCTTACGCAACAGCAGCGGTATCGCGCGCGCGTACATCCCCAGATCGACGCGAAGCTTGCCCATCTGCGAAACTCGCGGCCCCTAGAAGCGCGCGCCCTCGAGGGCGTGGCGGCACGAGCAGTCTGCATCGGCCGGAATCCGCTCGACGATCTTGCCGATCGCGTTCTTTACGCGTTCGTTGTTGCGATTGAAGACCTCGAGCACCGCGTGGTGCGAAACCGGCTCCATTCCTTCGATCCCGACGTCGTAATCGGTGATCAGCGAGATGTTGGCGTAGCACATCTCCAGCTCGCGCGCCAAGTAGGCCTCGGGATATTGCGTCATATTGATGACCTCCCATCCTTGGCTCTGAAACCACTTTGACTCGGATCGCGTCGAGAACCGCGGCCCCTGAATCACGACCACCGTGCCGCCGTCGTGCGTCTCGACGTCGAGCGAACGAAGCACGTCGACCGCGATCGGGCGCAGCGTCGGACAGTAAGGGTCGGCGAAACTCACGTGCGTCGTGATCGGCCCATCGTAGAACGTGTCTTTCCTTCCGCTCGTCCGATCCACGATCTGATCGCAAACCGCCATCGATCCCGGCTTAAAGCGTGTCGCCAGCGACCCCGCCGCCGTCGGCCCGATAATCCACTTCACGCCCAGCGACTTCATCGCATATAAATTCGCGCGATAATTAATGGCCTGCGGCGGAAAGCGATGATCCTTCCCATGCCGCGGCAAAAAAGCGACGCGCCGCCCGGCGATCTCACCCAACGCAACGCGATCGCTCGGCGCACCGTATGGCGTCTCGATCCACGCTTCGCTCGCGCCCTCGATGAGCGAATAAAAACCGGAGCCACCAAACACCCCAATTTCAGCCTGCAACTTATCACCCATAGACTTGAGCCAGTAGACTAAATCCCTTCAAGAATCCTTGCGCCCCTAAAGGATCGGCGCCTAGCGATTAAAGTCGGAGGGCTTCAAGTCGTCGAGGAACTTTTTGAAGCGCGCCATTTCGTTATCGTTGATCGGCTTTTTATCCGCCGTCGCTTCTTCGAGCACGATTTTATCGGAGACGAAGATCGGCGCCGGGACGCGCAGCGCGAGCGCGATTCCGTCGGAGGGACGCGCGTCAATCTCTTGGAGTTCGCCGTTGGTACGGACGATGAGCTTGGCGAAGAACGTCGAGTCTTTGATGTCGTGAATGACGACCTGCTCGAGATTGGCGTTGAGCGTGTCGAGGATGTTGCGCATCAGGTCGTGCGAAAGCGGCCGGGGAACCGGAGCTCCCTCCAGCGCCAACGCAATCGCGGTTGCCTCGAAGGGGCCGATCAGAATCGGTAAATAATGCGAGCCGTCCATATCCTTGAGGATGACCACGGGATCGTGAGTCAGGAGGTCGATGCCGAGTTTGTCGACCTTCATTTGGCGCATATGCAGACCTATCCGACGCCTCCGGCAGATTTTCTTGCCGCCGCGGCGAGTGCCGGCGCAAGGGCGAGCAGGACGAGCAGCCGAACGGGGCGCCCTCGAGTATGCCACTTTCGTGCGGTATCGTCGGTCTGCCCAACGTCGGCAAATCGACGATCTTCAACGCGCTGACGCGCTCGGCCCAAGCTCTTGCGGCCAACTACCCCTTCGCAACGATCGATCCGAACGTTGGCGAGGTGGCCGTGCCCGACGCGCGCTTGCCGGTTCTCCAACGCCTCACCCACGCGCAGCGCATCATCCCGGCGACCGTTCGCTTCGTCGATATTGCCGGTTTGGTTCGGGGAGCGAGCTCGGGACAGGGTTTGGGCAACGCGTTTTTGAGCCACATCCGTGAGACCGATGCGATCGCCATGGTGTTGCGCTGCTTTGCCGATGAGGACGTGGTGCACGTCGAAGGCGCGCCCGATCCGCGCCGCGACTACGAAATCGTTGCAATCGAGCTGGCGCTCGCGGATTTGGCGACGATGCTTCGCCGAGTGCCCAAGCTCGAGCGTGAAGTACGCGCAGATCCCAAGCTGCGGGAGTATCTGGAGGCGGCTAGACGGCTCACGGCGGCGCTCGAAGAGGCCAAGCCGGCTCGGAGCTTTCCCCGAGACTCGCTCGAAGCTCAGGTGGCGGCCGACTCGTTCCTGCTCAGCGGCAAGCCCGCAATCTACGTCGCCAACGTCGCCGAGGGACGCTCCGATGAATCGATGCGGCAGGCGGGTGAGGTGGCGGCGGTGGCCCAGGAAGAGGGCGGCCGGGCCGTCATTCTCAGCGGCAAGATTGAAGCCGAGCTGGCCGGGCTCTCCGAGGCCGAAGCCGAGGCCTTCCGGCACGAGATGGGGATGGAGCGCAGCGGCCTCGACGACCTCGCGGCCGCCGCCTACGATATCCTGGGCCTGATGACGTTCCTGACTGCCGGCGAGAAGGAAGCCCGGGCCTGGCCGATCCCCAAGGGAACGAAGGCGCCCCAGGCGGCCGGAACGATTCACGGCGACATCGAGCGCGGTTTTATCCGGGCCGAGATCCTGTCTTATGACGATTACGTCGAGTTCGGCACGGTCGAGGCGGCCCGCGCGGCAGGACGCGTCCGAAGTGAGGGCCGGGAGTACGTCATGCAAGAAGGCGACGTTGTCAACTTCCGCTTCAACGTGTAACTCAAGGGGCTGCGGCGTGCAACGCGCAAATCCCCCATCATGACCACCGCTCTGCGCGAAACCTCGGTGCGCGACGTCTCGGTTTTCGGCGACGCCATCGCGTATTTCAACGAGGCCGCCGACCTGCTCGAGCTGGACGCCGGAATGCGCCGCATCTTGACGCATCCGTCGCGGCAAATCATCTTCTCGATTCCGTTTCAACGCGATTCGGGCGAGTTTGAGGTGTATACCGGCTATCGAGTTCAGTATAATTTCGCGCGCGGGCCGGCCAAGGGCGGCATTCGCTATCATCCGCGCGTGACGCTGGACGAGGTCACGGCGCTGGCTTTTTGGATGACGTGGAAGTGCGCGGTCGTCGACCTGCCCTTTGGCGGCGGCAAAGGCGGGGTCACTTGCGATCCGGCGACGCTCTCCTCCAACGAGCTCGAACGCATCACGCGGCGTTATGCTGCGGAGCTGGTCGAAGTCGTCGGACCCGATAAAGACGTGCCCGCGCCAGACGTCAACACGACGCCGCAGGTCATGGCGTGGTTCATGGACACCTACTCGATGCACGTGCGCCAAAATATGCCGGGCGTGGTCACCGGCAAACCGCTGGAGATCGGCGGATCGCGCGGACGCGTCGAAGCGACGGGTCGCGGCGTCACCATTTGCGCGCTCGACGAGATGGCGGAGATGGGCCTACGACCCGATCAGGCGACGATCGCGATTCAGGGATTCGGCAACGTCGGAATGTACGCCGCGAAGCTCTTCGAGGAGCGCGGATGTAAGGTCGTCGGCATCTCCGACGTCACCGGGGCGTACTATAACGAAGAGGGCATCTTTGTCAACGCCGCGATGGATCACGCGCGCAAGTTCGGAACGCTGGAAGGCTTCAAGGGCGGCGAAAAGATCACCAACGCCGAGCTGCTCTCCAGTGCCTGCGACGTGCTCGTGCCGGCGGCTCTGGAGAAGGTCTTCACCCCGGAGACCGCAGCGAAAGTACAGGCGAAGCTGATCGTCGAGGGCGCCAACGGACCGACGACACCAGAAGCCGACCGAATTTTCCGCGAGCGAGGCGTGATCGTCATTCCGGACATTATGGCCAATGCGGGCGGCGTTACCGTTTCGTATTTCGAGTGGGCTCAAGACCGCATGGGGTACTTCTGGAAGGAGGCCGAGGTCAACGAAAAGCTGGAAGACTTCTTGCTCTCGAACTTGCATCAGATTCGTTCGATCGCGCAATCGCGGCGCGCTACACTGCGCACTGCCGCATACACCCTCGCCATCGATCGCGTCGTCAAAGCCTCAAAGCTGCGCGGAATCTACGCTTAGAAGCGGCGCCGCCGCCAGTCCTTTTTTCGGACGGAGATCCACCATGTGACGGCGGCGCATGACTGACTCTAACCCGCAGCAATGAAGAAAGTGTAAATCGCAAACTCCTAGCCGGTAAGTCGTACGATACGCGCCACGGCGTCGACGTATGCCCGCGCGCGCTCCAAGATAAATCGAGAATCCGGTGAGTCGGGCGTCTCGAGCTGCGACTCAAGTCGCTCGAGTGCCGCGCGAAGGCGCCCGTCTCGAGTGACGCGTCGCGAATTGCGAATTGCGTCCGCGAGTTCGGCCATTCGCGCGTCGAGGATGCGCGCGAAATCCGAGAGCGGGGCGATGCCGCGCTCCGGCCGCTTGGTTTCGAGGGCCGTTTCCAATGCCAGGCTCGCCAGCGCGAAACGCTGCGATGCCGCAAGCAACCGTAACGCGCGAGCGGCGCCGATGGCGTGCGCCCGTTGAGGTTCGTGACGAAGCCGTTCGATCGACGTCTCGACCGCGGTGCGAATGCGCCAAACGGTGGTGCGAGCCGACGCGATGGCGCGCAACGACTCCTGGGACGGGTCCGCGTAGGCGTGGAGGATGGTAACGGCAAGCCGGCGCTGCGCGTCGAGCAGATCGGCGAGATGCGCGCGGGCGCGCTTTCGCTCCCACGTGGGAAAAGCGAGAAATCCCAGCATGCCGAGCGCTCCGCCGGCAAGCGTATCGAGCACGCGGGCGTCGATCGCCGTCGTCGCCGGCAGGCCGCGCATGCCCAGCACCAAGACGACGAACGACGTGATGGCAACGGTGAAAAGCGCGTAGTTCGGGTTGAACGTTAGGTACGCGGCAGCCGTCGCGACTAAGATACCGGTGATTTGGAGCGCGGGGTGGCCGCGCACTGCGTCGAGTACCAGCGTGGCGATGACGGCGCCCAGCAGCGTGCCGGCGATGCGCGCGAAACCGCGGAAGAAGGTAGTTTGAAAATCTGAACGCAGCACGATGGCGGCAGTCATTGCGATCCAGTAACCGCGCTCCGCAGCGAAGTGACGACCGGCAGCCATGGCGATGCCCATAACGAGGGCGAATCTCAGCGCCTCGCGGCTGAACCAGTCGATCTTAGTGCGGACGTACGGGCCCGGCTGCGGTCGCGACAGGAGGCGTATCTTGGGAACGCGTCCCGAGGAGAGCATCGCCGCCGCCTCCACGGCATCGTGCAGATGCTCTTCCAAATCGCGCGCCCCGGCGCGGTATATTGACGCCGTTCCTTCGCGTTCGAGCGGCGTCAGAGCGCGGTCGATTTCTTCCCACGTGTCGAGGTCCGGCTTTCCGCCACGCAACGCTGCGGCAATCGCACCGAGGCGATTGGCAACGGCCGCGGCAAAGCTGCGCAGCGCCGGCGCGTCGCGGTTGTTCGCCAGCGACCCGGAGATCGCGCCGAGCCGTTTGCGGACGATCTCGGAATCTTCGAGCAGTCGTTCGAAGCGCGCCGTTTCCGCCGCGCGAGAGAACGGCTGCGGGTCGGCGAGGATCTGCCGCGCGGTCGCCAGCGGCGTCATCGGCGGCGTCGCGCGCGAGCCGTCGGCGATTTGTCGCGCGTAAGCTTCGAGTTTACGGTAAACGTCCGCCAGGGCAACGCGCTCGACGTGAAGGCGCGTGATCGGTGCGGCGGCGACCACGAGCAGCGCCTGTATCAAGCCGCCGGCAAGCACGAGCCCGGACTGTTCCAGCGCGGCGGCCGGCTCGAGCGGGCGGCTCGAGAAGAGGATGAAAGCGATGAGCGAGTTGAGCGAGACCGTCGTAGCAACGGGGCCGATCTGTCCGATCGTTCCGCAGAGATAACCGGCCACCGCCGTTGCGGCGACGATCGCTACGGTGGAACTAGCTGCCGTCGCACCGACGAAGCCGGTGATCGCCATTCCGAACGCGGCGATAAGAACGGCGCCGATACGCGTGCGGTAGATGCCTTGCAGCGATGTGAATCCGGTAATGAAGGCACCGATTGCGGCCGGTACGCCAAGCGCGGGTTGGCCCAAAAACGCAGCAACGCCCAGCGGAATCGCAACGCCGATCGTGCAGCGCAACGCATAGCCCGGTTCCAGCGCGCTTCGGTCGAACGTGCCGACCGAAGCGGCTAGCTCGCGCAGCCACGGCAGCAGCTGCGAGCGAGGCTTATCAGATGCCGTCGTTTGGCGGTGCGTACGGATCCGGGTAGCAGTAGTGCGGATTAGAGCATCGCGTGCCCTCGTAGGCTGCCACGAGGTCAATTTGCGGGATGTGCGTCCCGTACGCCTGGTTGATCGTCTTGATAAAAGCGTAGGCTATCAATGCGTAGCCGGTGTTCGAGGGATGGAGACCATCGAAGCTGGTGATTCCGTAGAGATAGCCGAGATAGCAACACTTTCCGGGATTGATCGAAGCCGCCAACCCAAAGTACTGGTTCGACGGATTGCCGCTAGCCAGCCCACTGAAGATCGCGGCGATGTCCACCAACGGCACATTTGAGGCCTTAGCGGCATTGTCGATCCCCTGATTGATTGCGTTGTTTAGCGTCTGGATCTTGCCCGCAAACACGGGTGTGATGTAGTTCGAGCCGAGGCCGTTGCCGGGCGGGGCTTTGCAGCCTTGTGTAGGCACGGTGCAATCGAGATTGGGAAGCTGGCCGTACGAATTGTAATATTGAATGATCGCGATCACGCCGGGTAGCGTCAGGTAACCACACGGCTTGTCCGTGCTCGCAGGGACACAGCCATTAGGCGTGTCGAGCCCGTATTTCTTGGCGACTTGCGGCAGAACCGATTGAAGCCCTTGGGTCGAGAGCAAGCACCACGCGTAAGTGCGAATCTTGCAGTTGCTCTTGGGATTCGGTGCATTGATGCGCTGAAAGTAACCGGTTTCGAGTATGTTTGGAAGATTGGCTACGACGACGCGCGCGCCGGCATGCTCCAGCGTGGAGATCGTCGCGCGCAGATCGCTCTCGGCCTGGCTCGCGTTGCGATCGCCGCCCACAAAGCGTCCGCCGCTCCCCATGTATTTGAGCACGTCGTTGGCGCCGAGCCAAACCGTTGCCAGCGTCGGATGAAGCGAAGCGGCCGCGTTAACGTCGGTGAGGTTGTCTTTCAGGTTGGTGAAGTTCAAGAGCACGGGCCAGAACGTGCCGCTCTCTTCGGCGATGACCATATTGAGCAGGCCGGGAATGCCCGGCAGCTCCTTGCACGTGGAGGATTGGGGCGCGTGCAGCACGTTGGCTTCGTGCAGCGTTAGCCCCGGAACGCCGAGATTACGAATCGACCTCGAATCAGGATTCATGCGGGTGCGGGGCGCCCCACGCAGACGGTACCCCGCGAGGTTGAAGCCGTTGTTGTCGGTACAGACGTCGCCGATCTTGAGTTGCGCGATCGGGAAGTAAGGATTCCCCGACGGTATGATCTGATTGTCGAGTCCCGGCCCTTTGATCAACGGTAATGGGCTGACCGATGGGTCGAACATATCGTTTATCGCCGCGTCGAGGGATCCGCTCGAAGCTTGCTCGACCAAGTCCGCCCAGAAGCCCGTTGCTTGATTCGGCGGAATTTGATGGCTCTTATCGTTGGGATTACGTATCCCGGTTTCGCCAAGGAAGCCGTCGGACTGATAACCGGCGGTTAAGCTGTCGCCGACGCCGACGATCTTCGAGAGAATAACGTCTTGCGGCGGCTGCTTGGAAGCGTTGCCACCATGCGCCGGCACGATGCCCGGCGCACCGCCGGTCGCGCCGCCGCCGCACGCGGCAACCGCTGCAAGCGCGGCGATGCTCAAGAGTGAACGAACGGTTGCGAACTTCATCGCGTAAATACTCCGAATCACAACGGGAAAACGTTCGGCGAGCCGATGCCGAACTGAAGTTGAAGCTGGGTTGCCTTGAGACCGCCGATCGCCAAGCCGCACTGGTTGTTGATGGCTTGCTGCACGGTCAGACACTTAACGCCGGTGATGCCGAACTGCCCCATATTGGTCGTGTTGCCGCTGTTGAGCGTTGCCTGCACGAAGGCGTACTTGGTTAAGCGCTGCGAGACACCCAGGAAGTATGCGAAGAGGTGCTCGGGATACGGATCGGTCGGCAGATAATCTCGCGGGCTCTGCGGCTCGAAGAAGAACGTCGTCGTTTTCGTCGGCGTGTATTCGAGATAGAGCACTTGCGGCAGCTGCATCGAGTTGCCGCCGTTCGCACCGGCCGTGTGAACGAGCCAGGACGGCGCGATCGTGAACGTGCCGAACATCTTGGGCGTCTTGAGGAACGGCAGCGTCAGCGCGATGGCGTAATACTGCGCCGTGCGAACCGGGATGTTCTCGACCGGACCGTCCGGTAAGTTGTAGGTGAACGGGACGACGTCGTTGTTACCCGGAGCGAAGCCGATCTCTCCCCCGCGCGTGACGTACGTCGGCGAGATCACGAACGGCAGCGGACCCGGCAGCTTGTTGGACTTAACGACGAAGAGCTTCTCGAGCATGAATACGCCGAACGTATCTTTCGTACGTACGTTGATGTTGCGCCCGGCGCCCGGGCCGCACGCATTTCCGTTAGTGAGGTCGGCGCAACCGACTGGATTGCGGAAACCGGCGAGATAAACCGGAGCCGTGCCGGTGTTAAATCCGTAAGGCCAGTGCTGTAACTGGAACATGCTGACGACCAGGCGCGTCGACCAGTTGAAGCCGTAAGCGGCCGAGAGGTCGCCGCCGCCCATCAGCCAGCCCTGTTTACCGTAAGAACCGATGTCACCGAACGGATACGCCATCGAGAGATCGGCCGAGTATGTAAATCCTTGCGGAAGGCCGATGACGGGGCCGACGGGCTGCTGCGAAACCGGCGGCGCTTGTGCGACATTAGTATCGCTCTTAGGCGGCGGCGTCTGGTTCATGACGTTCTTGAGTGCTGTATTGGCGCCGGGGAGAATCGACTGCTCGAAGACGTCGCCCATTCCCCCGTCGGCGAAGGCCGGCAACCCAATGTTCGCGAGCGCGCAAGCCGCAACCGCGACCGCCGACACGCGAAAGATTTTTCCGAGCATGCAAGCAACTCCCAACAAGCGGGATGACGTTCGTCATCAAATCAAATAACTAAGGGGTTTACAACAAGGAGTTGCTCCTACCGCACGAAGTTCCTTTTAAGCGGCAGCTCGAATTAGACGCCGACTTGCGGCGTGGCCGGCTCCGCTTGCAGCTCTCCCCGCACGTGCCCGTCGCGACGTCCGCCGTTACCGCCTCGCATTTCAAACGACTTAATGATGACGTAGAGCACCGGTGTGATCCCGAGATTTAATACCGTGGACATCAGCATACCGCCGAAAACGACCGTTCCCAGCGAATGGCGAGCGGCTTCGCCGGCGCCCGATGCAAAGACCAGCGGCGTGACGGCGATGACGAAAGCAATCGAAGTCATCAAAATCGGCCGCAGCCGAATCTGTGCGGCGCGCATCGCGGCTTGGACGATGCTGGCGCCTTCGCGCAGCTGCTGATTGGCGAACTCGACGATTAAAATTGCGCTCTTACTGGCCAAGCCGATGAGCATGACGTATCCAACTTGCGCGTAGACGTCTTGCGAGAGCGAGGGGTCGAAGAGAAACGGAATCGGGAAGTGCCGCAGGTTGATGAAAAGCAACGCGCCGAGCAGCGCCGTCGGCACGGCGAGCAGCACGATGAGCGGATCGATGTAACTCTCGTATTGTGCCGAGAGAACGAAGAAGACAAAGATCAGCGCGAGGATGAAGATTTCGATCGTAAGCGGTCCCGCGGCGATCTGATCGAGTTGCAGACCCGTCCACTCATACAGCACGCCCTTCGGCATAACTTTTGAAGCGATCTGCCCCATTGCGGTAATCGCCGCGCCCGTGCTGGTTCCCGGGGCGTTGCCGCCGCTCAGCTCGATGTTGCGATAGAGATTGTAATGGGTGATGATCGGCGGACCCAGCACGCGGCGAATGTCCATCAGCGCCGAGAGCGGGGTCATGACGGCGCCGTTGGACGACGTGGTCGTGGTGCCGAGGCCTGGAGCGGGGGTCCCGACGGCGCTGGGAACCACGGTCGTGCCCGGCGCAGAGCTCGAGTGCACGTAAAGATTTCCCAGCGATTCGACGCTGTTGCGGAACGGCGCGTCGGCCTGAACGTCGACCTGCCAAGAGCGATTGAGATACGTGAAATTATTGACGTAGAGCGAACCAAGGTCGACTTCCATCGTCGTGAAGATGTCTTGCAGCGAGACCCCGATCGACTTGGCCTTGTTCCGGTCGATGTTGGCCTCGATCTGCGGCGAGTTGATGCGGAACTGCGTAAAGACGTTCATCAGCCGCGGGTCCTTGGCCGCGACCCCCATCATCATGTAGGCGGTATTCATAAGCGTCGTCAGACCGACGTTGCCGCGATCCTCGAGCTCGAACTGGAAACCACCGAAGTTGCCGACGCCGTTGATCGCCGGCGGGTTAAACGCGAAGATTTGCGCCTGCGGAATCTGACTGTAGAAGGCGTAGTTCAGGCGCTGCTCCACCGCAAACGAGTTGTGCGGCGTGCACGCGTCGGGATGGGCGAAGAGGAAGATCAACTGGCACCACGCCGGGGACTTTCGGTCGCCCCACGGCGTCAACAGCGCGAACATGATTCCACGGTTGGGCGCCGAGCCCGAAAAACTAAATCCGCCGACGTCGAAAAGGTGTTTGACCTCGGGCTGCGCGCGAATGATTTTTTCGGCACGTTCCGCGATCGCCTGTTCGCCCTGCAGCGACGTTCCTTCGGGCGCTTGGACCAGCGTGATGAAGTAGCCCAGATCTTCGTCGGGTAGGAAGCCTTGGGGTGTCGTCGACGTCATGAAGAGCGTGAGTAACAGCGCGGCGATAAAGCCGATGGCGATCCGCCAGCGCAGGCGGAACATGGTCGGGAGCATGCGCCCGTACCAGTTTCGGAAGCCGTTGAAACCGGCGTTGAAGGCACGGAAGAAGGCGGCTTTAGATTCGTGTTCGCCGGTCAGCAGGCGGGCCGAGAGCACCGGCGCCAGCGTCAGCGCTTGAAAGAGCGATATGGTGATCGACGCCGCGATGGTCAGCGCGAACTGCTTGTAAATCTGACCGGTCGTGCCCGGCAGGAAGCCCACGGGAACGAATACGGCCAGCAAGACCAGAGACGAGGCAACCACGGGGCTCTGTATCTCGCGCATGGCGGCCGCAGCGCTGGCAATGCCGCTCTGCTTTCCTTTGTTCATCTCCATGTGCCGGGCGATATTTTCGATCACGACGATGGCGTCGTCGACGACCAAGCCCGTAGCCAGCGTTAGGCCGAAGAGCGTGATCGTATTGATCGTAAACCCGAAGAGCTGCATCACGAAGAACGTGCCGACCAGCGAGACCGGAATGGTTGCTGCGGGAATTAGCGTCGACTTGGGGTTCTGTAAAAACAGGAAGATGACGCCGATGACCAAGCCGATCGAGAGCAGCAGGGTTATGACGACTTCCTTGACCGACTCGTTGACGTACTGCGTAACGTCGAAGGCTACGTCCCAATGCATTCCGGCGGGAAACTGCGGTGCCAGCTCCTGCATTTGGGCGATGACGCGCCGCGAGACGTCGATGGCGTTGGCGGTCGGATATTGCAGTACACCCATGCCGACCACCTGGCCGTGGCCGTCAAAGCGAAGGTCGGTGGTATAGCTCTGGGCCCCCAGCTCGATGCGGGCCACGTCACCTAGGTGGACGTAGCCGCCGTTGGGATTGGCGCGCAGCACGATGTTGGCAAACTGCGACGGATCCGAGAGTTGGGTGAGCGCGTTGACCGTGTAGGTGTACGGCTGGCTCTTAGGCGCGGGAGGCGAGCCGATGCTGCCGGCCGCCACGGCCGCGTTCTGTTCTTGGAGCGCCGTCACGACGTCGGTCGCATCGAGTCCCTGTTGGGAGAGTTTGATCGGATTCAACCAGATGCGCATGGCGTACTGGCGCTGGCCGAAGATGATGACCTGCGAGACGCCCGGCACGCGGCTCAGGTTGTTGGTGATGTTCAGCTGGGCGTAGTTGCTCAGCGTGAGGGTGTCGAGGCTCTTGCGGTCGGACGTGAGCGCGATGCCCATCACGAACGCGCCGGAGTTTTTCGCGACGGTGATGCCGAGCTGTTGGACCGTCGCGGGCAGCTGTCCGATAGAGGACTGGACGAGATTCTGCACGTCGGCCGCGGCAATGTCGAGGTTGACGCCCAGGTTAAAGGTACAGGTGATCGTGGACGTGCCCTGGGCGCTGGTCGAGCTGATGTAACGCAGGCCCTGGACGGTGTTGACTGCTTGCTCGAGCGGTGTCGTAACTTGCGCCTCGACCGCTTGCGGGCTGGCGCCGGTGTAGATCGCCGTGATCGTCACGACCGGCGGCGCAATCTGCGGGTACTCGGACACGGCCATCGCCGGAATGACCACCAGGCCGGCAATGAGGATGAGCATCGAGCAGACCGCTGCCAGGACGGGACGATTGAGGAAAGCCTTGGTCATGACGTTAGCCGTACCAACCTACGGACGTTACCGGCGGTTGCGCAATCCGCAACGCCTCGCCGAGATTGTTTTAGAAGGCCTGCTCCGCATGGTACGAGCTGCGCGAGAGCGGGCTCGATACGACTTGGTGGAAGCCCCGCCGTTCCGCTAGCTTGCCCAGCCTTTCGAACTGCGCGGGCGTAACGTACTCGACGACGGGCAGATGTCTCTTGCTCGGCTGCAGGTATTGGCCCATCGTTAAGATGTCGACACCGGCCGCGCGCGCATCATCGATCGCCGCTTCGACCTCGTCTTCGCGTTCGCCCAAGCCGAGCATCAGCGAGGTCTTGGTAAAACGCGTGGGGGCGCGCTGCTTGACGTGCGTGAGAACTGCCAACGACTGTTCATAAGAGGCGCGCTTGTCGCGCACCGAGGGCGTCAGCCGGCGCACGGTCTCCAAGTTGTGGGCGAAAACATCCGGTCGAGCGTCGGCGACAATGTCGAGCGCCGTTAGGTCACCCCGGTAGTCGCCGCTGAGGATTTCGACGCGCGTGCCGGGATTGCGTTCGCGTATGGCGCGCACGGTGTTGGCAAAGATCAACGCGCCGCCGTCGGCGAGGTCGTCGCGGTCGACCGCGGTCACGACCAAATACTTCCAGCCGAGGTCGCGGACGGCGTCGGCCACACGCACCGGCTCGAGCCAGTCGACTTCTCCGCGCGGATTGCCGGTCTTAACGTTGCAGAAGCGGCAGCCGCGCGTGCAGAGGTCGCCCAGAATCATAATGGTCGCGGTTCCGGCTCCCCAGCACTCGGCCACGTTGGGGCAGGCCGCTTCTTTGCAGACGGTATGCAGCCCCAACGATCCGACTTTAGCTTTGACTCTCTCGTATTCGTCGCCGATCGGCAACGAGACCCGCAACCAATCAGGCTTGCGCGGTGCCTTAGCGATAAGGTTTATTTCTATGGCCACTACGCTACCAGCTGCTCGGACGTGAACGTCACGTCGAAAACGTGCGAGAGCTCGTCAAGAAGCAGGGTCTTCACTTCATCGATACTCACCGGACGCCCCGTCTCAACCGAGAGTGACGTCAGTCCGCGATCTGAGATGCCGCACGGGTTGATGACCCGGTCGTAGTCGAGCGCGTTGCATACGTTAAAGGAAAGGCCGTGCATCGAGACCATGCGCCGTACCGATAGGCCGATCGCCGCAATCTGGTTGTTGCGCACCCAGACGCCCGGATGCGCGCTCCAGCGCTCGCCGCTCACACCGAATCGCGCGCACGTGGCAATCACGGCTTCTTCGAGCGACCGCACCAGCGGCACGACTTCCCGAAACCGTTCGAGCCGCCGCACCGGATAAACCACCAGCTGTCCGGGCCCGTGGTAGGTGACGTCGCCGCCGCGTTCGACCGAAACCACGTCGATGCCGCGCCGCTCGAGCTCGTCGGCGCGCAGTAATACGTTCTCTGCTTTGGCTTGGCGCCCAAGCGTAACCACCGGCGCATGTTCGGCAAAGATCCACGTGTCGGGCACGCGCCCTTCACGCACATCCTCGTGCAGCGCATGCTGCAGATCCCACACCTCACGGTACGGTCGCACCCCCAAATCGAAGATACGCGCGAGCTTGCTCATGCATCGACCTCAGGTCGCAAAGCTAAGACGCACCCACGGGAGCTTTGGGCTTGGGGTTGATGATATGGATCGCCTTGCCGTGCGCCGCTTCGGCCGCGTCCATGATGCCCTCGGTAAGCGTCGGATGCGGGTGAACCGAGAGGCCGATATCTTCCAGCGTTGCGCCCATCTCGAGTGCGATGACGCCTTCGCCGATAAGCGATTCGGCTTGCGGTGCGACAATGTGCATCCCAAGCAGCAGATCGGTCTTGGCGTCGCCGACGAGCTTTAGCAGGCCGTCGGACTCGTTCATCGTGCGTGCGCGGCCGCTCGCGGCGAGCGGGAACTTACCGATGCGTACCTCATGGCCGGCGGCTTTGGCTTCCTCTTCGGAGAGGCCGACGGTTGCGACTTCAGGATCGGTATAGACGCAGTTCGGCACGGCGATGGGATCGAACGCCGCGGAGCGATCGCCGGCGATAACTTCGGCCGCGATCACACCCTGCTTCATCGCGCGATGGGCGAGCAACGGTGCGCCGGTGACGTCGCCCAGAGCAAAGATGTTCGGCACTTTGGTACGCTGCTGCTGATCGGTCGCGATAAAGCCGCGATCGTCCGCCTTTAGCCCCGCCGCATCCAAGCCGAGATTGTCGGTAACCGGCCGGCGTCCGACGGCGACGAGCACCATGTCGAAGTCGCGCGTTTCATCTTTGGATCCGGTGCCCTCGCCGTTGAGCGTCGCGCGCGCGCCACCGGCGACTTTCTCGATGCTCAATACCTTGGTGTTGAGCATGATCTCGATGCCTTGCTTTTTGAGAATGCGTCCCAGCGTCTTGCCGATCTCCAAGTCGGTACCGGTAAGAATCTGCGGCATCATTTCGACGACCAGAACCTTGGCGCCGAGCCGCCCGTAGACCGTAGCGAACTCGAGACCGATCACGCCGCCGCCGACGACTAAGAGATTCTTCGGAATCCGTGACACGTTGACGGCGTCGTCGGAGTTGATGATCGTTTCGCGGTCGCGCGGCCAAGCCTTAACGTCGACCGGCGCCGAGCCCGTTGCGATTACGATGTTAGTGGCGACGATCCGATCGGTTCCGTCGGCGGTCTTCAACGAAATTTCCGTCGGCGACTTTAACGTCGCCTCCCCGCGGATAAACGTCACGCCGTTGGCTTTGAAGAGCGTCTTGACGCCCCCGACGTTGGCGTTGACCACGTCGCTCTTAAACTTCGCAACCGCTTCGCGCTGGATTTCCGCTTTGGGTACTTTGATGCCGATCGCGTCGGCATGCTCGATGTGGCGCACGACTTCGCCGACGTGCAGCAACGCTTTGGTGGGGATGCATCCCCAGTTCAAACAAACGCCGCCGACCTCGTCGCGGTCGATACAGATGACCTTCTTGCCCAGCTGCGCCAGGCGAATGGCCGCATGGTAACCCCCCGGACCGGCGCCGATTACGGCCGCATCAACCTGGTGTTCCGCCAACTCATGACTCCTTTCACTATGCCTAACAACCCGGCTCGACCGACTCGTTTCGCTCAATCGAGAGCGTTCCCCAGGAGTCCAGCGAAATGGAATCATCCATGTCCCGAATTGGATGGCCGGGCTTACTTCCAAAGCTCGACCGCCACTCCATCGTTCCCCTCTACCGCCAGATCCACGAGCATCTGCGCGAGGCGATCCTTGCCGGGACGTTGCCCGAGTCGACCCGGCTGCCGCCCGAACGGACCATGGCCGAGCGCCTCTCGGTTAATCGAAGCACCATCGTCCACGCCTACCGGGAGCTGGTTGGCGAGGGGCTGATCGAGCAGCGAGTCGGCTCCGGCTCGCGGGTCGTGCCGCAGTTGCGCGGCGGGCAGCCCGAGCGCGCCGCCGGCGTCCCGTGGTGGGTGACGCTGCCGCCGTGGCGTGTTGGCGAGTTCCCCAACGTCCTCGGCGAGCTGGCCGCCAAGCCCGAGGCCGGGCGGATCTCATTCGTGCAAGGGATCGCGCCCGAGCAGCCCTCGCCGCTTCCGGCGCTGGCGAAGTCGTTCGGTCGCGTCGCGCGCGATCCGCGTTTTGTCCTCTCCTACGGTGACTCCGAGGGTTACGAACCGTTGCGCGAGTCGATTGCGGCGCGGATGAACGCGCGGGGCGCCAACGGCATCTTGCCGAGCAACATCATCATCCTCACCGGCTCGACACAAGGCATCGCGATCGTCGCGCAGAGTTTGGCCGAGCCCGGCGACGAGATCATAGTGGAATCGCCCTCCTATCCCGGTGCGCTGCAAGTCTTTCAGATCAACGGCCTGCGTGCCATCTCCGTGCCGGTCGACGACGATGGGATGCGCGTCGATCACATCGAGGCGATTCTGCGCACCCGCCGTCCGCGATTCATCTACACGATGCCGTCGCTGCACAATCCGACGAACGCAACGATGAATGCCGACCGGCGCGAGCGGCTGGTCACCATCGCTCGCCGCGCCGGCGTACCGATCGTCGAAGACGACCCCTACGGTCCGCTAGCGCCCCAAGGGACGCCTCTGGTCGGCCTGGCGCGCGATCACGTCGTCTATATCTCGACGTTCTCTAAAACGATTGCTCCCAGTCTGCGTGTCGGCTGGTTGGCCGCGCCGCGCACGATTCTCGAACGGCTTCTGCTGCGCAAACAGGCTTACGACATGGCCACCAGCCTTTACGTGCAAGCGGCGATCTGCGATTACCTGGAGTGCGGTTACGACGCCCACGTCGAGCAGTTGCGCGGCGAGCTGATGCTGCGCCGCACGATCGCCGACGAAGCGATCGCTAAGCATTGGCCGTCGAACTTGCGCGTCAGCCGTCCCGCCGGCGGCTTCTACCTTTGGGCGTCGACGCCGCGCGAGCTGCGCGCGCGGGCTCTGCTCGACGCGGCCGAGCGGCTCGGCGCATCCTTTCTCTTTGGCGAGGCGTTCTTCGCCAACTCCGGCGGCGATCACAATTTCCGTTTGGCGCTTACTGCAGTGGCGCGCGGAGAGATCGCCGAGGGCATTCGGCGCATAGGAGAAGCCATCTCAACGCTTCGCTCGTGACGGGGCTGCAGCGCCGTCTCCTGAGCTGGTACCGGCGTCACGGGCGGGCCAAGCTACCCTGGCGGGCCGGCCGCAGCCCGTACCGTACCCTGATCAGCGAGTTTATGCTGGCACAGACGCAAGTGGATCGCGTCGTCCCCAAGTTCGAAGCCTTCGTCGAACGCTTTCCCGATCTGCCGGCGTTGGCGGACGCGACGACGGCAGAAGTGTTGCGCGCATGGCGAGGACTGGGCTATAACTCGCGGGCGGTGCGGCTGCATCGCCTAGCGCGCGTCGTGCGCGAACTCGACGGCGCAAGGTTGCCCTCGGATGCCGCGGCGTTGCGAGCGCTGCCCGGCATCGGAGCCTACACGGCTGCTGCGATTCGTGCTTTCGCCTTCAACCTCGACGACGTGCCGGTCGACACCAACGTCCGGCGCATCGTCGAGCGGGTCTGCTTCGGCGTCGAAGCCGGCGCCGGCGTCGCACCAAGCGAGATCGAGGCGCAAGCGCGCGCTCTGCTGCCCGCGGGGCGAGCGCACGACTGGGGTTCGGCGCTGATGGACTTAGGAGCGACGATCTGCACCGCGCGCAACCCAAAATGCCTCGTCTGCCCGTTGCAAAACGATTGCAAGGCGGCCCCGTTGGACGGCGCCGCGATCGAGCGGCAGCGCGTCGCGCGCCAGAAACCGCGCGCTGCACAAGAGGCCCTTCCGTTCGAGCGGACGACGCGATATGCGCGCGGGCGCATCGTCGAGCGGCTGCGCGATCTGCCGCCCGGCCAGCGAATCTCGCTGTTCGACCTTCATCGCGAGGTAGCGCCGGCAATCCCTGACCGCAGCCTCGACGACGTCCGCACCTTGATCGCGGCGCTCGAGCGGGATGGTTTGATATCTCACGACGGAACGAGCGTCGCCCTGCGAGAATGAGGGCGCGTGCCGTCCATTCCATTTCCGAAGAAGAAGGTTCCTCGCGCCACGGCGCTCGCGGCGCTGGAAATTCTCGAGCGCACTTATCCCAATCCGGAAACGGCGCTCGAGCACGGTAACGACTACCAACTTCTGATCTCGGTCATTCTATCGGCGCAGACAACCGACGCTCGCGTCAACCTGACCACGCCGAAACTCTTTGCCAAATACCCGACACCGGAGAAACTGGCGCGCGCGAAACAGAGCGACGTCGAGAAGATCATTATGTCGACGGGCTTCTTCCGAATGAAGGCCAAGAACATTATCGCCTGTGCGCGGGATTTGGTTGAGCGCTTTGGAGGCCAGGTTCCGCGCGAGCGTGAGGATTTGGAATCGCTGGCCGGCGTCGGACGCAAGACCGCCAGCGTCGTAATGGCGAACGCGTTCAAGGAGCTGGCGCTAGCCGTAGACACTCATGTGTTCCGCGTCTCGCATCGTCTCGGCTTGACCTTGGGCGCCACGCCGCGCCAAGTCGAAGACGACTTAACTAAGCTCGTCCCCCCGGAGAAATGGGGCGACGCAACGCATTGGCTGATTCTTCACGGGCGCGCAATATGCAAAGCTCCCACGCCGCAGTGCCCGCGCTGTCCCGTCAATCACCTCTGTCCGACGCCCGCGATTATCGCAAAGGCTAACGCCGTTCGTCGCGCCTCGCCTAGTAGTCGTCGTCGACCGGCTCGGTCGAATTCGGCTGGGTGAGAAAGTAGCTCTCGGGAAGCTGCTTTTTGATCGGCACGAATCGTCGCGGCTTCTGAAGGAAGTTGAAACAGTCGGCCAAGTCGTCGGACCGAGCGTCGGTCGTTCCCAGCGACGGTAGCCCGAACGCCTTCTCGGTGAACTTAAGGATGCTTCCGAACTCATGCCGCGCGTGCGAAACGTAGGCCTTTTTAGCGTACGGAGATATCACGATCAGCGGAACCCGGAAGCCGAGCTCGTACGCGTTATACTGCTCCGGCTTGACGTGATCGTACCATCCGCCCCAATCGTCCCAGAGCACGAAAATAGCCGTGTTATTCCAATACGTGCTCTTTCCCACGGCGTCGACGACCGAAGCCACCCACGCGGGACCCGATCCGTCGGTCGTGTGCGGATGGTCGGACGATTTTGACGGTGGGATAACCCATACCACGCTTGGCAGCGTGTGTTGCGATACGTCGCCGAAAATCCGGCGCGACGGCCAAATTACGTTCTGCGCATACTCCGGACTCTGCCAAATATGCCGGATCGCGTCGAAGGCATTCCATAACCCCGCGCCCGTCGTGGGCTGGTAGTAGTGCCAAGAGATTGCTTTTGCGTCCAGCAGATCGGTTATCGCCGGCCTCTCGAAACATGGAAAGACTTGTCTGGTCTCTTGACCGTGCGCGCCGATCGTTAGCGCCAACGACCCGGCCGGAGAGTCACAGCCGCCCACAACTTTCTGCGTAGCCGACAGGGCCTTTGCCGAGGCGCGGAACTCGGAGTCTTTTTCGATCGTAGACGTCCCGCTGATGAGATATTGGTGCGCGGGAAAGCTCGGGCCCTGGTTCGTTTCAAACATCCTATCGGCGAAAACGTATTGTTCGGCCATGTCGAAATACGGTCGCACTTCGCTTTGTGGAACGTAGCCATATGCGAGCCGCTCCCTTTGGCCACAGCCTTCTCTACCGTAGCATTGCGACTCTTCTAAATTAAAACCGTCCATACGCCCACTGTCATACTCGGTCTCAAATCCGATGTGCGAATGATCGAGGTCGTAGCGCGCGGTCATGGGTGTGGGCACAAGTTTGGTGTGACTACCGACGGAGTTGAGTCCGTCCGTCGCGGTGTCGGCACCGGGCAAGCCGTTGAAAAGGTTGTCGACGGAGCGATTCTCTTGAACGATGATCACGACGTGCTGAATCTTGCCGTTTCCTAAGAGCGCGCGTTCGACCGCCGGACCAGCGAGCACCGAGACGGGTTTGGCCGGGCCGTCTCCGCTCGGCACGGCTTGGCCGATGGGGGGCTGATTGCAGCCGGCAAGCAGTGCGGCGACGAAAAGGCTCAGCGAACGCTTAGTCATCGTCGGGGTCTTCGTTCGACACGGGCTGGGTCAGGAAGTAGTCGCCATGGCGCACGCTCGGGATCTGTTTGAAAGGACGCGGCTTTTTATTGAAGTTGAAGAAGTCGGAGAGATCGTCGGCCCGCACGTCCGTCGTCCCGAGCGAACCTAATCCGAACGTCTCTTCAGTGAACTTCAAGATGCTGCCGAACTCGTGTTGAACGTGCGAGACGTAGCCTTTTTTTGCGTACGGCGAGATTACGACGAGCGGGACGCGAAAGCCGAGCTCGTAAGAGTTATAAACCGGCGGCGAGACGTGATCGTACCATCCGCCCCAATCGTCCCACGTGAGGAATATCGCGGTATTATCCCAATACTTGCTTTCTCCGATCGCATTGACGACCGAGGCGACCCAGTCGGGGCCCGAGCCGTTGTTGGTGTTGGCGTGATCGGATTCTGCCCCCGTCGGGATAACCCAGACGACGTTGGCCAAGTTCCCGCCGGCGATATCGGTGAGCACCTTCGATGGCGGCCACGTGACGTCGGTCGAGTATTCCGAGCTATCGCGAATGTGTTTGATTGCATCGGGCCCGTTCCAGAGAGCGGCGCCGCCATGTGATTGGTAGTAATGCCACGTCAAACCCTTAGCGTCAACCAGATCGGTGAGGGCCGGCCGATCGAAGCAAGGATAACCTTCTTGCAGCTCTTGCCCGTTAGCGTCGATGAACTGCACCAGCGAACCTTGCGGAGCGTCGCATCCACCCGTATAGGTCTGCTTCGGGGTGAACGGATTCTCCGAGGCGCGCAGCGTCGAGCTCGGATTGAGCGTCGACGTGCCACTCAAAATGTACTGGTGCGCCGGGAAGCTGGGGCCTTCGTTCGTTTGGAACATCCGGTCGCCGAATCCGTACTGCTCGGCCATAGCGAAATAGGGAACGACCTCGGTGCGGGGCACGTAGCCGTAGGCCCTCACGGCCTGCTTTATGCAAGTCTTACCCTTGCAATACGACGAGTGCTCGAGATTAAAGCCGTCCATCTTGCCGTTGTCGCTCTCGATGGCGTAGGCGCGATGCTCGTGATCGAGGTCGTACGGCTCGGTTATTGGTATCGGCGCGAGCTTCACCCTCCTGCCGGCGGAGTTGTAGCCGTACTCGGCGATATCGGCACCCTTGAGTCCGTGAAAGAGGTTGTCGGGGGTGCGGTTCTCTTGAAAGATAATGACGACATGGCTGATCTTCGTCTGATCGTGCAGTTTAGAGCCGCGCATCGCGGTGAACGCGTGCGAGCCGATCGCCGGCGTCGAGTAGCGGGCGACCGTGTCTTGGGCGCAGCCCGCAACGAGCAGCGCCAGAATACAGGTGAACGTGCGCATCAGCGGCGCCCTACCAGATTGCGCGCGATGACTAGCCGCTGAATCTGCTGTGTGCCCTCGTAGATTTGGGTGATCTTGGCGTCACGCATCATTCGCTCGACCGGGTAATCCACCGAGTAACCGAAGCCGCCGAGCACCTGAACCGCGTCGGTCGTTACCGCCATTGCGACGTCTCCGCATTTGAGCTTGGCCATCGCGGCCCAGAGCGTGACGTCGGGTGCGCCGGCGTCACAGCGCTTCGCTGCCTCGTAGAGCAGCAGCCGCGCCGACTCGACTTCAGTCTTCATGTCGGCCAGCATGAACCCGACGCCTTGATGCTGTCCGATCGGCTTGCCGAAGGCGACGCGCTCCTTGGCGTAGTTCGTGGCGTAGTCCAGCGCGCCGGCCGCAATGCCGAGCGCTTGCGCGGCGATACCGGGACGCGACTTATCCAAAACCTTCATTGCAATCTTGAAACCCTCGCCCTCTTCACCCAAACGGTTAGCGGCCGGGATTTCGCAATCCTGAAAGACGAGTTCGACCGTCGGCGATCCGCGAATGCCCATCTTTTTCTCGAGGTTGCCCACCGTAAACCCGGGCGTGCCTTTCTCGACGACGAATGCCGTGACGCCGCGCGAGCCGGCTTCGGGGTCGGTGACGGCAAAGACGCAGACCACATCGGCGACACTGCCGTTGGTAATCCAAATCTTCTGTCCGTTGAGAACGTAGGAATCCTTACGTTTCTGCGCGCGCGTGCGCATCGAGCCGAGCGCGTCGGAACCGCTGGAGACTTCGGTGAGCGCGTAAGCGACCAGATGCTCGCCGGAGGCGATCTTCGGCAGAAGGCGTTGCTTCTGTTCGTCGTTGCCCCCGATGACGATCGGAAGCATGCCGAGTTCTTGAACCGCGACGATCAGCGCGCTCGACGCGCAAGCTTTGGAGATTTCCTCGACGACTTTTACGTAGGTAAGGAAGGTGCCGCCGAGCCCGCCATACTCCGCGGGAATCGGGATACCGAGCAGATCGTTTTGTGCGAAAAGCTCTTTGATGTCCCAGGGGAACTCGCCGGTCGCGTCTATTTCGGCGGCGCGCGGCGCGACTTTCTCGGCAACCAGCTCGCGCACCATCGCGAGGATCATTGCCTCTTCGTCGTTCACTGCAATATCGGTTGGAGCCATAGTCATAGCGAGGCTACGTTCAACGAAGGCGGCGCCCGTTCCGTCGGCGCATTAGGGCGCCATGGAGAAGGTCTACGCTTCCTGTGCCGAGGCCGTCGCCGATATTCCTAATGGGGCGTCGCTCGCGGTGGGCGGTTTTGGGCTCAACGGGATTCCCCACAACCTCATTGAGGCGCTCCTGGAGCAGGGAGCAACCGACTTGGTTACGGTTTCCAACAACTGCGGCATCGACGGTTGGGGGTTAGGCGTGCTGCTCGATAACCGCCGCATCCGCCGAACGACCGGCTCATACGTCGGTGAGAACCGCGAGTTCGAGAGGCAGTACCTTTCCGGGGAGCTCGAAGTGGAGCTCGTTCCCCAAGGAACCCTAGCCGAGCGGTTGCGCGCCGGCGGCTGCGGCATCCCAGCCTTCTACACGCCCGCCGGCGATGGCACGCTGGTTGCCGACGGCGGACTGCCCTGGCGCCATCGCGCGGACGGCAGTGTAGCGGTCGCCTCGCCTAAGAAGGAAACGCGCGTCTTCGACGGTCGCGAGTACGTGCTCGAGCATGGGATCGTCTGCGATTACGCGATGGTTCGCGCCTCAAAGGGCGATCGATCGGGAAACCTCGTCTTTCACAAAACGACGCGTAACTTCAATCCGCTTTGCGCGATGGCGGGAAAGATAACGATCGCCGAAGTCGAGGAGCTGGTCGAACCGGGTGCGATCGACCCGGAGAGCGTGCACCTTCCCGGAATCTTCGTGCAGCGCATCGTGCACGTCGGGCCGCAGGGAAAACGCATCGAGCGAGTCACGACGCGTTCGATCGGACAGGATCGGGGGTAAAGAAGATGGGACTTACGCGCACGCAGCTTGCGGCTCGAGTCGCGCAGGAACTGCGCGACGGGCAGTACGTCAACCTGGGGATTGGTTTGCCGACGCTCGTCCCCAACTACGTGCCGTCCGACGTGACGGTCACGCTGCAAAGCGAGAACGGAATTCTGGGAATGGGTCCCTATCCGTATGAAGGCGAGGAGGACGGGGATTTGATTAACGCCGGCAAGGAGACCGTGACGGTACTTCCCGGTGCATCGTTCTTCGATTCGTCGCTCTCGTTCGGCATGATTCGTGGCGGTCACATCGACTTGGCGGTGCTGGGCGCAATGCAGGTCTCCGAACAGGGCGATTTGGCGAACTGGATGATCCCCGGCAAGATGGTCAAGGGTATGGGCGGCGCGATGGACTTGGTTCACGGGGCCAAACGCGTCATCGTGATGATGGAGCACGTCGCCAAAGGAAACGCGCATAAGATTCTGCGCCAGTGCTCGCTGCCGCTCACCGGAAAGCGCGTCGTGCAGCGCATCATCACCGACATGGCGACAATCGACATTGGGCCCGAAGGTTTAATTCTTCGCGAGCTCGCCCCCGGCGTTACCGTCGAAGACGTTACTGCCGCAACGGAACCGGAACTAAAGATTCCAGTCGAGCCGATGATAATGGAAATTCCGAACTCGGTTTGAACGCCAGAGGGAGGAGCTAGTGAGGGGATGCCGGATAAACCGGCATCCCCTTTTCTCTTTTTGGAGGCAGTATTTAATGAAGGTTAAGCGTTCCGCTCTCAGGCACGGCGCAATTGCCGCACTCTTCGCGATCTTCTTTGCGTTCGTCGGAGCCGGCACGGTGCTCGCCGCGCAGGCGCATATGGACTCCGCGCTATCAAGCCTGCAAACGGCACTTAGCGAACTCAATCAAGCCGACGCAGACAAAGGCGGACATCGCACCAACGCGATCAAGCTCGTCAAACAAGCCATCGACGAAGTCAACGCCGGAATTCAAGCCGGCAAATAGCGCGCGGTTAGGCCGTCAGGTCTTTGAACTGCGTGTGATAGAGACGCGAGTAGAGGCCGCTGCGCGCCAATAACGTCGCGTGGCGGCCCGACTCCACGATCCGGCCTTCGTCGACGACGAAGATGACGTCGGCCGCCAGCACGGTCGAGAGGCGGTGCGCAATCACTAAACTGGTGCGGCCGCGCATTACCACTTCGAGCGCTTTCTGGATCGCCGCCTCGTTTTCGTAATCGAGCGAGCTCGTCGCTTCGTCGAGGATGAGAATCCGCGGATCTTTGAGCAGCACCCGGGCGATAGCGAGCCGCTGACGCTCTCCGCCCGAAAGTTTGTGACCGCGCTCGCCCACGACCGTGTCGTAACCTTGCGGTAGGGCGGCGATAAAATCGGCGATGTTTGCAGCACGGGCCGCGGCCTGGAGTTCCGCATCGGTGGCATCGGGCTTGCCGTAACGCAGATTGTTGCCGATGGTATCGTGGAAGAGGTAGGTTTCCTGCGTAACGATGCCGATGTCGCGGCGCAGCGATTCCAACGTTACCGTACGCACGTCGTAACCGTCGACGAGGACCCGCCCTTGCTGCGGATCGTAAAAGCGCGGCACCAAACCGGTGATCGTGGTCTTGCCGGCGCCCGAAGGTCCGACGAATGCCGCGACTTCGCCGGGGCGAACCTCGAAGGAGATGCCGCGCAGCACTTCGCGTGAGGCATCGTAACCAAAGGCGACGTCCTCGAAGCGGATGTCGCCGCTCACGCCCGGCAATGCGATAGCTCCAGGCGGATCGTACTCTTCCGGCGTCATGTCGAAGTATTCGAAGATGCGCTCGAAGACCGCAAGCGCGCTGACGATTTGCACTTGGATTCCTGCTAGCGCTGCGGCCGGCCCGTAGAGCCGGCCTTGAATGAACGACACAAACGCCACGATGACGCCGACTTGCAATCCCGCGGCGATCGCCATCCACCCGCCGCCGAACCAGACGACCGCAGGCCCGACGACGACCATCGCCGTCACCGAGGCTAAGAACCAACGCCCGACCATCGCCAGGTTGATCTCGAGTTGCATGAGGTTCGTGCCGACGCGATAAAAGCGAGCGCGTTCGTAGGCTTCGCGCGCGAACGACTTGATCAGGGTGATTCCCGAGATCGAGAGCGTCTCTTGAGTGATGGATTCGATTTCGTCGCGCTTCTCGCGGGTGCGCTTGCGGATCTGATACATCCGCCGCCCAACCGGGCCGAGAGGGAACACCATGAGCGGAACGATGATGATCGAGAGCAGCGCCAGCCGCCAGTTCCAAACGAACATGGCGACGACGGTCGTGGCGATCAGAACGAAGTTGGTAACGATCGAGGTGAGCGTCCCGGTGACGACGTTGTCCACGTTGTCCACGTCGTTGCTGACGCGGTTCATGATCTCGCCGGTCTTGGTGCCGGTGAAGAAGTGCAACGGCATGCGGTGGAGATGCGCCACCAGGTTCGTCCTGATATCGCGCATGATTCCCTCGCCCACTACCGAGTTGAGAAAACCTTGCACTACGCCGACGCCGGCGGCAAGTAAGGCCGAAGCGAGAATGATGCCGACGTCTATTCCGAGTTGGGTGAGGTTACGGTTGGGAATCGCCGAGTCGATGATGTTCGCGGTAACGAAGCCGGGCACGAGGCCGAGCGCGGCGACAACGACGATGCAGACGAGCACCATCGCCTGCTGGCGCCAATAGGGAGCAAACAGCGCGCCGAGCCGTTTCCAGTCGACGCGCTGCATGACTTTAGGTTTCTCGGGCTGATAGATGTTCGACCACATCAGCCCGTGGCCGGCCATCATCGCGTGCTAGTGCGGTACGGTAACCTGATGGAAGGAGACCTTATTGCCCTCGCCATCGGCGAACGAAGTTATCTTGCAGACCGGCGTCGCGTATGGATCCTCTACTACCACGCCCTTCGCGCGCAGATCGGCGACGGCTTTGTCGATGTCGTCGACTTCGAAGACCACGCCCGACGCGCTGCCGGGCTCGCGATCGGCCCAATCTTGCCAGAGCACGCTGAAGGTGCCGCTGCCGATGTTGGCCTCGTTATATTTCTCCACGCCGTCCTCTTCGTACGGCCCTGAGAACTTGAGTCCGAGGTTATCCTCGTACCATTTGCGCAGACCGGCGACGTCCTTCGCCGGATACGCGGTAAATGCAATCTCTTTGATCATGTCACTCCATGCTTTGTGAGGGTTTGGGTTCTACGGTCAACCGCTAAAGGCTGCGGGGGGTTGCTGCGGGCTGGTTACGGTTTGCCGTTGCGCAGGGATGCGAGCTCTTTGAAGAGCTTGGTCTCTTTATCGGAAAGGTTCGCCGGCAGCTGGCCAATGAGGCGCACGTACTGGTCGCCCGTGCCTTTACCTTTGACGCGCGGCATGCCGCGGCCGGAGAGGCGCAGCAACCGATTGTTCTGTGTTCCGGCGGGGATCGTCATCGCCACCTGACCGCTGAGCGTCGGAACGTTGACTTCGCCGCCAAGCGCCAAATCGTAGATGCTTACCGGCAGGTCAACGTAGAGGTCGTCGCCTTTGCGTTTATAGGTCGGGTCGTCGTGCAGCTTAACGATGAGATAAAGATCGCCGTGCGGACCGCCGTTGATGCCGGCACCGCCTTGACCGGCAAGTCGAATGCGCTGCCCGTCACCGATGCCTTTGGGAATCGTGACCTCAAAGCGCCGGTGAATGAGCACGCGCCCGGTACCGTGACATTGCGAACAGAGATGTCCGCTTTCGGTTCCGGTTCCGTGACAGCGCGGGCACAAATCTTCGATCTGAAGCGAGACCGATTTCGAGCCGCCGTCGTAGACGTCGCGCAACCCGAGGTCGATGGTCGTTTCGAGATCTTGTCCGCGCCGCGCGAAGCCCGGCGACTGCGCCGTGGGCCGCCGCCCGATTCCCGAAAAGAACATGTCGAAGAAATCCGAGAAGCCGCTGGGTCCACCCGCACCGGCCTCGCCGAAATCGAACTCGAAGTCCTGGGGGTTGGTACTGGTGCGGTAGCGTCGTTGCTGTTCGGCCTGGTGCGCGGCTTGTTGCCAGTTGGGACCGAGAACGTCGTATTTTTTACGCTTCTCCGGGTCGCCAAGCACTTCGTAGGCCTCGGAAATTTCTTTGAATTTTTCCTCGGCCTCTTTGGGGCTCTTTGGATTAGCGTCGGGATGCCACTTGCGCGCTAGCTTGCGATAGGCGGACTTGATGTCTTTCTCGGCAGCGTTCTTCGGAACGCCCAAGATGGCATAATAGTCCTTGAAGTTCATTCGTCGGCGTTTTTGGCGACGATGACCTTCGCCGGCCGCAGCAACTCGTCGCCAAGCATGTAACCCTTCTGGGCGACTTCGACGACGGTATCTTCGGCCGCACCATTGGATGCCATCGTGCCGACCGCTTCGGCCACGTGCGGATCGAATGGAGCGCCCTTTACCTCGATAGGCTTAACGCCCTCGCCGGCCAGCACTGCTTCAAAACCGCGCAGCGTTTGTTCGACGCCGCCACGCAGCTTGTCGCCGCCGGCGTTGGATTCCAGCGCGCGCTCGAGATTGTCGAACACCGGAAGAAATCGTTCCAGCAGCATTCGGCGCCGCGAGGCGACCATCGAATCAATATCGCGTTGCGTGCGCTTGCGGTAGTTGTCGAAGTCGGCTACGGCAAGCAGAAACTTGCCGTAGTTTTCGTCGGCGCGAGCGTTAGCCGCGGCGAGCTGCTCCTCGAGGGAGGGCTCGACCGCGGCCGTCTCTTCTATGATGGCCTCACCGGCCTCGGTTTTTAGTACCGATTGATCGTCGGACATTGACGCATCGTCTCCGAGTTACTTGGCTTCCTTGAACTCGGCGTCGATGACGTCTTCACCGGCCGGGCCCGCGCTTGCGCCGTTGCCCGTGGCGGATCCATCGCCGGCGCTTGCACCGGCACCGGCACTCGAGGGTTCGCCTTCCGGAGCGGCGGCTTTATAGAGCACCTCGGCCATCTTGTAGCTGGCCTGCTGCAGTTTCTCGATCGCGGGCCGGATCTCGGCGACCGTGCCGTTCTCGCTGACCTGCTTGAGCTCCGAGAGCGCGCTCTCGACCTCGCCGCGCGCGGTGGCGTCGAGCTTCTCGCCGACTTCCTTGAGCGACTTCTCGGTCGAGTAGATGAGACTCGAGGCGTTGTTGCGGACTTCCGCTTCATCGCGCTTGGCTTTATCAGCCTCGGATTGCGCTTCGGCGTCGCGGACCATCCGATCGACTTCCTCTTTGTTGAGGTTGGTCGAAGCGGTGATGGTAATCGCCTGCTCTTTGCCGGTGCCAAGGTCTTTGGCTCCGACGTTGACGATGCCGTTGGCGTCGATGTTGAAGGTCACCTCGACCTGCGGCACGCCGCGCGGCGCCGGCGGGATGCCTTCGAGACGGAAGCGCCCGAGCGTCTTGTTGTCGCCCGCCATCGGACGTTCGCCTTGCAGCACGTGGATGTCGACCGACGTTTGGCCGTCTTCGGCCGTGGTGAAGATCTGCGACTTCTTAGTCGGAATCGTGGTGTTGCGCTCGATGAGCTTGGTCATCACCCCGCCGAGCGTCTCGAGACCCAGCGACAGCGGGGTTACGTCGAGGAGAACGACGTCGCGGACTTCGCCGGCCAACACGCCGGCCTGAATCGCAGCACCGATCGCCACGACTTCGTCGGGATTAACCGTGAGGTTCGGCTCTTTGCCGGTGAGCTTGCGGACGAGTTCCTGAATGACCGGCATGCGCGTCGCGCCGCCAACCATGATGACTTCGTCTATTTTCGAGATGTCGAGCTTTGCGTCGGAGATCGCGTTGCGGAAGGGCGCGATGCAGCGATCGGTGAGGTCGCTGGTCAGCTCTTCGAACTTAGCACGCGTCAGCGTGATGTCGAGGTGCTTGGGGCCTTCTTGATCGGCCGTGATGAACGGCAAGTTGATGCTGGTCTGCACGACCGACGAAAGCTCGATCTTCGCTTTTTCGGCCGCTTCGGTGAGACGCTGCATGGCCTGCTTGTCTTTGCTCAGGTCGATGCCTTGATCGCGACGGAACTGATCGACGAGCCAGTCGACGATGCGTTGGTCGTAATCGTCGCCGCCGAGACGCGTGTCTCCGTTGGTCGCTTTGACTTCGAAGACGCCGTCGCCGACCTCGAGGATCGAAACGTCGTACGTTCCGCCGCCGAGATCCCAGACGAGGATCGTCTCGTTGCCCTTCTTTTCGAGACCGTAGGCAAGCGCCGCCGCCGTCGGCTCGTTGATGATGCGCAAAACTTCGAGTCCGGCGATCTTGCCGGCATCTTTCGTCGCTTGGCGCTGTGAATCGTTGAAATAAGCGGGCACGGTGATGACCGCTTTTGTCACGCGCTCGCCAAGATAGTTGCTCGCGTCGTTGACGAGCTTTTGCAGAATCATCGCCGAGATCTCTTGCGGCGTGTAATCCTTGCCGTCGATCTTGACGTGATAATCGCCTTCGCCCATGTGACGCTTGATCGAACTGATCGTGCGATCCGGGTTGGTGATCGCCTGACGCTTTGCCAGCTGTCCGACGAGCCGTTCCCCGGTTTTGGTAAAGGCGACGACCGAGGGCGTCGTACGCGAGCCTTCGGCGTTGGGAATAACTACGGGCGAACTGCCCTCCATTACGGCGACGACCGAGTTGGTCGTGCCAAGGTCGATGCCGACCGTCTTTGCCATGAATTCAATACCTCGTTAAATGGTTTCCCGACCGTCCCGGACCAGCTAAGCCGTCTCGTCGTGCTGGGCCGAGGAACCATGCAACGAGGACGGCGGCGCCTTGCCGCTTACGAACGAATCAGATGGTGGGTACCGCCTATCATACACGATAAACGGTGGAAGTTGTTTCGCTAGTTATAACAAGGAAGGAGGGCCGCTGGTTGCAGGGCCCTCCTGTTCTGCTTACGGCTGCTGTTCGGGGTCTTGAGGCTGCTGCTGCTGGGGGTCCTGCGGCTGCTGCTGTTGCGGCTGCCGCACCGAAACCGGCTGCGCGGCCGGGGTCTCGCCGAGCTTAATGGCTACGATCTTCTTCATGCCCTGAGACCAGACGTTGAGCCGAATCGTGTCCCCCGGCTTCTTGGAGCCGATGTAGTTGTGGAGATCCTTGACCGAGGTAAAGCCGTGGCCGTCGACCTCGAGGATCACGTCGCCCGGCTGGATTCCCGCCGTGTCGGCCGGGGAGCCGGAGAAGACTTGCTGCACGGCCACGCCGTTGCTGCCGTTATAGCCGATCTGGTTCTTTACGCCGGCGCTCAGTTCGGCCATGTAGATCCCCAGGAATCCGGTATCGGTGCCTTGATGCACGCCCGGGTTCTTTTGGAGCGAGGCGACGACTTTGCGGACCGTGTTCGACGGAATGGCGAAGCCGATTCCTTGCGCGTACGCCGACTTGACGGTGGACTGATTCATGCCGATGACCTGCCCGTCGATGTCGATGAGCGGACCGCCGGAGTTGCCCGGGTTGATCGGCGCCGACGTCTGCAACAGACCCTTGAAATCAATCTGCGTGCCGCTTTCGGTCGAGATCGGCTCGGAGCGGTTGAACGCCGAGACCACGCCGACGGTTACCGTTTGCTGCAGTTGAAGCGGCTCACCGATGGCGATTGCCCACTGTCCTTGCTCGAGCCGCGTCGAGTCTGCGAACTGCAGCGGCGGCGGCAGTTTCGAATAGTTGTCGACTTTGAGAAGTCCGACGTCTGCGGCAATGTTGTAGGCGACAACGTGCGCCGGCACGTGATCGCCGTTGGGGAAGACGACGGTCAACTTCGTCACTTTGCCGCCGGCCGGCGGCTGCAGCACGTGCGCGTTGGTAACGATGTCGCCGCTCGAATCAATGACGAAGCCCGAGCCGGAGGCTTCTCCGTGATACGGCTGGACGATGCCGGGACCTTGTCCGCCGAAGAACTGCTGGAAGAAGGGATCGGTCGGAATAACTTGCTGGCCGTTGACCTGCTCGGTGATCGCAACCACCGACGACTTAGTGCGCTTGACGGCGCTGATAATGCGGTCCTGGTCGCTGACGCCGCTGAGCGGCACCGCGGCGACGGCGGGCGGAGTGCTGCCCGGACCGGTGGCGCCACCCATATGACTGCTCGCATAGATCATCATAAGGAAGCTGCCGATAACGGCGCCCACCAAGCCGACGATCAGCGTGGGCACGACGCGATTGTTCATATTCAAATTTTGTTCCGTAAGCTGGCGATGCGTTTGTTTTCTACCAGCCCTCTACCCGGGTTCCGGGCAAAATGTTACTAGGGCAGAAGGGCGCACTTCGCCGCGGCCTCGGAGGCGTCCGCCGCCCGGCGCCAAGGCGAGGGGTCCTCCGGCCAGAGCGCGTCGGGAATCCCGCGGCGCAGCGCCTCGCGCACGCACTCCAGTCGCTCCTCCCGCAGTTGGAAGAGGCGCATTTGAATGAGGAGCCGGGCGCGGCGTAGGGCCCGGCGGGAGAAGAGCTCGTCGGGTTCCCTGGCGGTCGGGGCCGGTGAGGGGTGAGCCGTGCCGGCGGGCGCCGGCGAGGCCGGACCGGCGACAATTAGCACAGCAAGCAGCGGTGCGATGGTCATTTTGTCGTTCCTCCGCCGCGCAATTCACCTCGTCGGCGCGGGGGAGCAAGGACGGGGAGCATAAGGACGGCGGGTGACCATCGATACGTTGACCGTCCCTCCCCCGCCATCGCAGCCCTATGTCCGCATCGTTCCGCTGGGCGGCTGCGGCGAGATCGGGCGCAATATGACGGTAATCGAAACCAACGACGACATGGTCGTGGTGGACTGCGGGCTGATGTTCCCCGACGACGAGATGTACGGCGTCGATATCGTGATCAACGACTTCACCTACGTGCGCGAACGGGCCCATAAGCTCCGCGCACTCCTGGTGACGCACGGCCACGAAGACCACATCGGGGGCATTCCCTACTTCGCGAAAGAGTTTCCCTCGGTATCCATCGTGGGGACGCCGCTGACCATCGCGCTTATCAAAGCGAAGTCGCGCGAGCAGCACAGCGCCGAAACCGAGTTCACCCAAGTGCAGCCCGGCGCGCACGTGCAGTTCGGGGAGATCGAGGCGGACTTCGTGCACGTCAACCATTCCGTCGCCGGAGCCTGCGCGCTGGCGATCCGGACGCCGGTCGGCACGATCTTTCACACCGGTGACTTCAAGTTCGATCAGACGCCGATCGACGGCAAACCGGCCGACTTCGCGGCGATCGCGCGTATCGGGGACGACGGCGTGCTCTGCATGCTCAGCGACTCGACCAATGCGGAACGCCCGGGGCATACGCTCTCCGAGCGCATCGTCGGAGAATCGTTTACTTCCATTTTCTCGCACGCCAAGGGGCGGATCGTGGTGGCGTCGTTTGCGTCGAACGTTCCGCGCATTCAGCAGACCGTGGACCATGCGGTCCGTTTCAATCGTAAGGTTGCGTTTCTCGGGCGCTCGATGCGCAACGTCGTGCATTTTGCCGGCTCGCTTGGGCATCTGCGCATCCCTTCCGAATCGGTGATTAAAATCGAAGACGTCGACGAGTATCCGCCCGAGCAAGTGGTGGTGATGACGACGGGTTCGCAAGGCGAGCCGATGAGCGGGTTGGCGCGAATGTCGGTGCGCGACCACAAGCAGTTTCGCATCGTTCCCGGCGACACGGTGGTCATCAGCGCGACGCCGATTCCCGGCAACGAGAAGAGCGTGCACAAAACCATCAACAATCTCTGCAAACTTGGAGCCAACGTCATTCACGGCACCGACGGACGCTCGCACGTATCGGGTCACGCATCGCAAGAAGAGTTGCTGCTGATGCTGAACTTGGTGCGCCCGGAGTTTTTCGTGCCGGTGCACGGCGAGTACCGAATGCTCGCGGCACACGGCCGGCTCGCGGTGCAGACCGGCGTCGACCCCGACAACGTCTTCATCTGCGAGAACGGCGACGTGCTGGAGTTCACCCACGAATTCGGCGACAAGATCGGCAAGACGTATGGCGGCCACGTTTTCGTCGACGGCTCGGGCATCGGCGACATCGGCGAAGCCGTTCTGCGCGATCGCAAGGCGCTCTCCAACGACGGCATCATGATGGTCGTCGTCGCGATCGACAGCGAAGAGGCGCGCGTCATTGCGGGTCCCGATCTAATCTCCAAGGGCGTGTTCTACATTCCCGAAGCGGACGGCGTTCTCGACGAACTGCGCAACGAGGTTCGCGCAGCGATCGAGGGCATCAGCGTTGACGCGATGCGCGACGTTAACAGTGTGAAAGAGCATATCCGCAGCGCCCTAGCAAGCGCAGTCCATTCCCGCACCAAACGCCGCCCCGTCGTAATCCCAGTAGTAATGGAAGTCTAACGCCCTCATTGTCATCCTGAGCGGAGCCGCAAAGCGGCGGAGTCGAAGGACGGGCGTGCGAGGCGTCCCCTGAGCGAGCGAAGCGAGTCGAAGGGCGCCCTCGTTCCCCTAGTCACAACCGACCGTCGACGCAGAATGTCTGGCATGAAGAGTTACTTCGTTTATATGCTGCTGTGCGCGGACCGTTCGTTTTACATCGGGGTCACCAATGATGCGGACAAGCGACTTGCCGAACACCAAATGGGGTGCGACCGAGGGAGCTATACGTTCAAACGCCGGCCGGTGAAACTTGTTTACTGTGCTGAATTCGGAAACGTCGACGAAGCCATTGCCTGGGAGAAGCAAATCAAGGGATGGTCGCGCGCGAAGAAGGTCGCCTTCATCAGCGAAAACTGGGAGTTACTTCACGATCTCGCTAAGCGTACGCGACGGGAGGTAGGCCTCGTCCTTCGACTCCGCGCCTGCGGCGCTCCGCTCAGGATGACAAGCGAAGCTCACGCTGACGCCCGCCGCGCTCAGGGTGACGTTAGGGCTATTACTGCGTCGGTGAACTCGGTTGTGGTGGCTTGGCCGTTTAGGTCGGCGGTGGCTATGCCTTCGCGCAACGCGGTGAAGGCTGCTTCGGTGATTGCGCGCGATGCGGCGTGGGCGCTTGGATCGTCGACGTAGGCGAGAATCGCCGATGCCGCGAGAATCATCGCCAGTGGATTGGCGACGTTTTTGCCGTGGAGGCGCGGCGCGGTGCCGTGCGGTGCCTCGGCCATTACCGTTGTGGGCTTGAGGTTTTCGTCGAAGGCCAGCAGCACCGACTCCGCTCCAGCGATCGAACCAAAGAGCTGCATCACCAGATCCGAGAGGCAGTCGCCGTCGCGATTGAGTGAGGGAATTACCAGCGGCGCATCGCCGGCGGCGGATAGCAGCAAGGCGTAGGTCGCGTCGATGAGCTGCGGATCGTAACGAATTTCGGGATGCCGTTCCGCCGCGGCGTCCATCTCTTCTTTAAGCATCCCTTCGTAAATCGGGCTGACGGTATACTTTGGTCCGCCGAAAACCACCCCGCCGACTTTTCCCGCATGCACGAAGGCATACTCGGAAACGTAGCGGCAGATGCGCCGCGAGATGCGTTCGGTGCGGAAGGCGTACTCGTCGACGCCGTCGCCCTCACGCCACTCTTTGGCGCCGTAGGCATCGCCGACCGCCATCCGCACGACCGAGATCGGCGCGTGAATGCCGCCGACGGGAAGGACCCGCGGCAGCTTACGTCCGGTTCGAACGATGACGCTGCCGCCGATTGCCTCACGCAGAATGCGGTTGGGAGAGCCGACGTCGTTGCTGGTTTCGGGCGTAATGGTGGCGGCCTTGAGCCCCAGGTGGTGGCGGCGCATTGCGTCGGCCGCTTCCAGCACCACGGCATTGCCGGTCGCGCGCCGTTTCTCCAGCGAAAGATCGTAACGCTCGAAGCGCAGTGCCACGCCGGTGACGCGCGGATCCAGCACGCGCAGCGCTTCCAGCAACAACTCCTGTCCGGTCTGGTCGCCCTCGAGGACGACGAGCGTCGGCGTGCTCAAAATGAACTCCAGGTATAACGAAGAAGAAGAAGATTCCATGGCACGCACCCGTCAGCGGAGCCGAAGGGCGCTTGCGAGGACGAGGCTCAACCTCGAGATCATTGGGATTGCCGCCGTCGCACTCGCCGTCCTCTGCGGCATCGCCTTGGCGGCCCCTCACTATGCCGGAAGCATCGGCGGCTGGATCGCCTCCCAACTAAGGTGGCTCTTCGGTCGTGCCGCGCCGCTCTTCCCAGTGCTCGTCATACTCTTTGGCGCGATTGTCTTTTTAGAAGTCAACGTACCGCGCATGATCGCCCGGCTCGGCTGCACGGCACTCGCGTACTTCGTCATCATCGACGCAATGTTCGGCGCCGGCGGCGAGCGCCGCGGCGGCGTCGTCGGCGCGAATATTTGGTGGGCGCTCCATGCCATGATCGGTACGGTGGGCGCCTGGATCGCGTTGTGGTTTGCGATGCTCGCGCTAACGCTGTGGATCACCAACGTCAGCATGAAACAGACCATCGGACGCGTCATCGTTTACTTCGGTGGCCTCAAGCCGCCGCCGATGCCCAAGCTCCCGAAGCTGCAGATGGAACTTCCCGGGCACGAGTCCCTACGCGAAGCCTTCGCGCTGCCGATGAAGCCGATTCAGCCGCGCAGCGTCGTACAGACCGAACTCGAAATCGTCGCCGAACCGCCGCCGGCCGTCTCGCCGCGCGCCGTCGTGAGCGGTACCGTCGAACCCACGGTTCGCGAGACGGTGATCGAGTACAATCCGCCGGCGCCGCCCGGGCCGCCGCGCGAATCGCGCTACGAAGAGCCGGGTGAGACGCGTACCTACCGGCTTCCCGACCTCTCCCTCTTTGATGTCCCGCCGAGCCAGCACGTCGACGACTCAAACCGCGCTCACATCCTCGAAGACACGCTGGCCAGCTTCGGCGTCGGCGCGAAGGTCGTGCACATCGAGCGCGGCCCGTCGATCGCACGGTACGAGCTGCGCCCCGAGCGCGGCGTCAAGATTTCGCGCATTGCCTCGCTGGCCGACGATATCGCCTTGGCGCTGGCCGCGACCAGCGTGCGCATCGAAGCGCCGATTCCCGGAAAGTCGGCGGTCGGCATCGAGGTTCCGAATCAAACCATCTCGATCGTAGCAATTCGCGAGATCCTCGACTCACTGCCCAATCGCGGGCAGGTTCCACCGCTCTGGATGGCGCTCGGCAAGGACATCACCGGCCGGCCGGTTTTCGGCGATCTCTGTAAGATGCCGCATCTGCTCGTGGCCGGCGCAACGGGCGCCGGCAAGTCGGTCTGCCTCAACACGATCATCGCCTCGCTGCTGGTCAGTGCGACGCCGGATCAAGTGCAGATGTTGATGATCGACCCCAAGCGCGTCGAGCTAAGCGTCTACAACGGCATCCCCCATCTCATCAAGGACGTCATCACCGACCCGCGCCTGGCCGCCGGTGCGCTCTTCGAGATGACCAAAGAAATGGAATCGCGCTACGAGCGCTTCGCTAAAGCCGGTGTGCGTAAGATCGAAGAGTACAACGCAAAATATCCGACCGAACATTTGCCGTACGTCGTGATCATCATCGACGAGCTGGCCGACCTCATGCTGGTCGCCCCGGCGCGCGTCGAGACGACGATCATGCGTCTGGCGCAGCTGGGCCGCGCGACCGGAATCCATCTCGTCGTCGCCACCCAGCGCCCATCGGTTGACGTCATTACCGGTCTCATCAAAGCCAACGTACCGTCGCGCATCTCGTTTGCGGTCAGCTCGCAGGCCGACTCGCGCGTCATCCTCGACCTCAACGGCGCCGAACGGTTGCTCGGGCGCGGCGATATGCTCTTTCTGCCGATCGAGGCGCCCAAACCCATTCGCGCGCAGGGCGCGCTCATCACCAACGCAGAGGTTGGCCGGCTGGTGGAGTTCTGGGCGCGCCAAGCCCGTCCCGACAATCTGCTCGACGTCGAAGTCGTTCCCGTCGGCGATGAAGATGAAGGGCGGCGCGACGTCGACCCGCTCTGTTTTGAGGCCGCCAAGTTCATCATCGAGAGCAACTACGCGTCGACGGCCGCGCTGCAATCGCAGTTTTCGATCGGCCACCCGCGCGCGGTGCGCGTGATGAAGCAGCTCGAGGAGTTCAAAGTCGTCGGCCAGCACGAGGGAACCAAGCCGCGCAAGATTCTCGTCGGCCTAGCCGAGCTGGAGCTGATGGCGCCGCGGCTGGGGAAGGGCCCGAACTCGCAGCAAGATCTCTTCGGTGAGGACTAGGTGGTAAGGCGCGCGTTCGTGCGATCTTGCGTGTTCGTCGCGTTCGTTTCTTGGGCGCTCTTCACGCTGCTCGGCACCTACGTGGTGCGCAACGGCGAGCCGGCGGCGCTGGCGGCGTTGCAGCAATCGCTGGTTAATCACTCGACGCTGCTCGCCTGGTGGATTACCTGGTCGTGCTACGTGCAAGTGATCGGCCCGATCGCGATCTTGCTGCTGATCGCCGCCGTCTTGATGAAGGCCTGGCGGACGCGAATTCTCTTCAGTATCGTGATGCTGCTGCTCAGCTGGCGCGCCGCCGACCTCTTGCAGCACTATTTCGCTCGCGTTCGTCCGATGGATTGGGTCGTCAAGCACGAGACGGCATTCTCGTATCCCAGCTCGCACGCCGCGATTGCCTTCGGCTTTTACGGGTTATGGGCCGTGATGATTTACTGGTCCGATCTTCCGGCAGGCGTTCGGCGCATCAGTGCGCTCTTGCTTGCCGCCTTGACCGTCGCGATCTGCTGGTCGCGTCTGGCGCTGGGCGCGCACTACGTCACCGACCTCGTGGGAGGCGCCCTGCTGGCGATCGGACTGGTGGCCGCCGGCCTGGCCGTAGTGCCGATCGCGCCTTTTCGCATTGCGGGGCGGTCGTAGGGCGAGGAGAATAGGGCGGATATGAGGTCGCAGGATCCGGCGCTGGCGGCGATCGAGCGCAAGCTCGACGCCGGAACGCCACTCTCGCTCGAGGACGGCCTCGCGCTTTACCGTACCCCCGACATTCACAATCTGGGCCGCTTGGCGCGGGCCCAGAAGGAGCGCAAGAGCGGCAAGAAAGTCTTCTACGTCCTCAATCGTTACATCAACTCGACCAACGTCTGCTTTGCCGGTTGCACGTTTTGCTCGTTTGCCGCCGATGAGTTCAAGGAGCCGCAGCGCGTCTTCCGGATGACGCCCGATCAGGTCTTCGCCAAGGCGCTCGAAACGGGGTCGAACTTCAATCAGATCCATATCGTCGGCGGACACGACCCGCGCCAGCTCTCGCTCGACTATTGGCTGCCGCTCATGCGCCGCTTCAAACAGGCGCTGCCGCACGTCCAGCTTTCGCTCTTCACCGCCGCGGAGATCGAGTACATGGCCAAGCGCCATCGCCTCGCGTTCCCGGCGATCGTCAGCGCGCTCAAAGAGGCCGGACTCGACAACGTCAACGGCGGCGCGGCCGAGATTTTCGCCGATGCAACCCGCTCGAAGATCTGCCCGAATAAAGTGTCGGCCGACAACTGGCTCGTCATTCACGAGGAGCTGCATCGCCAAGGCGTGGCTTCGAACGCGACGATGCTCTACGGGCACATCGAGTCGCTCGAGGAGCGCGTGGATCACATGATTCGGCTGCGCGAGTCGCAGGAGCGCTCGCCGGGCTACAACGCTTTTATTCCGCTGGCGTTCCATCCCGACGGCAACGAGCTTTCGTACTGCGGTTGGACGACCGGCCTGGACGACATCCGTACCTTTGCCGTCGCGCGGCTCATGCTGCACAACTTCGACCACATCAAAGCCTACTGGATGATCCAAGGGCTCAAGGTCTGCCAGGTCGCGTTGGAATTCGGCGCCGACGACATGGACGGCACGCACGGTTCGACCGACGAAGAGATGATTTACCACGCGGCCGGAACGCAGTCGGGTCAATACGTCGACGATCGCGAGTTCCGCCGTCTCATCGAAGAGGCAGGTTACGTTCCGGTGCGCCGCAACTCGACTTACGACGAGTTTCCGTGGGACTGGACGCCTCCCGAGCGCGAGCGCGAACTGGTGGGTGCCTCATCGTGACGAGCCTGCGCTGCGGGCGCATCAAATATACCAACGACCTGCCGGTTTACGCCGCGTTCGATGCCGGCGCTATCGCGTATCCCGGAACGCTGCACGCCGACATTCCGGCGCAGCTCAACGCGATGCTGTTGAGCGGCGACCTCGACGTCAGCCCGATCAGCGCTTTTACTTGGGCAGCGAACTCGGAAGATCTCGTGCTTCTGCCCGATCTCTGCATTGGTGCACGCGACGAGGTCGTTTCGGTCGTGCTGGTCTCGGCGACGGCGCCGGAGAAGCTCGGCGGCGCTCGAGTCTTTGTTTCCAGCGAGTCGGCCAGCGGGCGCGCCTTGTTGCGCGTGATTTTGGAACGGCGCTACGGGGTTCGCGCGCACTACGTTGACGAATCACAGCCTTTGGCGCGCGCTTGCGAGGGCGACCCGACGCTGCTTATCGGCGACTCGGCGATCGACGCGATCGAACGCTTTCCGGCGGCCAACGTCTACGATTTGGGACGGCTTTGGCACGAATGGACGAGCCAGCAAACGGTTTTCGCGGTGTGGGCGGCGCGGCGCGACGCGTATGCGCGCGATCCGCTCGCCGTGCGCGCTTGCATGCACGCGTTGACCGACTCGTACACTTGGTCGCGCTCGCACGTTGAAGAAGTGATCGCGCTGGCGCAGCGGGAGATTCCACGGCCGCAAGGGTTTTACGAGACGTACTACGGCAAGCTGAACTTCATGTTCCACGCGGCGGCGCGCAATGGGTTGGCGGCGTACTGCCGCGAGCTCGTCGCGATCGGCGCGATTCCGAAGCTTCCGTCGTTTTTTGGAGAGCAGCTGCATGCCCTCGCTGGATAGCCTGCTCGAGCGCGCCGCCTCGGGCGGCCGGCTCTCGTTCGATGAAGGCCTGCGTCTCTACGGCGAGGCCGACATTCACGAGCTGGGCGCGGCGGCGCACGCGCGGCGCTTGGCGATGCATCCCGGCGACGTCGTTACCTACGTCATCGACACGACGATCAACTATACCAACGTCTGCAACGTGCACTGCACCTTCTGTGCGTTCTTCCGGCCCGAGCATCACAAAGAGGGCTACACGATGTCGCACGATCAGGTGCTCGATCGCGTGAAATATGCGGTCGACCAAGGTGCGACGCAGATCATGATTCAGGGCGGCGTCAATCCGGAGCTAGGAATCGACTGGTTCGCGCAGCTCTTCGAGCGCGTCGCCCGCGAGTATCCGCAAGCCGACCTGCACTCGCTCTCGGTTTCGGAGATCGTCGGGCTGGCCTACGTCGAGGGGATTCCGACGCGTGAGGTCTTGGCGCGATTGAAAGCGGCGGGCATGAAGTCGCTCCCCGGCGCCGGTGCGGAGATTTTGGTGGAACGCGTGCGCAAGCGCATCTCGGCGCGCAAAGTGAAGCCCGAAGAATGGCTTGGCGTAATGCGTGAGGCACAGCTGTTGGGGTTGCCGACGACCGCGACCATGATGTTCGGGTCGATCGAAACGCCGGCCGAGCGCATCGAGCATCTCGACGTGCTGCGCCAACTGCAAGACGAGACCGGTGGCTTTACCGCCTTTATTCCGTGGTACTACGTTCCGTTCAAGACGCCGCTGCGCGGCAAGGAATCAACGGGACTGGAGTATCTGCGCGTGTTGGCGATATCGCGGCTCTATCTCGACAACTTCCCCCACCTGCAAGCTTCGTGGCTGACGCCAGGATTGAAGATGGGCCAGCTCGCGCTGTTCTACGGGTGCGACGACATGGGCGGCACGATCATCGAAGAGCAAGTCGTCCACGACGCCGGCAGCACCAACGAAGCAACGCGCAAAGATATCGAGAACATCATCACCCGAGCCGGCTTCCGCCCCGTCGTGCGCGACACATATTGGAACCTCCGCCCGGGAATGGAACTAGCACTGTCATCCTGAGCTCGCCGTTGTCATCCTGAGCGGAGCGCCGTAGGCGCGAAGTTGTGTCACCCTTCGACAGGCTCAGGGTGACACTGCCTTGATCGTTGCGGCGCCTAGGACTTCGTCGCCGTCTAGATCGAGTAACGCTACGAGTTGACCGGGTGAGACTGCTCGGACGGGGTGCTCGAAACGCAAGCGCAGTAACCCATCGTCGCCAATCGACGCCGATGCCGGCGTCGGCTCAGAGCGATAGCGAATCATCGCTCTCACCGGCGTGGCGCCGGTAAAACGCTCGGGCCGGATGAGGTTTACCTCGTCGGCCACCAGCTCGCTTGAAAGCAGCTCGTCTTCGCGGCCGACGACGATGGTGTTGGTTTCCGCGTCGATGCGGGTGACGTAGCGCGCGCCCTCGCTGCTCGCGGGAAGCTTCGCGCGCTGACCGATCGTGTAGTGTGCGATTCCCGCGTGCTCGCCGACGCGCTCGCCGCCGCTCGTTACCACCGCACCGCCGGTATTGATCTCGGGTCGCAGTCGCGCCAGCACGTGCCGGTAGTCGCCGCCCTCGACGAAGCAGACGTCCATTGACTCCGTCTTATCGTGCACGGGGAGTCCGAGGCGGCGCGCTTCCGCGCGCGTGCCCGCCTTGTCGAGCTCGCCCAGCGGAAGCAGAAGGCGGTCGAGCTGCTCCGAGGCGAGCTGTGCCAGCGCGTAGGCCTGATCTTTGGCATGGGGATTGCGGTAGAGATGCACGCCGTCCCCACCACGCTCGATGCGAGCGTAGTGCCCCGTCGCGACGTAACGCGCGTTGAGGCGATCGGCGTACTGCACCAGCGTACCGAGCTTTACGAAGTTATTGCACGAAACGCACGGGTTGGGCGTTCTTCCGCGCGCGTACTCGCCGGCGAAGCGCTCGACGACGGTGCGCGTGAAGACTTCTTCAAAGTCCAGAACGTAGTGCGGAATGCCGAGCTTTGCCGCGCTGCGGCGCGCGTCGTCGAAATCGTCGATGCCGCAACAGCTTTTCGCATGCGCCGGCTTTGACGGCGTGTACATCTTCATCGTGATTCCAACAACGTCGTAACCACGTTCGACTAAAAGTGCGGCGGCGACGGCGGAGTCAACTCCCCCACTCATCGCCGCGATTACGCGTTCTGTAGACATCGAGTGCGAACAGGATAACATTAAGGCGGGGCCAACTCAAAGCATCAATGTCGGGGGCGTTTCAAGCGCTAGGAGACCGATTTCGCGAGGCTCGCGAGGCACGCGGTCTGGCCCTTTCAGACGCGGCCGAGCAAATAAGGATTCGCTCTGTCTACCTGGCGGCAATCGAGGACGAGAACTGGAGCGCGATCGGCGCGCCGGTCTACGTTCGCGGCTTCCTGCGAACCTACGCGCGTTATCTCAGGCTCGACCCCGAAGAGGCCGTCGCCTCTTTCAATCAGACGCTGGGCAGCCCAGCGAGTGGGAACGGCGACGATTCGGGCGAGCCAACCCGCGCCAGCCGTCGGGGGCGGTCGGGTTCGGCCCTCATTTGGGTGGCGGCCACGGTGGCCGTTCTCTTGATTGCTTTCGTCGTCTACAACGAACTGACGATGCGCCGCGGCGGCGTCACCGTCGCGCAGTCGACGCCGGCGCTGCCGGCCTCGGCGTCACCCGAGGCGTCGGCCACCTCGACGGGTGCCTCCCCCTCGCCCGCGGCGAGCCCCACACCCGCCGCCGGCCCTGGCGGAGCCAACTCGATTGCCTTGGTGCTCTCCGCGCCGTCCTGGCTGCGGCTCACCGTTGACGGAAATGTTAGCATGGAGGGTACCTTTCCGGCGGGAACCTCCAAGACGTTCCACGGTAAGAATGCCTTGGTGCGCATCGGTAACGCCGGCGGCGTAGAGATCTACGTAGACGGCAAGGACGTCGGCAAGCTCGGTAAGGCGGGCGACGTTGTCGAGCACGCCTTCACCCTTTGAGAGGAGCACGGTAGAACTTGGCGAGCGAATCTTCGTTCGACGTCGTGTCGCGCGTCGACGGACAAGAACTCGATAACGCGCTGAATCAAACGCGCAAAGAGATCGAGAATCGTTTCGATTTCAAGCACAGCAAAACCGAGATCGAATACGACGGGAAGCAGAAGATCACGCTGACGTCCGACGACGAGCTCAAGATGCGCAATGTCGTGGACATGCTTCAAGGAAAAGCCATCCGCCGCGGCATCGACGTCAAGGCGTTTCAGTTCGGCGCCGTCGAACCGGCCGCGGGCAGCACGGTGCGCCAAGTCGTAACCCTGCGCAGCGGCATTCCCAAAGACCAGAGCAAGGCCCTCATGGAGCGGATCAAATCGCTCAAGCTCAAGGTCAACGCGCAGTATCAGGACGAGCAGATTAGAGTTTCCGGAAAAAACAAAGACGAGCTCCAGAAAGTAATCGCCTCGCTCAAAGCGATGGATTTCGAGCTGCCGCTGCAGTTCGTGAACTACCGGTAGGAGCGCCGGGTGCCCAGCGTCGCGTTCGTCAGCTTAGGCTGCGCTAAGAATCTTGTGGATACTGAAGTCATGGTGGCCAAGCTGGGCGAGGCGGGCTGGGCTTTGGAGGCCGAAGCCTCCCGTGCCGATACGGTCGTCATTAATACGTGCGCGTTCATCGATCCGGCTAAGGCCGAGTCGACCCAGGTAATTCTCGAACACGCCTCGCGCAAGCGCCGCGGCCAGCAGCTCATCGTCGCCGGGTGCCTGGCGCAGCGCTATGGCGAGCAGTTGCAGAGCCTGATTCCCGAGATCGACGGCGTCGTCGGCACCGGGGCCTACGCCGGCATCGTCGAGCTTCTTGCCGACGTCGAGGCGGGCCGCCGTGCGGTGCGCCTCAATTTCGAAGCCGAGCCCGAGCACGATTTTCTGCCGCGACTCGTCACCACGCCGCGGGCGACGGCCTACCTTAAAGTCGCCGAAGGCTGCGATCACCCGTGCACGTTCTGCATCATTCCAACGCTGCGCGGTCCGTTCCGTAGCCGCAGCGCCGCGTCGGTCTGTGCCGAAGCGCGCGCGCTGGTCGGCGGCGGCGCCAAAGAACTGATCCTCATCGCGCAAGACACGTCGATGTGGGGACGCGACCGCGGACATCGCCGCGGCGGATTGGCCGAACTGCTGCACCAGATGCACGAGATCGAGGGCTTGGAGTGGATTCGTCTGCTCTACCTCTATCCCGCAACGGTCGATCGCGAGCTGATCGACGCCATCGCCGGCCTGCCCAAGGTTTGCAAGTATATGGATATGCCGCTGCAGCACGCGCACCCGGAGATGCTGCGCGCGATGCGCCGGCCCGGCAACGGCGAGCGCTATTTGGAGATTCTCGATGAGTTTCGTTCGCGCGTTCCGGGAATCACGATGCGCTCGACCTTCATCGTCGGATTCCCCGGCGAAACGGACGAGCACGTCGAGTATCTCGAAAACTGGATCGACCGCGCCGGGCTCGATCGCGTCGGATTCTTCGAGTATAGCGCCGAGGAGGGAACGCCTGCGGCGCTGCTCGGCGAGCGCATCGGCGTACGGCGACGGCGCGAGCGGCTGATTCGATTGCGCGAAGCGCAGCGCGTCGCCTCGGATCGCGCACGCAACGCCCGCTGCGGCAGCACCGTCCGCGTCCTGGTCGAAGAATCGCGCCGTTTGCGCGAGCGCGACCCGATCCGGCAGGCATTGGGTGAGACGCGGGCATGGTTCGGGCGCTCCCAGGGTGAAGCGCCGGGCGTTGATGGCGGTATCTACTTCACCGGCGATGCCGAGCCGGGCGAGTTCGTTGACGTGCGCCTTGAAGGCTGCGCTCCGTTCGATTTCTTCGGGCACGCCGTCGCTGCGGAGCTTTGCGCCGTTTGAGTAAGCACCTTTCCGAGGATGACGCGCAGAAGGAGCAGCGGCTCTTTAAGTGGGTCCGAATCGTCGTGGCGGTCGTAGTTATACTTTTAGGCATCGGCTCGGCGTTTGCCGGCTACGCCGTTGTCGAGCACCGCAACCCCGTCCAGGCCATCACGCAGATCTTCATTTCGCCCCCGCAGCAAGTTTTCGGCCGGGACAACATCCTGGTGTTGGTCGAGGGGCTGGATTACGACTATACCAATAAGGACGAAGAGTTCTCCACCAACTCGCGCAGCGACGTGATTTGGGCGGTCAACCTCGACTTTTCCAACAAGCGGGTCTACGAGCTTTCCATACCGCGCGATACCATCGCGACGATGCCCAACGGCACTCAGGCCAAGATCAATCAAGCCCAGGCCGACGGGGGCGTCAAAGAGGCGCGCACCGTCATCGCGCAGTTCTTGGGCATACCGGCCTTCGACCGCTACGTCATCCTGAGAATCGACGCGACTAAAGCCTTCGTCGATGCTCTTGGGGGCGTCGATCTCTACGTCAAGTCTTCGAACTGCCTGCACTACAAGACCAACTGCACCGGTGAGTCGCTCGATTACGACGACACCTGGGGCCACTTGCACATCCATCTCAAGGAAGGGCGGCATCATCTCGACGGCGATCAAGCCGTAGCTTATATGCGCTTTCGCCACGACTGGTGCAGCGATCCGTGCCGCATCATGCGGCAGCAGCAGACGCTGCGCGCGCTGGCCGACAAAGTCAAAGGCGATCGCATCAACACCTTCCTTCATATCGGCGACTTGCTGGCAGTCTTCCGCAAGTACGTGCAGACCGACTTCACCAACTCCGAGCTGCTCTCGCTAGCCAACTATTATCAAGGCATCAGCCCCGCATCGATCATCAGCGACCAAGTGCCGTACACCGGCGACGTCGATCTGCCCGGGTACGGCGATTCGCTCGTGCCCGACACGGCGCGCCGCGACGCGCTAGTCGCGAAGATGCTGATGCCGCCCCCCGTTCCAATGGCTTCGCCCGACGCGATGGCACTGGCCGCGATTCCCGCCTCGACGTTGCGCGTCGATGTCGAAAACGGCAGCGGCGTTAGCGGCGCGGCGCGCCGCGTGGCCGATCTCCTCAAACACGACGGCTTTACCATCGGGCAAGTCACCGACGCCAATCGCTCCGACTACAGCGAGACCGAGATTCACGAACATTCGGCGGTGACGTACGCGGGAGCGCGGGTGCGCGCCGCCCTGCCGGTGCCGTTGCGTGAAGCGACGGTCGTGCCCGATACCCCGTCGCCCGCTTCGCCGGCTGCAACTGCGACCGCGCAAACCAGCAGCGACGTGACGGTGATCGTCGGCACCGACGTGGCCAAGAGCACGCTCGTATCGCAGGATCATTCATAGGCGTGCAGTGGCGGCCAATATGAGAAGTTTGCTCGCAATCGTCGTTGTGGGCGGGCTCGTCGTTAGCGGCCTGCACGCACTCGTGCGCACCAGCAGCATCGAACCGGCGTTGGTTACTCCGCAAACCAACATTCATCTCGAGTTTTCGGGTGCGCCCGGTCCAAGGCTCTATCGTGTCGGACAGGAGTTATCGCGGGGCGATCGCTCCGACCGCCTCAAGCTGATCGCGCTGACCTTTGACGACGGACCCTATCCCGTCTTTACGCCGATGCTGCTCGACGTGCTGCGCGAGCTCAATATTCCGGCGACGTTCTTCTTAATCGGGAAGGACGCGTCGCAGTGGCCGGAGCTGACCCGGCGCATCGAGTCGGAAGGCAACGAGGTCGCCGACCACACCTATTCGCATCCCAATCTCGACGAGGAGAGCGACGACCAGGTGCGCCACGAGATCCTCGAGGGACGCGACGTACTGTGGGCGCTAACCAAGGATCCGGCCGTGCGCACCCTGATGCGACCGCCGCACGGTCGTTACAATGAGCACACGTTGGAGGTCGCACAATCACTGGGATACTCGGTAGTACTGTGGACCGATGACAGCGGCGACTGGCGTTCGGTGCCCGCTGGCCACCTGGAGCGCCATCTGCTCGAGCATGCAACCGCGCCCGAGATCGTGCTGCTCCACAGCGGCAAGCTGGCCACCATCGAGGCATTGCCGGCCGTGGTCGAGCGGTTCAAACGGGCCGGTTATCGCTTCGTGACCGTCGGCGAAATGTTGCGGAACGTCCAAGCGGACGAGTTGAATCATCCGCTTCGCCGGGCAATTTAGGCAAAATGCCTCGTTCGATCATCGACACCGAATCGAGCCGGCCGGCCTACCGCCGGCGTCAGATTCGGCGATTTATCTGGACGCTGGTGATCGTGCTCGTGCTGGCAGCGGCCATGTGGTTCCTCGCTCATCGCGCGCGCGCCCAGGAAACTCGGTCCGCTGGCGGAACCGCAGTTGCGCAGTGTTTAACGGTAAAGAAAGGGGTATTGTGCGGAACACTTTCCTAGCGGTGATCATGACCGCCGCGATCGTGGCGTGCAGTAACCTCGGCGAGACCAGCGGCGTCGACGTGGGGCCGAACTTCCCGTCCAAGACCCTCTATGCCACCAACACCAACCAGAACGCGGTGAGCATTTACTCCGGCTCGAAGAGCAACGGGGGGCCTTCCTTCAATATCGGCGGCAGCAGCACGGGGCTCAACGGCCCTCAGTACCTGGCCTTCGACCACCGCAAGAACCTGTGGGTGACCAACTACAACCCCAGCACCAAGGTGGCCGCGCTCTTCGAATTCGCGGCGCTGGCTACGGGGAACGTCATCCCCTTGGCGTCGGCGCCCATGAACGGGCGGCCCCGCGGCATCGCTTTTACGCCAAAGAATCCGAGCCCCACGCCGTCGAGCTCGGCTAGTCCGCAGCCCAACCTGATGGTCATCACCGACGTCGATCCGACGATCAAGTATCCCAGCCAGGTGCTGCTCTTTCTCGCCGGCACGATTCAGCCGTATCAGGCGATAGCCGGCCCCAAACCGCACCTCAACCTTCCCTCCGGCGCGGCCATCGATCCGGCCGGGCGGATTTACATCACCAATATCCAGGGCCCGACGGTCGAAGGCTTCGTCCTTCCCACGCCCTCCCCGACTCCCAAGCCGACCTCGACGCCCTCGCCGACGCCCACGCCGAGTGGAACTCCCAGCCCGACCCCCTCGCCATCGCCGACCCCGACGCCGATCAACATCTTTCCGAAGTTCGTGATTGGCCCGCATAGCGGCGTGTTCGCGCCCTACGGCGTGGGTCTCGATCAGGAAGGCAACATCTATATCGCCGATCAGGGGCGGCGCGGGGCCGGCTGCGGCCCGTCCGGTCCGAGCATCCTCGTCTTCCCGCCGTACAGCAAGGGCATCCACTACACGCAGCCGATTCGTAAGATTCAGGGTTGCAATACGAAGCTGATCGCCCCCACCGACGTCAAGGTCGATTCGGCCGGCACGACCTACGTGGCCGACGAGACCACCTCGGGGAGTGGTGTCATCTATATCTTCGTAGCCGGCGCAAACGGCAACGTAGTGCCGAGCTTCTATACATCGCCGGGGACCGTAACCGGATTGGGAATCGTTCCGTAGAGTAAACCATGGCATTCCTCAAAAGCATAGTCGACGGCAACGAGCGAGAAGTCGCGCGTCTGCGTCGCACCGCGCGTGCTGTAAACGGTTTCGAAGAGCAATTCTCCGCGCTCTCGGACGCCGAGCTGCAAGCCAAAACACCGGAGTTCAGGCAGCGTCTCGAGCAGGGCGAGTCGCTCGATGCAATGTTGCCCGAAGTCTTCGCCGTGGTGCGCGAAGCCGGCAAACGCACCGTTGGGATGCGTCACTTCGACGTGCAGATCATGGGCGGACAGGTGCTCTACGAAGGGCGCATCGCCGAGATGAAAACCGGCGAAGGCAAGACTTTGGTCGCCACGCTGCCCGTTTACGCGCGCGCGCTCGAAGGGCGCGGCGTGCATGTGGTTACCGTCAACGATTATCTCGCCCGCCGCGACGCGGAGTGGATGGGGCCGATCTATCAGTTCCTCGGCTTGACGATCGGTATCATTCAGCACGGACTCGATCCGGCGCAACGGCGGGAAGCCTATAACTGCGACGTCACCTACGTCACCAATAACGAAGTGGGCTTCGACTATCTGCGCGACAACATGGCCTGGCAGGTAGAAGATTTGGTGCAGCGCGAGCTCTATTTCGCGCTGGTCGACGAAGTCGACTCGATCTTGGTCGATGAGGCGCGCACACCGCTGATCATCAGCGGGCCGTCGCAAGAGGCGACCGAGCTGTACGAGAAGTTCGCTCAGATTCTGCCTCGACTGAAGAAGGGTGAGGACTTCACCGTTGACGAGAAGGGGCACGCCGTTCCGATTACTGAAGCGGGCGTTGCACGCGTCGAGAAGATGCTCGGCGTCACCAACCTTTACGACCAGCGCAACATTGAGCTAACCCACCAGCTCAACGCCGCGCTCAAGGCGTGGAATCTCTTCCACAAAGACCAGCAGTACATCATCAAGGACGGTGAGATCATCATCGTCGACGAATTCACCGGGCGATTGATGTACGGCCGGCGCTACTCCGACGGCATTCATCAGGCGATCGAAGCCAAGGAAGGCATCAAGGTACGCGGCGAGGATCAGACGCTGGCCACGATCACCTTCCAAAATCTCTTCCGGCTCTACGATCACCTTGCCGGCATGACCGGCACGGCCAAGACCGAGGAACGCGAGTTCCGCGACATTTACGGTCTCGACGTGGTCGTCTGTCCGACGAACATGCCGATGGTTCGTAAGGACAACGCCGACATCGTTTATAAGAGCGAGCGCGCCAAGTTCGAGGCGGTCGTCGACGAAATCATCCGCGAGCATCAAAAGGGACGCCCGGTGCTCGTCGGCACTCGCTCGATCGAAAAGAGCGAGTTGCTGGCGGCGATGCTGCGCCGCAAGGGCGTGGAGTGCAACGTCCTCAACGCCAAGTATCACGAGCAAGAGGCCGAGATCATCAAGGATGCCGGGCAAGAAGCCCAGGTGACGATAGCCACCAACATGGCTGGTCGCGGTACCGATATCAAGCTTGGAGCAACCGTTCCTAAGAACGGAGGCCTGCACATTATCGGGACCGAGCGGCATGAGTCGCGGCGGATCGATAACCAGCTGCGCGGCCGTTCCGGTCGCCAAGGCGATCCGGGTTCTTCGCGCTTCTATGTTTCGCTGGAAGACGAAGTGATGCGCCTCTTCGGCGGCGAGCGTATGACCAACATTATGGAGCGCGTCGGCTTTACCGACGAGCAGCCGATCGAATCGGGCTTGGTCAGCAAGTCGATTGCGCGGGCGCAGAGCAAGGTCGAGAACCACAACTACGAGATTCGCAAGCACGTTCTCGAGTATGACGACGTCATGAACAAGCAGCGCACGGTGATTTACGGCGATCGCCGCGCGATCTTGGAAGGCACGTTCGATTCGCGGACCTTCATGACGCAGACGCTCGAAGCTAAAGTAGACGAGACCGTCGAAGAGAACGCGCCCGAGAACGCCCACCCCAGCGAGTGGGATCTCGAAGAGATGCTCAATGCGTTGGATTTGATCTTCCCGGTGAAGCGTGAGGTGAAGGTCGAGGATTTAGCCGGTAAGGATCGCGAGGAGATTCGCCGCCTGCTGCGGACCAAAGCGCAAGAGGCATACGAAACGAAGGAACGCGAGGTAACGCCGGAGATTCTGCGCGTCGTCGAGCAGCGCTATTTATTGCTGCCGATCATCGACCGGCAGTGGGTCGATCACCTGTGGGTGATGGATCACCTCAAGACCGGCATCGGCCTGCGCGGCTACGGGCAAAAAGATCCGCGCGTGGAGTATGAGAAGGAAGCCTACGAAATCTTCGAGTCGCTGAAGAATAATATTGCGGAAGAAGCGATTCAAGGCGTGTTCCGGGTCGTCATCGAGCAGGGGCCACCGCCGCAAGAGCTTTCGCCGTATGCGCCGGGGGGACCACAGTTCGAGCCGATTCCATCGGGGCAGATGGTTCCGCAGCCGGTTGCCGCCGGTCGCGTCCCCGAACAGGAAGTGGAACAGCTCCTCGGCCCGGCACCTGGCGCCGGCCGTCGCGTGCAGCAGCTGCACACCAACAAAGACGACGAAGAACCCGCCAAGCCGGTTCATCGCGATCAACCGAAAGTTGGTCGCAACGAACTGTGCCCCTGCGGCAGCGGCAAGAAATTTAAACGCTGCCACGGCACTGCAGCGTAACGGGCATAGAGGAACGACCGCAAAACCGGGCCCCTCCTCGCTACGGCAGCGGATTCTCGCCTCGCGCGAAAAAGCCCGTAAAATAAGGGTTTTTCGCATCGCCTCTCGATCCACGTCCCGCGTGCAAAGTTTGCAGCGCCGTTTGCAAATCGCGTGACACGTTGAACAAGCCTTATGGGATAAGGGTTTTAACGCGTCTCCGAGATGCATGGCCGAGCGGGTCCATCGCTAGTGCCCATCTGCGATTTCTAAGCAATAGATTGTTTCGCACAACGGAGATGACTCAGAATTAGGCCGGAGTATTCCACTATTACTCGGAAAGAAACGCTCGATAGTTGTCAAAACCTTGGAGCCTTCCGTTGGTGCTCAGGATGCCTTGCCTAACGTCGCTTGCTGCAGCAGGATTCCCAAGCACTTCGAGGACCATACCTAGTAACTGAACTCCGCTCATTAGGCAGTGTTCACGCTGCACGGAGTATCGGAGCATTTGCTCTGGGAAGACTGGTTGAGTTCTTTCGTGTAACGGCTTATCCCGAAACGCGTTACCTACAAGGACACCCTTAGGCCTTCGCCTCGCGCGCGGTTCACGGCAGCGCTACGGCGCGGATCGTTGCCTGCTGCGGTTTGCGCTGCGAGCGCCTTTCGTGCGGCTGCGATCGCACGGAGGCCTCGCGTCGCGCCTTGGGCATGCACGCATCGCAGTGCTATGAAGATGCGTGGAGCCCTTAAGGCGTTCTCAGTCGCTAGCTACGGGGACCGTCGCGCCCGTCCCGATCGGCGGCCGCCCTAATCAAGCCTTCCGAGTGGAGATGCTGTCGTTACCGACGTAGATTCGCTAAAATCAGAAAATCGCCGGCAACGCCATTACCGTGCCGCTCCGCCGACGCCGCTGGTGATCGCGTGGGCGTATTTCCGCACCAGGTTGGTGCCCGCGATCTGATCGAAAATCCACAGCCAGCCGCCGGTGATGCCGCATTGCGTATGCCAGTTCTTCATCGCCGTCTTTGCCTGCGCCGGCGTCAGATAGGGTGGCGCCGAGGGTTGGTCCGATACCCCGGGATAAACCGGCACGCTGCCAAAGTTCCAGCCCGAGCAGGGACTGTTGCCTTCTCCCCCAGCATAGGTCTGCAAATGAATGCCATCCACGGTGCCGACGCGCTTTTTGTTAATTTGCGACACCACCGACGTCCAGTAATCGGAGTTGGCATAGGGATCCATGGTGACCTTGTAGCCAAGCTTCCCCAGCATCACCGCGAATTTGATCGTTGAAGACGAATCATACCCGTTCTCGTCATCGAAATCGATCGCGTCGAGCGGCAGCGCTGCCTTCAGCGCGGCGAAATCCTTATAGAGAATGCTGTGTGGTCCGGTTCCCTGCGAATCGACCAGCGCTTTGATATTCTCCCAGTCGCCGTAGTTGGACGACCCGATGCTAAGGGTGACGCGCTTGACTGTGCCTCGCTTGATCGTTTTCAGATCGGCGGGGAAATAGGGGTATGTTTCATTCCCAATATAGTCGCCATCCGATGTCAGCGGAAATTCGCCATTCAAATTCAAATCGCCGGTGCTGTCGACCTCGACGCTCCAGACGATCAGTTCATTGAACCCTGAATGCTTGAGTTGCTTGATATTTTTCAGGATGTGCTTGTAAACCGGCCCTCCGCCCAGAACGCCGACGTAGCCTGTCGGTGCAGTGGCCGTCAACACGCTCTGCGCAGTGCTCTGCTGAAACGAGCCCGACGGCGCTAGTCGTGACTGGGCCCCACCGCCGCACGCTGCGAGCATTGCCACGCAAATGGCAAGCGCGTGTCGCCCGAAGTCTGAAGTTCTCATGTGCTGTGCCCCTTAAGCGTGAACGCATCGACGGTCAGCTGTGCATCCCCGTCGCACTCGGTTTTATTTTCGACAAGGCGCCTCGCGGAGCCCTACACGCCTGGATTCGATCACCTATTGCAGCTTGATTAATGCCGCCAACACATCCCAATGTCGCGGAAGCGGCACTCTCGCCCCGGCGCGAATACGCGAGCAGGCGGCAAGCGATAAGCCCGGTCGCGGCCGCGATCTCAGCAAGCGTAAACGCGTCGAGCTTTGGTGCAATCTCGCGCTTGAACCACGCCTCATCGCGCTCGCCGGGATGCTCGCGCGCCCAGCGCGGCTTCGTAGATGCGCTGTACGGCGCGCTTGGGGTGCAACGCCAGCATACGGAGCAATGGGGCCATGAGTTTGTCGTAGACCCGCTGCTCGGCAACCTCCCGGTGGTACCCCAGCGCGGTGAATCGCACATCCACGTAACCCAGCAGCTGCGCACCGCGTCGCACGTCGCCGTCGAGCCCCGAGAGCAGCGCGAGGTGCTGCAAAGCAACAGCAATGCATAGCTCTCCGCGTGTTTGCCGTGCCAAGCGCAGTCCCTCGAGTGCTGAGTCGCGACCTCTGCTGAGGTCGCCAATCGCGATGCAATACCCGGCAATGTTTGTGTGCGCTTCGGCAACCAGCGCTGGGTTCATTCCGCGCATTAAGATCTCGAGCCCTTCGCTCGCGGCGCGCAGCGCATGCTCCGGACGTCCATCGGAAAACTCCAGGGTCGAAAGATTGAACAGCGAGATTGCGACCCCCGCCTCGTTCCCAAGTGCCTTGAGCGCCGGTAACGCCTGCTTGTAGAGTTTTCGCGCCACGCGAACATCGCCGCGCTGCACTTCGATGGTCGCCTGCACGTCGAGAGAGTTTGTCGCGTTCACGGTGTCTCCAAGCGCGCGTGCCGCCGACTGCGCATGCTCGATCGTCGCCTTTGCCTCGTCAATCTGCCCCATCTGAGCAAGTGCAAATGCCAGGATTGACTGCGCGCGAGCCGTCCCGCGCTCATCGTTCGCCGACTCATACAACCGCATCGCCCGTTTGGCCGCGTCGTGGCTGCTTCGGGCAGATGAAAGAGTGCTCAGCGCATGCCATAGGCGCGCCGCGATGTGCAGTTGTTCGGCCTCGTTCAAACACTCGAGCGCAAGTGAGATCCAGTAGCGTCCCTCGGCGGCAAGGCCAGCGCCGAGCCAAAGGTAGCACAACGCGCCGCCAATGGCTCCTCCCAGCGCGACGTCGTTGCCGCGCTTGAGCGCCCAGTCCAGCGCCGCCCGGTCGTTGTCGATCTCCTGCTCGGCGGCGGCAACCCATGCAAAGATCGAGCCCGTGCCGTAGCGTTCGTCGGCGGCGAGAGCTTGATCGCGAAAATACTCGGCGTGGCGCCGAGTCAGTCGTTCTTGTTCGCCGGATGCCGTCAGCTTTTCCAACGCATACGCGCGCGTGGTTTCCAGCAGATGGTAGCGTTCTTGCTCACCGGACGTATCGGCCACGACCAGCGACTTATCGGTCAGCGATGAGAGCAAATCGAGTATGTCGATTTCGTCGAGGGCCTCATCGCCGCAAATGCTGGTCGCAGCATCCAAGCCGAAGCTGCCTGCATAGACACCCAGACGCGCGAACAGCCGCTGTTCTCGCGGCGTGAGCAGGTCGTAGCTCCAGTCAATCGCCGCGCGGAGGGTCTGCTGGCGCGGAAGCACGTCGCGTCCGCCGCCGGCGAGAATTTTAAAGCGTTCGTTGAGACGCTGCGCGAGGTTGGGGATACTCAAGACCTTCACGCGAGCAGCTGCCAGCTCAATCGCCAGCGGAATGCCATCGAGGCGCTGACAGATGTCGGCGACGATTGACGCGTTCTCATCAGTCAGCACAAACGTACGGCTGGCGGCCCGTGCGCGTTCGACGAAAAGCGCGACGCTGGTTGGAACGTCCAGCGTTGGCACGTGGTACGTCGCTTCGCCCGCAACTCCCAAAGCTTGGCGGCTCGATGCCAGCACCTTAACCTTGGGTGCGGCGTGCAAGATTGTCGAGATCACATGCGCGGCCGGCTCGATCAAATGCTCGCAGTTGTCGAAGACCAGCAGGCACTCTTTACTTTTGAGCGCGCGCGCGAGGTCTTCAACGAGGTCGCCTTCGGATGGGAGCCTGATGCCCAGCGCCGACGCGACCGTAGTGGCAATAAAGTCGCCTTGAGAAAGCGGTGCGAGCTCGAGGAACCATACGCCGTCGCGGAAGCCGTCGATGCGATCGGCGGCCACGTGTAAAGATAGACGCGTCTTGCCCACGCCGCCCGAGCCGACGAGCGTGACCAAACGGTGCTGGTCGATCAGCGCAGTGATCTCGACGATTTCCGCCTCGCGACCGATGAAGGATGAAACCTGTGCCGACAAATTATTGGAGAGATGTTCGAGGGAACGCAGCGGGGGGAAATCGGCGGACAGACAAGGTGCCAGCAGTTGGTGGATGCGCTCGGGCTGCGCGAGATCTTTGAGCTGGTGTTCCCCGAGGTTGCGCAAGCTGCACCCCGGAGGCAGCTCAGGGCCGATCAACTCGGTGCAGGCGCCCGAGAGGAGAACTTGGCCGCCGTTGCCGACCCCCAGTAGCCGAGCAACGCGATTGACCGCTGGGCCGAAGTAGTCACCGTCGCGTTCGCCGACGTCGCCTGTGTGCAGTGCCATGCGCACACGCAGGCCTTCAACCGCTGAGAAGTCTTCGCCGACCAGCGCGCGCTGCGCGTCGAGTGCGGCAGCGAGCGCATCGAGCGGCGTTGCAAAGGCAGAGCAAAACGCGTCGCCCATCGTTTTGAAGATGTACGCGCCGCGGGCTTCCATCGCTGCGCGCATCAGCGCGTCGTGGCGCGCGAGTGCCGCGGCCATCGCATCGCGGTCACGTTCCCAGCGCACGGTGCTGCCTTCGATATCCGAAAACAGGAAGGTTACCGTGCCGGTCGGACGCGACGGAGCCGGCGGGTCTGAATCCAGCTGGGTCGCCATGGGGTTGCGCGTTTCGTGTATAGCGGCGTTCCCCTCCGAGCAGCTGCTTCAGCGCCTGCCAATGCCGCGGATGCGGTATCCTCGCGCCAGCCCGGAAGCGCGAGCAGGCCGCAAGGGAAAGACCCGTAGCCTTGCCGATCTCGGCGAGCGTGAAGGCGTCGAGTTTCAGCAATACCTCGCGCTCGAACCACGCCTCGTCGCGCTGGCACGGATGCTCGCGCGCCCAGCTGCGATTACAGCGCTTCAAAGGTTTGTCAGCCGGAAGCAAAGACGCGGAGAATCGGATTGAAGCGAACGGCGACCATGGCCGACATGTAAAGCGCCTTGCGAACGCGAGCATTGCCCGCATTGCAAAGCCGGGTGTGCGCACGTGAATGGACGTTCCAGAGCGCCGCTCACGCGGCGAAAGTCCGCCAAAGGACCTGCGAGGTCTGATCGGTGAAACGGAAGGCGCGCTGACATCACTCGCAAGAGAAGCTGCGGGGTTGCTTAGATGGCGGCTTCAGTTAAGTGGGAGTCATGAACCACTTCGACGTGCTGTTGCATAGTGGTCGGTCGATGGCAACGCGTGGCTTTGGCTCCGAATCGTATTCGATGTTTCCGTTCTTGTTATTCCGGCGAGACGATTGGCCGAGGGTGAGATCGAGTTCATACAAGGTTCATTGCTCAAACAACGTCAGGAGCCACTTGCTCGGCAGATTTTAGAAGAAGCACGCAGTCTGAGCTTGAGCAATCCAAGAGGCTCATTAATTGTGGCAATGGCTGCAGTTGAAGTGGCATTGAAGGGCCTCAGTTCGCAAAAGGTACCCGATGCTCGATGGTTGCTGACAAACATGCAATCACCACCAGTGGTAAGAATCGTTCAAGAATACGTGCCTACGCTTTGCGGCGATCGCATTCCCGATGATTAAATAGAGGACCTAAAGACAGCCGTAACGCTTAGAAACTTAGTTACTCACCTTGGCGAAGCAAACGTGAAACGGGAACGCCTGCAAAAAACGCTCACGGTAGCGGATCAGCTTCTAACTTACATTGGCACCTTCGCCGGGAACTCTTGGGCTCGCGACTTCATTAGATAAGAGCCATCAGGCATTGCCTCTACCAGGAACATCCATCGCAGCGTCTAGCTAAAAAGCCTTATGGGATAGTGGTTTTGCGCGCGATCAGACGACATAGCCTATGAGGGGTGCTTCGCGATTGAGGTATCGCGTCGTCCACTCGAAGCGCTTACCAGCAGCTGCGCGATCTGACCGAGTGCGGTAGGCCGCTAAGCAGCAGCTATTCCGTTACAATCCCGATGCTGCGTTTTGATGTGCACCACTCGCCTCCCCTTTGCGGAATGCAGGCGGTCAGCACGAGCTCGTACACAACTTTTCCGTGACTGGACCTGATTCTCTGGTTTTCGGAAATCGTCACGTCAGTCGGGTTGCCGGGGTTGGGGTCGAACGACACCGTAATCTTTGCAGAAGGGTCGTGGCGGTGGCGCCCGAGGCCCTTGAGGTGCCTTAGCCAGTTCCATGGCTTACCACCACTGGGCTTGCAATCAGGACCAAAAGCCACGCCGCCGCCATTTTCGCACAACTCTTGCTCAAACGGCGAACGATACTTCAGCGTGATGCACTCGGCGTAGGGATGCATACACGACTGCGCTACTCGCTCGCTGCCAACTGCTTGGCTAGGCATCGCCTTGAAGGCGCCCCCGCTGGAGCACGCCGGGAGCCCGATGCTTGCGGCCATGAGGACCGTGATAAGCGCACCGCGCATGTCTGACCTCGATTCGCGGACGGAGGTGAGCGATTTCTTTTCTGTTCTGTTCCGCTTTACGCCTGTGGCTCGTGACCTGAGGTAGGCAAATCGACTCAGGTTGAACCTCACACGGCTCAGGCGACTCGAGGCCGAGAGCGTGCAAAAGGATCGGGTGATCGCACGACTGACGATGAAGGTCGGGGCGGTGCGAAGTTGATCGCAAAAAAACGGCTGGAGGCCTGCGGGACACTACAGAAGCCGTTCGGCGTTCTGGTTTAGTTCGGCGATCGCTGTAAACGGGTCATCCCATCGTCGAGCAGCCCTTCTACTATTACCTGGCGCGGCTGACAACGATCCCGTATATACCCGCGTGGTCGTCCTTTGATAAGTGCGCGAACCGCCTCGAGCGGCCCCCGGCAGGGTAACGCCATGACTCAACGAGGTTTCCCTTAGGCCCGAGAATTTTGTCTCCCTCTATCCAGTACTGCGGCGGATAAGACTTTGTCGATCCCCTAAGCAACGTGGTGCCGACGAGGCTTCCAGTCGTTCCGGAAACGTTAACGTGGTAGATGGTAGTCGGCTCACCCTTGGGCTTGGCGCCGGCAACCGCCAGATACTTATCCCGCTCATCCCACTGTATGCTCCACGGGTTGATCGAGAAGTCCAACTGCAGGTTCGTCATTTCATTACCGCCCTTTGGCAGCTCGGCGATGTTGGAATATGGCGCGGCAGCGAAGAGGTCTCCGGAGTCGTCGTACGTGCAGAACGTGAAACCCCAGCCATCGCCTTGGACGGTGTAGACCCCCGGTTCACCTTGAGAGTTTGGGAAGACGTAGACGCTGCCCTCGGTGTTAGTCACGGCCAGGTTGCCGGTCGTAGGGTCGACGGCACAGCCCCATGGAGTATTCGGATAGATATTAACCGAACCGATTTGAGTCGTGCCGCCGTGCGCGTATTCGACAGCGGATGCCATGCGAAAACGGGTGATCCAGACGTTGCCGGCCCGATCGGCGCACGCACCCATCGGCTCGCCACCGAGGACGATCGCCCCCACCTGCTTGCCTCGCGGATAGGAGAAAACGTCAACGGCCCCGCTGTCGAAGGAAGTGCTGGTAACGTAGAGGAGGTCCTCGCGTTTGGCCTCCGGCAGCATCCACGATCTGGGCTGCTTCACATTCTGTGCCACGGTCGCGCTCGGCGACATGGCAATCGGTGTCAAGTTCCGAGACGTTACCCCTCCGCATCCAGGCACTAGAGCTAGAACGGCAACAAACAGCGCGGTGTTTGTAAACCTCGCGGGTAGCTCCACTTTTACTAATCCTCCCGTCGGAACTTGTTAATCCGAGCCTAGCACGGCTCGAATAACCACGAAAGGCTTTTCTTGCTAATTGGGACTAAAGTCCTCGCGTCCCCTGCGGCCAAATCGCCACTACGTTTGCGGGTTTCGCGCATACGTGTGAACGGGCGAAACACCACTGCCGCGTAGTCATAAAACGCTGTTGGCATTCTAAACTCGAGGCATTCAATGGTCTAAACGACGCGCCGATCGTTGACGGCGATCCGCCGCAACCGGCTAGTAATGCGAAGACCACGTAAATTGTGGAGACGTAGCGGCTAAGACGTTGGACTTGCCGCCGCTTGGATATTTCCAGACCGCCAGGCCGGATGCGAGGTTGTTAATGAGACCAATGACGGCCCCGTTTTACCCCGCACGTAAACGTCGGTGAGCTTCGTCTGACCCTTCACTCCAGAGGGGAGTAAGGTGTCTGGGAGTGTGATTCGAAGGAGAAACCGCGCACGCTACGTACACCGCTATGTCGATTTAAGGAGGCGGTCGGTGTTCAAGATTCTGAGTCTTCTCGCAATAACCGTTGTTGCCCTCGGAACGCAAGCCGCATATGCTCAACCAACCCACGGAGGACAGCCGGCGGTTACGGCGATTGACATCGCGCTGGAGCCGGACGCTACCATGCTGCAACACGCATCGGCGCTAAACGCCCGACTGCGCGGCAATTTTGCGAAAGGGTACTCGCTAGACACGACGCATCGTCCGCATGTAACGATGCTGCAGCGATACGTCCGAACAGTGGACCTGCCGAAGGTCTACGCAGCGGTCCAAAAGATCAGGACACTATACAATATGGCCGCTTGGAAGTTCGACGCATTCAAGATTGACCATGCGGTCTGGAGCGGGCTGGCCCTCACAGTCATTCTCGCCAAACCTCCTCAGAGCGTCCTCGAGGCGCAGCAGCAGCTGATCGATGTGATTGCGCCTTATACGGTTCAGACTGGAACGGCGGCTGCGTTCGCGACGACTCCGGCCGAGCCGGACATCAATGCGTCCACGATTGCGTATGTCACGGCGTTCGTTCCGAAATCGACCGGTAAAAACTACACTGCTCACGTTACCTGCGGCGTTGCGTCCGTGGCCTTCGTTAAGCAGCTAGAAGCGGAGCCGTTTTCCAAGTTCACATTCTCGCCGGTAGCCATATCGGTGTACCAGTTGGGAAACTTCGGTACGGCGCGCAAGAAGCTCGAGATGTGGAGCTTTGCGCCATGAACGATACGCTAGTCGCGATCGACATCGCAATCGAGCCCGGCGAAGCCATGGTTAAACGCTCTTTAGCCGACAACGCTAAACTGCTCGAAAACTTCCCTCAGGGTTACGCTCTCGACGACACGCATCACGCGCACATCTCAATCTTGCAACGCTTCGTTCGCGAGACCGACCTCGAGAAGGTGTACGAAGCGATCGCGCGTGCCGTGGCTTCGGAAAACCCGGGCGCATGGACGCTCACAGCCTACAAGTATTACTATATTCCGGCGGGTCCGATTGGACTCGCAGGTATCGTCGTCGAGGTCGCGGACGATCTGTTGAGGTTTCAACAGGCGCTTATCGACGCCGTAACTCCCTTCTCGATCGCTACCGCGACGGCAGACGCCTTCTTTAGGCTGCCGTCCGAGCCTGCGCTGCACGAGGTGCCGGCGCTCATTGAGTACGTTGGAAAGTTCGTTCCGGACCATTCGGGGAAGAACTTTATGCCGCACGTCACCATCGGCGTTGGCCTGAAGAGCTACCTGGACGAGATGCTGACGAAACCCTTCGAGGCGTTCACATTCACCGCCGCGGGCGCGTCGGTCTATCAACTCGGCGACTTCGGCACGGCGCGCAGAAATCTTAAGACCCTGGAGTTGAAGCCGTGAGCACCGCTCCCGATCCGCTCCCGTCGTGGAACGACGGCGCGGCTAAAGCGGCGATTCTTGACTTTGTCCGCAAGACGACCGATGCGACGAATCCCGACTTCGTTCGAGAAGAAGACCGCATCGCCACCTTCGATCAGGACGGAACGCTCTGGGTGGAGCATCCGTTCTATACGCAGCTCGCGTTCGCGCTACAACGCCTGGCCGATTTAGCGCCTCAGCATCCCGAGTGGCAGACGACCGAGCCGTATAAGTCCGCTCTCGCCGGCGATATGGCTGCGTTTGCGAAGTTCACGATGGATGACTTAGAAGAACTCGTCGCCGTTACGCATGCAGGCATGACAACCGGTGGATTTGAGACGATCGTTGCCGATTGGATCGAACAGGCGAAGCATCCACGCTGGGATCGCCCTTACACGGAGCTGATCTATCAGCCGATGCTGGAAGTTATGCAGTATCTGCGCTCAAGTGGTTATAAGGTGTTCATCGTCACGGGCGGTGGTCAGGCGTTCGTGCGCGCTTATGCGGAGCGGGTGTACAAATCTCAACCCGAAGAAGTCATCGGATCGTCACTCGCAGCGCAGTTTGAATACGATAGTAGCGGTAAGGCGGTTCTCATGCGCCCGCCCAAGTTGTTGTTATACAACGACTCCTCCGGTAAGCCTCAGGACATTTATCTCTTCCTCGGGCGACCGCCGCGGGCAGCCTTCGGAAACAGTACCGGCGACCAACAAATGCTGGAGTACACGCAGTCAGGCAGTGGAGCTCGTCTCATGGCTCTCGTGCTGCACGACGATGATCAGCGCGAATACGCCTATGGTCCCGGTAGCGCGCAAACCGACACGAAGTTCGGTGCTTTTACCCAGACGCTCTATGACGAGGCAAAGGCCAGGGGTTGGAACGTAATCAGCATGAAGGACGACTGGAAGCGCATCTTTACGTTCGAGCGTTAACCAACGACATCAGCCGAAAACGATCGGCTTCAACTCTTCCTCACACCACTGGCTGAAGCCCGTGGGCGTCGTGTTCTCGGGCGTGCGAGGCTCGGTATTGTCGAGGCCCTCGTTCTTTGCCCGGGCCATGTCGGTCAAGCCTTGCGCCATGGCTTCAGACACACCGCGCTCGAAGAATCCGGCCTTATAGGCATCAAACGAGATCTGCTCGTAGCGAATGGGCTTGTCCAGCACGTCCGACATGAGCGCCGCAATGTCGTTGCACGAGAGGTCCTCAGGACCGAGCACCGAGGTATGCCCGGTTCGGTCCCAATTCGGATCCAGCAGCAGGCGAGTAGCGATCTCCGCGATGTCCCGTGTCGCACAAGTTGGCATCTTCCGCTCGCCGTCCAGCGGAAGAAGGAACGTGCCCTTATCGCGGATCGGAACCGACTGCCGGGCGACGTTGTCCATGAACGACGGGCATGTCACAGCGCGATATACGACGCCGGTGCTCGCAATCAAGTCATCCATCGCAAGCGACGCAGTGACGAACCCAGCCCTGGCCGCCCCGGGGCTGCCGCGTCCGAGCGCGGAGATGCCGACCACACGTTTTACCTTGTGGCGCTGCAGCGCTTCCGCTGCGGGAAGCGTGAATCCAACAAAGGCGTCATCGACGGTAGCAGCCCTGGGATCGGGCGGCACCAGCCAAAAGAGAGTGTCTGCGCCGGCGAATGCGCGGTCGACGACTTCGGCATCGCCGTGCGAACCCTCCACCACTTCAACGAGATCGCGCACGCTGTTTGGTAGCTTGCCGGGATCGCGTACGACTACGCGGCCCGCCACGCCTCTTTCGAGCACGGCGGCGAGAACCCGGTGGCCGATTTTTCCCGTGGGCGCTGTAATGACGATCATTGTTTAGTTAGAACACGTTTCCTCGACGTGGCAGCGCACCACAAATTCCGTTCCACTCGTGTGCGATATCGTGACCCTTGCGATGAATAACTCTTTCTTATATTGCGGAGCCTCTAGCGTCGCCACGTGCCCGTTATTGATGGAAACCTCAAGCCGTGGATCGCTGCTGCTAATGCTCCAGCCTGACTTCGGCAAGAGACGAAACAGTGCGCTGGATACGTCCCTCGTCGTGCCGGAGATGAGCGTGATCACGGCCTCCTCTAGGTGCGGAGCGTTTTTATCGGCCAGCCTGTCGTCGAGCCCGCCCGCACGCTCGTCGGCGTTGACTGCGGGTACGGCGAGCGATCTTATTGCGGGCGAACATCCGGCTGCACCCAACACGGCTCCGACCGCAGCGCATGCTAACTCTTTGCGATTCATTCCATCTCCTTTTACTGACGGCAGGTTCTCATTCGATCAAGAGATTCCGCATCATTCCCGTGTCCTCTTGCGCCGCCGGAAGTTCGCGCCCTTCGGCGGGCCTGCTGGTCGCAGCCAGCGAAAACGACCGACAGTGATGAAGGCGGTCCTTAAACGGCTTCTAATTGCCGTCGTTATCCCGGTTGCAGCTTGCGCGCGCGTTACGACGCCCGTGTCGCTCCCGGTGTCTCGCGGCGTGAGCACCGTCGTCGATCGAAGTTCCACTCTATGCACGGTAAGTTACGACGGAGTGGTCTGGTATCGAATCCCGGCGGGCGATTTCCCGCCGATCAGTGTGCGCTTCGCAAAGTGCGGCTTCAAGACGTTAGGTCGGAATCTGTCCCCGGATCGCCCGCGTTGGTCTATTCCGTCCACAGCGACGCAGACGCGGTTCGTCTTTACCTCTCTGGACGAGGTAATCTCGGTGAAAGGCGTGCATAACCTCGAGCGAACGGCCGCCGCGCACCACGTGCCGGTATCGTGGATGGTGGGCGATATTCGTCACATGGCCTATGCTGCTGACTACAATGCGTTTCACCGTGCCAACGGCGACGACGCCCAGGCTCAGTTCTGGGGTAATCTGCACGTCGCGATGTTGGCGAAGCTACCGTGGTACGTTCCCAGCGTGAGCATTCTAACCGCCGGCGTAGAACGTGATGTACGACGCGCTCTTTCATTTGGGGAACACGCGTTCTGGGGCATTACTTGGAACAGTCGAGGTACCGACGGGACGTCCGACTTCGGCTCGCCGTGGGGCACCTATTGTGCCGACGTTCATTCGTACAAGCGGCCGCAGCCGGATGGCGGTTGCGTCTTCCTAGCCTTTGAGTGGACGGCGCGTGATTTGACGCGTGCGTACCTCAGCGGACGTGAAGCGGCCTTCTCTACCGACCCTGACGACCTGCTCCAACGCGGTGGATTTTCTCAGAAGAGCGCTGCCGCATATACGCAAAAACTCGTCGATGCATATGCTGCAGCCGGAGAGACTCAGCCGATTGTCATGACCGTGCAGCAGGAGTCAATTGACGGCGTTATAGCGGCCGATGCGATCGTGCTAGATGCTATGTTCGATGAGGCCGTGCGGGACGGAATGCATCTTGAAACGCTTACTCAAACAGCCCACGACGCTCGCACGTTCTCAGCTGCACCCCGCGCGGTCGCTTTCCCGTATATCTCCGGAGGTAGGGAGGTCAAGTCCGACTTGCTTGGCGGCGACACGTTGTATCCTGCGACGATCGACTATCACGACTCTCGCATCGGCATGACATTTCTTTCGGGACGCACGATGCCTAGCCGGGAATTTCGATACGCTGAATATCCGGTCTCACGTTTCAATCGCCCGCTACCCGAAGTGCCCAAGCGAGAAATGCCGTCGCTTTTGGGCGCGAGCGTTAAAGACGGGTGGCTGAGCTTCACATTCGCAGCGCCTCGAGCCCTGCGTTTTGGAGTGGCAATCTGGAGCGATCCGTCGCAACCAGCGATTATCGGTCCTGGGCGAATCCGCGCCGGGCGCGCCGCTACCGTGTTGGTCTTTGACCTCAAGGCCGGCACGAACCACGTGCGCTACCGCTGTAGCCGTTGTCGCAGCACAACGTTTACTTATTCGCTCTAGGGCGCCAGCGAGAAGAGTGCGTGGGCGCGAGCAACGGCCCTGTTGCCTTGCCGCTCCCGAACGCGAAGCGCAGTGGAATAATCGGAGGCACTCACGTGCAAGCCGATGAATCTCACCGGCGCGCTTTACTCAGAAGGAGTTACTTAGTGAATACGACTGGTTTGGTCAAGTACGCGGGCGCTCTGCTCGCCCTCGCGATATGCTCCGCGTGCGGCGGCGCCTCGGCGGTCGCGCCGTCAACCGCCACGTTCAGCGTTAAGTATGTTGGTAAGATGCTCACGGTGAACGGAAGGCCGGTTACTGCGGCGCGTGTGAATCCAACGCCGCGTTACGCGACGATGCTCGTTCCCGAACGGCATCACCAGGCGAAGTACTACGAGTACATCAATAATTACTACGCTACTTACGCCAGCATTTTCGACTACCCGAAGAGCACGCAGATGATCGATACGATCCCCGGCATCGGAGGTCAATCGTGCACGAACACCCTCTACGGCTATGGGAAGAAGACGTTCTGGAACATTGAAAGCGACACCGAGATCACGTTGTTCAAGGCGCCCAAGAAGCCGATCCGGTCGCTCTCTGATTCTGTCGGCATGCCATCGAGTTGCGCCATGAATACCAGCGGCGACCTGGCGGTCGGGATATTGGCCGGCTCGGGTTCGGGCGACGTCGTGATCTACAAGCACGCGACCGGCTCGGGCACTGTGATGACCACCCAGCTAGCCGCCGAGTACTTCAACGGTTACGACCCTCAGGGGAATCTCTTTGCCGACGGCTTTAACAACCAAAGCGTCTTCCAACTCGTTGAGCTTCCGAAGGGCGCCAGCTCCTTCAAAGCGATCACCACCAGCAACACGGTGCAGTTCCCCGGCTCGGTGCAGTGGGACGGCACTTATCTCACCGTCTTCGATCAGCTAACGAATCAATTCTATCAATACACCGTTAGCGGAACGACCGCGACGTTAAAGGGAAAGGTCCAGCTCACGGGTTCTAGCGACTGCGCACAGACCTGGATCGTTAAGCAGGGTCTCGTCTATTGTGGCGATGCCGGTAACAACAATGGCGCGGTTTTCAATTATCCGGCCGGCGGTTCACCGGTTGCGGTCTTTACCGGTAACTTCGACTTCCCGCTGGGAACCGTGGCCGTTAAGAACTAATCTTGTTCGTGCGAGGGCTAGGGCGTCCCAGCGGCGTCCTTTCCCCAAATCCGTAACATGGCGTAGAACAAGAACGCGGTGCTAATACCGAAGAGCAGAACGCCGTCACCTCCTTCGGTACCGCCCATCATGCGCCATTGGGGGCCCAAGTCGATCCCCGACGCGCCCCGCGTGATCATAGAATCCACCGAGTACAGCGCCGCATCCGCTGGGGACGCCAGCGCCCCGAGATGAAGGTAGGCGACCGCCCAAACGACGCACTCGACGCCGTGCAGTACGGCGAGCCCTAAAGCCACAATGACAATGACCGCGATGCTGATGATTGACGTTCCGATGTGCGTAACGTCGAGCTGCGGGAGCTTAGCGACGATGCGTTCGATGGCGCCGGCAATCAAAACGATGCCGGTCACATGAATCGCGGGTCCCACGCGGCCCACTCGTGCATCGCTTACTTCTTGGGTGATTTTGGCCGAGCTGTTTTGGAGGTACGCTCGGATTTTCGGGCCGCATTATACGCGGCCGCCGCGACGATCAGCGCCTTTAGCGCAACCTTGTTGACTTTGTCCTTTTCAAAAAAATCAATGGCGCGCCGCTGATTCCCCTCCAAGCCCGCATTGAACAGCTTCTTGGGATCGGGAAGGTGAGCGCCCTGGTCGAACGTGAGCTTGACCTTCCCCTTGTGCGCATTGGCGACGGCAATGATCCCATCGCGAGACCAAGTCGGCGTCCCCATCCACTTCCATTCCTCAATCAGCTCCGGGTCGGCTTCGAGAATCGCCTTCCGCATCTCGGCGAAGGTGCCGCGGCGCCAATCCTCGATCTCTGCGATGTACTCATCGATCTTTTCGGACGGGGTCTTCGCTTTTGCCATACTTGGCTTTCTACTCACTCGCCGAGCGTCATTCCGCCTCCCGCGGGCGCGCCGTCCCTAACGCTCGGCTACGGGCCTAGGGCAACCCCGATCGGCAGCGCCAAATAAGGACCGCTCACGACTTGCTTCGGCGTCTGTTTTCCTTTGTGCGCGTTGAAGAGGAAGATCGACGGCGGCCCGTTGAGGCTCGAGCCGCTCGTCGAGTAGAGCATTCCTCCGGCAAGCGCGATGCCCAGCGGATTCTTGAGCGATGGGTTGCTCGACGAGATGGTGCGGTCGGGTGCGTCTTTGCCGTTGGCAGTCGGTGAGTAGGCGAGAATATTATTGTCGCCGGCGTTGGCGGCGTACAGTTCGCCGTTCAAGTTGTTTACGGCCAGAGCGGTCGGGGAGTTCTGTTGGCCCGTTCCGACGATGGCCCGATAGAGCGTCGGACTGGTTACCGGCATGGTGAACTCGCTTATCTCGTTAGAGTCCGAAACGTAAAGGTTGCCGGACGAGTCGACGGCGAGGCCGTTAACGTCGGGGTGACCATCGGGCAGCGAAATTCGCTGCAGCGTCTGCGCGTTACCTTTTGCGCCGGGAGCGTAAACGGCGACGTAGCCGTTGGTGAACCCGCCCACGAACTCGTGACCGGCTTGGTCGACGGCGACGCAGCTGGGCACGAACGGCAAAGCTAACTCGCGCTTCGGTTGATCGTAACCTTTGGCGCCTTTGGCATAGACGAAGAGTGACTGCGAGTCTTCATCGGTTACAAAAAGTTGGCCGCCGGCGCCGATGGCGATCGGACCGGGATTATATGGAAGCACGAGCGACGATCCCGCCGGGGATTGCAGCGTTCCGTCGGTATTGCGTACATAACGAAAGACGGACTTGCCGTACCAGTCGCTAAGATAGAGCGCGTTCGCTCCCGCTTCGTGTTTGAGCGACGGCAGAATCGATGGGCTTTGCGGCGCGGGCGTCGAGGTGCTCGGCAGCGAACCGCCGCTACCGCTACAGCTCGACAGCCAAACGCCGGCAGCGAGTAGAGCAATTTTAACCGGGATCAATCGTGGTTGGAACATGTGCGCCTCCAAATCCGAGTAGCTCCGGCGCTCTTTCGGCTCTGGGGCCACAACCCTTGGGACCCCGCGCTCGGTCGGCCGTCTCACGAGTTGACGGTGGAACGCTAGCGTCTTACTTCGCGACCTTAGTTTCTTGTGCGGCGATCGCCAGCCACGTTCCGTTCTGATCCACGAACACATCGGTGAAACGCTCGCGCACGACCTTGCCCGCGTCGGTCATGGTGTTTAACCCGTGAACGATCGCGGTGTCCCCGGCGAGGGTAGTTGTCTGGTCGGTCCATTTCATTGGCGGCGCCGGCGCGCTTGAGGCTGCGAGCTCTTGGTCGCGATCGAGGAGGATGCCGCTGCTCGTGATATGTTTGTAGCCCGGCGCGAGAATCGAAGCGATTGTCGTTCGGTCGCCTTTCATCAACGCATCGAGCCAACGCGTCTCTTGGCGCTGAATCGCGGCTTGCGGCGTCGCTGCCGATGCCCCTACGCTTCCTATTGTAAGCGTGAGCGCTGCAAGGGTGCAGATGAGACGGGTCGCGAGCGTTTTATTCATGTCGAGAGTTTCTGTGCGCGCTCCGCTTAAACCGCTGATTTTCACGCGCTGAACAATAGTTCGAAAGGGCTGCCGGTTTCGCGCGACGTAGCGGCCGCCAGTGAGCGAGGCGAGCGTCATACGATGGCTCGTGGATGGAGACCCGGCCATTCGCTGGCAGGTTATGCGCGATATCGCGCACGATCCCGACGACGTCGTTGCGGCTGAGCGATCACGGGTCGCCAATGAGGGTTGGGGCCGTTCGTTACTCGATCGGCAGGCGCCCGAAGGTTGGTGGAATTCGAACGATCGCGGCTGGATGATCACCATGGATGCCCTCGCGCTCCTGCGAGAAATGGGCCTCGATCCGTCCAGTGATGCGGCTGCCTGCGCGATCTTACGGGTCAAGGCGAATCTGCGTTGGGAGACGCTAAACGACCGTGCCTACTTCGAGGGCGAGACGGAACCGTGCATCAATGGGGCCATTCTGGCGTTCGGCAGTTACTTTGGGGAACGCTGCGACGGCATCACGGACCGGCTGCTAGGCGAGCAGCTTGCCGACGGTGGATGGAACTGCGAGGCGCCGCCGAGTATGCGGTCCTCGTTTAACTCCACGATTCGAGTGTTGGAAGGTCTGCTGGAATACGAACGGCAGTGGGGCTCCTCGTCTGCAATAACCGGCTCGCGCCGCAAAGGTCACGACTATCTTCTCGAGCGCCGCATGTTCAGGCGCCTGACGACCGGCGAAATCGTCGATCGTAAGTGGACGCGCTTCACGTTTCCGACGATGTGGCACTACGACGTCCTGCGGGGCCTCGATTATCTTCGAAGCGCGGGTCTCGAACCCGATGAGCGAGCGGCCGAGGCGATCGGCATCGTGGAAGCGCGGCGACATCAGAATGGGCGATGGCCGATGAACCATCTCCACTCCGCCCGGATGGGTTTTCCGATGGAACCGGAGATCGGCCGAGCCAGCCGCTGGAATACGATGCGCGCGATGCGCGTGTTGAACTGGTATTTTGGGCGGTAGGGCAAGTCACATTTCCTGGGGGGCAGGCGTTGCGCTGGATATGAAGGCGGCGCTATACGGGCGGATCGTCTTTGGCGCATCCGCCGTGCTCTTTGGCGTCATCGCCCTGTTTTGGCATGACCCCGACACGTGGCAGAGCCTGGTTAGGATCTGGAGGCTGCCCTTCGGCACGGTCATCGGCCAGTGTCTAATGATCGTCCTGATAGCCGGCGGCGTTGGGATATTGTTTGCGCGAACGGCGCGAATAGCGTCCATCGTCCTCATGGTGGTCTTTGGGATTTTCTCGCTGGCTTGCGTCCCCGGCATCGTCGCCGCACCGACGGTCTATTTTGAATATGGAGCCTTCTTCGAGCAGTTTTCCTTATTTTGCGGCGCAGTTGGTCTGTACGCGATAACCGAGGCGAGTGCCGCGCGGGCCGCCACGACCGGCCGGCTCGCCCGGCTCGGCCTTGGCCTCTGCGCGGTTTCGTTTACCCTCGCTCAGGTTTTCTACCTGAAGATAACCGCCGATCTGGTTCCAACCTGGATTCCACCGAATCAGGTCTTCTGGGCAATACTCACGACGGTCGCCTTTGGACTTGCGGCGCTTGCGATTCTAATCAATCGTCAGGCGCGCCTTGCGACGCGCCTGATGACGTTGATGATCGTACTGTTCGGCATACTGGTGTGGGTGCCGCGCCTCGTCGCTCATCCCGAAGCGCACGGAAACTGGTCGGAGTTTGCATTAAACTTCCTTATCGCCGGCGCAGCGTGGATTGTGGCCGAAGCGCCTACTGCGTGATAATTCCGATGTTGTACGGTCCGTAGCAGCCCGAAGGAAGACAACCGTACATTGTCTGTTGGTACTTCACTGCGCCGTTACTTGACGGCAGCGGCACCTTCTCGCTGATTTCGTCGGTGCTCGGGTCGCCCGGATTGGGCGTAAAAATCGCGGTCAGTCTATGGAATGCGTGGCCGTGCTTCGTGGTGAACTTCCACGACCACGTGAGCGGCGGAAGCTCGCATTGGCTGCCGCTGGGAATGAAACAGAACGTGTAATGCGCCGGCGAGTTATAGGCGACGGTGAGGCAGGCAATGTCCTTGCCCGGACACGCGCCGGTTCCGCCGGGGATTACACCAGGCGTGGTGTCGAGGCTGAGCTTGACGTTATTGGCGTGGGCCGGCGTGGCAGCGGGCGTAAATCCGCTCGTCGCGGGAGATTGACCGCTGCACGCGGCGAGCGCCGCAAGCATAAGCAGCGCCGTCAGGCGCCGTAGAGTAACTGAAAACACAATTGCGTCTCCTTGGGGATCGTCTTGCTAGTGAAGCCATCCTAGCGATCGGACCGCACGGAAGCGCACGGGCTCAGTTACTGGCCAGGCGGTAAAGGAAACGTCAGGATACCGGTTAGATGGGGTGCCGTCGCCCTGCCGGGGCTAAATCGGTATTACCGCCTCAGCGATCCGTTCCGTCGCCAACGGCATCGCGATAGACCCGGAATTCGCCGGTCGGCGTCTTCCGGAGAAAACGTAAAATGAATCGAGGCGATAATCATGTTCCTCGCCCTCGGGGAAACGGTCAGGTTTTGTGGTGGAGGTTCGAGTAAATTGGGCAAGTCCTTTCGAAAATAAGCAGGCCGCGCTCGGCCGCCGGCCAGGCGTTAAAAAACTCGAGGACCGCCACGGCGACGAAGGCAAAGAGGACGAAAAAGAGCGCCGGCATGAGATCGAATCCGCGCTGAGTGCCTTTACTAAAGTTCATGGTCTACAGTCCTAAAAACCCCCGGCCGCCGGCCTCGGTTTCAAGCGCGGGCGGCGGCAAAATGGACGTGTGAAGGGCGGCGATGCTACGATGGCGGCACGCGATGAGACGAACGTATTTATTCACCGTAATCGCGCTTGCGACGGCGTTCACGATCTCCATCGCTACGCGGGCGGAGGGTGGACGCATGACGACGTTACCGGTTGAAGGGCACATGCCGTCGCTGAACGGCGCCGTCGACTGGCTTAACTCCAAACCTTTGACGCCCACCCAGCTTCGAGGCAAGGTCGTGCTGGTTGATTTTTGGACCTACACCTGCGTTAACTGGATGCGGACACTCCCGTACGTTCGTGCATGGGCGCAGAAGTATAAAGCTGATGGATTGGTCGTCATCGGCGTCCACACGCCCGAGTTTGGATTTGAAAGAGACCTCGGCAACGTTCGTTGGGCGACCGAAGAAATGGGTGTCGATTATCCGGTAGCCGTCGATAGCAGCTACGAGATATGGAATGCTTTCAACAATCAGTACTGGCCCGCGGAGTACTTGGTGGACGCACAAGGGCGCATTCGTTACCATCAGTTCGGCGAGGGCGCTTACGACGAATCCGAACGCGCCATTCAAGCGCTGCTGAATGAAGCAGGGCATCGCGTTGGGAATACCCTCGTCCACGTCCATCCGCGTGGTTTAGAAGTCGCGGCCGATTGGGACGACGTGCGATCTCCGGAAAATTATCTCGGCTCCGAGCGAACCAATGGCTTTGTGTCTGCCGGCACCGCGCTGAGGCTTAATGAATGGGAACTCTCCGGAGATTGGACGATGGGCAAGGAGGCCGTCGTTCTCAACAAAGCCGGCGGTCGGATCGCATATCGCTTTCAGGCTCGCGATCTTAACCTCATTATGGGGCCACCGAGGCCCGACGTCTCGATACATTTTCGGGTTCTACTCGATGGGCGGCCGCCCGGCTCAAGCCACGGAGACGACGTTGACGCCGACGGCTACGGCACGGTGTCGCGACAGCGGACCTATCAGTTGATTCGTCAGGCGAAGCCGATCGTCGAGCGACGCTTCGAAATCGATTTTCTCGAGCCAGGTGCCGAGGCGTTCGATTTTACTTTTGGATAGAGCGACTAGCGCGGCGTGGCAACAAAGCCGTGGAGCTTATCGTCGCCGCCCCGATACCACCCGCAAATATCGCCGCCGCCGCTGATACCGTTCACCACCGTAAAACCGCGGCTCTTAGGTGCGTCGATGGTTTGCCACTTGAGATGCTTGGATCGAGGGTTGAGAAGCAAGAATCCGTGGGTCTTTTGGTTGGCATCTTCGTACGTGCCGACTACCTCTCCCGATTCGTTGACGCCGAGCGCTTGCGTGTCGATCGATCCCGGATAGGAGAAGACGTAGTACCGGCCGTTGATAAGGTACCAGCCGTCGATCGCGGTGCCGGATCCATTTGGGAAAGTTGCACTGCCGACGATGCTGCCCTGATTATTGACTCCGGCGGCAACCGGGCTGACGGCGCCCGGGGGCGTCAGTGGAAGGTATTGCTCGCCGCTTGCATCGGCGTAGGCTTCAAATGCCTGCGCAACGCACTGAGTCCCCGACCCTTGCAGATCGTAGCCCACTGCAAGTTCCGTGTCGGAGATGCCGAGTAAAATCGTCACGGCGCACTTGCCGTTGCCTTCATACGGCGATTCGAACACCGTCCAGCCGCGATCGAAATGAACGACCCCGCACGTACCGCACCGTCTCCCTAGGCTCGAGGGCGGAGAGAAGACGGTACCGGCCTCGTACTTATCGTTGCTCAGCGACGTCAGATACGTGCTACCCGCACCGGGATAATCGTCCCGATTGAAGCCGTCATAGGCCGGCGCCCCGGAAGTAAAGCTGTGGTACGAAGAGCGCGTCAAACCGTAGACGCCGACGATCTTCCCGTCGCGTCTGATACCGGTGATACGGTTGTTTCGGCCGTTCGGATCGTCAATCGTCCGGAAAGTGAAGGCTGCCGGCACCGCCGTCGTTTTTGCAAGCCCGGGTAGATACTTCGCGGCTCCGCCGCTGCTTGCACACGCGCTTAATGCAAACGCCGTAGCGAACGCAATGCCGAAGATGCGAGCCGGCGGAGGGGCGTTCATGGCGTTACTTTGCTTCTTGAAGAAGCTGCTGGATGTCGATACCGCGCTTAACCGGCCACAGCAGGCTCCAGACGAGGCGGAGATTCGTCTGAGGTGCGGCCAACGGACGCACCACATTGGTATAGTACAGCATCGTTATCTGCATCAGTTGGTCGCCGTCCTTAAACGTTTTTGCGACGCCGCCGCCGACTGGAACCGTCCATTTTGTCCCCGGGAGACTGGCGTTCGACGTCATGATCGGCGCGGAGGTGATTGCCCATCCGCCTTTGAGGTTGTAGTTGACGAAAGGCTGAACCAAAAAGCTACTAACGTTCGGACGATTTGACAGACCGGCAACCGACCAGAGCTGCGTCACCAGCGTGCCCAAAACCCAGTTTCCGGGCATCAAAAGCGCGACGGCATCGGGTCCAATCGACCATTTCCCCGAGCCCAGCGTGTTCGGAGTTGCGGTGGGAAATTGAAAAATCGGTCCGACCGCCCAAATCAGCTGTCCCGGCTTTGTCTTCGGCGCAAAGAAAAGCTGTTCTTGAACGTCGCTCAAGCCGAACGTTGACGGGCAGCCGCCCGGCGAGGCACAAACGAGCGGGGACTCAGGCGACGGCTGATTGAGGACCGGAATAATCGTGCGCGCAATCAAGGTCATCTGTTTGCTAAGCATGATCGGCACGACGGGTTGCACGTTCAGGTTGTACTGGAACCGAGTGTATGGCCCATAACCGTAGTTGAAGTTGTTCTGGAACGGCAGAACCGTAATATTCCCGACGGGATTTTGCGACGTCTTGATGATCGCGAGACGCAGCGCTTCTTGCTGCGCCGGCGTCAGGCTGCTCGGATTGAAACCGCCGGTATCGGTGTGCGTATCCTCGCCCGCCGGTAAAGACGCCGGCAGCGCGCTCGCGCTTGGAGCCGGCGAAGCTGCGGGCGTCTGCGCGAGCGCGCGCATCGATGTCCCCGTGTAGAGAAGACTCACCGCAAGGACGGGTGCGAAGAATAGGCGCTTGTGCGTTTGCATCTGAAATTATCCTACGGTCTCCCGGAGGGCCATACCTTGGGACTAATGCCGCGTTGGCCGCGCTTAGGAGCGGCCGGCCCCTCGCTCTAGGGCGTTCCGGCACGTTGGAAGAACGGACGGATTATGGCCGCATCGGTCCCGGCGCCGGTGATTCCGCATCGCGCGCGTGCAATTGCCGGTGCGCTCGTATTGGCCGCCGCCGTCGCATGCACTCGAGGCGGGGCAGTGCGGACCGGAATGCCACACGTTCTGAGAATTGCTTACGCCGGCGACCCGTCCTCGCTGGTTCCGCTAGTTGCCATCGATCAGGAGATCCTGGCCCTCGATACGCTCTTCTGTCAGACGCTGATCGGACTTTCGGCGGATAACCGCAACGTTCCGATCCTCGCCACGCGCGTTCCGACGCGGCGCAACGGCGACCTGTCGGCGGATGGAACTCGCATCACCTATCACCTCCGCCCGGACGCGCGCTTCGCCGATGGGGTTGCCCTGACGTCGGCTGACGTCGTTTTCACCTATCGTGCGATCTTCGATCCACGCAATCGCGCGACGTCGGTCGAGCCGTACCGTCGCATCGCGTCGCTGCAGACGCCCGACGCGCATACGGTAGTAATCCGGTTGCGAAGTCCGTGGAATGCCGCCGTCAGCACCCTCTTCGCCCAGGCCGATTATGTCTACGGGATACTGCCCAAGCATGCATTTGCCGGCACGAAAGTCGTCGGCACGGCGTGGGAGAACGCGCCATTTTGCAGCGGACCGTTTAGAGTCGCGCAGTGGCTTCGCGGCGATCGCATCATTCTCGAGCCCAACCCGTACTTTCGCCCGCGCCCGAAGCTCGAGCGCATCGTCTTTAAAATCGTGCCCAATCTCAACTCGAACTTCGTTTCACTTCGCGCCGGGGAGGCCGACGTCGGGACGCTGACCCCGGAAAACGTCGGCCAGGCGGAAAAAATGCCGGAACTGCGGGTGCAGCGAATTCCCGAAAACGCGACCCGGCTGCTCTATCTGCAGACGCAGCTTGCGCCGACTCGCGATCGCCGCGTGCGGCAAGCGATTGCGAACGCACTCGATTACGGCCAGCTGGCCGATGCGTGGCGCCATGAATTCCGGGCAGCGAGCTCGTTCTTACCGCCGCCGATCGTGCATTGGAAGAGCGTCGTGATTCCGCCCTACTCACACGACCCGATCGCTGTGGGCCGGCTGCTCGACGCCGCCGGGTGGCAGATGCGGAACGGCTTGCGCTATAAGGACGGAAACGAACTCGGCGGCCTCATCGGCGTGAACTCCGAGGATCCGATCAACGTCCGCATTGCGACAATCGTCCAGACGCAGCTGGCGGCGATGGGAATGCAGTTCTCGATCAAAGCGAACCCAACGCGGATTTGGTTCAGTCCCGAAGGTCTGTTACGCAACGGCAAAGCGTCGATCGCCGGCGAGACCTGGGTGGGCGGCGGCGATCCCGAGGAGTCCTTGAACCTGCGCTGCGTGCAAGCGGTCAAAGGAGACTCAAACCACGCTTTCTACTGCTCGCCGCGATTCGAAGCGCTATTCGACGACCAGTCGCGTACGCCCAACGAAGCCCAGCGCGTTCGGGATTTGAACGCCATACAGGTGCTCGTGCACGACGACGTTCCGGTAATCCCGCTCTACTACGAGGACCGCCTGATGGGTCTTAGCCGGCGCGTTACCGGATACAACCTCAACATGCTCTGGCTTCCGGTCAATCCGGAGACGTGGGACGCCCGTTAGCGATGCTGCAGCCTACTCGGTAAAGGCATCGATCTTACCCGATTTAACCGCTGCCTTCAGCGCGTCGTGGTCGCGCACGGTTTGATCGGCGTAGGCTTTGGCGAAATCGCAGATTGCGTCGTCAAACTCGCGGCTCTTGCCGAGATAGCCCGCGAGAGCCCACGAGTTACCCGACTTCGCGTGGGCTCGCGCCAAATTCCAGCCGCAGGCCTTGGCGTACGCTTCGAACAGGCTTTCGTCGAACGTTTCGACGTAGGCGCCCATCTTGGCATCGCGCAGTTGCCGAACGTAAAAATCGCCGCTGGGCCCGCTCGTCCAACCGAGGAAGATATCGGACGCCGCCTGCATTAGACGCTGCCCGATGACGACTCGCTGCCCGTGGTGCGGGTACGCGCTCTTGCCGGCATAGGCTTCAAGGACCGACGCGTGAGCCTGTTTGAATTGCAGGAAGAGCGGATCGTTGGTCTGCGACATCAGCAACGCAATCCAGCAGCGCGTACCGACGCTGCCGATGCCCACGACTTTAATCGCCGCATCGACGAAATGATAGCGGTCGAGAAGGACGCGGCGATCGTGCGGAAGTGAGTCGCGGTACTCTTTGAAGACCTGTTCTACAATCAAGGCAAACTCCGGCGTCCGGGCGCCTTCGGGGTGGAAGATGAGCGGCGGAGCGTCGTGGATGCGAACCTCCCCGTGAACGACTTCAACGAGCTTCGGATAGTCAATGTCGGAGCCTCGCATCGCACTTACTTTAGCCACCCGTTTGGCAACTCTCGCACGGTCGTTCGTCGACAATGGCTCGAGAAAATCCTCGACGGAGTACTTAGCGTACCAAACCGTGAGTGGATCGAGTTGCGAAAGTTGGCGAATTCCCTTGCGATAGGCGCGGACGCAAGCGACGGCAGTGTCGCGGGCAACCTCGTCGGAGAGTCCGTTCTCGCGCACCGCTAGGACGAAGGACGTCGCTAGGCGCTTGACGTCCCACTCCCACGGCGCCGGGGATGTCTCGTCGAAATCGTTGATGTCGAAGATGATATTGCGTTCGGGCGTCGCGAAGCCGCCGAAATTCTTGAGGTGGCAGTCGCCGCATGCCTGCACCAGGATTCCGCTCGACGGCGTGTGCGCGAGGTCGGCTGCCATGATCGCCGCCGCGCCGCGGAAAAAGGCGAAAGGAGACTGCAGCATGCGCCCGTAGCGAATCGGCACCAGGTCCGGCAAGCGTCCGTCGTCGGATTGCTGCAAGATGCCAATCGGATCGCGTCTTGTTTGAAGTTTGAGCTTGGCGTGCGAAGCGCGCGGCACCCGTTCGCGAGCGGATTTGCCCGCAGCCGTCTGATCGACGGGCGAAAGCGTCGAGGATCCGTTTGACGAGACCGCATCCACAAAAAGTTCCTCTCTTGCGCCTTAAGGGCTGGCGCTGCGCCACTCGGAGCGAATGACTCCCGCCATGCCGAGAAGATGCGTCGACAAAGCTTCGATCCTCTGGTCGTCGGGCTTGGGCGAATAAATCTCCGCGCGCATCTCGATGCAGTCGTCGTCCGCGTTGTGCCGCGTCAACGATTGGAGGCTGAGCGGCGAGCCACTAATTGCGGCGAAAACCTCCTGGCCGACGGCTTGCTGATTCTCCGGTTTGTAGCGCACGGAGAGCTTATAGATCATCTCGCCGCGCTGCCCGGCGCGGATGTCGAGGGCGACCTCCATCCGCTCGAGGATAATATTCATCACGATGACGCCGCCGGCTGCGATCGAACCCTCCCACCAAAGACCCAATCCGGCGAAAGCGCCGATAGCCGCGGTTCCCCAAATCGTTGCCGCGGTGTTGATTCCGGTGACGTTGGCTTCGGTGCGAAAGATGACGCCGCCGCCCAGGAATCCGACGCCCGTGACGATACCGGCGATGATCCGAGAGTTTTCGCCCGGTATGATTAGGTCGAGCATCGCAAAGAGCGATGCGCCGATCGCGATGAGCCCTTCGGTGTGTAATCCAGCGCGCTTTTGACGGTACTGGCGCTCGAAACCGATCGCCATCCCCAATAGCGCCGCAAGGCCGAATCGGGCGAGGAAGTCGACGACGGTGATTTCGGTGCCTCGCATCCCAATCGGTTGCCGAAAGCCGCTTAAAGTACCTTCGGCGAGGGGGCGCCCGCTTCCAGGTTTTGCCATTGCCGCAAGTAAAGATGTGCGTCGATGAACGCGAGTACTCGGCGCGATTATGCCTGAATCCTACAACGTGGAGTTGGCCCACGATCTCGCCCATCATGTTGGCGCTCACGTGCGCGGCCGCGATGCGTGGCTGGGGATGGCGGAAGCCATCGTCCTAGCGATCGTGGCGGTCGCGACGGCGTGGAGCGGCTATCAAGCTTCGCGCTGGGAGGGCATATCGACCAAACATTACGCGCTCTACGAACGCTACACGGTGCTCTCCCAAGAGAAGTCGACGCTTGCGGGCCAAGACCGGCTGTACGACATCGTCACGTTTAACGGCTGGATCGCGGCTAAAATCGCCGGTCACGGACCGCTGGCAGAATTCTACGAGCGGCGTTTTCGTCCCGAGTATGAAGTCGCTTTCAGGGCCTGGTTCCACCTCGACCCCTTGCACAATAAAAACGCGCCGCCGGGGCCGATCTTCATGCCTCAGTATAAGAACGCCAACGCGTCGGCGTCCGACCGATACGAAAGCGTCGCTTCCGACTACTTCAAGAAGGGGGTCGAAACTCGTGAGACCGGCGACGATTACGTCCGCGTCACCGTCTTTCTCGCGACGGTGCTCTTTTTGACAGCGCTGAGCCAGCGATTCGGTTACGCCGGGCCGCGCGCCGTCATCGTCGGCATCGCGACCCTTCTCTTGGTGATCAGCATGTTTTGGATCGTCACGCTGCCCCGGACGTAGGTTTGCGTTACGGCGTTACTTTGAAAATCGTCCCGAACTGATTCGCTCCGCCCATTGACGTCGTTCCGTAGAGCGACCCGGCGTCGACAACCAGGGAGCCTCGCGGATCCGAACCCTCCGATGCGCTCTTGAACGCGTGGAGTACGTGCTCGCTACCCGAGGGGCTCACCGAAAAGACGGTGCCGACACTCGCCGCTCCTCCGGTGGCCGTCGTTCCGTACAGGATGTTCTTGAACACGGCCAAGTCGGCCTCGGGATTCGCGCCGTCGCTGCCGCCCTTGAAGTCGTAGACGACGTGTTCGCTTCCCGCAGTAGTGGCCGAGAAGACGGTGCCGTTAAAATGCTGGCCGCCGCCGTTCGTCGTGCCGTACAGCTTGCCGTTGAGGCTAACGAGCCCAGCCTCGGGTTCGGAGCCGTCCAAACCGCTGCCGAAAGAGTGGAGCACTTGCTCCTTGCCCGTTGTGCTCGTCTTGAAGATCGTGCCGGTGCCGTTTTTGCCGCCGTTCGGCGTTGTTCCAAAGAGCGTTGAGTTTACGGCGATGACATCGCTCACTGGAGCCGCGCCGTCGCTGCCGCCCTTGAAGGCGTAGACGACGTGCTCCTTGCCCGCGGTGGTGACCGCGAAGACGGTTCCGCAGCCTTGCAAACAATTCGAACTGCCGCCACCCTGAATCGTGGTTCCGTAGAGCGCGCCTTTATATAGCGTCAATGCGGCGTACGGTCCGGAACCGTCTTTACTGCCTTTGAAGCTGTAGACGAGGCTCTCTTTTCCCGACTTGTCAATCTTGAATACCGCACCAAACCCGTTTTGGCCGCCGGAGAGGGCCGTTCCGTAGAAGATTCCGTTGAGAACGACGAGCCCCGCCACGGGAAAAACGCCGTCGGGGCCGCTGCCCGTGCCGAAGCTGTAAAGAACCCGCTCTTTTCCCGCCGTGCTGCTGGTGAAGACTGCACCCGCATCGCCCTGGCCGCCGACTTGCGTCGTGCCGTAGAGCGCACCGTTGAGCACCACCATTCCGGCGCTCGGGTCCATGCCGTCGGGAATCGTTTTGAAACTGTAGAGCGACTTGAACGCTACGTCCGGAACGCCAAACGGTGTGCCGTAACTTGACGGTAGCGTTGCCGGACCACCCACCTGCGCGCACCCGCTGAGGACCGCGCTCGCAACGATAATGGAAGCGACTCTCATTGCACTCTCCTTACGGCACTTCTTTAAGCGTGCCGGGGGCCAAGGTGTGGGCCAGCGTCTTAAACGTCGCAACGCTGCCATCCCGATAGTTTCCCTGTGCGTCGAACGCCTCGGGCAAATACGTGACTTCGACGGTGATCGTCAGCTTCTGCGTGGGCAGATAACCAACGGTAGCCGACGATCCGGCGAACGATTTCGTTTGCGTGATCCACGGGCCGAGAAGCACGACGCCGAGCCCGTAGTGAAGGGCGTCGGTGAGCTGACGGCACGCCGCGCATCCGGCCACGGCATGGCCGAAACCAACGAGTTCTGGTCCGATCTGTGCGGCTGAAGATGAGGGCGAGAGCACTTCGCCGGTGCCGACGGCTTCCATCGTCTTACTCATGTCGGAGACGTCGGTCGTCTGCAGCGCGCCGTCGTACGTCGTCCACGAGGGATTCCAATACGTCGATTCCGGACAGAACGGGAGGCCGGGTTTGATGCCGAGATACTCGCGCTGCTCGGATGAGTACGTATGAAGCGCGGGCTCGGGAATTTCCGGCGTCTTGAAGCCGTTGGTCTGCGTTAATCCCATCGGGCCGAAGACGTACTTTTGGAGCGCCTCGTTGAGCGGCATCCCGGCGATCTTCTCCAGAACGCCGCCCAAGATGACGTAGTTTGTGTGCGAGTAGCCCCAGTTGGTCCCCGGCTCGAACATCATCGGCTTCCCGACGCCGATTTTAATGAGCTCTTCGGGCATCCATTGACGGAACGGATTCTGCATCAGGCCTTGCAACAGCTCGTTTTGATAGACGTAGTCCGCGTAGCCTGACGTCATATTGGCGAGATTTTTGAGCGTGATGCGCTCGGCGTAGGGCAAATCGGGCCGAAACTGCGATAGCTTCGTGTCGAGCGTCACCTTCTTTTGGTCGACAAGGGTCAAAAGCAACGTCGACATATAGGTGAAGGCCATGGCGCCGTTGCGAAAGTGCATCTGCGGCGTTGCGGGAACGCCCGTCATGGACTCTCCGAAGGCGGCGGTATATACGTCGGACCCGTTCGAGCGCACCTGAACGATCAACGAGCGCAGATGGCTTGTCGCCATAGACTGCCGCACGAGCCCTTCGATCGTCGCCGCCTGCGATTGCGCGTTTGCGGGCCCCGCTGCGAGGCAACAGAGCGCGGAGGCTAAGGCGACGACTATCTTGAGCATGGGAACGTTTGCGTTGAGTCTTCAACCTTAGTGCTCTGAGGATAGGGCGAGCGGCCGATAAAGGCATAGACGACGCGCGCGTATGCCGAGTGTCCGCCGCACTTTTGCGAGCCGGTGACCATCAAGAGCATCGGATAGCTGTGAAAGTGACCCGCTGCGCAGTTCGGCTGACAGTCGTTGGCCTTGCCCGTTCCGGTGGCGGCGGCGAACGACTCACCCCATCCGGTCCACTTCAGATTCGCTACGTAGAAGTTCCCGTCTCCGCAGGCCAACGTGATGCTCGCGGGTTTAACGAGCAAGTTGCCCTGGCAGTCGGGAAGCCCCGTTGTTTGCGTTGCCGCGACGGTAGTGCTTGCGGAGAATCCGAAACTCGCGAGGGCAAAGATTGCCGTTATCGCTAACCGCATCGCTTACGGCAGCATATTGTAGAAGGGAAGGTCGGTGATCTTTTTGGCCAGCGCCGGATCGTTGACTACGAAGAGCGACGTCTTTTGAATGACCGATCCGTCGCCGCCGAAGTACGCAACTTCGGCCGACGCGGCGTCGAGGTTGGGGGCCGTTGCGGCCTGCTTGGCGCGCTCGAGCGTGCCGTCGGCCTGACGATAGCAGAGTTGTACGGCGCGTTGATCGCCGTTCGCATTGAACGAGTGCCCGCTCACCCACGCCGGATTGTTACCCTGTTTCCATACGTCGGCGAATGCGATCGACTTATGCGTTTGCTCGACGACGGCGTAGTCGCCTTCGGAGAAGACGCGCCACGTGCCCGCGACGAGCGCGAGGTGTGTCGGATGCAGCGCCATGGTTGCGTTCTGTATGGCTTGACAGTCGGCATCGATCTGCTTGACCATGTCGCTGGCGGTTTGTGCCGCGGCGGGACCGGACGAGCCCGCCATCCACGTTAACGCCAGCGCCGCGACCGCGATGCTACCAAATTGCTTCACCGTTTTTTCCCTCCTGCGATAGCCTTAGCCGTGGGGCGAGGCGTTGTATGCTACAAAGAGCGCGCTGATGAAGATCAAGACCATGGCGACGATCAACGCGCTGTTACGCCGGCCCGAATGGGCCATGATCCAGCCGTTGATCGTTCCAAGGATCCCGCTGATGACGATCATTCCGAACGCCACGTTGAGTTTTCCGGCGAACTGCGCGGTTGCCGGATCGGGCGGACCGTTTCCCAACAGTAAGCGATCGACCCAGATCCAGATCGCCGCGGCGAAGATCACGAGAAAGATGCCCGCGCCGAAGGCGACCCAGCCGCGGGTCTGCATAAAATTAGTCCTGGTTTTTCGCGTTAGGGCTGGCGGTGATGTTGGGATTGTGCTCGGCGAACGCGCCGAGCGGGTTGGGAACCAGCCAGACTTGCAGATCCCACACCGCCGGAAACGAAAAGACGAAGGCAATGTCGGACGCGCTTTGCGGCGCCGCAATCCCTAAGACTTTCCAGCGTGGAAGCTTGCTGACGGCGAGGATGTCGGCCGCGGTCGGATTATCTACCGACCCCTTTACCATGCCCATCGTCTTTTGACCGACACCACCGAACTGCATTCCCGACGCCGTCTTGACGCCGAAATGCACGTGTGCCGGGGAGAAGTCGATGAAGCGCGACGGCGATACGCCCCAAACGCTGGGACGGTCTTTCGACGTGCTCTGAAGCACCGAAAAATCGGCGCCGATCAAGTGTCCCTTTATGTCGTACCAAAGCTGGCTGGGATGTTGCGGATCGCTGGCCCAGCTGCTCGGGTTGACCCAACTGATCGCACCGGTCTGATCTTCGTCGGTGTACTGAAAGTAGCCGGCGGCTGAGGCCGCAGCCGTCGTTGCGAAGCGGCTCTGCAGATCCGAGGTTGCCGAACTGACGAACTGCGTCTCGGACGCCGTCTCCGGCGGCGCCGCAGTCGGAACCGGGCTGGGAGTCGGTGACGGTGCCGCTTTGACGATCGCCGTCGCCGAGAGAGCCAGGAAAACGGCGATGAAGACGGTTCTTACGAAGTTACTCACGGATCCTCCACTCATATAATCACTGATAGTTTAAAGTGCGCTACGGCGTGAATTCGAAAACGACGCCCTGTCCGAAGCTTCCGCCCGCGACGGTCGCGCCGTAGAAGTTGCCGCTCTGGTCGGCCGTCAGACCGTAGTAAGGATATGCGCCGTCGGTGCCGCTGCCGAAGTTGTGCAGGACTTGCTCGGCGCCCGAAGCCGGGTCGACTTTGAAGATCGTGCCGCAATCGCAGGTTCCACCGCCGCTCGACGTCGTACCGTATAGATCGCCCGACGCGCCGAAAATCAAGGTGCTGGTAGTATAGCTGCCGTCACTGCCGCCCTGGAAGCTATAAAGCACGCGCTCGTGATACTTGCCGTTCTTTTTACGAACCAGTTCGAATACCGACCCCACTCCGTGCGCGCCGCCGTAATACGTCGTGCCGTAGAGGTTGCCGGATTTGTCGGCGACTAGACCGCCATAGGGAAACCCCGCATCGGGCGTTCCTTTGAAAGCGTAGAGCGTCCGCAGATGCCACTTATTGTTACCGGCCGGCGAAAGCTCGTAGACCGTGCCCGAACTCTGCGCTCCGCCCAGCTCCGTGACGCCGTAAATCTTTCCGGACTTGTCGAGCAGCAACGATCCCAGTGATCCGACGCCGCCGTCTTTACCGCCGGTAAACGCGTGGAGCACGCGCTGCTTTCCGGCGCGCGAGATCTCGTAAATAACGCCCTGATAGGACGCGCCGCCGTCGGGAGCCGTGCCGAAGGCGTTGCCGCGACGGTCGAAGACCACGGCGCCGCCCGGACCGAAACCGTCACCGCCCCCGGTAAAATTATAGCGGACGGTTTCCGAGGACCCCGCCAGCTTGTAGACGACGCCGCATCCATCGCCGGTACAGTAACCGCCCGTGCCGCCGGAGACCGTCGTGCCCTCGAGATTACCGCTTGGGTCGAACGTCACGCCGCCGTGCGGGTTCTTTCCGGTGGCGTAGCAGTCGAAGTTATAAAGAACGGATTCGGTCCACGGGACGCTGTTCTGAGGCGCCAGCTTGAAGACCGTGCCGCAGGTGTAGGTCCCGCCGATCACCGTCGAGCCGTAAAGATTTCCTTGGTGGTCCAAGACGAGACCCGTCGCCGCGTTTCCCCCGTCGTTGCCGCCGGTGAAGTTAAACAGCACCTTTTCGGTGCTCGAGGCTTGACCGGCGCGGACGTGACTGCTCGCCGCGCCCGACCCGGGGACCGCAAGCGGCGGTTGCCCTCCGGTACAACCAGCCAGGATTGCCGTTGCGGCACTGCAAGCAAATAGCCAGCGATGGTGTGCGCTCATGTCCAACCTCCTAGAAGCTTACGCGGTCCGGGAGCTAAGAGGTTGTGCGTCAGGGGCGTGATACCCTCGGTGCACGCGCCGATAGTCTGTGGAAAGGAGTCGTTGTGCCATGACTTCGCGACATCCCAGCCGAGCCCGATTCTTAACGAGTTGCGCCGCCTTCAGTTCGGCGCCGGCAATCGCGCTGGCAGCGCCTTCGGCCCAACAAGTGGCGCGCCACGAACGTTACATGCGCGAGGCCATTCGCGAAGCCAAACGCAATCCAAAGTGGCCGTTCGGCGCGGTGATCGTCGACTCGGGATCGGGCGAAATTCTCGCGCGCGGCGTCAACGCGTCGGCCGGCAATCCGATCCTGCACGGCGAGATCGTGGCGATTAATGACTACGTCGCGCGTTACGGGAACCGTAACTGGTCGCGCGCGACGATTTATTCGACGGCCGAACCTTGCTCGATGTGCGCGGGCGCGATCGTCTGGTGCGCGATTCCGCGCGTCGTCTACGGCTCGTCGACTCTAGTCGTCGAGACGATGATCGAGCAGATATCGGTTCGCGCGGCCAAAGTCTTCGCTGCTGCTCCGTTCTATCGCAACAGCCTGCTGCTCGGCGGCGTGTTGGCAGCCGAAACCGATACGATGCTTCGCAATCGCGTCAAGTAGGCCGGCGATGCTGATCCGCGCGGTGATCCTGGCTGCGGGAGCTTCGCGGCGCGCCGGCACCCAAAAGTTGCTGGCCGATTTCCGGGGCCGGCGCATGATTGAGTACGCCATCGAGGCGGCGACGGCGTGGAGGCCACTCGTCGTTGCCGGATCGAGCGTAGCCGACGCGTTAGGTACGACGGAGGGAATAACCGTGATTCGCAACGCGCTCCCGGAACGCGGCATGAGCTACTCGTTGAAGCTGGCCGACGCGCAGGTACCCAAAGAGGCATGGCTGATGCTGCTCCTCGGTGACAAGCCGCTGGTAACCGAGGTGATAATCCGCGCGCTCTGCCGATCGCTGCAAGGCGCGGATCTCGTCTACCCGCTGCACCCGCAAACCGGCGTGCCCGGTCATCCGGTGTTTTTTAGTCCCGCGGCTCGCGCGAAGATCGCTGCGCTCGACGACGGCGATACGATCCAACGCATCCGCGACGATGCCGGTCTGGTGCGCCGTCCGGTGGCGGTAATTGAAGAGGGCGCCTACTTTGACGTAGACGCCCTCTAGTTTGTCGTCGCGGTTTACTTCTTGACGTGCGCGACGGTGATCATTGTTTTGCCACCCTGCGTGGTGATGGTGAGCGACGTCTGATCTTGACCGGGATCGCCGATGGTGAAGACCGCACTCTCGACGGGCGCCGTCGTGTGCGCCTTTTCGGATCCGGCAGGCATGTGCTGCTGGTACCAAGTGTAGACCTTATCGAACGAATCGTCGGTCGTCATGACGCTTCCCGAAGCCGATCCACCCGAAGCAGACATGTTGCTGCTGCCGGAAGCCTGCGTGGTCGCGCCGGGATAGCTCGGAATGTCGCCGCTGGCCGCGGTCGTCTCAGCGGGCATCGCCGAGCTGGTCGGTTCCGAAGCGCCGCTCGCGCCGGGCTCGGTACTGGCCGAGGTGCTGGTTTGGCTGCTGTCGTTCGAATTCTTACCCGTGCACGCCGCCATCGAAAAGGCCGCGACAAGCACGAGTGACATCGTGATAAAACGCATTGAATCTCTCTCCCTATATTTTGGAACGAAAAGTCGTCACGTTGCGGCTCCTACGACCGGACGCTCGGTTCCTGCTCGCTCGAAGAGCCGGAAAGCAAGCGCTCGTGTGGAATATGCGGCCTCGGTGGCTAGCAGCCGGGATCCGGCCGATGTGCGAAAGATCGACTGGCGATTTTACTTGCCGGTTTGTTTGGCTATTATCTTCGGCGCACTCATCATTGCGATCGTCGAGGACTCTCCCGCGCTGCGCCTCATCCTTCGGGGCTGGGCCGATGCGGCGCTCGTGTTGGGCGGTGCGCTTATCGGTTTGACCGGCATCGTTTTAGAGGAGATTTATCGCGGCGGCCCCGAGCGCGTGCGCGTTGCTCAGGAGCGCGAAGCGGACCGTCTGCGCCACCAGGAAGAAAGACGCCTCGATTTCACCGAGTACCGCAAGCTGCAAGCCGCGCTTCGCGAAACGCAATCGCGTGCCGAACGCCTACAGGCCAAGCTCGAGCTGACCGGCGTTCTCGATCGTGACCGCGTCGGCAATGCCGTATTGCTGGGATTCTACTTCGACCGCCGTGACGAGCCCATTGCGGCCACGAACGAACGGACGATCTTCGAGACGGCCGCGCAACAACTCAAGCTTCCCGCCGAACCGTTCGAGCTGATGAAAGTCGATCGCATGGCGACGCACGACTTGTTGTCCATGGCCTACGGCGCTAACGTCGCCGAAGCGTTCGACTTCGGCTATCTGCTCAGCCGTTTGGACGCAGGCGGCTTCCCCGACAACTGCACGCCGGAGACGCTGGCGCAGTTGGAACGGCAGCTCAAACGCCTAGGCGATGACTCAGAGTTGCACTCTGCCGTCGCCAAATTCTTGCGCTACTGCCGCTCGCGCGAGCGCGAGAGAGCCAGCGGTACGGGAGTTTTGCGCCGCGTCGCCCGCTGGATCTATTCGGTATCTAACGGTTGGTACGAAGGAGGGCGGCGCAAGAAGTAGGCGTGGGAATACCCCGAAGTAATCGGCACGAACCTGCGCGGTCTCTGATTGAAGTCGAAGCAATCCACAATGCTGGCCGCGCGCGCGTCGGTCGTACCCAGACGCCCGAGGTTCCAGTTATTTTCCACGAACTTAAGAATGCTTCCAAATTCGTATTGCGTATGCGAGATCAGGCCTCGCGGCGTGTATGGAGATACGACGAGCATCGGGACTCGGAAGCCCAAACCGCCGGCATCGTCGCGAAACGGCGGCGGCTCGTGGTCGTAAAAACCGCCCCAGTCATCCCAAACGACGACGATCGCCGTTGATTTCCAGTATCCGCTGTTGCCGATCGTGTCGACGAGGTCAGCTACCGCAGACGGACCGGTGTTACCGTGGATGCCCGGGTGATCGGAGTCGTCGAGGTCGGGAACGTACCACGAAACCGCCGGCAGCGTGCCGCCGGCGATGTCGTTGAAGATCTGCTTGTTGTTGAAGGTTACGTTGGTGCCCCATTCGGAACCGTAGCGCACCGCTCGTATTGCATCGAAACCGTTCCAAATCGATCCCGTCGAGCCTTTGACCGGCGGCGAGTAGTACTTCCACGAGACGCCTTTTTTATCGAGAAGATCGCGCAGCGTGGCGTAATCCAGACACGGAGCTGGTCCGCGCAAGTAACGGTATTCCAGCGAGGTCGTAAGTATCGAAGTTTTGGAGCCTGGCGGGGCATCACATCCCCACGGTTTTGCCGACGGAAAGTCGACCAGACTCCTTGTTTCGTCGATAGCCGTGGCACCGGCAATCAAATCTTGGTGCGCGGTAAAGCTTCCACTGCCTTGCGTTTGAAAGAGGTGATCGGCAAGCGCGTAATGCTGCGCGATATCCCAATACGGTTTGATTTGGGATGGATCGACGTACTGGTAGGGCTCTTTGCCCGCCGGTCCCTGGCCCTTGCCGCCGCCCTCGAGGTCAAAGCCGTTCATCTTCCCGTGGTTATAATCGCCAAGGAAGGCGTGATATGAATGGCCTAAGTCGTGCGGATAGAGGAAGTCGACTTTTTTGAGTGCGACCCGCTTCCCATTCGACATCTTTCCGCTCGTCGCGCCGTCCGCGCCGGGAAACGTCGCGAAAAGATTATCGAAGCTGCGGTTCTCGTGGATGACGATGACGACGTGTTCGATGTGGCGTAAGGCGCCTTCACCATCCGATGCGGCCATCACCGGCACCGGGTCAGATCCCGAGCGCACCACTCCCGCGCACGATGGCAACGCGAGCAGCGCGAGCAAAGCCAAAAGACCGGCGCGGATGGCCATTAGGGAGGCTACGTTATACGCTGCCTCCCCGGAGCCTCCGGCGCTTAGCGCCGGTTAGGGCGGGCTAGTCGACGTCGAGCCGTTCGACGACGAACCGTTTGATGTCGTAGAGCTGCTCTTTTGCGTCTGATCGCCGGGCTGAACGATCGTCGTGGTCGTCGACGACGTCGTATTCCACGGGTGCCAATAGAACAGAACGAAGAGAGTCGCTGCCACTACGATAACGATCCCGATGACCCACGCGATCGGGCCGGCCGAGTTGCCCGAAACTACGACGGTTTCTCTATCTTGCATGAGACGCGTTGTTCCCACATCGCCCGTTCCCTTAATCATAGTTCATAAGAGTTTAAGGAGGCGCGCCACGGGTCGTTGAACGTGTTCCTCGATGAATGCTGAACAACTTCGCGCCCTGCAAGCGCCGATCAAAGCTCGCTATAAGGATTCGCCTGAGGCGGCCCGCGTAACGCTCTCGGCGGAAGGCCGGCTCGGCGAGGGCATTACCTGCAGTGTACAGACCGGCAAAGCGCTCGTTGCCGCCGGCTTGCATCCAGCCGCCGGCGGCAACGGCGCGAGCGCTTGCTCGGGCGACATGTTGCTCGAAGCGCTCGTCGCTTGCGCGGGCGTCACGCTCAACGCCGTCTCGACTGCGCTGGCGATCGAGATCCGCGGCGGCAGCGTACGCGCCGAGGGTGATCTCGATTTCCGCGGCACGCTCGGCGTGGATAAAGAAGCCCCGGTCGGATTCAACGCAATACGATTAACCTTCGATCTCGATACGGACGCTCCCGACGAAAAGGTCGAGACGCTAATCCGCTTGACCGAGCGTTACTGCGTTATCTATCAAACCTTGCTGCGGCCGCCGGAGATTGCGGTTGAAAAAATAAGGGCCGCTCGATAATCGAGCGGCCCTTTCTCTTTTGGCTTCAGTTTATGGCTGGAGCTGTGAGAGGTTGATCGTTACGGATAGGAGTGAACGCAAGACTGGCTCGCGTTGCTGAACATCGGCTGCGCCGTGTAGGACTTCTTTCCGTAGGGATCGTTCTGAATGTTCGTCCAGGCACAGATGTCGCCAATCTCGCCGTACTGGTTGTTATACCAGCCGCTGGGCGGGTTGGGATCGGTGACGGACTCGCCATACTCGTGGCCCTCGACGATGGTCACGCCTTCGTCGGCGCCGGTCTCGTCGCTCGGCGGGCTGATGATGCTGGCGCCGCAGTTACCGCCGGCATCCGGCATGTACGGCAGGTTGGTATACGAAATGAGGTGGCCGCCCGAGTTAACGGCGCTGTGATACGCGCAATAGGACGTACCAAAGCCCGACGAGCTGTGGCCGGTCGGGGTGGCTACGACGTACGAACCGTTCGGATCGTAACCGAAGTGCGTTACACCATTGACCGCTTCAGCTGCGACTTGAGCGTCGGTCGGGTGCGCCGGCACGGCGTTCGCGTTGTCTTTCCAGACGCCGCCGAGTTGCTTCGCCGGGTTGGTGATGTAGACGTTCGAGCCGGACGTCATGTAGTACTGGGTGTAGATGTTGTTATAGCCGCTGCCGCCGATGCTCTTGCCATAGCTCTTGAGCAGCTTCGCGACTTTGTTCGGGTCGCCGTAGGTCTTGAATCCCCAAAGGATGATGTACATCTTTGGATTGACCAGAACCGGACCGCCGCTGTAGACCAGCGTGATTGCCGGCTTGTTTCCGGTCTTAACTTTTTGAGCGGTAGCCATGTAGTGGGGAGTGTGGAAAACGATTCCGTCCTTTTGGACCCAACCGGAATCGAAATTTGCCCCACCCGTGGTCGGCGTAACGCCGCTGCCGGTGGTCGAGCAGCCTACCATTGCGAGCGTCGCCGCACAACCTAAAACGGCGGCGAGCCGCGAGTACCTATACATAACGCAATCAACCTCTCGATAAGGAGTAGCTAGAGAGTGCCTAGCGGGGGGTGAAAGCGCTACATTTGTCGCTGTCCTGGCCGCATCCCTGCGAGTCTCCTGTGATTAGCCGGCTCGCTTTTCATGGGTGGCTGCTCGCTTGTATTGAGGGCAAGCCGGGCGCTTACGCGTCCGGCTTGAATTCGATCGGGCCGCCCGAAATCGGGTCCACCGGAATCGGCCCCTGGATCGGGTTCTCGGGCCTGTGCCCGTGTCGTTCGTACCCGTTGACCAGCGCGCCGCCGAGATCCACGTTTTGCGCGCTCACATCTACGTCGACTCCCCTGCCCTGCGCGCTCAGCGTCGTTGTAATACGGCCACCCGAGCCGTTCTCGGCGGTAATGCAGAGCGATCCGTTCTGCTCGCATGTAACCGACTCGCCGTTGCCCAACCGCAGCGTTTGCCCGCGCGCAATTGACAGGTTGTGACCGTTGCTGGTGATCTCGGCCTCTCCATTATTATTCAGGCTCACCGTCGTCGCACCGCCGTTGAGCGCGACCGACGCCGTTTGATTCCACGTGGCGCCCTTACCGTTCGCCGGCGTAACCTGAGTCGAAACGCGATAGCCGCCGGCAATCGAATCCGAATGCAACAGATTGGGATGCGACTTCATGTTGTCCCAGTGTTCGCCATTGAACGAAAGATGAGGATCGCCGTCGCTCGACGCGGTCGCGTTGCGAAAATATCGTTCATTTCCGTCGGGCGGGCATTGGCTGGAGGCAAACGGAGCGTTGCAGCCGTTGCCCATGAGCGACTGCAACATCTGCATCAGCTGTTGCAGCATCCCCATGAGCGGGCCGAACAGCCCTTGGAGCGATCCCGAGCCGCCCAAATAACCCGCGCCGGGGGCGTCGGCGGCGTTATCTCTCAGCCAGGGCGGCAGAAAGCGCGAAATGTTATCTCCCGCGGCGGGCGCGGCCGCGCCGGTAAGTAAAGCACTCTCGCCGTCGGCACCGGCGCCCGCCGATCCGAGCGAGTTGGCGCCGAGCGAACCATCGAGGGGTTGAACGTACATAAAAACCTCCGTCGTTACAGGTGTGCGTCGTTCACGACGGAGGGGCCGGCCGACAAGGGGAGCACCTCGCTGCCGAAAAACGGAGAGCGAGATGAGCGATACGCAGTTGACCACCATTGCTCGCCTGGGCGAGCGCCTCGAGACGCTTAAGGAGCGTCTTTGACGATGCCGCAACGCGCCGCCGCATAGCCGAGCTCGACGAGCGCTCGCGCTCGCACGATTTCTGGAACGATTCGGATTCCGCTCAGCTCGTCATGAAAGAGCTCGCCGAGCTTCGGGAGCAAGCCGGATCGCTGGACTCGGTCGCCGGCGGCTTGCACGATGCTCGCGAGCTCCTGACCGTCTTCGACGGCGATCCAGCGGCCGAGAGCGAGGCCGAGCGAAACATCGCGGCGGCGGTGCAAGCGATCGACGCTCTCGAAATGGCGGCCAGTTTCAGCGGCGAGTTCGACTCGCACGGTGCCATCCTCAGCATCTTCGCCGGCGCGGGAGGGGTCGATGCGGCCGACTGGACCGCAATGCTAACGCGGATGTATCTGCGCTGGGCCGAGTCAAGGGGATTCGCGACGCGGATCGTCGAGGAGTCTCCGGCCGAAGAAGCCGGCCTGAAATCCGTAACGTTTTTCGTTCGTGGGCGCAACGCGTACGGCATGCTGGAGAGCGAGCGGGGAGTTCATCGCCTCGTCCGTTTGTCGCCGTTCGACGCGGCGCACCGGCGCCATACGTCATTTGCCGCGGTCGACGTGATTCCCGAGGTTGCCGAAGGCGAGAACCCCGGCGTCGAGATCAAGCCCGACGATCTGCGCGTCGAGACATTCAAATCCGGCGGCGCCGGCGGCCAATACGTCAATAAGACCGAATCGGCGGTGCGCGTGATTCACGTGCCCACCGGGATCGTCGTCGCGTCGCAGCAAGAGCGCTCGCAAGCGCAGAACCGCGAGGTCGCACTCGGCATTCTGCGCGCCAAGCTGGTCGCCCGCGCCGCCGAAGAGCGCGACCAAAAACTCTCCGATCTTCGCGGCGAGCGTCAAGCCAACGAATGGGGATCGCAGATTCGTTCGTACGTGCTACAGCCGTATCAGTTGGTGAAAGATCATCGCACCGCGGTGGAAACCGGCAACGTCAGCGAGGTGCTCGACGGCGGAATCGACACGTTCATTTGGCCCTATCTTCAGCAACGGCGCGCGTTGCAATAATCTTGAAGCGCGATCCTTTTCTTTGGGTCGGATGCCTGCTGTACGCGGCGCTGTTCACGGGGTTGGGCGCGCTCAAATATGCCGTTCATCGCAATCTCGTCGACTTCGGAATCTTCACGCAGACGGCCGCCTCTGCGTTCGGCTGTTTCTGTAACCCGATCGAAGGAAGCCACTGGGCGTTTCACTTTTCGCCGATCCTTTATGCCGGTGGTCTGGCGCTCGGCGTGGTACGCTCGCCGCTCACGCTCGTCGCGCTGCAAGCCGTGGCCGGGGCGCTGGTGGCACCACCGATCTACGCGCTGGCATTACGCGGCGGCAGTGACGTCGCGACGGCGCGCCTGGCCGCAGTCGTGGTGTGGCTCTATCCGCCGCTCGCTGGACTCATCTTCGGAGACGTGCACGAGAACGGATTTGCCCCGGCGGCAGTGGCGTGGATGCTTTACGCGTTCGATGCCGGACGGCTGGCCTGGACGTTCGTGTTGGCGCTCGTCGTGCTGACGGTAAAAGAGGATCAGGCGTTCTTTCTGGCGTTCGCCGGCGCACTGGCAGCCTGGCGTTTTCGCGGAACGCTGCGTGGGCGCGTCGCGCTGGGCATCGTTGTCTGCAGCGTTGTGGTACTGATCGCGTTCTTCGGTCTGATCCAGCCGAGCGCGCAGAGCCTGGCCAATCCCGGGTGGCAGCCGCAGCGTTTTTATGCCTGGACTACCGCGGACCTTGGCGGACTGGCGCAAGGCGTATTGGCTCGTTTTGGCTTTTTGCTGCTCGTGTTCGTTCCGTTGCTCTTCTTGCCGCTACGCTCTCCGATGATATGGCTGGCGGCTGCACCGTTGGCGGAAGTCTTGTTCTCGCGGATGCCGACGACCTACACGCTGGGAACGCACTACACCGGCGCGTGGCTGGGCTACGTGCTGGTTGCATTTGCCTTCGGCTTGCGCGGTTTGGCACAGCGACGCGCGCGCACGATGCTCGGCGTCTGCGCCGCGCTCTGCGTGCTGGAACTGGCCGTCGCCGATCCGCTCCATCCCGGCATGAATTTGCGCGCCGTCCAGCCGCGGGATGCTGCGCTCGACGCGTTCTTGACGACGCTGCCCGGCGATGCGGCGTTGGCGACGCAAGAAGAGGCCTACACTCATCTTGCATTGAGCGATCCGGCGGCTACGCTCTTACCGGAAGCCTCCGAACGAGCAACGGATGCCTGTTTCATCTTGATCGATCGAGACTTTCCCGACTCGGCACGGCTGCGGGAGTACGGCGCGACCGCGCGTCGTTTGGTACGAGAAGGGCGTTACGTAACTGCGGCGCGGCGCGGCGGCATCGAACTCTACGCGAGCAGTTCGGCCAGCGCGGAGCCGGCGCGAACCGGCCAGCCGTCATCGGCACGCACGATGCGATGGGGAGCGGCCCACGGGGCCCAGCGCGCAACCTGTAGCCGGTAGCCGCGCGCCGGCGGAAAAACTGCGACGACGGGCGTGCCGATCATTCCGGCGACGTGCATCGCTCCACAGTCGGGCGTGACGACCGCCGTTGCCGCACCGAGTGCTTCTTTCCACGATTCGAGCTGGTCGAAGTAGTCGACGGCCATTGCCGTCGCTGCGCCGATGCGATCGCCGTATTCTTTTTCGCTTGCGGCCGACACCAATCGCGGAGACCCGGCCGCAGCGATCCGCCGCAACATGGCTACGACCTGCTCGGCGCTTATGCCTAGCCGTTCCCATTTGTCGGTAATCTGCACGGCGACGCGGTCGTCGCGTTGCGGCTCGCGCTCGAGAATCAAAGGGCGCAACTCGGTGGTTTCGCGCGTCGGATGTTCGTCGGGAATGAGGGGCCGGCCAAGTGCAAAGAGCACTTGACACTCGTGCGGCGCGCGCCGATCGAGCCCCGCGCTGCGATAGATCGTCGACGTTAGAAAGCGGCGCGACCACAGGCTCTTGAGCGGCTTGCCGAGCGAATCGGCGAACCCGATGCGAATCGGAGCGCCGATCGCGCCGGCCAGACGATAGCCGGCCGGATCTTCGGTCGCCACCAATACGTGAGAGTATTGCTTTGCCGCCAGCTCGGCGCCGAGTCCGGCAATGGCCGCGCGATTGGAACGGGAGCTGCAGCGTAATAGCACGTTCCCTACGATTGCCTCGCGCAGCGCTCGCGTGGCAAAGATACCGCCGTTCGCCGGTTGGAGCAGCACGTCCACGGGTATTGCGTGGTGTCGCAGCGCAGCCAGCAGCGGCGTCAGAGCGAGCGCGTCCCCGATTCCGTCGAGGCGGATGATGAGCACCGACGGTGAAACCCTGCCCATGCCCGCTCCTTCGCAACGGCAAATCCGCGTCGCCTGCTTGCCGTGATCTCCAACGACAACATCGTCACGTTCGATCGGCTCGACGGCTATCGCACCCTGCGAAGTTTTGGTTATGTTTCGGGCACCGCGTCGCGACCCCGTAACCGGCTGCGATCCACTTTTCGCAGCCTCGGCATGCTGATCGGGCTGGCCAGCGCGGAGTTTCTCAGCGACGCCGAACAGCTGCGCAGCGACGCGCTCCAAGCGTTACGCCGCCGTGCCGACGCGCTCGGCGCCAATGCCGTGATCGGCCTGCAGTTCTTCGTCTCCGAGGGAGATGACGGATCTTGCGAAGTCGTCGCTTTCGGCCAAGCGGTCGCGGTGGCCGCAGACGCGGGCGCGCCATGAACGATTCGGTACGCGCCGAGCGGGAGCGCCTGCTGTCGGAGGCATCGATAGCCGCCAACGCTTGCCGGCGTTGCCCGATCGGATACGAGCGCCGTCATAACGTTTACGGAGAAGGCGATCCTTGCGCGCGGTTGATGGTCGTCGGCGAAGGTCCGGGCGAAACCGAAGACGAGCTCGGCCGCCCCTTCGTCGGGCGCGCCGGTCAGCTGCTCGACCGCATGCTCGCCGCGATCGGTCTTCTGCGTGAGGATGTTTACATTTGTAATACGGTCAAGTGCCGCCCGACGCTGCCCGGACCCAACGGTCTGCGCAATCGCGCGCCCGAGCCGCAAGAGATGGAGAACTGCCGCCCGTTCCTCGACGAGCAAATCGGCATCATCGCGCCGTCGGTGATTCTTGCGCTCGGCGCGCCGGCGGCGAAGTCGTTCCTGGGGCGCGATTTTCAGATTACGCGGATGCGAGGCCGATGGTACATCGGCCCCCTCGACATTCCGCTGATGGTGACGTTCCATCCGGCCTACGTTTTGCGGCAGACCGGCGGACAGATCGACGGCGTCAAGCGGCTGGTTTGGAACGACCTCAAGGCCGTGCGCACAAAGCTGGACGAGCCGCCGGTCGAGGTCGTCGAGCAGATCGAAGTCCACCAAGCCGGGCTCTTCGAAAGCCGATGACCGCCGAACAAATATGGCTGCGAGAGGTCGTGGCGCGGGCCGGCTTTGCCGATGCCGACGATTTTGCGCGGGAGTACGACTTGCGACCGTATCGCCTTCATCAGCTCTATCGCGCCGCCGCAAAGGAGCTGCTCGGCAGTCCCGACGACGTGACCACGCTGCCGAAGGAGTTGCGCGCGGCGCTGCGCGAGCGAGGCGTCGCTTTTTCGGCAATCGAGCCGGTGACGATCCAGCGTTCCCGCGACGGCCAAACGATCAAAGGACTCTTTAAACTCGCCGACGGCAAAGAGGTTGAAGCTGTGTTGATGGAGCATCACGGCGGCCGCACCACGCTCTGCATCTCTTCGCAGGCGGGCTGTGCCTTCGCGTGCGCATTTTGTTCCACCGGACAAGCCGGATTCAATCGCAATTTGAGCGCCGGTGAGATTTTCGACCAAGTCTGGTTCTTTGCACGCGAGCTGGCCGCGCGTGACAAGCGCATCACCAATATCGTGTTCATGGGAATGGGCGAGCCGTTTCACAACTACGATTCGGTGATGGAGGCGGTGGCGTTGCTCAACGACCCGCAGGGCTTCGGGCTCGGGCATCGGCACATCACGATTTCGACGGTCGGCTTAGTCGATAAGATCGATCGGTTCGCGGACGAGCACGTGCAGGTCAACCTGGCGATCTCGCTGCACGCTCCGACCGACGAGCTGCGCTCGCGGATGATGCCGGTAAACCGCCGTTTTCCGATTCCGGAGCTGATGGCTGCGTGCGAGCGGTACGTCGAGAAGACGAACCGTAAAGTTTTCTTCGAGTACGTGATGCTCGAGGACGTCAACGACGACGCCGAGAGTGCCCACGCGCTCACCGGGCTGATGCGGGGCCATCTTTACCACGTCAATCTCATCCCGTACAACAGCACGCCCGACGCACCATACGCCGCGACCTCGGAACGCCGCATCTGGGATTTTGCGGCGATCCTCGACGCCGCGGGCGTTCCCGTTACCGTCCGTCAAAACATGGGCCGCGATATCGCCGCCGCCTGCGGGCAACTCAGAGCAGAAACGCAGCCTAAGGCGCACATGAATTAACTCGTCGAAAGAAACAAGGCGCCGCATTACTGCGGCGCCTTGCGCGTTTCGATGTGTCTGCGGGCTTGATACTCGGCCAGCCTACCACAGCTAAGACGGCTTCGCAACAGGTTCTCACGTTGTCGCGGCTGGACCGCCCGGGAATCGAACCCGGAGCTGCACGGTGTATCAAACCCGCAGTCGACACCATCGAAGCGCCCCAGCTCCGTTCCATCACCCGGTTCAGCTCCACGGGCATTGTGGCTGGAGCGCCTGGGAGTCGAACCCGGAGCTGCCTGGTGTATCATGCTTCCGCTCAGCGGCAATGAGGGAACTCCACGCCAAGCTCGCGCAGAAGAAGTAATGGGGGCTGCACGAACCGATCGATTCGGCGCAGGGTTGAATAGGTAATGGCGACTTGGAACGACGTGAGGCGATACGCGATGGCGTTGCCGGGAGCTACCGAAGAGGTTTCGTCAAGCGGAAAGCGCGAGTGGCGCGTCAACAAGAAGCTCTTCACCTGGGAGCGACCACTTCGCAAGGGCGATCTCGAAGCGCTCGGCGATGCCGCCCCGAGCGGGCCGATCTTGGCGATCTCGACCGCCGATCTCGAGATGAAAGAGGCGCTCATCGGCAGTAACCCGCGGGTTTACTTCACCACGCCGCACTTTGACGGCTATGCTGCGGTACTAATCCGTCTCGATAAGATCGCATCCAAGGAACTCAAGGACGTCATCGTCGAGGCGTGGCTGACGCGCGCACCCAAACGTACCGCGGCCGCCTTCTTGAAGGAACGGCGATAACGGCGGGGTTTCCAGGCCAGACCGATAAACTAGCGAGCGAAATGGAGACGGCGGCTTCGGTTCAACGAGTCACGATGGAGGAAATTACCGCGCTGGCTAAGCGCCGCGGCTTTATCTTCCAATCGAGCGAGATTTACGGCGGCATCAACGGCTTCTGGGACTATGGGCCCCTGGGCGCGGTTCTCAAGCGCAACGTGAAAGACGCCTGGTGGCGCGATACCGTCGAGCTGCGCAACGACGTCGTGGCGTTCGATTCGTCCATCGTGATGCACCCTCACGTTTGGAAGGCTTCGGGGCACGTCGACGCCTTTCACGACGTCATGGTCGACTGCAAGGTTTGCAAGCACCGTTTTCGTGCCGACCACCTAGCCAACCGCACCCAGTGCCCCGATTGCGGCAGCCGCGACTCCTTTACCGAGCCGCGCAATTTCAACCTGATGATGCGCACCTCGATTGGGCCGATGGAGGACACTTCCGCGGCCGCGTACCTGCGCCCGGAGACGGCTCAGGGCATCTTCGTCAACTTCAAAAATATCTATCAGAGTGCGCGCAAGCGTCCGCCCTTTGGCGTGGCGCAGATCGGAAAGTCGTTTCGTAACGAGATCACGCCGGGCAACTTTACCTATCGCTCGCGCGAGTTCGAACAAGCCGAGCTCGAGTATTTCGTTCCCGACGACGGCAAAGATATGGACGCCTTTCGCGAGTGGGTCGATCGGCGCAAGGCTTGGTATGCAAGTTACGGCATCGCCTCCGAGCGGCTACGTTTCTACGAACTCACCGACGCCGAGCGCCCGCACTACGCGAAGGCCGGCATCGACGTCGAGTATCTCTTCCCGTGGGGCTGGGGCGAGCTCGAGTCGATCGCGCATCGTGGCACCTACGACCTCGAAGCGCACATGAAGCTCTCCGGGAAAGACTTGCGATTCTTCGACGAAGCGAGCAAGACGCATTACACCCCTCTTTTGATCGAGAGCTCGGCCGGTATGGACCGGACGACGCTCACCTTTATGATCGACGCCTGCGAGCGCGAGCGCAGCGTCGACCCCAACGGCAAGGAGACGGAGCGCACCGTCTTGCGCTTCCATCCGGAGATCGCGCCCGTTCAAGTGGCCGTCTTTTCGCTGGCTCGCAACAAGCCCGAACTGGTCGAACGTGCGGTGGGCATCGAGGCGGCGCTACGCCCCGTCTTCCGGACGCAGTACGACGAGGGTAACATCGGCCAGCTTTACCGCCGGCAAGACGAGATCGGTACTCCGTTCTGCGTCACGGTCGACTACGAGACGCTCGGCGACGGCACGGTGACGGTCCGTTCGCGGGATTCGATGCACCAGGAGCGCGTCGCGTCCGAGGGTCTGGCCGCCTACGTGCGAGAACGCTTCTGAATGAAGTACGTCTACTTCTTTGAGGAAGGCGAGGCGCTTCGCGATCCTAGCCGCCCGAACGCGCTCAAGGAGCTGCTCGGCGGTAAGGGGGCCGGGCTGGCCGAGATGACCGCCGCTGGTCTGCCCGTGCCTTCGGGCTTTACCATCACCACCGAAGCGTGCCTGAAGTTTTACGATGCCGGCCGCGTCTTCCCCGAGGGCCTGCACGAGCAAATCGACGTCGCGATGAGCGCGCTCGAAAAACGAACCGGCAAAGGCTTTGGCTCGGTCGAAAATCCGCTGCTGGTGTCCGTGCGCAGCGGCGCTCGCGTCTCGATGCCCGGAATGATGGACACGATCTTGAATCTCGGGCTTAACGATCGCACCGTCGACGCGCTCGCCAAACTCACGTCAAACGACCGCTTTGCCTGGGATGCCTATCGCCGCTTTATCGCGATGTACTCCAACGTCGTCTTGGGGATCTCGAAAGACCACTTCGAAGAGCCCATCGACGAGGCAAAGAAGAAGCTTCGCGTCGCAACCGATGCCGAGATCGACGCGGCGACGTGGAAGAATCTGGTCGACCGATTCAAAGCGATCGTCCGCGACCGGCTCAAGCGCGAGTTTCCACAGGACGTTCGGGAACAGCTCAACGGCGCGATCGAGGCGGTCTTTGATTCCTGGCACTCCAAGCGTGCCGTAGATTATCGGCGCTTCAACAAGATACCCGACGACTGGGGAACCGCCGTCAACGTGATGGAGATGGTTTTCGGGAACATGGGCGAGGATTCCGGAACGGGCGTCGCCTTCACGCGCAACCCCAACACCGGCGAACGCGCGCTCTTCGGCGAATATCTCACCAACGCACAGGGTGAAGACGTCGTGGCCGGGATCCGCACGCCGGAGAAGATCGCCGACTTGGCGCGGCATCAGCCGCAAGTGTACGCGCAGTTCCAAGAGATCGCCAACCGCCTCGAGCGGCACTATCGCGACGTGCAGGATCTCGAGTTCACGGTCGAGCGCGGCAAGCTTTTCATGCTGCAGACGCGCAACGCCAAACGTACCGCGGAAGCCGCCGTCAGAATTGCTCTCGATCTCGTCAACGAAGGCCTCATAGACAAACGCCGCGCCATTGCGATGGTGCCGGCTTCGTCGCTCGACCAGCTCTTCCACGCGCGCATCGATCCCAACGAAACGCTCGAGGTAGTCTGCAAGGGTCTCAATGCTTCACCCGGCGCAGCCGCCGGCCAGGTGGTCTTCTCGGCCGACGATGCCGTGACGTGGAAAGAGAACGGCCTAAAGACGATCCTCGTGCGTAACGAGACGACGCCCGACGACGTCCATGGAATGATAGCCGCCGAGGGCGTGCTCACCGCTAAGGGTGGTGCGACGTCGCACGCGGCGGTCGTTGCGCGCGGCATGGGTAAGCCGTGCGTGGCGGGATGCGACGCGCTGCAGATCGATCGCGGCGCCAAGACGGCCAGTCTCGATGGCCGGTCGCTTCAAGAAGGCGATTGGATCACCATCGACGGCACGACCGGAAACGTCGCGATCGGCGAGCTGGCGTTGATTCCACCGCCATCCGAACTACCGCAATGGCTCTCGACGTTTCTCTCTTGGGCCGACGAGCTGCGCCGGATGCAGGTCTGGGCCAACGCCGACACGCCCGAGGACGCGGCCAAGGCGCGGCAGCTCGGCGCGCAAGGCATCGGTCTTTGCCGCACCGAGCACATGTTCATGCAGCCCGAGCGTCTGCCGATCGTGCACGAGATGATTCTGGCAACGCAGCGGCCCGAACGCGCCAAGGCTCTTGCGCGGCTTTTGCCATTTCAGCGCGACGATTTCATCGGAATTCTCTCGGCCATGGAAGGCCTGACGGTTACGATTCGTCTGCTCGATCCCCCGCTGCACGAGTTCTTGCCGTCGCTCGAAGAGCTTTTGGTCGAAACGACCGAGTTGCGTCTGACTCGCGGCGAACAATCGCCCGAGTATCGCGAAAAAGAAACGCTGCTGCGGCGAGTCCGTCAACTTCACGAGCAGAATCCGATGCTGGGCTTGCGGGTCTGCCGTCTTGGTATCGTCTTCCCCGAAATCTACGAGATGCAAGTGCGGGCGATCTTCGAGGCGGCCTGCGAGCTGCGCCGCCGCGGGGTCGACGTCCGGCCGGAAGTGATGATTCCCGGCGTCGGAACCAAAGAAGAAATGAAGGTAACGGCTCACGCCGTCAAGCACGTCGCCGATCAAGTGCTGGCCGAGAACGGCACCACATTGGCCTATCGAATCGGAACCATGATCGAGCTGCCTCGGGCGTGCATCGTCGCCGGCGAGCTGGCCGAGTACGCGCACTTCTTTTCCTTTGGAACCAACGATCTCACGCAAACGACGTACGGCTACAGCCGCGACGACGCCGAGGGTTCGTTCATCCCGGTCTACCTTGAGAAACGAATTCTAAAAGAGGATCCGTTTCAGGTGCTCGATCGGCACGGCGTCGGCGAGTTGATGCGGCAAGCGGTAGCGCTGGGACGCGGCGCGCGAGAAGGCCTAAAGATCGGAATCTGCGGCGAACACGGGGGCGAGCCAAGCAGCGTGGCATTCTGCGACACGTTAGGGCTCGACTATGTCTCGTGTTCTCCGTATCGCGTCCCGATTGCGCGACTGGCGGCGGCTCAGTCGGCGCTAGGCACGCTAACCTGACGAGATCGCTTGCGCGCAGATCCGGCGCGCTTCGGCCACGTCGACGCCGTCGCGGCGCACGAAGAGCTTTCGCCAATACGCCTTTCCGCTGAGCTTCGAGATAAGGTCGGAGGCCTCGCGGGCGTCCACGACACCGCCTGGGCCTTCAACCCATACGGTCTGTTCCTCACCCAACCCAAACGGCAGGCGGTGCAGTAACTGCGATTGCGTATCGGCCCACACGTTACTCTGCCCAAAGCGGTCCCGGAGAAGTGCGTCGCAGAGCTCGAAGGCGCGCAAGTCGCGTTCGGCATTGAACTCGGCGGCGAGCGCGTAGGTCCGAATGCGGTTACGCAACGCGTGGGCCGCCGAGCCCGGCGGCCCGGTTAGCGAGTCGAGGACTTTGAAGTCGTCCCAGCGCAGAAACTCCACGACGGGATCGAGCGCGTGAGGATTGGGCCAGAGCTCGGCGAGCGCCTCGTGAAGAATGCGCTCGAACATGCGCGTCGTGTGATGAAAGTAGACCGACGCAAACATCATATATCGAGCCATGACGAAAGACTCCAGCGCTACCACGCCGCGCCGGTCAATACCGACGGCCAAACGCCCGTCGCGCTCGATCAGGCGAAGCGACGCGATGAGCTGATCGGCGTCGTAGCGCCCGGTCGCCACGCCCGTGAAATAAGCGTCGCGCAGCAAGTAATCCATGCGATCGGCGTCGAGATTAGGCCCGCTGACCAGCTCGCGTAACGCCGGATACCGGCTCTTCGGATTTCCGACGATCAGCCCCAGCACGTCGCCGGCGTCAACGTCGAGCGCGGCTACGGCAGTGGCAAGCTCGCGTGTAGCGAGCAATTCGGCGGTGCGGGCTTCGTGTTTGACACCCAGCACCGCCTCGCACGAGTGGCTGAACGGTCCATGCCCGACGTCGTGCAGGAGCAGAGCCGCGCGCACAAGGCGCCGCTGGTATGCGGTCTCGGTCGCGTCGCCGAGGCTCGCGCCGCTTCGGCGCGCGAGCTCGTCGAACGCGCGGGTTCCCAACGCCAAAGCGCCCAGGGCGTGCGTGAATCGCGAGTGTTCGGCCGACGGAAACGCGAGATAGGCCAACCCGAGCTGGCGCAGACGGCGCAGCCTCTGCATCGCGGGTACGTCGAGCAGGCGTGCCTCGGCAGGCGATAACTCGATGAAGTGGTGAACCGGATCGAAGATGCGCTTCAAGACTCTGGCGGCTTCCGGTGAAGGCACGACGAAGCCCTCCTGAGGAAGGCTGTTACCGGTGAGATACGACCAGGACGCATTGCGCGAAATCCGCGCTCGCACCGATATTGCGAGCCTGATCGGACAGTACGTCGCTTTGCACAAGCGGGGTAACGACCTCGTTGGGCTCTGCCCGTTTCATGCCGAGAAGACGCCGTCGCTGCACGTCCATCCGGACCGCGGTTTTTTCAAGTGCTTCGGCTGCGGTGCCGGCGGCGACGCGATTACCTTCGTACAGCGCATCGAGAACTCGCCCTTCGGCGACGTCGTACGGTCGCTCGCCGCAAAAGCCGGAATCGAACTCGAACCCGAAACGCCGCACGCGGCGCGCGCGCGCAGCGAGCGCGAAACCATCTACGAGGCAAACCGGATCGCCGCCGCCTACTTCGCGCGAATGCTTGCGACCGAGTCGGGCGCGGCGGCGCGCGCATACTGTGAGGCGCGCGGGCTCTTGCCGGCGACCATCGAGCGGTTTGGTTTGGGTTACGCGCCCGATACGTGGGGCAGTTTGGTCAACGAGTTGTCGCGCAACGGCGTCGACCTGGCACTGGCATCGCGCGCCGGATTAGTGAAGAGCGGGCAGCGCGGCTATTATGATTTTTATCGCAACCGGCTGATGGTTCCGACGTACTCGACGACGGGCGAGGTAATCGCCTTTGGCGGTCGAGCGATCGGCGATGGCGAGCCGAAGTATCTCAACACGTCGACGACGCCGGCTTACACCAAAGGCCATCACCTCTATGCGCTCAATCTTGCCCGCCGCGCGGCGCAAAACGACCGGACGATCATCGTGGTCGAGGGCTACCTCGATTGCATCGCGCTGCATCAGGCCGGCTTCGAAAACGCCGTGGCCTCGCTTGGAACGTCGTTTACCGAGGAGCAGGCGACCGAACTTCGCAAGTACGCCGAGTACGTGTTCCTCTGCTTTGACGGCGACGCCGCGGGAAGTGCGGCTGCAACCAAAGCGGTCGATGTGGCGTCTAGGATAATCGAACACGCCGGTTCCTCGGTGCGCATCGTCCTGTTGCCGCCGGGCGAAGACCCGGACTCCTACGTCCGGACTCGCGGGGCCGAGGCGTTCCGCAGCCTCCTCGAATCAGCCAAGTCAGCCATCGCCTTTAAGATCGACGCAGAGATTGACCAGCTTCGCGCCGGCTTCGACTCACCCGCGCGGGTCGCGTCGAAGGCGGAAGCGGTGATCCGGCGTTTGGCGCCGCGAGAGGAATGGGACCGCTGGCGCGTTTACATCGCAGGGCGGTTGCAGGTGAGCGCGGACGACCTTCGGAATAGCCGGTTCCTCGGTGACAGCGCAAACTTTGCGCCGCGCACGCGGGCGCCGCTCGCGGACACCCGATACACCGCAACCTCGGTTGAACCCCTTTCGTTCGAACGTGAGGTCGTGGGGATTCTTCTCGAAGAGCCCTCGCTCGGTACCGAATATGGAAGCCGCATCGAATCGACGCGCTTTCGTAATGAGGTCTACCGGCGAATCTACGAAAAGATCGTCGAAGCGGCCGGTGCGCTGTTTACGACCGCGGACGTCTTCGGACTTTTCGCGGAGGATCAGCGGGCGCTGGACCTGCTCGCCGAGCTGGGGCGGCGCGATCGGAGTTCGGCGGTGCGGTACGGCGATTCTCAGGATCGGCGCGCACATTTGGAACGGGTGGTGGATCGGCAGCACTTGGAAGACGAGCGCCGCCGTTATCGGGAACTTTCGGATCTGATCGACGTGCGGCTCGCCGCCGGCGAGGCGGTCTCCGAAGAACTGCGCGGCGAGTTCGAAGCGCTCGTCGCAAAATTGAAACGATAAGGACGATTAACGAAGGGAGGTGAAAGAAAAAAGCAATGGCACGTAAGAAAGGCTCGGCGCCCGTCGCCGAACCAGCGCCGGCGGTCACGCTCGAGGAGCTGAAGAAGCGGCTCATCGCGCGCGGTAAGAGCCAAGGATCGCTGACGTACGAGGAGATCAATAGCGCCTTTGACGTTCTCGAGGAGATTAGCCCCGAGCAGCTCGAGGAATTCTTCGAAGAGATTACCGCCGCAGGCATCGAGATCGTCGACGAACAGAAGGACGAGAAGCCCGAAGCCGAGCGCGAAGAAGAGGTCGAGACGACGATCGCCGACGGTCTGTCGCTGGACGATCCGGTTCGGATGTATCTCAAGGAGATCGGGCGAGTTCCGCTGCTCTCGATGGAGCAAGAGAAGTCGCTGGCGATGCGCATCGAAGCCGGAGAGCTCGAACAGCGGCGGGATGGTTCGGCCGATTGGAAGGTCGTGGACGGTGGTGAGGAGGCCAAGCGGCAGTTAACCGAGGCCAACCTTCGACTCGTCGTATCCATCGCGAAGAAATACGTCGGCCGCGGCATGCTCTTCTTGGACTTGATCCAGGAAGGCAATCTCGGTCTCATCCGAGCGGTGGAAAAGTTCGACTATCGCAAAGGCTATAAGTTTTCGACGTATGCAACGTGGTGGATCCGTCAAGCCATCACCCGCGCGCTCGCCGATCAGGCGCGAACGATTCGCATACCGGTGCACATGGTCGAGACGATCAACCGTTTGATCAAAGTCTCGCGCCAACTGCTGCAAGAGCTCGGGCGCGAACCGGCCGTCGAAGAAATTGCGACGGCAATGGGATTGACGCCTGAAAAGGTGCGCGAGGTCATGAAAATCTCGCAAGAGCCGATATCGTTGGAAACCCCTATCGGCGAAGAAGAAGACTCGCACTTGGGCGACTTTATCGAGGATCAGGAAGCGGTCGCTCCGGCCGAAGCCGCCTCGGTGATGCTGCTCAAAGAAAAGATGCAGGACGTACTGCAGAACTTGACCGAGCGGGAACGCAAGGTGCTGGTCTTACGCTTCGGTCTGGAAGACGGCCACCAGCGCACGCTCGAAGAGGTCGGTCAAGAGTTCGGCGTGACGCGCGAGCGCATTCGCCAGATCGAGGCCAAGGCGCTGCGCAAGCTCCGCCATCCTTCGCGAGGCAAGGCCCTCAAGGACTATTGGACGAACGAATAGTTTCGGCCGTCCAATACTATGTCCAATTCAATTCTCATCGCCGCGCTCGTTGCGGTAACCCTGCCCGCACCGTCACCCTCGCCCAGCGCTTCCGCCGCCCCCAAGACGATCATTACGGTGATCTCGTCGCCGTATTGCAACTCGCTGGCCGATCATTTCAACGGTGCGCTCGTTCCAATGCTGGCCAACGATCGCACGCTCGATCGCGTGAGCGTCCAGCTCGACAACGCCGACACGTCCTTCGATTACCCCGATTACGTGCAACGATTCGTTCACGCCCGCGACGCGCTAGGCAAGCAGGAGGTCGAGCTCAATACTTCGCTGGCGCAAATCCAGCAAGAGATCAACCTCTTGCGCGAAGGCTCCAAATTAACGACCGACACGGCGGCGGCCGCCGACATCCACTCGGCGGCGCAAGAGCTTCAGACGGCCTACGACAAGCAGCGGCAGCTTTCGATCGACCTTCAGAATCTCTACCGCTCGATGCTCGACTACCCGATCTATCGCGCGAATCCGGCGCTCGGCGGGTTCAACCCACGGGAAATGGCGGCTCCCGCAGACGCGCGCACGATTAAGAGCTATCTACGATTCAACGGCCAGCGCGACGTCATCGCACAGTCGGAAGGCAAGGCCGTCGACATCGCCTACACCGCCGCCGAAGCCTACTGCGTTCCGAAGAAATAGCTCCAGCTACATCGAGTCTTTAGCGGCGTCGGCGCTGGGGATAACGAGCGGATTTTTGTCGGCGAACGCACCGTTGGGGTTAGGTTTGATCCATACGATCAAATCCCACAGCGAGGGAAAGAGAAAGACGCGCTTGACTTCGGCTACGTTTTTCGCGATGCCCAGTTTGACGAGCGTTTCCGGCTGCGGGTTGTCGACGGTGCCTCCGGCATCGGAGAACTTCTTGGCTTTGAGCCCGCCGTAGATCTCCTTACCGTTAGGCCCGTTGAGAATGTAGTGGATGTGTTCGCGGAACGAGACCCAGCGCAGGTAGTTGACGCCCCAGATTGCCGGCGGCTGCGCCGAGGTGCTTTGCAGCACCGAAAAATCGGCGCCCAGCAAGTTTCCGTGAACATCGTACCAGAGCTGACTAGGATGTTGTGGATCGCCGCTCTGCCAGTGGAGGTTAGCATAGCTGATCGCGCCGTCTTCGTCCTCGTTGCCGAAACGGAAATATCCGGCCTTCTCGGCGTCGGCTGCCGTGGGGAACCGCGCGGTCAAGTCTTTTTGAATGCTCTGGACGAAGGCAACTTCGGCGCCCTGGGGCTGCGGCGAGAGCGTCGCTTTTGGTGCGGGAGCCGCTGCGATTGCGGCGCTACCCGAAAAACAAACGAGTGCGAGCGCACAAATAAGGCGGATAACCACGAGTCAACCTCACTTTCTGCGCACCACTTCGGGGCGGCGCGACCGAAAGCATCGCGCTTAAGGTCTCGGCGATGCCGTGGCTGACGGTGAGGGCGAAGGCGAGGGGGACGGCGTCATCGCCGGCGCCAGCGGCCGTGAGTTGCCGCCGTGCGGCGAAAGCTCGCCGCCGATCGGCGTGGCCATCGGCATCACCGGAAACGAGGAGTTTGGGACGTCGCCGGCCGCCGAGAGCGGACGCGGCGTGACGATCGCGACGCTTCCGTTGGGCCGGACCGCGAGCGTAGCTTCCGTCCGCGCCGGAATCTCCGACCCCGGATTAAGGACAAAATTCTTGCCCTGCCGGAAAATTTGATAGAAGGAGTAGTACGGCACGAAGATATCGCCGACCGTATCCTCGGCGGCGACGGTCGATTCATGACCGGAGGAGCGATGCGGCTCCAAACGTGAGATCGGCGCGCGCAGCGGAAGGCTGCGCCCGTCAGGAAGTGCTAGCGGCTCGAAGAAGATGTCGACAAAACCGTACGTGTCGGCGATGTCGGCAGACGACGTATCGACGATTCGTACTTGTGCGGGCGTGCCCGCCTGCGCGACGACGTGACCCCCGACGACAAGCGCGTCCTTGAGGTGCACGCGAACGAACTGGCCGGTCTTCGACGCCTTCGACGAAATCGGGTCGTCCAACACGAAGACTAGCCTCGAGTCAAACGGCAAGACGTCGGCGGGGGGAGGCGTTAACGTCGGTGTCGGTTTCGGTGTCGGCGTAGGCGGTGTAGGATATGCTGCGGCACTCCCCACGCCGACCGAGACGAATAGAAGAACCCAGAGGCTCAGGCTAAGCCCAAGCCTCGCAGACTTAGCTCGCCTTTTTTTCTGCGGCGCGCTTACCTTCTTCGATGAGTTGTTTGACTTTCTGGCCACCTTTTTGTCCGATGCGCTCGTAGAAGTTTGGTCCATAGCGGTCACGCGTGGCTTCGCCGCCTTTCTTTCCGCCCTTCTTACCGATCTGCTCGTAAAATTCGTGGCCATGGGCGTGCTTCGTTGCTAGGCCGCCCTTACGACCGATCTCTTCGTAGAACTGCGCGCCGTACTTATTCTTGACAGTCTCGCCGCCTTTTTGGCCGGCTTCTCTGACGGACATTCCGCCGCCGCGCGAATTCTGTTCGTTCCCTGGCATTTTTTCTTTCACCTATTGTTCCTTGCACCGCCCAACAAGGCGGCAGAGTTTCTACTTACTACAACGCACAAGGGGGCTGGAAAGTTTGGTTGGCCAGGTTGAGTCGAGGTGAGAAGTCATTAAATCAGGTCAGCGCTCGCTTGCTTATCGAGGCCGGAAAACTTAAAAAACACGCTTGCTATCGAGCAGAATCGTTACCGGCCCGCTGTTGAGAATTTCGACCTCCATCGAGGCGCCGAACTCGCCGTAGGCAACGCGAAGCCCACGCTTTTCCAAGTCACTGCCGACCATTTCGTAAAGGATGCGTGCAGCCGGCTCTTTCGCCGCCCCGACGAACGAAGGGCGGCGGCCACGCCGGACGTCGCCGTGCAGCGTAAACTGCGACACCAGCAAGATCGCGCCGCGAGTCTCCTCGACCGAACGATTCATTTTGCCGTCCTCGTCGTTAAAGATGCGCAAACCGGCAATTTTTTCGGACATCGCGTGCGCGTCGCTCTCGTCGTCGTCGACGCCGAGGCTCACCAGCGCCGCTAGACCGGCGTCGATAGCTCCGACGACTCGTTCGTTAACGCGAACGGCGGCGCGCACGACGCGCTGCACGACCGCGCGCACTAGCGCACCATCAGCGCGAGAAGATCGACGAGAGCGCGAAGAGCGCGTTCTCGCGCCGTTCCAAGACGCGACGATAAAAGTACCCGGCCCAGTGCGTTCCGAAGGGCACGTAAATGCGCAACCGGTAGCCTTCGTGGACGATCTCGCGCTGAACGCGCGGCCGGCATCCGTAAAGCATTTGAAACTCGAAGCGATCGTTGGCAATTGCGCGTTCGGCAACGAACTGTTTGACGGCCGCGATCAGCCGCCGGTCGTGGGTAGCGATCCCCGGGTAGTTGCCGTGCTCCAACAGCCGGTGCGCCAGCTCCAAATAGTTCCGGCGGATATCGGGCATATCGGTATACGCAATCTCGGGGGGCTCGTTGTAGGCGCCTTTGCAGAGGCGCACTCGCGCTCCCAAAGCGATTGCCCGGTCGACGTCGCCCGCCGTACGCTTCAGATACGCCTGCAGGACCGGCCCCACGTTCTTGGCGCCGGCGAAGACTCGCTCGAAGACGCGCAGCGTTGCCTCGGTAACCGAAGAACCCTCCATGTCGATGCGCACGAACGGGTCAGGATTGCTCGCCGCATGGTCGACGATGGAGCGAAGATTATCGGTGCCAAAATCCTCGTCGATCAGGAGTCCGATCGCGGTGAGCTTGACCGAAACGTTGGAGTCGATGCCGCTCGCGCGGATCGCGTCGAGCATTTCGAGATAGACGTCGCGCGTGCGTATTGCCGCATCGCGCTCGAAAACGTCCTCGCCCAGGAAGTCGAGGGTGGCCGACATGCCCGCAGAGTTGAGCGCGCGCACCGCGGCGATGGCAGAATCGATGCTTTCCCCCGCTACGAAACGCCGCGCGAGAAAGTAGAAATTCTTCTGGAGCACGCGCCGCCTTTCGGGAATCTAGTGCACGACGCCTCGCCGGAGAACCCAGGCGGCGGCGAGCACGACGGCGGCCAGCACGATGAAGCCGTAGCATAGAGCGAGCGCTTCCCGAACGCCCGATGCCGAAAGCGCGACGTACAGCGCCACGGGCAGCGAGGTGGGGTGATATGCAACGATGCTCGTCGCGCCGTACTCGCCGATGGCCCGTAGCCAGGCGAACGCGATGCCCGCGCCGATGCCTCCGGCGGCGGCCGGCAGCGCGACCCGCCAGAAGACGCGCCATTCGCCCGCACCGAGCGTCCTGGCGGCATCGGCATAGATCGGGTCGAGGCCGGCAAATGCGGCCGTCGCGGCGATGGCCACAAAGGATCCGGAAACGAAGAACTCGGCCACGCCGACGCCTAGCAGCGAATCGGGGACGGTGAACCCCACCGAGGCGAGCCAGCCTCCCACCGGCGCGTTGTTGCCCAAGAGATAGATGAGCATCAATCCCGAGGCGACAGGCGGAAACGCGAGCGGGAGCGCGAGCAAAAACAACGCCGCGGCGCGCGTGCGCGACGAGCAGCGCGACAGGTAGTAGCCCGCGGGGACGCCGAGCAGCGTAGCGACGAGCGTCGCTCCCACGGAGGCGACGGCCGAGACCCGGAGCGCGTCACCGCCCGCGGCGGCAAAGGTTTCCAACGCCTGCGCCGGCGGCATAGCCGTAATCACCGCAAGGACCGGCGCGACGACCGCGGCAAGCAGCGCCAGCGTCGCGATCAAGAAAAATGGACCCGGCGGCGGATGCCTCATGCAGGAAGCTTCACCAACGCATCGCGCAAAGCGTGCCCATGGGCGCGTCGTTCTTCAAAGTCCTTGTCGTGGCGATCGCGCTCGCGCTCGACGTGTTCGCCGTGGCCGTCGGCGTAGGCGTTCAGGGCGCACCGCGGCGCCGCATCATACGGATCGGCATCGCCTTTGCATCGGCCGAGATTACCATGAATCTCATCGGCGCCGGACTTGGAGCGGCGGCCGGACGGCTCATCGGCGACTACGCCGGATACATGGGTTTCGGAGCGCTCGTCGCCGTCGGCATTTACATGATGCGCGAAAGCTTCACGCAGCTTGGCGGCAGCAAACGCATCGATCTCTCGAGCGGACCCGGGTTGCTCGTTGCATCGCTGGCAATTAGCTTGGACTCCCTGGGAGTCGGATTCTCCATTCTTTACATCGGCGTGCCGCTGGTGATCTCGCTGTCGGTGATCTTCGCGGTATCGATCGCTTCGACGACTCTTGGACTAACGGTTGGACGCTTGCTCGGGAAAGTCGCCGAGCAACGCGCGGCATTTATCGGCGGACTCTTACTAGCGCTGACCGGCGTCTTGTTCGCGGTGCTCAAGGCTTTGCATGTCGGATAACGGCTCGTTTGCGACGAGCGCCGGCATGGAGCTGCTCTCGCTCGCGCAAGGCACCGGCGCGCGCACGATCTTCGTGGTCGGTATCGGTCGCAACGCCGGCAAGACGACGACGCTTCGCGCGATCTACAACGCCGCCGGCGCCCGTGGTTTGCGCGCGGCGCTCGCCTCCATCGGGCGCGACAGCGAAGATGCTTTAGGCGCCGACTTTCCAAAGCCGCGCCTTTGGTTGCAGCCGCAGACGACTTTCGCGACCGCGCGCGGCGCATTGCCGCGCTCGCCGGCCTGCCGAATCTTAAAGCTTTCGCAGCTGCGCACGCCGGCCGGGGAACTGCTTTACGCTCGGACGGAACTGTCTGGCTTCTACGATCTCGTCGGGCCGCCGACGGCGGCGGGATTACGCGAAGTCATTGCCGAGCTGGGCGGCTGCAGCGATTTGGTCGTCGTCGATGGAGCGGTCGACCGAACCGCGGCGGTCGCCGGCTCCGATGGAGCCATCGTGGTAGCCTGCGGCGCCGCCGGGGCGCAAACGCAAGACGAAGCGGTTGACGAGGTTGCCGGACTTGCGGTCCGTTTGGCAATACCGCGCTTTGACGACGGCGCTCCGGCGCTCGAAATCGAAGGCGCGCTGACCGCCGCGCAGGCTGCTCGGTTTCTCGCGGCCGGCGAGTCGCGCCAAATCGTCGTGCGCGATCCAACGCAGATCGCGCTGAGCGGCAGGGCCGCTAGCGAGGCGCTCGCGCGACTACGGATCCGTTGCCGGCGCCCGTTGCACGTTATCGCGGCAACCGTCGCTTCGATCGGTCCCGAGCGAAATTTCGAGCCGCAGAGCTTCCGCAGCGCCGTCGCCGCGGCGACAGGGCTGCCGGTCTACGACGTCTACCGCGAAAGTGCCGCGGCATGAAGCCTCTCGAGCTTCTTGACGGCTCAGCCGCGCACGTTCTCGAGTTCGAGTGGTTGCGAGCCGCGGTTGCGCCGGTTTCGTCTTATGGCGAACGCATCTTCGAGGGGTTGCGGCCATTCGCCGGGGGCGAAGAGCGCGCTGCGCAAGCGCGCGCTCAAAGAGTCGCCGCCATGACGCAGCGCGTCGGGGCGGAGCGGATCGACGCGGTTCGCGGAGTTCTGCGCGACATTCCCGATGCGACGCCGGCCATCGCGCGCGCCGCCATCGGCGGCGTACTCAGCGATCCAAGCCTGTTGGAGTTGCGGCGTTTCGGTGCGGCGATCGCGCGAATCGACGCGTTGCTCGCCGACGGCCCTCCCTTGGAAAATGCCGCGGTGCTCAAGTTGCGCGAGATGCTCGACGCGGGGCAGGAGCGCGAGAACGAGTTTTATCTCTCCGACGCCTTCGACGAGTCGTTGGCGGCGGCGCGCCGCGAACTGATGGAAGCGCAAGCCGAGCTCGATGCCGCTCGCGGGCGAGAGAGCGAACGCGCCGCCCGCGAGCTCCGACGCGCCGAACTCGGCGAGGAGTTCATCGTGATGCGCGCCGAGCATTCCGGCCATCTGCCGCAGGGCGTTCGCGTTTTGCGTGAAGCGCCGACCTATTTTCTCTGCACGCTGGAATACGGCGACGCCGCGCTGGCCGCACTGCGCCGCCGCGACGGCGCGGCCGCGGAGCTTGCCGCGGCCGAGGAAGGCGTGCGCGAACGCATCTCCGATCTGGTTCGCAATGAGGCGCGCGGTTTGGAGGCAGCCGCGGCAGCGCTGGGCGAGCTCGACGTGCTCTTTGCTGCGGCGCACTTCACGCATCGCTTTGGGTGCCTGCCCGCGACGATCGTTGACCGGCCCGCACTGAAGTTCGAAGGGGCGCGCTTCCTGCCGCTCGAGGCGGCGTTGGCGACCGCCGGTAGGCCGTTCGTGCCGTTGGATGTCGAACTTCACGACCCCGCCGTTTTGACTGGGCCGAACATGGGCGGAAAGAGCGTGGCGCTGCGCACCTGCGGCTTCGTCGCCGTCTGCGCTGCTTTCGGCCTGCCCGTGCCGGCAGAGCGAGCCCGGCTCGGACTTTTCGATCGCATCGCGTGGCTCGGCATCGGTCGCGAAGAGCCGATGGGAGGGCTGTTGTCGTCTTTTGCCCGCGAGGTGCTGGCGCTCAAAGAACTCCTGACCAGCGATGCGGTTAGGCTGCTGGTTTTGGCCGACGAGTTCGCGCGCACGACCAATCCGCGAGAAGGCAAGGCGCTGGTCGTGGCACTTTTGGAACGCTTGCGCGCACGCGGCGCGTGCGCGCTTGCCGCGACTCACCTCGAAGGAGTCGCCGAGAGCGCGGGCGCGCGCCATTTTGCGGTGCGCGGTCTGCGCGAGATCCCGGCCGGCCCGGCGCCCGACGTCGACGCGGCGCTCGCGGCGCTGGCCGGCTCGATGGATTATCGGCTCTCGGAAGTCACCGGCGACGCGGCGGCAAGGGCCGACGCGATTGCGCTGGCTGCCTTGCTTGGCGTCGAGCCGGCGTACGTCGAGGCGGCTCGCGCTGCGTTCTTGAAGTGAAAGGCACGATGGATCCGCTGATCATTACCTGCGCGCCGGTCGGGGCTGAAATTCAGCTCGACCAGACGCCGCATCTTCCCCACACGCCGCAACTGCTTGGAGAAACGGCGCGCGCAGTCCGAGAGGCCGGCGGCTCGATCCTTCACATTCACTGTCGCAACGACGACGGAAGCAACACCCACGACGTCGGGCGATTCCGTCAGGCTTACGAGTCGGTGCGGGAGCAGAGCGATTTAATCGTACAGTTTTCGACGGGTGGTGCCATCGGCATGACGCCGGAGGAACGGGCCAGCGTGCTCGAGCTGCGTCCCGAAATGGCGACGCTGACGTGCGGGAGCGTAAACTTTGGCGACGACATCTTCGAGAACAGCTTTCCGATCATGCGCGGAATTCTCAAGAAAATGAACGAGTTCGGCGTCCGCCCGGAGCTCGAGATCTTCGATAAGGGCCACATCGCCAACGCGCGGCGGCTGGCCCGCGAGCGGTTGTTGACGCTGCCGCAACATTTCGATCTGGTGCTGGGGGTGCCCGGCGGCCTGGAGGCGACGGTCTCTAATCTCTGCGATCTGGTCGATAATCTTCCCGACGGATGCAGCTGGTCGGTGGCGGGAATCGGAAAGGCACAGCTGCCGATGGCGATGGCGGCCATCGCAATGGGCGGCCACGTGCGTGTCGGCTTGGAAGACAACCTCCACTACAGCCGAGGCCGTCTTGCCCGTAACGAGGAGCTGGTGGAGCGGGTGGCGCGCATCGCCGCTGAGGCCGGCCGAAAGGTGGCGACGCCGGACCAAGCGCGTAAGATCCTGGGCCTCGAAGCCCTCGCCTCAAGGGCCCCGAGCCTTTCCGTCCAATAACGGCGCGCACAATTGTTCACTTATGTAGTGCGCCGGACGCTTCAATCGATTCCGCTGCTTCTTGCCATCTCGGTCATCTTGTACGCGATCCTGTACAACATGCCGGGCGGTCCGCTTGCGCCGTATCTGCAGAATCCGCACATCACCGCGGCCGACATCGCGCGCCTCAGGCATAACCTGGGCATGGACCAGCCGGTCCCCATTCAGTATTTGAAATGGCTCGGGCACATCTTGACCGGCGACATGGGCTACTCGACGAGCAACTCCGAGCCGGTCTTTCAGGCGCTGATCGAACGCTTTCCAGCGACCCTCGAACTGATGGGAGCCTCACTCGTCATCGCGATCGGGATCGGCGTGAGCGCCGGAATCATTTCCGCGGTTTACCGCTACTCGCTCCTCGACTACGTGATTACCACCGGCGCGTTCTTCGGTCAGTCCATGCCGGTTTTCTGGTTCGCGCTGATGATGCAGCTGGCGTTTGCCGTACACGGGATTCCACTGCCGGGCGGCTACCAAATCCAGCTTCCATCGGCCGGAATCTCGAGCAGCGATACCTTTGACTTAGGCGATCGCCTGACGCATCTGATTTTGCCGGCAGCCGTGCTGTCGCTGCTCAACATCGCGCTCTTCAGCCGCTTCATGCGCTCGTCGCTGCTCGAAGTGCTGGGAACCGATTACATGCGAACGGCCGCCGCAAAAGGTTTGAACTTTCGAACGATTCTCTACAAGCACGGCTTGAAAAATGCGCTGATTCCGGTGGTGACGGTGGTTGCGCTCTCGCTTCCCAGTCTGCTGGCCGGCGCGATTATCACCGAAACGATCTTCGCGTGGCCCGGAATGGGGCGGCTCTTCATCAACGCGCTAACGCAAAGCGATCTCGCGCTGCTGATGGGTTATCTGTTGCTGGTGGCGTTTCTCGTGGTCTTTTCCAACCTCTTCGCCGACGTAGTTTACGCGTGGCTCGATCCGCGCGTGAAGTACGATTGAGGCACTGAGATGGCTGCACCGTCGCTCCCGCTTCCGGGCAACACCGTCATCGAAGAGGATCTGCACCTCTCGAAAGTTACGTTCTGGACGCGTCTGCGCCGCCACAAGCTGGCGGTCGCGGGAATCGTCGTCCTCTCCCTGATGGTGCTGGCCGCAGCGCTGGCTAAGCAGTTGTCGCCCTTCGACCCCAATGCGATCGACAACATTCATTGGCAGGGCATGCCGCTGCCGCCGTGCTTTCAAGACGCCACGCTGTGCGGCGGGCATTCCTTAGGTACCGACGAGGTTGGCCGCGACCTGCTGTCGCGAATGCTCTTCGGGGCGCGCATCTCGCTTACGGTCGGGCTCTTTGCCGTGATCATGGAAGTGCTCATCGGCGCGACGCTGGGCGCGGTCGCCGGCTACTACGGCGGGTGGCTCGATTACGCACTGATGCGCGTCACCGACGTCTTTCTCTCGATCCCGCTGCTCCCGCTTCTCCTAGTGCTGACGGCCATAGTCGCCGCAAGCTCTTCGAAGGCGGCGCTCAGTTTCGGGGTGATCGTAGTGATCATCGGCGCACTCTCGTGGCCGCCGGTCGCGCGTTTGGTGCGGGCGTCGTTTTTGAGTTTGCGCGAGCGTGAATTCGCCGAAGCGGCGCGCGCCATCGGCAACAACGACGGCCGGATCATTTTCCGCCATCTGCTACCCAACGCCGTCGCGCCGATCGTCGTTCAGGCGACGCTCGACGTCGCCAACGTCATCATCCTCGAATCGACGCTGTCGTTCTTAGGGCTCGGCATCCAGCCGCCCACAGCCTCTTGGGGCAATATGCTGGCTAACGCGCAGAGCAATCTTCAAAGCGCCTGGTGGGCGGCGGTCTTTCCCGGCCTCTGCATTTTGATCGTCGTCCTGGCGATCAACTACATCGGCGACGGCCTGCGCGACGCCCTCGATCCCAACATGCGCTGAGACCGCCAAAATACACCGCCGGCCCTCGGCGGGAAGGGCGCACCCCGGCGTTCCCCCGAACCCGCCCAGTCGGAAAGTCGCCCCGTGCGCAAGTGGCGGAATTGGTAGACGCACTAGCTTGAGGGGCTAGCGGGAGCAATCTCGTGCTGGTTCGAGTCCAGTCTTGCGCACCACAAAACGTGTAGTCCTTACCGGGACGCGACCAAACTACTTTGGAGCCACACTCACCGCAACTCCGTCGGCTCCATTGAGATCCGTCGTCGAAATGGGACTGCCCCCCGCAGGATACTTGTAGTATTGAAGCGGCGGATAGCTTCCCATTCCGTAGGCGCTCGTTACGACGACTCTGTCGCCTCGGATCCAAAATCCGGCGATCCAATGCACGGCATTTAGGGTGAGCGTGCCGGCTTGCACCGCCGACCGGCCCCGAATGGCATAGCGGTTGATCCAGTCGCTCTCTTTATCCCCGATGGCAATATACTTGCCGTCCCACCTGACAGGGCCCGGATCCCCTACGAATTGTATTGAAATCCGCCTAAACTTTGACTCTCCCCTTCGCAGTTCACCGAACGCGAACCGGGGCACTTCGTTATACCCGAACCCGTCAACGAAAAGGTTTCCGCGGTCGTCATAGCCGCAGTGCGAGGTTTCGGCGAATGGCACGGAATACGTATGCGGCGTTCCCGCGGCGCGATCGTAGACGAGAAAGCTTCCGGTCTGCGAACCCATAGACGGACCGGCAACTACCGCGAGGTTTCCGGTCGTCGGATCGACGGAACAATCTAGGGGTGACGTGCCGGGGTCTTGCACCGAAGAGATCGGCTCCGAGCCGCCGTGCGCGTATTCGACCATCGTTCCGGCATCATAATTTGCGATCCAAACGTTACCCAGCTTGTCGGTGCAAACACCCACCGGATTTGCAAGACCTGTGGTGAGCATGCCAACGACTTTGCCTTGTGGGTACGTCAACACGTAAACGCCTTTGTCTCGTCCATCGGCGACGTAGAGCAGATCGTGTTTCTTCGCGTCCGGCGCCATCCAAGATTTGCCATGCGCGGCACGCATCGCGACGGCCGAGTATTGCGGCGCTGCTCCAGTCGTTCCGATTGGCGACGGCGCCCCGCCGCAGCCGGCGAGGAGAGCAGTTGCGGCCGCAATTGGCCTTCGCCACCGCATTAAGCGTGCAGTTCTCATTACGGGTACCTCGTTCACCGGCCAGCATAAGCCGGGCTGGGCACCACCAACAAGACCCAGCGCCGTAAGTGGTTCCGACGCCTCATACTCGAGGACCGGCGGAAGTCCTAAAATCCCTTGACTGTGTGTCCGGCCCCGGACTCTTTCGGCGAGCGTTACGCGCGCGTTTTCCGCGGACCCATTCGCCGGCTCACTCCCCGAAGGTACCTTCGCGCCACTGCGGAACGACGCACGAGCGCGGCGCCGATCACTCGGTCTTCCGCTGGGCGGCACCGGCATCTTTTCGCGGTATGAAAAGGAGGCCTTCTTCGTGCGTTATTTCTATGCGCTTATTGGCGCGATTATTCTTTCGAGCTGTTCGCAGAATCTGGGATCGATGCCGTCGACCGGCATCTCACAAAATGTGAACGTCCACTTCGATGGGTCGCAACCAAACATCACAAAGGTCAGCAAGATCAGCGATAAGCAAGACCAAAAGATCGTAATTTCGGGAAGCGGCTTCGGCACCATGCAGCCGTACAACGGTGACTCTAACTATCTCCAGATATTGGACACGACCGGGGGTTGGAGCGCCGGATACACAAGCAGCTTCGAAGTCGACTCCGTATGGCTTAATGTGACAAGCTGGAGTGACAAGAAAATCGTAATAAAAGGATTTACGGGCGACTACGGCCAGAGCTATTGGATTCTCATGAAGGGCGATGACTTGCAGATCAGCGTTTGGAACGCGCAAAACCATAGCGGCCCGGCGACGAAAAGCAAGAAAATCAAGTAAAAGGAAGGGTTAAGGAGCTCGCTTTTGTCGCCTACTACGTGCGCGACATGCAGCGAGCGCGCAGGTTTTACGGTGAGACTCTGCGGCTTCGGGGGGAGAGTGGTTCAACGATGACTGGATCGAGCTCGACCTTGGCAACGCCACGTTTGCGCTCGATGCTACCGGCGAGGAACTAGGAATAATTCCCGGCACGTCGTCCGGCGCCGCTTTCGAGGTCGACGATATTGCGGCAATGCGCCAACAGCTCATTGAGGGCGGCGCCGAAGCGACCGAGTTTACGAGTTTCCGGCGTGCTGGACGTGCTTCGTCCGCGACCCGGAAAGAACCGTTTCACGATCCACCAGCGAAAGCGATAACCTACCAGCGCGCGAGTTGCGAGATCTGGATCAGATTACCGCAAGTGTCGTTGAGCATGGCGATCGTCGAACCGGTCACCGCCGTAGGCGTCATGGTGAACTCGGCGCCGCCGGCCTTGACGCGCTCGTAGTCGCCGTTGATATCGTCGGTGAAGAACATGATGGCCGGCTGGCCTTGCGCGAATCTGGCCTGCTGGTAGGCTTTGGCCGCCGGGTCATCGTTGAGGGCGAGTTGGAGCTCGGTTCCGTCAGGATCCTCGGGCGAAGAAACCGTTAGCCAGCGGAATGGGCCGTTACGAAAGTCCGCCTTTTTAGTGAAGCCCAGAACCTCCGTGTAAAACCGCAGGGCCTTTTCCTGGTCTTCCACGTACACGGTGGTCACCTTAATCTTCATTGGTCTTTCCTTCGTAACGATGGGTTCGCGGTGCTTGCCGCGTCACTCATGGACGGAAAGCGGCGCCAGAATGTGACGTGATGGCAACGCCCTGCCACGTGCCGGGATTCCCCCGTCCCAAGTCTTTGGTCGGCTGACCGCCAGCCGGATAGTTCCACATCTCCAGATACTTGTCGTTACCGCCGGGACCGACGACTAGTCCATCGCTGACGACATACTGGTCGACCGATCGCTTTAGGCCCTTGCTGCGGAGCACCGAGGTACCGACGATCGTCGCCGTACTGCCGGTAATTTGCACTTGCTCGATAGTATCCTTAGATTTCTTTACCGTCCAACTCGACACGAGCAGTTCGCCATCGTACCATTGCAAGCTCCCAGAAATCGCGCCGGCGTTCAAAGCGATAGTCTCAAACGTCTGGGATCCTTGAGCAAGCTCGACGAGGTTCCCTTGGGAATCTTGCGAGACGTACAGATTGCCGGAGCTATCGAACGCGCAGTCGCGGAAATCCGACGATTGCGGATCGATATAATAGGTTGGATCCCCTTGCGCCCCGGCAAAGACGGCAATCGCGCCGTGATCGTCGCGCAATTTGTCCTTAATTTCGGCTATGGCAAGGTTACCGGTCGTGGGATCGACGGAGCAGGTATGCGCGACGCCGCCCGTCGTCAGCTTTTCGATCGGCGTCTGACTCCCGGGCCCAAACTCGTAGGTCTGGCCCTTGAGCGAGTCGTGGTTCCAGCCGGTAACAAACAGGTCGTTTGCGCCGTCTAGGCAGAGACCGTTTTTCTCAAAGCCCTGATCGAAGCCGCCAAGCTGGCCGGCCGGCGTTCCACTCGGAAAATCGAAGATATAAACGTTCCACCCGGTCGAGGCATACATGAGGGCTCCGCTGGGCGCGCGAACGTCAGGGCGCAGCGCTGCCAGGCCCCCGGAGGGCCCGGGTGTCGCGCCGGAGCCGGCTGATCCGCACCCGGCTAGTAGGGCAAGCATACAAAGTTTGGCTAGGTGGCGTCCGAGACTCGAAGCTCCCATTCCGCTATCCTCCGAAGAATGGCAATTCGCGAAAACGAGGTAACGGTCCGCCGAGAAATGCGGATTCTGGGCTGCTTGCTTGGTCACCCTCGAGGGGGTGGACTGGCGCAAGCGGGCGGGCGCTTTGAGGAACTTTTGAAACCGGTCCTGAAACAGAGTCTGGTCCCTCGGCGTAAACCAAAGCAGCAATGGAAACTTTACCGTGTGGTTGACCCGCTTTTCGATTAACCGGCCGGTGATCACCGCGATGGTGTTCATCGCGCTGGCCATTTTCGGCACGATCTCGTTCTACCGGATTGGCCGCAGTGCCAATCCCCCCAACACCGACTTCCCGATCGTGGTCGTCTATGCGGCCTATCCCGGGGCCTCACCTCAGGAGATGGAGCGGCTCGTCGTCAAGCCGATCGAAGATCAGCTCGACGGTATCGATGGCCTCGACCAGATGAGCGCCTCCGCTCAAGAGGGCGTGGGGATTATCGTCGTCCAGTTTAAGCTGGGCACCAATCTCGACATCGCCGCCATCAACGTGCAGAGCGGGGTCGACACGGCACGCGTCTACCTCCCGGTAGACCTCAACCCGCCCAGCGTCGAGAAGAACGGCGCGTCTCAACCGTTGCTCGATCTGGCCGTGAGTTCGAAGTCGATGACTCAGACGCAGCTGGCCGATTTCACGAACAACAAGCTCGAGCCGCTGCTCAAAGGCATACCTAACGTCCAGACCGTCGACGTTCGTGGTGCGGCAGATCGCGAGTTCCACGTCGAACCAATTCCCGAACGCTTGGTCGGCGCGAACGCGACGCTAGGGGATGTCTTCGCCGCCGTCGCGGCCAACAACGCCAATCTTCCCGGCGGTATCATGCGCCAGCACACGCAGGAAACGAGCGTTTCGGTTCACGCCGAAATCAACACGGCGCAAGATCTGCTGGGCATTCCGCTCATGATTCCCGGCAGCTCCAACAAGAACATGAAGATCGGCGACGTCGCCTACGCCTTCGACAGCCACGTCGAGCCGACGTCGATCTCGCACTTCAACGGTGAGCCGCGCATCTACGTCGAGCTCGGCCGCAACATCGCTGCCGACGAGATTACCTCGACGAAAGTCGCGCGCGAGCAAATCAAGAAGATCGAGACGCAGTTCCCCGAGGTTTCGTTGACCGAGATCGACGCCCCGGCCGATTACACGCAAAAGTCGCTCAACGGAGTCTGGCAGTCGCTCATCGAGGGCATCGTGCTGACGATGCTCGTGATGCTGCTCTTCCTGCACGCGTGGCGCAACGCCATCGTCATCATGATCGCGATCCCCTCGTCGATCCTCGCGACGTTCGTTCTCATGAAGATTTTCGCATTCCACCTCGACACGATGTCGCTCATGGGGCTTTCGCTGATCATCGGCATCTTGGTCGACGACTCCATCGTGGTGCTCGAGAACATCACGCGGCATCGCGATCTCGGCGAGGAGCCGATCGACGCGGCGGTTAACGGCCGCAGCGAAATCGGCGGCGCCGCCGTGGCCATCACCATGGTCGACGTGGTCGTCTTCCTTCCGATCGCGTTCCTACCGGGAATCGTCGGCGCCTATCTGCGCGAATTCGGCGCAGTCATCGTTATTGCAACGCTCTTCTCGCTGCTCGTTTCGTTCACGCTTACGCCGCTACTGGCGGCCAGGTGGAGCGTGTTGAAGCGTTCGAAAGGGCAGCCGGCCTGGATGAACACGCTCGGCTCGCTAAAGGCCTCCCTGATACTCATCGGGGCCGCGGTTCTAGCGTACTTTATCCCGTGGCCGATGGGCGAGCTGCGTTATATTCTGCCGATTATGATCGGCGCCCTGATGCTGCTGAACTTCTTGGTCCTGCGTTACGAGCGGATTCTAACGTGGTACCGGACGCGCGCGCTTCCCTACGCACTCGAGCACGGACTCTTCGTCGTTTGGGTATGCGTCGTGCTGGTCATCAACTCGCTGACCCTCGCGATGGGTGCCGGTACGACGACGATTGCGGTCAACGTCGTGTTCCTCGTCCTCGCAGTCATCTGGCACGGAGTCGGCTGGATGTTGCGGCGCAAGGTTCCCGAATCCGGAATAAATTACCGGTGGTCGTCGGCGAACGGACATTCGCGCACCGCGACGATGATGCGGCGCTCGGGCGAAGCGATCAAGAACATGCCGCGCGTCGTTGGCCGGTGGTTCTACCAGACCGGCCGCGGCGGCCGGCTAACGTTGGCGACGTTTGGGCTTCCGATCGCGTTGGCGATACTCTTCCCAATCCTCGGCCCCATCGACTTCGACTTCGTGCCGCAAGTGCAGACCGGTGAGATCGCGATGACGGTCACCTACCCACCCGGAACGCCGTTGGACACGACCGCGAAGTACGTCACTAACCTCGAAACCGGCATCATGAAGGTCGAGGGAATCAAGTCGGTCAGTTCGACGGTCGGACGCAAGCCGCAAGGCTGGAGCAATGCGATCGGCGACAATTACGCGCGTCTCGACGCCCAAACGCTGCCCGAGCGTCGCCACGACACGTACAAGATCATCGACCAAATCCGCAAGCTCGGCTATTTGGTGCCCGGCGGAGATTTCCAAGTCTCCGGTGACAGCGGTGGCGGCTCGGGAGCATCTATTTTCTACTCGCTTTCCGGTCCGGAAGACGCCATAGCGCCGGCGGCTGAAAAGGTTGCGGCTTTCCTGCGCAATACCACGGGGAGCGTCAACGTACAGACGAGCAACGAGGCTGCCGCGCCACGCCTTAACGTCAACATCGACCCGCAGAAGGCCGAAGTGCTGGGAATCTCGCCGGCAACCGCCGCCAACGCGGCGCGCCTCGCCATCGACGGCGCGGTCGCGACGCGCGTGCGCGCCGAAAACGGCCTGGTGGACGTGCGCGTTCAGTTCCCGTCAGCCGAACGCAAGACCGTGGATCAGCTCACGCACATCCGCGTACGCGCCGAGGACGGAACGCTCGTGCCGCTTGCCGACGTCGCGAACCTAGAGTGGACGAAGGCGCCGCTGCAGATCAAGCGCCTCGACCGTCAACGCGTCGTCGACGTTTACGGCGGCACCTTGCCGGGTTACTCGCTGGGTTCGGTAACGGGTCCGCTCGAGCGCGAGCTCAAGAAGCCGGGTTTCCTTCCCGAAGGCGTCCACCTCACGGCGCAGGGCGACACGCAGTTCATGAACGAGACGATGGCCAACATGGGCGTCGCCCTGTTGACCTCGTTCATGCTTATCTACATGTTGATGGTCATTCTCTACGGCTCGTTCCTCGAACCGCTGATCGTCATGCTCTGCGTACCGCTGGCTATCATCGGTGCGCTCGTCGCCCTTTCGTTGATGCATCGCATCGAGCCGACCGGAGGACAATCGCTCAACATTATCTCGATGATCGGCATCATCATGCTCTTCGGCCTGGTGGCCAAGAACGGGATTCTGCTCGTCGACTATTCCAACACGCTCTGCCGCCGCGGACTGCGCGTTCGCGACGCGGTGCTGCAAGCTTCAAGCACGCGGTTCCGTCCGATCATCATGACGACGTGCGCCATGATCTTCGGTATGCTGCCGCTCTCGCTGGGCTTTGCCGAAGGCGGCGAATGGCGGCAAGCGGTGGGAACGGTCATCATCGGCGGCCTGCTCAGCTCGCTGATTCTCACGCTCTTTCTCGTTCCGATGGTCTACGAAACGTGGATTGGATTCTTCGAACGCCGCGCCGATCGGCGAGCGGTTGCCGCCGAGCTCACGCACCCCGCAGAGGTCGCTCGCGGCGTCGTTTGAGAGCGAGCAAGCATGGGTACAGAGCCTGCATGAAAAGGCTCTTTACTGTTGCATTTGCTACCGCTCTTTGTGCCGCGCCGCTCGCCGCGCCCGCGCAATCGGCGGTCACCGTCATCGTAAACGGACAGACGATGAACTTTGCGCAACCACCGATCGTGCGTGCGGGCCGCGTCTTCGTTCCGTTGCGCGGCGTCTTCGAACAACTCGGCGCGACGGTCGTCTACGCGAACGGCCAAATCAATGCGACCGGACGGGGCCGCACCATATCGCTTACGATCGGGTCGACGCAGGCTACGGTCGACGGCCAGCCTCAGACGATGGACGTCGCGCCCTTCATCGTTACCGACACGACGTTCGTTCCGCTGCGCTTTATTTCGCAGGCGCTCGGCGCATCGGTGAATTGGAACGACTCAACGAGTACGGTAACGATCGCCGGGGGAGGCGGACCCGGAGGTGGGTCGGGAGGCGGCGGACCGGCGCCGTATCGCGTGCAGCTCGTCTCGGTCTCACCGACCGGAACGGTCTACGGAACGATGCCCGCAATTCACTTTGGTTTCGATCACCGCGTGCGCTTCGAAACGCTTCGCGTGCGAATCGACGGACGCAACGTCAATTCCGGCCTGAATCAGAGCGGTCGAGGATTTTATATCAGCCCGCCCTGGCCGCTGGCCTTCGGCGATCACAGCGTGCGCGTCACCGGTACGACCTTTGACGGCGTCACGTTCGACCTCTCATGGGGATTCAAACGCGTCCCAGGATAAGGGCAAGCGCCGCGCTCTGGTAACGGGCGCGGCGCACGGCCTGGCCGCCGGAATCGCACCACTTCTGGCGCACGACGGCTTCGGCACCATTGCGATCACCTATAGAAATACTCCGCCCGACGAGACGCTAGCGGCGATCGAAGCCGCCGGCGCGTCGGGCGCTGCCGTGCGCGTGGATTTTCTGGACGAGGTCGCGGCGATCGAGGCCGCGCTGCGCGACGCGAACGAGCGCTACGGGCCGTTCGACACCCTCGTGCATGGCGTCGGGCCGTTACCGGTAAAGCGCTTTACCGACGCGACGATCGACGATTATCGCGAGGCAATCGACGGTAATCTTCGTAGCGCAATTTTGACGGCTAAGGCGACGTTGCCGGCGATGCGCGAGGCCCGATTCGGCCGCCTGATCTTCTTCGGAATGCCGGGATCGAGCGAGACGCGACCCTTCAAGAGCCTCTCGCTCTACCAGTCGGCCAAGAGCGGACTGGTGGCTTTTGCGCGATCGCTCGCGCTCGAGGAAGCGCCGCACGGGATTACGATAAACGTCGTTTCGCCCGGCGACATTCGCGACAAGGGGATCGATCGGGCGCAGGCGCGAGAACGCCAAGCGAATAATCCGCGCGGCCGCCCCGGAAGCTACGAGGACGTCGCCGATACCGTGCGATTCTTAGTGGCGCCTGAGCGCGACTTTATCACCGGCGCGGTGATCGAAGTCACCGGCGGCCTGCAATCGGCGCAAGAGAAGGCGCGGTAGGACTCGACTGAGCGAAACTCGTAACGTCGGCCAGACACGATGCGCGACGTTAACAACGAACATCAGCCTTTTGCGCTGCCCGGCACTCGCCCGCAATATGGGCCCGACAGACTCGTCAACGTCGAGGAAATCGACCTTTACTTAGTTCCGGACATCGAAAACGAGTCGTTGGACGGCGTCTGCACGATGACCGTGCGCGCGCTCGACGAGGCCGTGCCGCAACTTACACTCGATGCGGTCGACCTGCAAGTGGCGCGCGTCGAGCTGCATACCGACGCCGGTCGCAAACCGCTAAAGTTTCGCCGGTTGGACGGCAAGCTCGAAATCAGTTTCGATCCACCGATCGACGCGGGTGAGGCCGCAACCTTTTCGGTCGCCTATCGCGTCGTCAAACCGCGCCACGGTCTCTTTTTCGTAAAACCTACGGCGGCGCGTCCGGCGAAAATCGCGCACGCCTGGACGCAGAGCCAGGATCAATACGCTCGCTACTGGTTTCCGTGTCTGGACTATCCCTACGAGAAGCAGCGCACCACGACGACGATCGTCGTTCCCAAGGGAAACATCGCGCTCGGCAACGGGGAGCTGGTAGAACGTAAAGATGATGGCGACAAAACGATCTTTCGTTACCGCCAGGAAGTGCCACACAGTACTTACCTGATGACGATGGTGGCCGGACCTTTCGTCGAGGTCGAGCAGGGAAGCGCCGGACGCAACGGCGTTCCGGTTTCGTACTACGTTCTGCCCGGCCGAGAGACCGACGGGCATCGTTCGTTCGACAAGACGCCGCAGATGATCGAAACCTTCGAGCAACGACTCGGCAGGGCGTATCCCTACGCGCGGTACTCCCAAATCGCCGTTACCGACTTCATCTTCGGAGGCATGGAGAACACGTCGGCGACGACCCAGACCGATCGCACGCTGCACGACGAAACGGCGCATCTCGATTTCTCCAGCGATCCGCTCGTTTCGCACGAGCTCGCGCACCAATGGTTTGGCGATCTGCTCACTTGCCGGGATTGGGCACACGCCTGGCTCAACGAAGGCTTCGCTACCTACATGGAAGCGGTCTGGCGGGAAGCCGATCTCGGCCACGACGAGTATCTATACGACATCTTTGAGTGCCGGACGCTCTATTTCAAAGAGGAGACCGAGCGTTACCGCCGCCCCATTGTCTGCAATACTTTTCGCGATCCGATCGAGATCTTCGACCGCCACCTCTATCAAAAAGGCGGCGCGGTGCTGCACATGCTCCGCGGCGAGCTCGGAGACGCGCGGTTTTGGCGCTCGATTGGCGAGTACGTGCGGCGCAACGCGCAGGGCAGCGTCGAGACCATCGATCTGATTCGGGCCATCGAAGAGGCGACGGGCCGCAACATGCGCCGCTTCTTCGATCAATGGGTGTTCGGCGCGGGTTATCCGCAACTGGATATCTCCGTCGCGTGGGACGCGCAGCGGAAGATCGCCACGCTTACCATCGATCAAAAGCAGCTGGTTGACGCCGCCAATCCCGCGTTCGAGTTCGACGTCGAGGTGGCGTTTGCGCCGGCATCGGGCGAGGAACGCCGGGTTCGGGCGCACGTGGAACGCGCCCATGAGAGCATTGCCGTGGCGCTCGATTTCGAGCCGGTGCTGTTGCGCTTCGACCCTGGATCCTTCTTATTGGCCGAGGTTCGGTATCGTCTCGGTGCCGATTTCTCCGCCGCCGTTCTGGAGCGAGATCCCGATATTGTGGCGCGCATCCGCGCGGCGCGGGAGCTTGCTGCGGATGGCAGCCAGGCTGCCAATCGCGCAATCGCTGCGGCGTTCGAACGCGACGAGTTTTGGGGCGTCCTCGCTGAAGCCGCGAGCGCGGCAGGCGCGACACGCGCGCCGTGGGCCCGCGACCTCCTGATCGGTGCGCTCGCGCACAAACATCCCAAGGTCGCGCGCGCGGCTGCGGAAGCGCTGGGCAACTTCCGCGATGCCGAGACGGCCGGCGCGCTGATCGCCGTCGCCCAGAAACACCGCTCGTACTTCGTGCGCGCCGCGGCGCTGACGGCGCTGGGTAAAACGCGCGACCCGCGCGCTCTGGAGATCTTGCGCGCGGCGACCAAACTCGAGACATGGAACTCGGTCGTCGAAAGCGGCGCGGTGCGTGGGCTCGCTGAGCTCGGCGATCTCGCTGCCCTCGATCCAATTCTCGAAGCGTGCCTGCCGTCGCGCGGGGAGGGCCTTCGTCGTTCCGCCGTCGCGGCGCTGGGACGAATCGGCGCTCTCGTTGAACCGGCGCGAGTACGCGCAGTGGATGAGATCGGCCAGCGCTTCGACGACCCGGAGTTTATGGTTTCTATTGAAGCAGTTTTCGCGGCCGAGTCGCTCGGCGACGAGCGTTTCCTTCCGGCACTCGACCGTCTCGCCGTCGAAGCGTTCGACGGCCGGGTGCGCCGCGACGCCGCCGAGGCCGCGGCGCGCATTCGTAAAGGCGCAAAAGTTCCGGCACAAGTAAGGAGTCTAAGAAACGACATCGACGAGTTACGTGAAGAACAGCGCAGGTTACAGGAGAAGATCGAAGCGGCGCTGGCGCATCCATAAAGGGCGCGCCCTTACCGCTGGGTTGATTCTGGCGCTACTGGCCGCCGGCGTTTGGGCATTGACAAACGGGCACCGCCGCTCGCCGCAGCCGACGGTCGCGGCATCGCTTTCGCGCGCCCCGGCGGACTTCGAACCTGCGGCAGTAACCGCCCCGGTAGCGCCGCTCGCTCCGCCGTGGACCAGCGGTGAGCTTTCTCAAGTGCGTCAGGCTCTCGATGGGGCGTTCGCGCCGGCCATCAGCGGAGCGCGCTCGTGGAGCCTCGCGGTGGTCACGTCCAATGGCGCTCCGATTTACGGCCGCGGCGCGCAGAATGCCGTAGCCCCCGCTTCCTCGCAGAAACTGATCGTGGCGGCGACCTCGTTGTGGGCGTTAGGCCCGGCGTACCGGTTCCACACGATGTTCGCGGCGCGCCAGGGGATTGGCGACAACGGCGTGCTCGACGGTAATCTCTGGCTCATCGGATCGGGCGATCCGTCACTATGGTCCTCCGATTTGCGTAATGGGATCGCCATGCTCGCCCACTCCGGCTTGCGGCGAATCGGCGGCGGCGTCGTCGTGGATGCGACCGCCCTGAGCGGGCCGGAGCGCAATCCACACTGGGGCCGCGACGATGACGGCCAGGATTATGCGGCCCCAACCAGCGCCGTGTCGATGGATGGCGATACGGTGGAATCACACGTCCTCGTCGGCGGCGCCGAGCAGGCCGTTTGGACGCCGATGCAGGACGTGGCGCACTATGTCGCCACCGCTACGCAGCATATGCTCGCCGCGCGAGGTATTGCCTCGGCCACGGCGCCCAGCGTGGGCGCCGCGCCGCTGGAGTCCGTGGTTTTGTGGGATCACCGCTCCGCGCCGCTGGCAGCCCTCGAAGCGCATATGCTCTTCGTTTCCGACAACCATTATGCCGAGCAGCTGCTGCGAACGGTTGGTGAAGAAGTGACCGGCATGCCGAACGACGTCGGCGGCGTCGCGGCGGAGCGCGCGTTCTTAGCGCAGCGCGGCATCCCTAATCCGGGTCTGCGCCTCCTCGACGGGAGCGGTCTTTCGGCCGAGAATCGCGTCGCCGCGATCACCCTGGCGCGACTGCTCGCCGCGTGCCAATCCTCGCTCTACCTGCTGCTGCCGCGCGGCGGACGCGAGGGCACCCTGGAAGATTACGATTTCACCACCGCGCTTGGGCGCGTTCGCGCGAAGAGCGGGCACCTCTCCGACGTTTCGGCGCTGGCGGGATACGTGACGACGCGCCATCACGGCCGCATTGCATTCGCCTTCCTGATCGACGGGTCGCCCGCCGATCCCGATGCCGCGATCGTGCGTGCCGTCGACCGGCTCTCGACCTTCTAGCGCATGTTAGACGAAGCGACGCTTTCCCGGCTTATCGGACGCGCCTTGCAGAACGGCGGCGAGTTTGCCGACGTCTTTTGCGAGCGGCGAAAGACGGTGGCGTACCGTCTGCAAGACGGACGCATCCACGACGCTACCTACGGCGTAACGCTCGGCGTCGGCATTCGAGTCGTGGCGGGCGAGTCGGCTGGCTACGCCTACTCCGACGACTTGAGCCTCGACGCGCTGTTGGAGGCTGCCGGAGCGGCGTCTCTGATCGCGCGCGCCGCGCCGGCCGGCGAAGTTCGCGTCGCGCAGCTATGCGGCGAAAGCGTCGACTCTTTTTATGACGGCGAGCTCGTGGATCGCAGCGACGCGTCGCGTTATATTACGCTGCTCGAACGAGCCGATGTCGCAGCGCGCCGTTACGATCCGCACGTCGTTGCCGTGAACGGACATCTGACCGACGAAGTGCAAGAAGTTTGGATCGCAACCAGCGAGGGCCGTCTCGTTGCCGACCGCCGCCCGCTGGTCACCCTCGGCATTCAAGTCGTGGCGAGCGATAAGAAGGAGCGCGGCTCGGGTTATGCCGGCGACGGCGGCCGTACGTCGCTCGCCTATTTTGAACGGCAGACGCCCGAGGCACTGGCGACCGACGCGGCGCGGATCGCAACCGTTAATCTCGGAGCGAATCCCGCTCCCGCGGGAGAGATGGAGATGATCGTCGGTGCCGGCGGCGGCGGCGTGCTCTTGCACGAAGCGGTCGGGCACGGGCTCGAGAGCGATTTCAACCGTCAGGGCACGTCGCTCTACAGTGGACGCGTCGGCGAGCGCGTCGCCGGCGAACTGGTCACGATCTTCGACGACGGCAACCTCTACGAAGAGCGCGGCAGCGTCAACGTCGACGACGAAGGCGTTCCGGGGCAGCACAAAGTTTTGGTGGAGAACGGCGTCTTGTGTGGATACATGCAAGACCGGCTCAACGCGCGCTTGATGGGCGTGTCGTCGACCGGCAGCGGCAGGCGGCAGTCGTTCCGCTTCGCGCCGCAGCCTCGCATGTGCAACACGTATATGCCCGACGGTGGATCGAGCGTCGACGAGATCATCGCGTCGACGCAGCGCGGGATTTTCGCAAAGTCGTTCGCCGGCGGTCAAGTCGAGATCAGCAAAGGCGATTTTGTCTTCATGGTCGGCGAAGGCTACCTCGTCGAGAACGGCAAGGTCACCGCTCCGGTGAGGAACGCAACCATCGTCGGGAACGGGCCGGACATCATGATGAAGGTCGTTGCCGTCGGCAACGATAGCCGTCTGGCGCGGCGTCACTACACATGCGGTAAGGGCGGCCAATACGTTCCCGTCGGCGTCGGCATGCCGACGGTGAAGATTTCTTCTATTACCGTGGGCGGAACGCAGCATGAATGAAGCCTCGGCAATCGAGCTGGCGCGCGAAGCCGTCGAGCTCGCCGGTGCGGCCGGCGCGCACGGCGCCGAGGCGTCGGTTTCAATCGCGCGGCGTTTTCACGTCGAAGCGCGCGAGCGTACCGTTGCCCGACTTGAAGGCTCTACGGGTAAGAGCCTCTTCATGCGCGTCTTTCGGGACGGGCGCAAGGCGACGTTATCTACCACCGATTTCACACCGGAAGGGCTGCGCGAGGCAGTTGCGCGCACCGTCGCGCATGCCGACGTCGTCGCTCCCGATGAGTGCGCCGGTCTTCCCGATGAGGCCGGCAGCGACGACGCGCACCTCGATTTAGCCGATCCGGCCGTTGCCGAGCGCGAAGGCGAGCCGAAGATCGAGGACGCGCTGGCGCTCGAACGGCTGATTCGCCAAGCCGATTCGCGCGTCACCAACTCCAGCGGGTCGCATTATACCGATTCGGTCGGCGTTACCGCGATCGCCAACTCGAGCGGCCTTGCCGCGGGCTACGGATGGACGCGCGCCGGCACGACGACCGGGCCGGTAGCCCTCGACGGCGGCGTCAAGCGCATCGCGCACTACGGCACGGCGGCGCGCCACCTGCGCGATCTGGAAAGCATCGAGACCGTTGCAACGATCGCCGTGCGCCGCGCCGTCGATCTCTTCGGTGCGCGAAAGCCGCCGACGATGCGCGTGCCGGTAATCTTCGAGCGCGACGTCGCCGCTTCGATCCTTGACGACCTTTTTGCGGCTATTTCCGGGGCCAACGTCGCGACGGGAAACTCCTGGCTCACGGGACGGCTCGGCAATCGAATCGGCAGCGAATTGGTCACGGTGATCGATGATGGGCGGCTGCCGGCGGGTCTGGGCAGTTCGCCGTTCGACGGCGAAGGGGTGCCGACGCGACGGACGCCCGTCTTTGAGCGCGGCGTCCTCCGTACGTTTCTCTACGATTCGTATTACGCGCGCAAGCTTGGCGCGACGACGACGGGAAACTCGACCGGGGGAGGCATCGGCCCCTCGAACTTTTATCTGGAGCCCGGCGACGCGACGCTCGAGGCACTCATCGCCTCGACGCCGCTGGGCGTGCTGGTCGTCGACACCATCGGCTTTGCAACCGAGCACGCTTCGGGCACCTATAGCCGCGGCGCGCGCGGTTTTTTCATCGAGGGCGGCGAACTGGCCTATCCGATCGATGAGTTTACCGTCGCAGGTCAGTACGCGGAAATGCTCGCGGGCGTTGACGCCGTTGCAAACGATCTGCGCTTCGATGCGGCGGTCGTCTCACCGTCGTTTCGCGTGGCTCAAATGACGGTAAGCGGAAACTAGGAAAGCGTAGGAGGCTGACGATGCCAAACCCGCAACCGGCCATAAGTTTGACGATGATCTTGCGCATCGACATGCCTAACGAGCCGGGCGCGTTCGGCACGCTGGCCAACGCCGTCGGCGATGCGGGTGGAGCGATATTCGCCGTCGACATGCACAGCGTCGGCAAAGGGCGGATCGTTCGCGACGTGACGATCGGCGTGCCGTCCGAAGCGATTGGGCAAGACGTGCGCAACGCCATCGAAGCCATAGACGGGGCGCGCATTATTTTTGCTTCCGATTCAACGTTTCTCGCGCACGTCGGCGGAAAGATACGCATCGATTCCAAGATCACGATCAAAAACCGCCAAGATCTTTCGACCGTCTACACGCCTGGCGTGGCCCGCGTCTCAATGGCGATCGCCGCCGATCCGACTAAGGCCTTCCAACTTACCGTGAAACGAAACACCGTGGCCGTCGTAACCGACGGCACGGCGGTTCTGGGATTGGGCGATATCGGCCCGCTCGGGGCGCTGCCGGTGATGGAAGGTAAGGCGATGCTCTTCAAGCAGTTCGCCGGCATCGATGCCTTTCCGATCTGCCTCGACACGAAGGACGTCGACGAAATCGTCGCGACGGTGGTGCACATCGCTCCCGTCTTCGGCGGAATCAACCTGGAAGACATCAGCGCGCCGCGGTGCTTCGAAATCGAAGACCGGCTGATCGAAGCGCTCGACATCCCGGTGATGCACGACGACCAGCACGGAACTGCGGTGGTGATTCTAGCCGCGCTCATTAACGCGGCCCGGGTCGTCGGTAAGCGGCTCGAAGATCTGCAGGTCGTCGTTGCGGGAAGCGGTGCAGCGGGGACGGCGACGATCAAGATGCTTCTCGGGGCCGGCGTTCGCGACGTCATTCCGGTGGATCGCGCGGGGGCTCTCAACCGCACCGACCGTTACGAGAATCCGCACTGGCGCTGGCTGGCGGAGAACTGCAATCGCGACAACCGCCGCGGCTCGCTGCACGAAGTGCTCGAGGGCGTCGACGTGTTTATCGGTGTTTCGGCTCCTGGAATTCTTCAGCCCGAGCATATCGCCCGCATGGCGCGCGATCCAATCGTCTTCGCAATGGCCAACCCGACGCCGGAAATCATGCCCGACGTCGCCGCACCCTACGCTGCGGTCATCGCCACGGGCCGCTCCGATTTTCCCAACCAGGTGAACAACCTGCTTTCGTTCCCGGGAATCTTCCGCGGCGCTCTCGACGTTCGCGCGCGGCGCATCACCGAAGGCATGAAGATCGCCGCGGCGTACGCGATCGCCGAAATCGTGAGCGAACGCGAGCGCAGCGCCGAGTACGTAGTCCCGAGCGTCTTCGATCCGCGCGTCGTCGATGCCGTTGCCAAAGCGGTCGCAGCCGCTGCGGCCGAAGACGGCGTCGCCCGCCGCACTCCGGTGAAGACGGACGAAGAAGGCTTAACGCTCTCTACGTAATCCAGCTCCGCTCAGGATGACAACGGTTGGCGCGAGCTTAGCGTGTGTTCTTCGACGCGGATGCGCCACGATAGGAGCGCTGCGTTTAGCAGCGAGAAGACGACCGCGATTTCGATGGCGCCGAAGGCGAGCGGAAGCAGCGCGATCTCCGTGCAGACCAAGATGTAATTCGGATGGCGGACGAAGCGGTACGGGCCGCGGCGGACGAGCGGCGCGTTGGGGACGGTGATGATTCGGGTCGTCCAATACGGACCCAGCGAGGCGATGACCCACAGGCGCAGCGGCTGCAGCAAGATGTAGAGCCCGAGAAGCCACCAGTTCGGCGCGCGCGACGCGGGAATGAAGATCGCCATGGCGACGAGCCAGCCGGCGTGTAATGCGAGGAAGAAGGGATACTGTGACGCGCCGGCTTCGGTGCCGCCCGACGCGAGCAAACGGCGCGTATTGCGCTCGGCGTAAAACGACTCGACGGCGCGTTGCAGCGCCACCAGGATCAGAACGACCCACAGAACGCTCGTGGCGCTCAATCCCTCTCGAGCAGCGTGAAGCCTGCGGTGAAACCAGGGCCGAGCGAGCTGACCAGCGCACGGCGCCACGGCGTGGCGAAGTCACGTTCCAGCACGAACATCACCGTGGCGGCCGACATGTTGCCGTAGGCGCGCAGCACTTCGCGCGATGCCGAGAGGCGATCCGGCTCCAGCTGATACGCTACCTCGAGTGCATCGAGGACCTTGGCGCCGCCTGGGTGACAGAGGAATGCGTCGATGTCGCGCAGCTCCAGGTCGCGTTCTCGCAGAAAGTCGACCGCGACTTCGTGAAGCTGGGTCGTCACGAGCTCGGGAATATCGCGCGAGAAGATCGCTTTGAAGCCTTCGGGGGTAACCTCCCAGCCCATGACGTCGAGCGAATCCGGCCACGTGTATTCGCCGCCGCCAATGACGCGCGGTCCTTCCCCCTCGGAAGATATCAGCGCCGCTGCGGCCCCGTCACCGAAGAGCGCGGTGGCGACGATATTACTTTTGGTAAAGTCGTCGCGGCGGAAGCAGAGCGCGCATAGCTCGACGACCAGAAAGAGGACGAGTGAGCCCGGCATCGACGCGGCCATCGTTGCGGCGCGCGAGAGACCGATCGTGCCGCCGGCGCATCCGAGGCCGAAGATCGGCAAGCGGCGCACCGTGCGGCGAAGGTTCATCTTTTCCATCAAAAGCGCGTCCAAGCTCGGCGTCGCGATTCCGGTGGTGGAGACAACGACGATCGCATCGATTTCATCGGGATGCCGGCCGGCACGTTCTAAAACGCTCAGCGTCGCCGACTCGAGCAGCTCGATCGCCGAGTCGAGGTACACTTGATTGCGTTCGGGCCAGTCGTGCAGCCGCTCATACCATTCAATCGGCACGCACGAAAAACGACGCTCGATTCCGGTATTGCCGAACATGGGAAGCAGCCGAACGATTTCCCGCGATCTGGGGCCGAGCGCTAGTTCGATCCGCCGTGTAACGTCACTCTGCCCTAGAACGTACGGCGGTACGGCCGTAGCGACCGCGAGCAGGCGCGCATCGGCGCCGATACGCCCGTTCCCTCGGTCCGGCAGGGTCCCCGCGACCCGCATGGTAATGGCAACCTCCCGTGTCGTTTAGACAAGCCCCAGCGGTGCTTTTGGCGGCCCTACTATTGGGCGCCGGCAGCAAGCCCGCCCCGCTGATCATGTATTCGGCACCGGCCGGCACGCGACCAACCGGAGCCGACCGGATTCATCCGACCGATGCCGTCCTTCCCAACGGGAGAATAGCCGCACCGGCCGGGACGAGTATTTTCGTCGGCAGCAATCCTCTGGGCCTGACTCTTTCGACCGACGGGCGATTCGCCATTCTCTCCAACGGGGGCATGGCGTCGGGCTGGTCGCTGACCGCGCCGCCCGATACGCCAATCACCTCGAGTGCGTCCCTTACCGTCGTGGATACGCGCAGCATGCGCATCGCGTCGGTCTATCACGCGCCGGCCACATCTTTTTTTATGGGCGTCGCATCGGCTCGCGATCCGGGCAATCCGGCGCAAGCGATCGTACTCGCCTCGGACGGCGCCGCGGGAAAGGTGCGCATCTTCAATCTGGATAGCGCCGGCACGCTCAGTGAAGTGACGGCAATCGCGCTCTCAGCGGATCCGGCGCACCGCGCATTTCCGGCGCAGATCGCCGTAACGCCCGATAACCGAACGGCATACGTTGCCGACAACCTCGGCAACTCGGTGATCGCCATCGATATAGCTTCGCGCGCGGTGCAGCGCTCGGTTCCGGTGGGGGATTTTCCGCTCTACGTTGCCGCCGGAAAGTCCAGCGTCTTGGCGTCCGGCACGGGCCTTGCTGCCTACGCACCGGTCGTTCCTCCGGCGCTGCAGCCGCAGTTCGTCGTTCCAAACTTTGATCCGTCGAAATCGTCGGCGCTCTCCGTTCTCCAGGTTGCCGGCGGGAGCGCCGGCGATCCCACGACCGTGCCGATGGATGCGGCGCCGGACGGCTCGAAGGTCGTCGGTGGTGCCGCTCCAGGCGCGGCGGTCATCAGCCGCGACGGAAGCTTAGCCTACGTCGCAATGGCGAACGTCGATCGTATCTCGGTCGTTGCACTCGCCGGAGCGCCGCGCGTCGTGCGCGGTTTGGACCTGCGCCTCTACCCGGGAGCGCCCTACGGCGCGCAACCAAGTGCCGAGGCGCTCAGCCCCGACGGTAAGCGTTTGTACGTCGCACTCGCGGGCCTCAACTCCGTCGCCGTACTCGACGCGCGCAAGCCGACGCGCTATCGCTACGGTCTCATCCCCACCGGTTGGTATCCGACGGCGATCGCGCTCTCGAGCAACGGCCGCTATCTTTTCGTCGCCGGCGCCAAAGGCGTCGACGGCTGGGGCTTGCTGCAACGTGTCGATCTCAAGCACACCCCGTTGATAAAAACCACGCTTGCGGCGCTGCGCTACAATCGCACGCCCAGCGTCGCGCAGTTCAATCCGGTCATCCCGCCGCTACAGTCCAACAAGCGCAGTGAAGTTATCGATCACGTCGTTTGCATCGCCGCCGGCACGCAAGGCTACGATGCGGCGCTCGGCGGCCTCAAGGATGCGGCAGGCCTTCCCCATGGAAACGGCGATCCGACCTTCGCGCGCTATCCGGAAGGAATCACGCCCAATCTTCACGCCTTGGCGCGTAACTACGCCCTGGCGGATAATTTTTACGCACCCGATGCCGATATCGACGTCGCGCGTCACTATGCCACGGCAGGCGAGGCGACGCTCTACGAGCAGCTCGTTGCCGCCGCGGGAATCGCGCGCGCCCCGATGGACGACCACGGCTCCGATCCCGAGGACTACGGCCGGGAAGGCTATCTCTTCAACGCCTTCTCGCGGGCCGGATTGACGTACCGTGACTACGGCGGCCTGCTGCGGCTCTCCGGTTACGACGGCTCGCAGTATCACCTCAACGTTCCGGCGCTGGCCGCGCTCGACGGCAACGTCGATCTCGACTACGGCACGTGGAATCCGAAGATCACTAACGCTATGCGCGCCGAAGAGTTCGAACGCGACATGCAACGGTACGTCTCGGCCGACCGCATGCCGAACTTTACCTTCGTATGGCTGCCCACCGCCGAGGGAAGTCCCGGCGCCGCCGACGGCGATAAGGCCGTAGGCAAGATCGTCGACTATCTTTCGCGTACGCCTCATTGGAGCTCGACGGCGATCTTTATCGTACCCGAGGGTCTGCAGGGCGCGGTGGATCACGTCAACGCCTTGCGAAGTTACGCGCTGGTCGTTTCGCCGCTTGCGCGGCGAGGCTACGTCGGCGACGCCCATTTGAGCGTCGGCAGCGTGGTCAAGACCGAGGAGGAGATTTTTGGTTTGCCTGCGCTCACGCTCAACGATTTGCTCGCGTCGGATATGGCGCCGTTCTTTGCCGATTCCCCCAATCCCGAACCATATCAGGCACAATGACGACGAAACATGAGGTTGGATTCGGCCCCCGGCTAATCTCCGCGCCGACGGGGCGGCTGTGCACCGCGGTGCTAGTGAAGCCTTCAATCGCGATCGAAAGCGGCACGTCTCTCATCGGAGAGCCGGGCGCGTTCTACGCGCGCGCGCTGGAGCAGCACGGCGTACTCCGCAACACGCTCAAGTACTTCGGCGTCGAGGTGATCGAGGTCGAGTCTCGCGGTGACGATCCGTACGAAGTCAGCGCCGGCGATGCGGCCGTGGCTTTCGAAGACGGCAGCGTCATGATGCGCCTAAGCGCCATGTCGCGCCGCGCGGAAGTCGACCGGATGCAGTCGGAGCTCGCGCGCTTGGACGTTCCGATCGCGGGCCACATCGAAGGACCGGGATTACTCGACGGCAACGACGTGATCGTGGCGGGTGAGACGGTCTTCATCGGCGTCGGAGCGCGCGGGAACGAGATCGGCCGCGCCGGTTTCGCCCAGCTTGCGCGCGCGCGCGGATTTCGCGTCGTCGAAGTGAAGCTGGCTGCCGGCGTCGGCGCGCTGCGCGCCGTGGCGACCGCGGTTGCGCCCGATACCATCGTGGTTGGCGTAGATAAAGCCGATTCATCGGCATTCGCCGGTTTCAAGACCGTGGTGCTGGCGCGCGGTGAAGAGCAGGCCGCCGGCGCGTTACTCTTGGACGAGCGGCACGTAATTGCGGACATCCGCTATCGCACCGCACTTGCCGCGATGCGTCGCGCCGGAATCGGCGTCGAAGCGATCGATCTCTACGAATTCACCAAGCTCGGTCTGACCCCGTCGATGCTCGCGCTCGCTCTTCGGCGCGAGTAAGCTCGACCGGGCAGCATGCGAATCGCGGTCCTCTCCGATCTTCACGGTAATCTCTTAGCGCTCGACGCCTGTCTTGCCGACCTGGAATCTCAGGGCGGAGCCGAGGCCATCGTCGTAGCCGGAGATCTCTGTCTGGACGGCCCGAAACCCAAAAAGGTCTTACAGCGGCTGGAAGAGATCGGGGCGGCGTGCGTTCGCGGGAACAAGGACCGCTATCTTTACGACGATTCCGCGACCGAGAAGCTCTCCAGCGGAGAAATGGCGCAGGTCGGGTGGACGCGGCGCGATTTGGGCGAGCGGTGGCTCGGGTGGCTGCGAGAACTCCCCTTCGCGCTTCGCATCGGCGAAGACGAAAACCAGCTACTGATCGTGCACGCCAATCCGCTCAACGACGACGAACATCTCTGGCCCGACGCCGACGATGCCACGCTGACGAGGCTCGTAGGCGACGAGCGCGCAACGGCCATTGCCTTTGGCCACTTGCACCTGCCCTACGTCCGAATTTGGAAAGGGCGAATGCTGGTTAACGTCGCCTCGGCCGGGTTGCCCAAAGACGGCGACCCGCGCGCCTGTTATGCCATCTTCACCGAACGCGACGCCGGATGGCAGGTGAAGCACCGGCGGGTAGCCTTTGACGTTAAGCGTGTCGCAACCCAACTGGCCGATAGCGGGATTCCGGAGTGTGCCGACCTTATTGCCACCCTTCGCCGCCACCGGTACAAACGATTAAAGAGCATCATTCCCTGACGGTCCCGGCGCCCGCCGTCGAGATCGACCACCTCGTCAAGCGGTACGGCAGCTTTACCGCCGTCGACGGCATTTCGCTGCGCGTCGGCGCGGGCGAGTTCTTCGGCTTCCTCGGCCCCAACGGTGCGGGTAAGACGACGACCATCAACGCGATCGTCGGCTTGGCACGCACGAGTTCCGGCACGATTCGCATCTTCGGCCACGATAACGAACGCGATTGGCGTGAGGCGCGGCGTCAGGTCGGGCTCTCACCGCAAGAGTTCAACTTCGACCGCTATCTCTCGCTACGCGACGTTCTCATTTACGCCGCCGGCTACTACGGTCTGCGCGGCAAGGAGGTCGACGAGCGCGCCGACATGCTGCTCGAGCGCTTCGGGCTCACGTCGCACGCGCATCTCGAGTACACCAAAATTTCGGGCGGCCAAAAACGCCGGCTCTCGCTTGCCCGCGCGCTGATTCACCAGCCCGCACTGCTGATTCTCGACGAGCCGACCGCCGGCGTGGACGTCGAGCTGCGGCTCGAGTTATGGGAGTGGCTGCGCGCCCTCAATGCCGACGGAATGACGATCTTCTTGACGACGCATTATCTGGAAGAGGCCCAGGCGCTCTGCCGCCGCATCGCCATCATTCGCGACGGGCACATCGTGACCGAGCGTCCGACGGAAGAACTGCTCGCCGACGGTGCATCGCTGCAGGACGTCTTCTTGGAGCTGACCCGCAATTAACAACGTCGGACTTTGGACGCTGGTCAAGCGCGAGATGGTTCGCAGTCTCAAGATCATCAATCAGGTGATCTGGCCGCCGATCATCACGACGCTGCTCTACGTTTTCGTCTTCGGATTGGCGATCGGCAGCCGGATCTCGACCGTCGACGGCGTCACCTACGCGCAGTTCCTAATACCGGGCCTGATCGTGCTGCAGGTCATCGACGCATCGTACGGCGAGTGCTCGAGCTCGCTCTTTCAGGGGCGATTTATGAACTCGATCCAAGAGCTTTTGATCGCGCCGCTCTCCGCCTACGAAATGGTTGCCGGGTTCGTTGTGGGGAGCTTGGCTCGCGCGTTCCTCATCGCCGGCTTGATCACTGCGCTCGGCGTCGTGCTGGTACACAGCGTGCCGCGCGATTGGGCACTCTATCTCGCGGTTATCGCGCTGGTTTCGATTTGGTTTTCAGCGCTCGGGCTGATCTTCGCCCTTATGGCCGAGAAGTTCGACCACATCGCCATTTTGACGACGTTCGTCATTACGCCGCTGACCTTTGTCGGAGGCGTATTTACGTCGGCGAAGATGCTGCCGCCGGCGCTGCGGAATTTCGAGCTCTTCAACCCGATCTTCTATACGATCGACGCTTTTCGCCGCAGTTATACCGGGCAGAGCTACCTCTCGCTCGGATTCTCCATGGGAATGATCCTATTTTTCACGGCAATCTCACTTGCAATAGTCTTGCGTATGATGGCAACAGGCTATAAACTGCGTACGTGATAACCGTATTTGCCGTACTGCTCGCTCTTGCTGCGCCCACCGTGCGTCTCGCGATCACCCCTTGGACGGGCTCCGATCTGCAGACGACCAGCGCGCACGCGGCAAAGTATCGTTTGGAAGTGAGTGGCCGTCCCAACGCATCGGTCCGCCTGCAGGCATCCGGCGTGGCCAACGGTTGGCTTGCGGCGTTCTGCACCCCGAGCTTCTGCTCGCCCAAGACGCTTGACGTACACCTGCCCGCCTCGGGCCAAGCCGTCGTTCAGTTCGAACTTATCCGCGAAGCCGCGGACGCACCCAAGGCAAGCGCTGCGACCATCAGTGAGAGCGCCGGTGCTTCGGTGCATGTTCCCGAGGCGTACCGCGACTAGCTAAAAAAACGGATTGTGCTCTTTTTCGAGCTCGATCCGCGTCGGCGGCCCGTGTCCGGGCATCACCGCCGTTTCTCCCGGAAGCGTGAAGATCTTACTGCGCACGCTGTTGAGAATGTCTTCGTACGAGCTCATCTCGCCGTACGCGCCGCCGACGCTGGCGGCAAAGAGCGTGTCGCCCGAGAATAGCGTTCCGTCGAACAGATAGCACGACGACCCATCGGTGTGTCCGGGCGTGTGCAGCATGCGGATCGTCGAGGTCTCGCCGAACGGCAGGGTCTCGCCATCGCGCATCATGAGCGTGATATCGGCGAGCGGACCGATGGCGTTCACGTCGAGCTCGTGCATCACGATCTGCGCATCCGGAAAGGCGTTGGCCACCGCCGAGGTCGCATCGCAGTGATCGGGGTGCTTATGGGTGATCAAAATATACTCCAAGTGGTAGTCGCCGTCGCGAAGTACCCGCAGAAGGTTCTCGGGAACTCCGGCCGGATCGACCAGCGCGGCCCGGCGCCCTTGCTCGAGGAAGAAGACGTAGCCGTTGCTCGGGTGCGGATCTTGCGGGTGCCGGCGAACGCCGGGGAGCGATATCGCCGGCGGCGTCCAGCGCTGCGCCGCGCTGTCGGCCAGTTTTCCACCGTCTAGGCGTAGGATTTTTGCGATCGCGCGAGCCTGCGCGTCGTCGGCCGTTCCGTCCTCTTTGAGCCAGCGCTCGATGGTTGCGCTATCGATGCCGCTCGCGCCGGCGAGCTTGGCCGAGTCGATGCCGGTGCCGCGCATCGCCTTGCGCAGGACGTCGCTGAAATTATCTTCCAGGGGTATCTGCTGGTCGCTCATGTCGCGTGCTTCGACGCACCGGCGCCGGCCTCTGCAACCGGGATGGCGCCGTCCGAGTCGAAGGAAGCGGGCATGGAACGGGTCATCATCATCGGGTCGGGGCCGGCAGGTCTAACGGCCGCCGTTTACGCGGCACGAGCAAATCTACATCCGCTGGTATTGGCCGGCGGTCTTTATGGCGGTCAGCTCATGCTGACGACCGAGGTCGAGAATTATCCGGGCTTTCCCGAGGGAATCCAAGGGCCGGATCTGATGATCCGCTTTCGCGAGCAGGCCGAGCGTTTCGGCGCGCGCGTCGAGAACGTGGACGTAACCTCGGTCGACTTCGGCAAGCGGCCCCACGTCGTGCGCACGTCCGAGGAGCAATACGAAGCCCAGACGATCATCGTCGCGACCGGTGCCAGCGCGCGTTGGCTCGACGTCCCCGGTGAAGAGCGGCTGCGCGGACGCGGCGTTTCAAGCTGCGCGACGTGCGACGGCGCCTTCTTTCGGGACAAAAGCGTCGTCGTGGTCGGCGGCGGCGACTCTGCCGCCGAAGAAGCGCTCTTTTTGACGCGTTTCGGCAGGCAGGTGACGTTGATCCATCGCCGCGACCGGCTGCGCGCGAGCAAAATCATGGTCGACCGGATGCAGGCACACGAGAAGATCGGCTTTCTTTGGAATACGGTCGTTGAAGAAGTGCTGGGGGAGACGCACGTTACCGGCCTGCGCCTGCGCAACGTGCAGGATGGTAGTACCTACGATTTCGGAACCGACTCGCTCTTTGTGGCAATCGGTCACACGCCCAACACCGAAGTATTCGCCGGACAACTCGACTTGGACGGACTCGGCTATATCGTCTCTCCGGACGGCAGCGCCACCAACGTCGACGGCGTCTTCGTGGCCGGCGACGTGAACGACCATCGCTACCGTCAAGCCGTTACCGCGGCCGGCGCCGGATGCCGGGCGGCAATGGACGCGGAGAAGTATCTCGAGGCGATGGAGTTTTCGATGAAGCCTACAGCAGTTCTGCAAGCGCCTCTTTGAGGCGCGGAAACGCAAACGTATAGCCGAGCGCTTGCGTGCGTTCGGGTAAAACGCGCTGGCCCTGCAGTATCGCGTCGGCACCTTCACCGAGCATCGCGCGCAGTACGAGCGTAGGAACCGGTAGAAATGCCGGCCGGTGGAGCGTTTCGGCCAGTTCCTTTGTGAATTCGGCGTTGGTTACCGGATAGGGCGCGGTAGCGTTGAGCGCTCCTTGCGCGTTATCGATTGCCAGCAAATAGATGCCGATGAGGTCATCGACCGCGATCCAGGAAAACCATTGGCGGCCGGTTCCGATGATGCCACCGAGCCCCGCGCGAAAAGGCGGAAGCATTTTCGGCAGCGCGCCGCCGTCGGTTCCCAGCACGACGCCGGTGCGAACGCACGCAACGCGCATGCCGAGACCGGCCGCGCGCTGCGCCTCACGCTCCCACTCGGCGCAGACGCGCGCCAAGAAATCATCTCCGGGCGGGCTCTCCTCGACGAACGTCGCCGTTTCACTGGTTCCGTAATATCCGATGGCCGACGCGCTCACGTAGACCGAAGGGCGCTTGGACTGCTGCGCCAGTGCCTCGATGAAACGACGCGGCAGGTCGACGCGGCTCTCTTTGATGCGGCGCTTTACCGCTTCGTTCCAACGCTGGGCGACGGGTTCTCCGGCAAGGTTTACCACCGCGTCGCAGGAGGCCGCGAAGGCGGCTGCGGCTTGCGGTTCGCGAAGCGTTGCGGTGAGAACGTCGTCGCCGCGAGCGCGCAGCGCCGAGGCTAAGCGCCGGCCGATAAACCCGCTCGCTCCAAGGATCAAAACTTTCACGATTGCGGTCTTACCGTTAAATCCCGCCGATAAAACGGCCCGGATTGAGCGTGCGGTTGGGATCGAAGCGCGCTTTGAGCGCCTTCATCTGTTCGAGCGCGGCCGGCGGTTCGCCCCAGACGCGCAGCGACGCGCGGTGTGCGTGTTTACTGGCAAAGACTCGCGCGCGAGGCTGCACCTCGTGGAGCGCTTCGTCGAAGGTCTCGATCTTCGCGCCGAGCGCAAGTGCATCGGCGTCGCTCACGCGCACGACGGCGTCGCCGTTCATCGCGTCGACGATGCTCTCCGTGCGCAGGGCGTGGCGGAGTGCGACCGCCTCGATTTCGAGGGCACAGCGTTCGGCACCGCCGGCGAGTGCCGTGATACCATAGGTGACGGAGCGCTCGCCCAAGCAAGCGACGTAGGCGTCGACCACGCGCTCGAACGAAGCGCGCGCTCCGGCGTCGATCACCTGCGTCTCGGGCACGCCGGCGCGCCCGAGCGCGGAACGTATCTCCAGAGTGGAGCGTTCGAGCAATGCGTCGCTGCCCTCGATCAGCGCAAAAACCCGTCCTTCGTCGCCGTCCTCGCCATCAACCGCGTTCTCGAAGCCGCGCACGATGAATGCCGCGGATGGACGAATCGAGAGACCGGCGAGCTGCACCGCGGCGCGCTCGCGCGTCCGTTCCGGAAGCGGCGCGAGAAAACAACGGGCGTGCGGCGGCATCGGAATCGTTTTGAAGTTTGCCTGCACCAAAATGCCGAGCGTACCAAAAGAGCCGACGTAGAATCGGCTCATGTCGTAACCGGCGACGTTCTTCACCACCATGCCGCCCGCGCGCGCGATCGTTCCGTCGGCGAGGACGACGGTCGATCCGATAAGGTAATCTCGCACGCGTCCGTACAGATGGCGGCGTGGACCGGCCCATCCGGCGGCCAGCGTACCCCCGACGGTTGCGTAGAGCGGCTGCGGTGCGTCGAACGGTACGAACATTCCCTGCGCGGCGAGGAGCGTCGCCACGTCTTGTAACGGCGTTCCCGCCCGAACGGCGAGGGTGAGATCGGCGCGCTCGTTGGCCACGACGCCTCGCAGCGCCGTGACGTCGAGCGTGAGATCGACCCGCTCGGGCGGAAGGCTCATGCCTTCCAGCGTGTTACCGCCGACGATCGAAACTTTTTCTCCCGCACGATCGCACGCTCCGACGATTTCGCCGGCCGCTTCGGCGCTCTGCGGCGCGACGCGCTCCGCAAGCGCTTTCACGGCGCCTTCACCTCGACGCACTGCGTGCCGCTGGGAAAGATTTTCTCCGGATTGAGCATGCGCGCCGGATCGAAGACGTCGCGGACGCGTCCCATCGTTGCGAGGTCGGCGGTCGAATAGACCCGCGTCATTGCATCGCGCTTCTCCCAGCCGACGCCATGCTCCCCGCTGATGGTCCCGCCCAGGTCGATCGCCGCTTGAAGTATGACGTTGCCGGTCTCCACCACAGCGGCTACTTGCTTGCGCTCGCGCCGGTCGTACATCAGCAGTGGATGTAAATTGCCGTCGCCGGCGTGAAAGACGTTGCCGACAACGATGCCGTTCTGCGCGGCTGCCGCCTCGACGGCGCGAAGAGCCTCGGGCAGCTTGCTGCGCGGCACGCAGACGTCTTGGGTGTAGTAGTTGGGCGCGATGCGTCCGGTTGCGCCGGCGGCGCCCTTACGTCCGGCCCAGAGCGCGTCGCGCTCGGCCTGGCTGCTCGCGCTGCGCCAAGATCGCGCACCGTGTTCGCGGGCGATCGCTTCGATGGCCGCTTCGCACGATTCGCCGTCTTCGCGAAGACCGGCGTGCTCGACGAGCAGAATCGCGGCGGCTTCGGTTGGGTAGCCGGCGTGGAACGCGGCTTCTACGGCGCGCGTGATGACCGCGTCCATTATCTCAAGAGCGGTCGGAACGATGCCCGCGGCGATAATTGCCGAGACGGCGGCCGAAGCAGATCCGAGATCGTCAAAAGCTACGACCGCGACGCGCACGTCTTCCGGAAGCGTCATCAGCTTCAACCACGCCGATGTGACGATTCCCAGCGTTCCCTCGCTGCCGACGAGCGCCGCGGTGAGATCGTAACCGGCGTCGTCCAGGCTGGTGGTAAAGACTTCGCCTGAAGCGTCGACGACTTCCAAGCCGACGACGTGATTGACGGTCGTGCCGTAGGAGAGACAGTGCGGTCCGCCGGCATTGGTAGCGATGTTGCCGCCGATCGTCGAGATCAGCTGCGATGAGGGATCGGGCGCGTAGAAGAGCCCGCTCGACGCAGCATAACGCGACAGCTCGCGATTGATGAGGCCGGGCTGCACGCGCGCCCGACGGTTCGCCACGTCTAACTCGAGGACGCCGTTCATTCGCGCGAACGAGAGAACGACTCCGCCCTGCATCGGCACCGCGCCGCCACAAAGGCCGGTGCCTGCGCCGCGAGCTACGATCGGTTCGCCGCAATCGCGGGCGATCTTGACGATGGCGCAGACGTCGCGCGTGGACTGCGGCAAGACGACCGCGCTGGGCCGGCCGCCGTCGGTGTATGCGTCGAACGAGTAGACGGCGAGATCTTCGGGTTCCGTCTTGACGGCGCCGGCTCCGAGAGCCTCGACCAACCGTTCGCGCAACACGATCAGTACAGCAAATATCTTCGGCGCAACGCTTCGAACTCGGCGGTGCGCGGCCGCCACTGCGCCAAAATCGTATCGGCACTCGCTCCGGCGGTAAAGCTGCGGCGGAACGTGTCGGTGCCCCAATCGCGGTCGAGTCCCGAGGGGCTCTTTATTTGGATTGCGCGCGGAAAGAGATCGCGAATTGCCACGGAGATCTCGACCGCGGTGCGCACCGCGTAAAAGCGTCGCGGATCGAAGACGATCAGCTCCACACCGGTTAGTTCGCGGCTTTGCCAAAAACCGGTAAGCGGCGACCAGGCCGCCGGCCGAAACCAGACGCCGGGAAGATTTCGTCCGTTGAGGCGGTCGGCGAGCTTTCCACCGTCTATGCCTAGCGTGCCGGCGAGAAAGAACGGCTTGGTAAAACCGCTGCCGTTGTTGATTCCGAGCCCGTCGATGAGCCCCGTGCCGGGGTATACGATCGTCGTCTGCCACAACGGAATATTCGGCGAAGTCATCACCCACTGCAGACCGGTCTCGGGCCACAACATCGAGCGCCGCCAACCCTCCATGCGCACCACCCGCAGCTTCGCGCCGATGCCGAAGTAATCGTTGAAGAGACCGGCGAGCTCGCCGACGGTCATGCCGTGACGGTCGGCAATAGGATAGAGTCCGATAAACGACTCGAAGGCCTTCTCGAGTACGGGCCCCTCGACGATCGTTCCACCGGTCGGATTGGGACGGTCGAGCACCCAGAACTCCTTGCCGAGATCGTGGGCGCTTTGCATCGCATAGGCCATGGTAGAGATGTACGTATAGGCGCGTGCACCGACGTCTTGAATGTCGAAGAGCAGTACGTCGACGCCTTCGAGCATCGCCGCGCTAGGATGGCGCGAGGCGCCATACAGACTGTAGACCGGCAAGTGCGTTTGGGGATCGACGTACGATGCGACCGACGCCCCCGCGCCTCTGTCCCCGCGAAATCCGTGCTCTGGTGCGTAAATGCCCTTCAGGCGAATGCCGCCGTGATCCAAGATCGCGTCCACGATGGAGACGAGCCCGGACGTAACACCGCTCTGATTGGTGATGACGCCGACGCTTCGACCGTGCAGATCGCGCCACGCGCTTCGTAGAAAGACGTCGTCACCAAGCGCAATGGCGGCGGACGGCAGCGGCTGCGCGACTGCGCGCGTTCCGGCGGCTATGCCGAGTGCGCCGGTGCCGGCCAGAAACTCGGCACGTCGCAGGCCGCGCCCACTCATGCGAACCGCGGCTCGACGGTTCGGTGCAAGATGCCGGCGTCGTGCGCGCGAGCGAAGAGGGCCCGCACGGCTTCGTGCCCGACTTCGCCGAGATCATTGCTGAATTCGTTGACGTACAGATCGATATGGGCGCGAATGACGTCGTCGTTCATCTCTGCCGAGTGGGCGCGCACGTAGGGCATGACCGCGTGGTCGTTAGCTCGGGCGAAGGCGAGGCTGCGGCGTATCGCCCCGTCCAGCGCGCGAACCTGGTCTTCACCGACGTCGTCGCGCACTAAGATCGCGCCGAGCGGAACGGGCAGCAGCGTCATGTTCTCCCACCACTCGCCCAGATCGGCGATAGCGATCAAGCCCGCATCGCGGTAGGTGAAGCGTGACTCGTGGATGATCAGACCGGCATCGATCTCGCCGGCGGCGACGGCTGCAATGATGCGGTCGAAACGCATGGTGACGGTCTTGGGGCGAGTTCCCAACGCCAACTGCAGCAGCATAAATGCCGTCGTGCGCTCGCCGGGAATCGCGATGCGCTTGCCGGCAAACTCGCTAAAGAGGGGAGGGGCAGCGTCCGGACGCGCCACCAACAGCGGCCCGCAACCGCGCCCGAGCGCGCCGCCGGCCGGGAGAATGCGATAGCGATTCATCAAAAATGGAATCGCGCCGTAGCTTACTTTCGTAAGGTCGTACGTTCCGTGTTCGGCGGCGTTATTGAGTTCTTCGATGTCGGCTAGCGCGACTCGCACCTCCGGCGCATCGGCGAGCAAGCCGTTGGCCAATGCGGCGAAGATATAGGTGTCGTTAGGGCACGGCGAGTAAGCGAGGGTATAGGCCACTACCATTCACCTGCGTTGCAGACTTCGAAGAGTGCGTCGAGCGCGCGTTGCAATCCGGTCATTCCCGCTTCGAAGTTCCAGCCGCTCGATTCACGGCCTCCGCAGCGGTTGGATATCCCGCGCAGCTCGACGGCCGGAACGCCGGCGAGTTCGGCTGCGCGCAGGGCGGCGAAGCCTTCCATGGATTCGACCTGCGCACCCCGCCCGGCCAAGCGTCGGGCCGTCGCTTCGGTCGACGTGACGCGGGCGACCGTGACGCCGCGCAGCGTGGAGAAACCGCGCGAGCGCATGCGCTCGACCAGCGCGCGGTCGGAGCGGACGATCTCGATTGTCTGCTTGCCTTGCGGCAGGCGCAGCGGGGTCCCGTCTTCGAGATCGACTTCCATGGTGTCGTCGGCGACGACGACGCCCTCACCGATGGCGGCCGCACCGTCGAAGGCGCCGCCGAGCCCGGCATTGACCAGCAAGCGATAGGACGCGCGTGAAAGCTCGGCCGCGATCGTGCAGGCCGCCTCGACCGGACCCACCCCCGTGACCATCGTCGTAATGGAGTCGCGGTTGCGCCAAAACGCGAGCTCGGCTTCGACCGCGGCGGCGAGTAGAATCATGGGACGCCGATAAACTTGTGCGTTTGCAGCGAAAGACGAAACCGCTGCGGATGGGCTTTCACGTAATCCAGCGCCAACGCCACGTTCTGCGGCTTGTTGCCTTCGGGTTGCAATAGAATCGTGGGCTTGTCGCCGAAGAGCGCGAGGTGCTCTTCCGGGACGCGCCGGTCGACGATGAGCTTAGCCTCGTCGGCACGCTGTGCCATGCGCGCATCGACGCGTCGTTTGGGCGAAACGCAGAGCCAAACGCCGGCCGGAAGCTCGGTGAAGATCGTGCCGTTCGACTCGACGTGGACGCGCCGCCCATCGCGGAGCAGCGCGTCGATGAGCGCGCTGGTTTGTGCTTGCGCGAACGGTTCGCCGCCGGTCAACACGACCATGGGGCAATCTTTCCCCGCCGCGCGCACCATGGCGACGATTTCGTCGACGCCGGCGAAACGCTTAATCGCGTAATCCGTATCGCAAAAATCGCAGGCGAGATTACACCCGGCCAAGCGAACGAAAACGGCGGGTGTGCCGGTCCAAGTTCCCTCACCTTGAATGCTGTAAAAGATCTCGGCAAGCGCCAGCACGACTCTCGTTTCAGCCGGCGAAATCGCTGCGGCGTAATACCGCGCAGGCCGTCGCCGTTTCCCAGAGCACGATCTCGTCGAGCCCGGCAAGACGACCATCGAGGCGTTTCCAAATCCAGAGCACGATATTCTCTACGGTAGGGTACTCGATGTGGTCGTTGAGGTGCCGATGATCCAGCGCCTCGAGAACGGACTCTTCGACGACGCGTTCGATCTCGTCGAAATCCTGAATCATGCCGCGGGCCGGGCCGGAGCTTTGAACCGGTCCCCGGATCGCGACCTCAAAACGGTACGAGTGCCCGTGGAGTCGCGAGCATTTGCCGGCGTGGTCCGGAAGCACGTGCGCCGCCTCGAAGCGGAAGAGTTTTCGAATCTGCGCTTAGAGCTCTCCTTGCGGCCCCATGCGTTCCAGACGACGCTTGACGTCGGCGAGGAAGCCGCTGGCTACGTAACCGTCGACGACGCGGTGATCCAGCGAGAGGCAGCAGTTCATCATCGAGCGGATCGCGATTGTATCGTCGTCTCGTACGACGAGCTTCTTGGCCACCGACTCCATCGTCACGATGCCGGCCTGTCCGGCATTGATGATCGGCGCCGAAGCCCACGAGCCGTTCGCGCCGTTATTGTTGACGGTAAACGTTCCGCCGGCGAGATCGTCGACGCCGAGTTTACCTTTGCGAGCCTTGTCGATCAGCTCGCCCGCGGCGGCGGCAAGCCCTTTGATGGAGAGCTTATCGGCGTGCTTGACGACCGGCACGACGAGGTTCGACGGAAGACCGATCGCGATGCCGATGTTGACTTCGTCGTTGACGTAGATGCTGGGCGCGGTGGCGCCGTCTCCCGCGTTGAAGCGGGCGTTCATCAACGGGAAAGCCGCTAACGATTCGACCACGGCGCGGATGAAGAAGGGAAGCAGCGTCAGTTTGTAGCCGGTTTCGCGTTCGAAGCGAGCCTTCTCGCGCACGCGCCACGCCCAAACGTCGGTTACGTCAATCTCGACCATCGACCAGGCGTGCGGCGCGGTACGACGGCTCTCCACCATACGTTCGGCGATGATGCGGCGCGCTTGCGTGAGCGGAACGATCGTCCCCGGAATCGGCTGGGCGTACGTCGACGTGCGACCGGTGGGCGGTGGCGCGGCCGGACCGGGCGCGGGTGCGGCGTGAGCCGGCGCTGCGGTCGTCACGTTGCGCGCGGCGGCCATTACGTCTTCGGCCGTCACGCGGCCGTTCGAGCCGGTTCCTTTAAGCGCGCGAATGTCGATGTGATGTTCGCGCGCCAGGCGGCGCACGGCGGGCGAAGCGCCGCGCAAGGCGGCGTCGGATCCGGCAGCTGCCGGATCGCTCGATGCGGCGGCGCCGTTGGACGAAGGTGGCGCAGAGACGGGCGCGGCTTCGGCCTGCGGCGTTGCGGGCGCGGGTGGCGGCGATGTAGACGCGCCGGCGCCGACCTCTTCGATGATCGCGATCGGCGTGCCGGTTGCGACCGTCTCGCCCTCTTTTACCAGCAGTTCGCGAATGGTGCCGGTCACCGGCGACGGAACGCCGGCGTTAACCTTGTCGGTTGAGACTTCGACGAAGTCTTCGTATTTGTCGACGCTGTCGCCGACGTTCTTGAGCCACTGCGCGACGGTACCCTCGGTTACCGTTTCACCCAGCTGCGGCATAATAATCGTAGCCATTAGAACTTCACCATCTCTCGCATTGCGTCGGCCATCTCGGCCGGCGACGACATAAACTCTTCCTCGAGCGGAAGTGCGTAGCCCATGGCGGGCACGTCGGGACCGCAGAGGCGCCGAATCGGCGCGTCGAGATTAAAGAGTGCTTCCTCGGCAACCATCGCGCTGATCTCGGCGCCGATGCCCCCGAACTTATTGTCTTCGTGAACGATGAGCAACTTGTGCGTCTTCTCGACGCTGTTGAGAATGGCCGTCTTATCCATCGGACGGATCGAGCGCAAGTCAATGACTTCCACCGAGACGCCGTCGTCTTGGAGCGAGCGCGCCGCTTCGAGCGCCCAATGCACGTAGAGGCCGTACGAAACGACGGTCAGCTGCGAGCCTTCTTTGAGCACGTTAGCCTTGCCGAGCGGGATCGTGTAATGTCCGTTCGGGACCTCGCCCTTGATGAGCCGGTAGGTCTTCTTGTGTTCGAGGAAGAGCACCGGATCGGGATCGTCGATCGAGGCATTGAGCAGCCCTTTGACGTCGGCGGGGAAGGCCGGCGCGACGATCTTCAAACCTGGAACGTGATAGAAGAGTGCTTCGATCGAGACTGAGTGCGAAAGTGCGCCTCGCACGCCGCCGCCGTAGGGGGTGCGGATAACCAGCGGACACGTGTACTCGCCGTTGGAGCGATACCGAATCTTCGCCGCCTCACCGACGATTTGATTGAACGACGGATAGATGAAGTCGGCGAACTGGATCTCGGCGATCGGGCGCAGTCCCTCCATCGCCATACCGACGGCGATGCCGACGATCGAAGCCTCGGCTATCGGCGTGTCGATGACGCGCCGCTCGCCGAACTCGCCGATGAAATCCTTGGTGATCAAAAAGACGTTGCCGCGCGCGCCGACATCCTCGCCGAGGATTACCGTGCGGTCGTCGTTCTTCATCGCTTCGTAGAGGGTCGCGCGCACGGCCTCGACGTTGTTCATCACCGTCGAGCCGGTGGTACTTACGACTGCCACGGTTGCCAGGCTCCTTCGTAGACGTGGGTGTAGAGTTCGGCGGGCTGCGGATACGGCATCGCCTCGGCGGCGTCCGTCGCCTCGTTGGTTTCGCGCAGCGTATCCTTGCGCATCGCCTCGATGCCGGCGGCATCCATGATGCCGTGTTCCAAGAGGACCGCTTCGAAAGCGGGAACCGGATCTTGGCTGCGCCGCTGCGTCACCTCTTCGCGCGTGCGATACGTCATGTCGTTATCGTCGGTCGAGTGGGCGAGATAGCGATAGCAGGTTCCTTCGATTAACGCCGGTCCGCCGCCGCTGCGCGCGCGATCCATCGCCTCTTTGACGGCCGCGTAGGTTTGAATCGGATCGAAGCCGTTGAAACGGCTTCCCGGAATGCCATAACCCGCGGCACGCTTCCAGATCTCGGGCTGCGCCATCTGTTTGGCGAGGGGCGTCGAGATCGCCCATTCATTATTCTCGACCAGCATGACGAACGGCAGCTTGTGAACGGCAGCGAAGTTCATAGACTCGTGCCACTCGCCTTCGCTGGTCGTACCATCGCCGCAGGTCGCGAGCACGGCCCGTCCAGTTTCGCCGCGGTATTTCATCGCGTAGGCAGCGCCGACTGCATGCGGCAGATGCGCCGCGAGAATGGACGAGAACGACATCAATCCTGCCGCCTTGGACGAGTAGTGATTCGGAAACTGTCGCCCGCCGTTGTGATCGGCGGCGCGTGCGAAGATTGAGAGCAGTATCTCGTACGGCGTCAGTCCGATACCGAGGCAGAGACCGAGATCGCGATAGTAGGGCGCCAGAACGTCCTTACCGCGATCGAAGGCCATCGCGGCTCCCGCTTGCAGAGCTTCATGGCCCTCGCTGCCGAGCGCGAACGGCACCTTGCCTTGGCGGTTGAGTTGAAAGCCGCGGTTATCCAGTTGGCGCTGCAGCAGCATGTTACGAAAGATCGCACGCAACTGCTCGTCGCTGAGTCCGTGACGCTCGAGACTTCCTCTTGCAATATCGGTGCTAGCCATCGTCGTTCTCCGCAGTCTTGGTTATGCGCGCCACGGCTGCCAGCCCTCGGCATAGACCCGGTCGTAGAGGTCGAGCGCCGCGGGATAGGCCATCGCTTCCGCACGGTCAGTGGCGTCGTTGGTTTCTTCGAGGACAGAGCGTTTTAACGCTGCCGCTTCCTCGGCAGTCAAGATCGATTGCTCGAGCAAGAGGCGCTCGAAGCAGGGGATCGGATCGTCCCGGCGGCGCGCCGCGACTTCCTCGCGCGAGCGATAGGCGCTGTCGTCGTCGTCGGTCGTGTGCGCTAGAAAGCGGTAGCACTTGGCCTCGACCAGGGTCGGGCCGCCGCCCGCCCGAGCGCGGGCCAGCGCTTCACCGACGACGGTATAGCAGGCAATCGGGTCCATTCCGTTCACGAGCGCGCCGGCAATGCCGTAGCCCTCGGCACGCAGGTGAACGTCGGGCTGTCCCATCTGCTTGGCAAGTGGGGTCGAGATCGCCCACTCGTTGTTCTCGCAGAGAAAGACGACGGGCAGCCGGTGGATTGCGGCAAAGTTGACGGCTTCGTGCCACTCGCCTTCACTGGTCGCGCCGTCGCCGAAAGTGGTCAACACGGCGCGCCCCGTTTCGCCGCGATACGTCAGCGCGTACGCCGCGCCCACGGCGTGCGGGAGCTGCGCGGCGATGACCGAGCTGATCGAATGCAATCCCAGACGCCGGCTGGCGTAATGGTGCGGAAACTGCCGCCCGGCCGAATGATCGGCGGCGCGCGCGAAGAGCGAAAGAAGAACCTCGTACGGCGTGACCCCGATTCCAAGGGCGAGTCCGAGGTCACGATAATAGGGAACCAAGACGTCCTTGCCGCGTTCGAATGCCATCGCGGCGCCGGCCTGGACGCCTTCGTGGCCCTCACTGGCCGAAGCAAAAGGAATCTTGCCCTGGCGGTTGAGCTGGAAGCCGCGATTCTCCAGCGTACGCTGCATCAGCATCGTGCGGAGAATCCCGACCAGCTGGGTGTCGGTCAACCCTTGCCGGACAAAGTCGAGCGGCGCGGGCTTGCTCTTGGCCACCAGGCGTAGTCGCTCGCTCCTGGGGCTAAATCCTGCGCGGAGGTAGCGGGCGCAGGCCCGCCCAAAGACGCGCCTCATGGTTGGAAGAGCCGCGGCTTTTATCGCCGCGCTAGCGTCGCTCGCCGTCTGCGCACGTGCCGCCGACCTTCCCGCCGCGCCGTGGAAACACGCCAATCCCTTCTGCGACGTCTTGGCCGGGCTGGCGCCGATCGCCGGCGGATCCCAATACGCTCTGGAGCTCTACGCCGCGCGCGGCACGACCATCGACGCGCACGTCACTGCAATTAGCGCCAGCGACGCGTACGACGTTCATGTTGCCGATACGAACCTTTCGGGAGCGCCCGAGGACCGTCAGACCGAGCCGGTGGCCGTCGCCTTTTCCGACGGGGCGATGCCGCAGTACTACTTCGTGGACTCGTATTCGATCGACCGCGGCAAGAGCGTTACGTGTCCGTCATATGTGTTCGACCTGGCCGATCCGGTCCAGGGCGCTCCGCCGCCGGACGTGACGCGAATTTTCGCCCGGCATATACAACCACTCGGGAAGCTCGCGTGCGCGAAAGTCTATCAGCCTCCGGGATCGGGCGGCCAGATGGAGAGCTTCATCGGCAGTTACGGCGACCGCCCGCTCCAGGTCGAACTGGCCGTCTACATCGATTCCAACGGCCAAGCAATAGATGAAAGGGTAACGCACTCGAGTGGCGTCGATGGCGTGGACAAAGCGGCCACCGGCATCGTTTCCATCCACCATTTCGCTCCGGCGCGCTTTCTCTGCACGCCCGTAGTCGGCGAGATGCGTCTCAAGCTGGAGTATCAACCGTGACGCAGAGCGTTCCGACGAGCGAGCTCGCTCGTTACCGCCGCCACTTTCACGCTCATCCGGAGCTCTCGCTGCAGGAGCGAGATACCGCGACGTTCATCGAGCGCGAGCTGCGTGACGCCGGGTTTAGCGAGCTACGCAGCGGGATCGGCACGACGGGAATACTGGCAACGCTGACCGGCGCGAAGCCGGGGCCGGTGACGTTGCTGCGCGCCGACATGGACGGCTTGCCCGTCACCGAGCTCAACGAGGTCGAGTACCGGTCGGTCAATCCCGGCGTGATGCACGCTTGCGGTCACGATGGCCACATGGCGATCCTGCTCTCCGCTGCTCGCGAGCTTATCCGCAGGCGCGACGAGGTCGGCGGCCAGATCGTCTTTTGCTTCCAGCCGGGCGAAGAAGGCTATGCGGGAAACAAGCTGATGATCGACGACGGCGCCATGGAGAATCCGCACGTGGATCGCACTTTCGCGCTTCATCTTTACACGGGGCTCGACGCGGGCAAGATCGGGGTGCGCGACCACGCCTTCTTTCCGTCGTCCGACCGCTTCGAGATCGAGCTCATCGGCAAAGGCGGACACGGCGCCATGCCCCAAGGCGCCGTCGATCCAATCGTCGCCGGGGCGCACCTCGTAACGCTTTTGCAGACCATCGCCAGTCGAGAGATCGCTCCGCAAGCGCCGGTCGTCGTTACCGTCGGCTCGCTGCACTCCGGCACGACCTTCAACGTAATTCCCGAGCGCGCGGCGCTGCAGGGAACCGTACGCGCGTTTGACGATGCGGTTCGGAGATCGGTGCCCGAGCGCATGGAGCGAATGGTCGCCGGCCTTTGCGCGGCGATGCGTCTTGAGTATCGCTTCGAGTATCATTGGGGTTACCCGCCGACGGTTAATAACGCCGCATGCAACGACGTGGTCCGGCGAGTCGGCCGCGAACTCTTCGGAAGCGACCGCGTCGTCGATCCGCACGACGTCGTGATGTGGTCCGAAGATATGGCATTTATGCAGCAGGAACGGCCCGGCACGTACTTCATCGTCGGCGCCCGCGGGGCATGGACCGGCATGGAGCCGCACCACAGCGCGCGATTCGATATCGACGAGAGCGCGCTGGGCGTCGGCTATCAGATGATGCTGAATCTGGCGCTATCGTGAACGTGGACTGCCGCCGTTACGTCATCGTCGGTAACGGTTTTGCCGGCACGACCGCGGCCGGGGAGCTGCGCAAGCACGATCCATCGTGCGAGATCGTGCTCTTCGGCGACGAACCGTACACGCTCTATAACCGCATCTCACTGCCGCCGATGCTGCGAAGACAGATCCCCGAAGCCAAGGTGATTATCCGTAATCTCGCGTGGCACGAGGAGCATCGGATCGATCTGCAGCTCAATACGCGAGTCGAACGCATCTTTACCGAGGATCGCGTCGTCGAAGCGGGCGGCAAGTCGTACCCGTACGACGCATTGCTCGTGGCGACGGGCGGCCGGCCCAATCCGACCGGTAAGCCGGGTTCCGAAGGTGCGGCAAATCTTTTCCCGTTCCAGTATCTCGACGATACGCGCGCCATCTCGGAGGCGATCGACCAGAGCCGGGCGGCGGTTGCCATCGGCGGTTCCTTTATCGCCTACGAGCTGGCCGAAGCCTTCGCATCACGCGGCGTGGAGACGCACTGGGTGATGCGCGGACCGCGCGCGCTGCACCGCATCATCGACGAGGTCGCCGGCGAGCTGCTGCACGAAGCCGCGACTGCCGATGGCGTGCAGATGCACTATGGCGAAGAGGTCGACGAGTTCGTGCGTTCCAACGGCGTCATCACCAAGGTTCGCACCAATACGGGCCGCGAGATCGAGGCGCAATGCTTTGCCTACGGCTTTGGGCTGGCGATGAACACCGAGCTGTGCGAGGGATCGGGAATCGAAACGAGTCACAACGGCATTCTCTGCGACGATCATCTCGAGACCAACGTGAAAGGCGTCTACGCTGCCGGCGACGTGGCCGATTTCTACGATCCGACGCTGGAGATTCGCTATCGCATGGGAACGTGGAACAATGCCGGAGCGCACGGGAAGGTCGTCGCGCTCAACATGATGGGCGGCAGCGAGAAATACCACGACGTTCCCGAGTACTCTTCCCTGCTCTTCAAAGGCCAGACGATCACCCAGTTCGGGCTCGGAACCGATCTTCGCCAGGATCTCGAGATCGCGCGCAAAGTCGACCGCGAGAAGAAGTGGTATCGCGCGCTCTTCTTTTGGCAAGACCGGCTCGTCGGCGGGCTGATGCTCGGCAAAGGCAACCGTGCCGGCAAGCGCAAGTACGTGGAGGCCATTAAGGCTAAGCAGCGCTTCCCCAAGCCCGAATGGCAAGCGATGCTCGACTGGACGGCTTAACCCGTAGCGTTCTGCGTTGCCGCCGCGACGGCGGCGGCAAATTCATCGACGTCCTTCTCGGTCGTCGCCCAATGCGTCATCCAGCGAACCTCCGGAAGCACTTCATCGAACACGTAAAAGAAGAACTTCTCTTGAATGCGCGAGATCGCCGCTCGATCCAGCGTTGCGAAAACGGCGTTGCAGCGCACCGGCCGCGTGATTCGCACGCCGGGCAGGCCCTTCACCCGGTCGTAGAGGCGTGCCGCCATCGTGTTGGCTTGGCGCGCGTAGCGTTCCCAAAGACCGTCGCCGAGCAGCGCTTCGAACTGCGCCGAGACGTAACGCATCTTCGAAGCGAGCTGCATGGCTTGCTTCTGCACGTAGGCGGCCGCGTCGCGATGAAGATCGGAGTCGAAAAAGCAGATCGCTTCGCCCAGCATCAAGCCGTTCTTCGTGCCGCCGAAACTCAGCACGTCGACGCCCGCATCGACGCTGACCTCGCGCAAACTCGCTCCGAGCGCGACGGCCGCGTTGGCGATGCGCGCGCCGTCCATGTGCACGATGAGGCCGCGCTGATGAGCGAAGGCCGCGAGCTCGCGCACCTCGTCGATTTCGTAGATGCCGCCGAACTCCGGAGCTTGCGAGATCGAGACCGCGCGCGGCTGCGGGAAGTGCACGCCATGCCCGGCCAGCAGATACGGCTCGACGTCTGCCGGTCGCAGCTTGCCGTCGGCGGTTGCGATCGGAATAACCTTCGACCCGCAAAATCGTTCGAGCGCGCCGCATTCATCGGTCTGAAGGTGCGCGGTTGCCGGAGCGAGCACCGCCTCCCAGGGGCGCAGCAGCGAGGCGAGCCCGGCAACGTTCGCGCCGGTTCCGTTGAATGTGAAATAGACCTCGGTCTTGGGGCCGAAATGATCCTTGAAGCGCGCGGTCGCGCGCGCGGTCCATGGGTCGTCGCCGTAACCGACCGCATCTCCGTCATTGGCCGCAACGATAGCGTGCAGTATCTCCGGTGCGACCGGCGCGTTGTTGTCGCTGCCGAAGCTGCGGCGAAGCGCTCCCTCCATGGCTGGAGGTGTTGCGTGAAGGCACGTGCCGGAACCTACCTTGAGGACTCCCCTTGCGCTTCGTTTAAGTAGGTACAAATGCCGCAACGCGATCGACTCGAGGTTGACGTTCTGGTCGTAGGCGCCGGTCCGGCGGGGCTGGCGACTGCGATTCGACTCGGACAATTGGCGCAAGCCGCCGGGCGCGCGCTCGAGATCCTGGTCATCGAAAAGGGCGGCGAGATTGGAAATCACGGACTCTCCGGTGCGGTAATGGATCCCCGCGCGCTCGACGAGCTCTTGCCCGATTGGCGCGAGGGCGCCCCCGTCGAGTCGCCGGTCACCGGCGACCAGCTGTGGTTTTTGACCTCGGGCGGAAAAATCAAGGCGCCGTTCGTGCCGCCGCCGCTGCGTAACGCCGGTAAGTACGTGGCGTCGCTGCAAAAAATGTGCAAGTGGCTCGGCGACAAGGCCGAGGAGGCCGGCGCGCAAGTCTTTCCCGCCTTTCCCGGACAGGAGCTGCTCTGGCACGAGAACCGCGTTATCGGCGTGCGCACGGGCGATAAAGGCGTCGATCACAACGGCCAGCCGAAATCGAACTACGAGCCCGGCGCCGACATTCACGCACGCGTCGTCGTTCTCGGCGAAGGTCCGCGCGGTACGCTGACCAAACAGGCTTCGTCGCGCTTGGGACTCCACGAAGGACGCCAGCCGCAAGTCTATGCCGCGGGCGTCAAAGAGCTTTGGCAGCTTCCCGACGATCGTTTTAAAGCAGGGTCGGTGATTCACACCCTGGGCTATCCGCTGCCCGCGGAGACGTTCGGCGGCGGATTTATCTATGGCATGGCCGGCAACGTTCTCGACATCGGAATGGTCACGGGGTTGGATTACCACAACCCAACGACCGATCCACACAACGAACTGCAGCGGCTCAAGCAGCATCCGGCCGTACGCCGCATGCTGCAAGATGGAAAACTGATTCGTTACGGTGCGAAGGCGATTCCGGAGGGCGGCCTGTTCGCGATGCCGCGACCCTATGCCGATGGCTTGCTCGTCGTCGGTGACTCGGCCGGTTTTCTTAACGGCATGCGTCTCAAGGGAATCCACTTGGCGATCAAGTCCGGCATGCTCGCCGCCGAAACGATATGGGAAGCGCTCGAGGCCGAAAGTTTCGACGCGGGCACCCTATCGTCGTTCGAACGGCGTTTCAAAGAGTCGTGGGCATACAAAGAGCTGCGCACCGCGCGCAACTTCCATCAAGGTTTTCACAAAGGGATGTGGGCCGGTCTGCTCAACGCCGGCCTCGGAACGCTGACCGGGGGCGCCGGTTTCGGCTTCATCGACAAGCTCCCCGGCGAGCAAGGATACGAGCAGATGGCAAAGGCCGGCTGGGATCCGCCCAAAACGCCGCGTGCCGTTATCGACAACGTGCTCACCTTCGACAAGCTCACCGACGTGTACAACAGCGGCACCATGCACGAAGAGAACCAGCCCAGTCATCTGATCGTCGCCGATACCGACATCTGCCGCGATCGCTGCACGGCCGAGTACGGCAATCCGTGCAGTTATTTTTGCCCGGCCGCGGTCTACGAGCCGCTCTTCGAACGCACCAACGGCACGTTTAGCGGCAGGCTCCAGATCAATTTCACCAACTGCGTCCATTGTAAAACCTGCGACATCGCCGACCCATATCAGATCATCACGTGGGTGCCGCCGCAGGGCGGAGAGGGTCCCGTCTACACGGGCATGTGACGGGCTCGTAATGTCGCACGATAATGGTGACGTCGTCGTCGCCGGTGCGGGGCTGATCGGACTTGCCATTGCCTTCGAGCTTGCCGAGCGGGGGGCCGCGGTACGCGTTTACGATCGCGCAGAGCCGGCGCGCGCTGCGTCGTGGGCCGGGGCCGGAATGCTCGCCCCATTTACCGAGCGCATCGCCGACGAAACGATGCTCGCGCTCTGTCTCGCCTCGCTCGAGGAATATCCGCGTTTCGTGGCTCGCATCGCCGAATCCAGCGGCATCGATCCGCACCTCAAGCTCGACGGCGTTTTTTACGCCGCCTTCGGCGAACCCGAGCTCGACGGGCTGCGTGCCCAGGCGAAAGCGTTGCACGAACGCGGCGTTGCCGCCGGTCTACTCGACCGCGGGCAGGCGCTCTCGAGCGAACCGTGGCTGGCCGCTACGCTAAGCGGTGCCCTGGTCAAACACAATGAAGGCCACGTCGACAACCGGAGGCTCGGGCGCGCGTTGTCGGCGGCCTGCCGCTCGCGCGGCGTTCGCATCGAGCGCAGCGAGCAGCTGGCGATTGAATGCGACGGGCGTCGCGTGCTGGGCGTGGCCGTCGATCGCGGATTTGTTGCCGCCGGCTCGGTGGTGAACGCCTGCGGTGCGTGGGCGGCGGAGTTGCCCGGCGTGCCACTCGATTGCGTACCTCCGGTCGTACCGGTCAAAGGGCAAATGCTCGCACTGGCTGCCCCCGCGGGATTCGTGCGCCGCGCGACCTGGGTTCCCGGGGCGTATCTCGTGCCGCGCGACGACGGCCGGTTGCTGATCGGCGCGACGGTCGAAGCGGCGGGATTCGACGAACGCGTCACTGCGCAGGGGATGCACGAACTGCTTCATGCGGCGCTGCGTGCGGCGCCGTCGCTCGGAGGTTTTGCCGTGACCGAGCAGTGGGCCGGGCTGCGTCCCGGCACGCCGGACGAGCTTCCGGTGCTCGGCGCGACGTCCCTCGAGGGCTTCTTTTTGGCGACGGGCCACTATCGCAATGGAATTCTGCTGACGCCGGCAACGGCGCGGCTGATCGCCGATGCCGTAGAAACAGGCCACGATTCAGCGCTGTTGCCTTTTTCGCTCGATCGCTTCGGCACGGAAGATTCGCTCCCTAAACGAATCACTCACGCGTGAAAGCAACCATCAATGGTGAGAACCGCGACCTTCCCGAAGAGCTGACCGTCGGGCGACTGCTCGAGATGCTGGGTGCGCCTCGTACGGGCGTCGCCGTCGCTTGTAACGACCGCGTCGTCCGGCGCGACGAGTACGATCGGGCGCAGCTTCGAGAGGGCGATCGCGTTGAGATCATCAAGGCGGTAGCGGGAGGTTAGCGATGACGTTAGCAGATAGCGATCGGCTGAAGATCGGGAAATACGAACTCGGCTCGCGATTAATCGTCGGCACCGGAAAGTATCCCTCGGTGGAAGTGATGCAGGCCGCCCACGCGGCCAGCGGAGCCGGCATGGTCACGGTTGCGATACGGCGCATCGGCCTCGACAACTCCGAAGGCAAGACGCTGCTCGATTATATCGATCGCAAACGCTATGAGATTCTGCCGAACACGGCGGGATGCTACTCGGCAAAGGATGCCGTTCTGACCGCGCAGCTGGCCCGCGAACTGCTCGGCACCGACCTCATTAAGCTCGAGGTGATCGGCGACGCGCAAACGCTGCATCCCGATACCCGCGAAACGCTCGCGGCAGCGGAAACGCTGGTTGCCGATGGATTTACGGTGCTGCCCTACGTGGGCGACGATCCGATCGCGTGCCGTCAGCTGGAAGAGCTCGGCTGCGCGGCGGTTATGCCGCTGGCCGCGCCGATCGGCAGCGGGCTGGGCGTCTGCAATCCGTATTCGATTCGCATCATCAAAGAACGCGCCGGCGTTCCGGTTATCGTCGATGCCGGTGTTGGAACGGCCTCCGATGCCGCGATCGCGATGGAGCTCGGCGTCGACGCCCTGCTGATGAACACCGGTATTGCGGGGGCGCGGGATCCTGTGCTGATGGCCGGCGCGATGAAGCACGCGGTGCTTGCCGGACGGGAAGCCTTTTTAGCCGGTCGCATCGAGAAGCGGCTCTACGCTTCCGCCTCGAGCCCGATGCAGGATCTCATCGCGACCCAGACGCGCTAAGAGCCGATACTCCAGCTCCAGGCATTCCAAAACGTCGAGCCGGCGGGCGACGGAGCAATGCCGTGCACGTACGTCCGGTACGCGTCGGGAATGCGGACTTGCCAGAGCGGGAAGACCGGAAGATCCCGCGCGATTGCTTCTTGCACGATCGCGTAGTCGGCGGCACGGCGGGATTGCTCGATCGTGGCGATGGCTTGGTGCATCGCGGCATCGGCCTTTGCGCTGCACCATCGTGAGTAGTTCAGCCCGGCCGGCGGAATCTGACCGCAGGCAAAGTTCCATGAGTCGTCGGGATCGCTTCCCAGCACCCACCACGCGTCGTAGGCAAGCTGATAGTTTCCGCCGGCCAACACTCCGCTTCGAGCCGACGGACCGTAGAAGACGGCCGCGGGGAAGCGCTTGATGATCGCCCGCACGCCGATGCGACGCAGATCTTCTTGCAAGATCGCGCCCACCAGCGCGGAGCCGTTGATGATCTCCGGAGCGATCGCCAGCGTCACTTCAGGCGTTCTCCCGGCGAGAAGCCGGCGAGCGGCAGTAGGGTCGTAGCCGATTTTGGCGACGGCCGGGTCGAACGCCCAGCCGTTGTAGGGCTGATCGGCGTTGACGATCGCTCCGCTGCCGTGCGTCGCGGCGGCAATAAGTGTCTTGCGGTCAATGGCCATCGCGATTGCCCGTCGGACGTTGACGTCGCTTATAACCGGGTCGTGAAGGTTAAACCGCACCACGTGCATGTCGTTGACCGGCGTCAGTGCGATGCGCACGCCTGAAACCGTGCGAAGCACCGGCAAGAGCTGGGGATCGACGTCGAAATCGGCATCAACTTCGCCGCTGCGCAACTGCTCGAGTCGGGTGTTGGGGTCCGGAATTATGCGATAGACGAGCTCGGCGATGCGCGGCTTGCCTCGCCAATAGTATGGATTTGCCTCGAGCACGACGCTGTCGCCGCGCGCCCAGCGGACGACCTCGTAGGGACCCGCTCCTAGCGGACGCTGATTGTAGGCGGCGCGGTTCAAATCGGCTACCGCACGCAACCGATGCTCGGGCATGATCGCTCCGACGCCCTGCGGCCCGAAAAAGTATTGCACGAAGGGCGAGAACGGACGGCGCAGTCGCACTACGACGGTGTGCGCGTCGGGGGCTTCGATCGATTCGACTTCTTGATAGCCGACCCGCGTCGCGACGTTGTTGCGCGGATTTACGATTGCTCGATACGAAAAGACGACGTCGCGCGCGGTCAGCGGAGCGCCGTCCTGCCAGCGAACGTTGGGGCGTAAGCGGTAGGTAACGGTTCGTCGATCGGGTGAGATTCCGCCGTTGGCCGGCGCCGGTACCTGATTCGCAATCTCTGCTACGGCGTTGCCGCGGTCGTCGTTCTCGATAAGATACGACATGTAGAGATGGCTGAAGTTCAGCTCGTCGGCCTCGTTGGAGAACATCGGATTAAGCGTATCCGGCTCGCCGGCCAGTCCACTAAAGAGCAGGCGCGAACCTGAAGTGTGGCGCGCGCCGGCGTGCGAGCAGGCGGATACGCAGATTGCGACGATCGCGACGAGCGCGAGCCGGACTCTCAACGCTTACGCGCCACGACGAACCAATGCACTTTGTCGGCCCCGCGCTCGTCGAGCGATTCGATGAGGAAATTCGGCGAAAGCAGCGCTTCGAGGCGCTCGCGATCGTAAAACGTATGCGCTACGCCGCGCTCGGGCTCTTTAACCGGCGCGAAGGTCCAGTCGCCGATTCGTTCGCCTTGTCCAAATCGCGCGTCGTGCACCGAGCCGAACGTGGCGTAGAGCCGCCCGTCGTTCTCCAACCGTTCGGCGATAGCGTGAAGCGCTGCAGCGATTGATCCCGCTGTTCCATGGAGCAACCCGTGCGTGGATATCGCTGCGGCAAACATGCCGTCGCTCGCGGCGAGCGCCCCGGGCAGCACCGCCGCCGCGTCGTCGATCGCGAACACGGAAAATCCGGCGTCGCGCAGTGCGACGGTATTTCGGCCGCTGCCCGAGGCAAAATCCAAGACGCGGCTTGCGGGCCGGCGCTGCAGGTGCTCGATAAGGCGTTCGGCCAACGGATGGGCTGGCGACATTACCAATAGCGTTCTAGAAAGGCAACGAAGATGCTTGGTGAAGGCGATCGGCTCCCGGAAGTCACCCTGCTCGACGACGAAGGAACGGAGATTACGACCGGCGCGCTCCTCGGCGGTCCGCTGGTGCTTTATTTTTATCCAAAGGACGACACGCCGGGATGCACCAGCGAAGCTTCGCAGTTCCGCGATATCTACGAACAGTTTCGCAAGAAAAACGCCCGCATCGTCGGCGTTAGCCGCGATTCTGTCGCTTCGCATCAGCGGTTCAAGGAGAAGTACTCGATTCCGTTCACGTTACTCGCCGATACGGATTCGAAGCTCTATAGCGCCTGCGGAGTCTCGGCGCGAACGACCTTTCTCTTCGACGAGGGCGGCCGCGTGACGAGGGTCTGGCCGAAGGTCAAGGTTGACGAGCACGCCGAGGAGGTTCTTGCATCGCTGTCCTGACGCTGCATATCGTCGGGTCGAGTTCCTCGATTCCTCGGCCCGGGCGGGCCTGCAGCAGCTATCTGCTGCGGACTTCCGAAGGGGCGGTGTTGCTCGACGCCGGGCCGGGAGCACTTTCGAAGCTGGAACTTGTAATGGATTACACGCAGCTCGACGCGATCGTGGTCTCACACATGCACGCCGACCATTTCTTCGACCTCGTTCCGTTCCGGTACGCGTTGAAGTACGGTCCGAAACGGCGCGCGCAGCGAATGCCGCTACGGCTTCCGCCCGGAGGGAGCGCGTCCCTCGATGCGCTGCGGCGCGCCGTATCGCCCGACGCGCCGGCGTCGTTTTTTGACGACGTTTTTGAGGTCGGCGAGTACGATCCGTTGCAAGACCTGCGCTTCGGCGACCTTCGTCTCGCCTTTGCGCAAACGAAACATTTCGTCAGTGCGTTCGCGGTTCGCGCCGAAGCGGGTGGGGCGAGCGTCGTCTACTCGGCCGATACCGCACCGTGCGAAGCGGTGATCGACCTCGCGCGTGACGCGGCAATCTTTCTCTGCGAAGCGGCGCTCGGGCTCTCCACCGAGGCTGGCGAGCGAGGACATACGTCGGCGAGCGAAGCCGGCGATATGGCGCGGCAAGCGAGCGTCGATCGCCTGGTGCTCACGCATTATGGCGTGGCGGAGCCGGGGGACGCGCTCGTCGAAGCGGCGAAGCGCCAGTTTCAAGGTCCCGTCGTGCTCGCCGATGACGGTATGGACTTCCCGGTCTGAAATTCCAGGAGTTTTCGATGGCTAGACTACGCGAATTCTCGGCGGTTATCGTTTGTGCCGTCTCGCTTGCCCTCGCTGCGTGTGGTGGCCGCGACGCCGTGGCACCCTCGGTCGGCGTAGCCCCAGGAGCTTTGAATCAAGGTCCGCATTACGCGCTGTCGCGCAGCGCCTCGCCCGACGTGCAGCCGGCATATCACGTGCTCTATCACAACGGCCCCGTGAGCGTTAATCCCAAGGTCTATCTGATTTTCTGGGGTTATGAAAAATACGGCGATTCTTTACACGTGCAAAAGCTGCTCGAACAATACACCAAGGCAATGGGCGGCAGCGGTTACCTCAACATTACCACGCAGTATTACGAACTTTCCGGCAGCAACAAGGTTTACGTCACCAATCCCTCGTCACAATTCGGCGGGAGCTGGAATGACGAATCGCCGATCTCCAAGAGTCCCACCGATGCACAAGTTGCCAACGAGGCCATCAAGGGAGTCAAACACTTCGGCTACGACGTAGACGCTTCGTACATCGTAGCGACGCCACACGGTCACTCGTCACCGGAGTTCGGTACGCACTGGTGCGCCTATCACAGTTCGACGGCTTATCAGGGAAAGCAGGTTGCCTATAGCAACATTCCCTACATGCCCGATGCCGGAACCAATTGCGGAGCAAATATCATCAGCCCGCCGTCCGACGAGGGGGGAAAAGTCGAAGGCGTGACCATCATGGCCGGCCACGAGTACGCCGAAATCTACACGGATCTCAATCCGTTTAGCGGCTGGAACGGTCAAGTCGGAGAGATCGCCGACGTCTGTGCATGGCACAACATGGCCAACGATCCTTTCGGCAATAAGTCCTACACATCGCAGCCGCTGCTCAGCAACGCGTCCGGGCAATGCGAGCACTCTTATCCATGAGGTCACCCTTGAAACTTGCCGCAATTCCGCTAGCCGCAGCGCTCGTCGCCGGCTGCAGCCAAGGCGCGTCGCCGACGGTCCCGCTCAGCGCACACGCCTTTGTGCGCGGCTCGATGCAGCCGCAAGCTAAGCAGACCGATCTTCTCTATCTGTCTGACGTCGAGAGCAACGACGTTGCGGTCTATTCGTATCCGAAGGGACGCCTCGTGGGCACCTTGACGGGTTTTGGCCGGCCGCGCGCCGAGTGCGCCGATAGCCAAGGCAACGTGTGGATTTCCGACGTCGATGCCGCTGCAATCCTCGAATTCGCCCACGGCGCAACGGAACCGAGAGCGGCGCTGAGCACGCCCGGCTCTCCGGGGGGATGTTCGGTCAGCCCGCGCAACGGCGACCTTGCGGTTGCCGGCGGTTTGAACGGTACGGTCGTTGGCGTCTTCCGTCACAGCAAACACAGCCGCTGGCGCGACGCCAGCCTTTACGCGGTCGCGACAATGAGCAACGGCTACTTTTGCGCTTTCGATTCACAGGGCAATCTCTTCGTCGACGGTGTCGACGGAAGCGGGAAATTCGCCCTCGCCGAGCTGCCGCATAAGGGCGCCGCACTGCAGAGCGTAACGGTCAATCAAGCCATCCAGAAGCCCGGCGGAATGGCTTGGGACGGAAACTATATTACCGTCGGAGACGCGGGCGTTTCATCCTCGGTGGTGTACCAGCTCTCGGTGAGCGGCAGCACGGCCAATCCCGTCGGAACGACGACGTTGAGCGGAACCACCAGCGTTCGCCAGTATTGGATTGACGGCGCGCGGCTAATCGGGCCGGATTACGACGCTGCGGTGGGCTTCTGGAACTATCCCGCCGGAGGCTCGCCCACCAAAACGCTTTCGAAGCTTCACGGTTACGGCGCTGCGGTTAGCGTCATGGCCTCGATGCCGCCGCGCCGTTAGCGCGTAGCCTAGTTCTGCGTCTGCGGCTGTTCGTGCGGCAGTGAGAACTGAATGAGCGCGCGTACGGGCGCCAAGCCGCGGCTGACAACCGCGTAGGGGGTCACTTGAAGCTCCAGCTCGCGCAGTCGCGCGGCTGCGGCGAGCAAGTCGCGTCCGGTCGTGACGACGTCTTCGAGTAAGAGCACGTGCTGGCCGGCGAGGTAAGGGCCCTCGACGTACTCGTTGGCGAAGGCGCCGTACGCCTTGGGTTTTTTTCGCACCGCAAGCATCGGTAGTCCCGACATTTGCGAAACGGCCGTAGCGATGACGACGCCACCGAGCTCGGTGCCGCCGACGAGGTCGGGATTATACTCGGAGATGACCGCCGTGAAGAGTCGTGCGATTCGCCGCAAGACGTGCGGGTCGGCAAAGAGGCTGAACTTGTCGATGTAATAGTCGCTGCGCGCGCCGCCGGCGAGCACGTAATCGCCACGGGTCAAGGCCCGCTCGACGATGATCTTGCGCAACCACGCAAGCTCCTGAAGCCCTATATGCTCCATTGCCAGGCATTCCAAGATTCGATGACTGGATTGGGATCGAAGCCGCGAAAGTCGATGCTGACCGGCTCCATTTGGCGCAGCCAATAGACGAAGAGTTCGGGATTGTCGCGTGCCAGCAGTTCTTGAATCCGGTAATAGGCGGCCGTGCGCGTGGCGCGGTCGTAGCTGGTCAGAGCGATCTTCTGCGCCGCTTCCATCTGCGGATTACAGTAGCGCGAGTAGTTGTAGCCTCCCGGCGGAAAGTTCTTGCACGTGAACTGCGAGCTGTCGTCGGGATCTACGCCCGAATACCACCCGGCCATCGAGAGATCGAACCGGCCCAGCTGCAATATCCCGCCCATGCCCGCCGGAGCGAAGAGCACGTCGCCGGGGTAATACTTGATCTCCGCATCGATCCCGGCTTCGCGCAGCATCGCTTGGATCTCCAGCGTCTCGCGCCGCCGCGTCGCGTTCGAGTTGTTCGTCACCATCACCAAGGTGAGCTTGTCGGCGCCTTTGCGCATGATTCCGTCGGGCCCCGGGCGCCAGCCGGCCTCGCGCAAAAGCGTTCTCGCCATGCCCGGATCGTGCGGGTAGGAACGCACCGCAGGATTAAACGCCCACATCCAGTCCGGAATGTCTTCGGTGGCGACGTGCTGCGTCCCATACGTAAGGGTTCGCACCATTTCGTCCTTGTCGACGGCATAGGCAATCGCCGACGTAACGTGCCGATCGCGCAAGAGCGGACGCGACAGATTCATCTGCAGTGCGTCGTAACCGTTGACGTTGACCCAGGCGATGCGGACGCCGGGAATCGTCCGGACCTGCTCGTACGTCTGGATCGAGGCTTGGAACATATAGTCTATGCCGTGCGTCCGCAGCAGGTTGACCGAGGTATCTTCGTCGGGAATGATCTTTACGTCGATCCGCGACAGCCCGGGGCGACCCATGAAGAAGGCGTCGTTGCGCGCAAGCGAGATGTGGTCGCCGCGCGCCCACTGCACGAATTTGAACGGCCCGTTCGAAACCGTCGGAGCGCTGTTAAATGGAATGTTATTGATATTCGGATAGTGCGAAAGGATGTGGGCCGGTCCCGGCATGTACGGCTGGTCGCTCTCGGCAAAGAAGGTGTCGACAAACGGCGCGAAGCGGTTCTTGAGGCGCACGACGACGGTGCGATCGTCGGGCGTGTCGATGCGATCGATGACGTCGTAGCCGTGGCGGGAAACGACGTTGTTATCGGGATTCATGATCGCTTGCCACGACCACTTGATATCGGCGGCAGTGACGGCGACGCCGTCGCTCCAGCGCGCGTCCTTGCGTAAATGGTAGGTGATCGTCAAGCCGTCGCGGCTGATGCCGTGGTTGGCGAGCGACGGAACGCGCACGGCGAGCATCGGCAGCGGATTGCCTTTTGGATCGGCCGTAATCAGCGGCTCGAACATCAACCGGTCGACAAAAGCGTCGGTCGTGTTCGAGTTGAGCAGCGGATTGAGGTTCTTGAGGTCGGATTGAATGGCGACCCGCAGCACGCCGGGGCGCGTCCACGAGTGCCGTTGGGAACCGCCGGTTTCCTGCGAGACTTTGCTGCACCCCGCCAGCGCGACGGCCGCGAGCAGCGAAGCGAGAAGTGCTTTCAGACCGCCGCCTTCGGCGCCACGCGATTGCCGGGAATCGGATCGTAACGCTCGTGACGCCAGCCGTACGTTCCCAGACCCTGCGTCGCGGTTCGCAACTCGGTGATATACCGTGAAAGCTCGACCGCCGGAACGTAGGCCTCGACCAGGTCGAAGCCCGCGCGGTCGGCGGGATTCATCCCGAGAATCTGGCCGCGTTTTCCGGTGAGCTGCTGGATTACCGTCGACGTATAGTTTGTTGGAACCGTGACGCGCACGTGCGCGATCGGCTCCAGGACGACCGGATTGCATTTCGGCAGCGCTTCGCGCACGCCCATGCCGGCCGCGGTTTTGAACGATTGCTCGCTCGAGTCGACGTCGTGATACTGGCCGTCGTAGAGCGTTACGTGCAGGTCGGTCACGGGATTCCCCCCCGGTCCGTGAGCGAGCGCTTCGCGCACGCCTTTCTCGACGGCGGGGATGAACTGGCGCGGCACCACACCGCCGACGATCTTGTCTTCGAAGGTCACGCCGGCGCCGCGTTCACGGGGCTCGAAGCGCAGCCAAACGTCGCCGAACTGTCCGTGACCGCCGGTTTGATGCTTGTAGCGGGAATGGATCTCGGTGCCGCCGGTGATCGTTTCCAGATATGGAATCGTGGGCGCGGCCGTCTCGACTTCCAGCTTATACTTGCGGGCGAGGCGTTCGACGGCGATTGAAAGGTGCTGTTCTCCGCTGCCCAGCAGCAAGAGTTCGTGGGTCACGTCGGCGCGCTCCAGCCGGAGGGCCGGATCCTCGTCGACGATGCGTGCCAGCATCTGCGACATCTTCGCCTCGTCGATGCGATCTTTTGGTTTGATAGCGACGGCAAAGACTGGTTCCGCGACCGGAACGCGTGCCAAGAGCACCTTGTGTCCGCTTGACGTGAGCACGTCACCGGTGGAAACGGATTCCAGGCGGCCCAGCGCAACGATGCTGCCGGGGCCGGCCTCCGGAATCGGCTCTTGTTTCTTTCCTTGTAAGCGGTAGAGGCCGCCGAGGCGGACTTTGTCGTCGCGTTTGGTGATGTTCGACAGCGTCGCGTCGGCCTTGACCGTTCCCGAGAGTATTCGCGCGATCGAGACCTTGCCGCTCTGCGGATGGATGGAGGTTTTGATCACGCGCGCAACGACCGGACCGGCGGGATCGGGCTCGATGGGACGGCCCTCCGCGTCGGCAAGCGGCGCTTGCGCGGGCGACGGAAACCATTTTTCGATGGCGTTGACCAGCGCCTCGACGCCGGCGCCCGAAAGGCCGGCCGCAACGAGAACCGGGACGACTTGATCGTGACTGCACTCGTCGCAAAGGTCGCGCTCGATCTCATCGAGCGGCGGCTCCACGCCTTCGAGCAGCTCTTCCATGAGATGATCGTCGAAATCGGCCATCGCCTCCAAAAGCTCGAGGTGAAGCCGATTGGCGGTATCGGCGACGTCGGCGGGGATCGGCTCTTCTTGTTGCGCGAATTGCGCTGCGGCGCCCGATGCGAAGCGGTACGCCGTCATGCGCGCGAGGTCGACGTAACCCGAGAACGACTCCGCGCTTCCCAACGGCAGCTGTTCGGCGACGACGTGGCGGCCGTAAGCGTTCTGGAGCGCCGCGAGCGTCTGCGCGAAATCGGCGCCCGGGCGGTCCATCTTGTTGATCACGAAAACGTGAGGCATCCGAAGCGACTCGAGGTAATCGACGATTCCTTGAGTTTGAACGACGCGCGCCGGATCGGCCTCGACGACGATGACCGCGGCATCGACGCCCGCCAGTGCCTGCTTCGTCTCTTCGAAGAAGTCGACGAAGCCCGGCGCGTCGACGATGGTGATGTCGATGTCGTCGGCGGTCGTATGTGCAAAGCCCACCGTTGTTGATTGCAGGTGGGCCGCATCTTCAGGCTCGTGATCGGTGACGGTCGTTCCGTCGGCGATCGAACCGCGACGTCCGACCGCTCCGGTGTGAGCGAGGACCGCTTCAACCAGCGTTGTCTTGCCGGCGTGGTGAGGTCCGACGAATGCAACATTCCGTAGGCGCACAATATCCGCCAATGCTCTAGCCCCCTATCGACGTGATTGTTAGCGGCGCTTAGCCGCGGGTTTCTTCTTTTTTACAGCCTTCTTTGCGGACCCGGCAACGAGGCGTTTTGGTTTGAGTACGTGCCGCGGAGCCGGCTTCTTAACCGCGGCCTTTCGGGCTTTTTGCGCGGTCGTCTTCCGAGTCGGCCCCTTCTTGCCTTGTGTCTTTGCCGAGGAACTCTTCTTGGCGGCCGGGCGCGCCGGCTTCGCCGGTGCTTTTTTTGCCTTTACCGGGGCCGGGGGAGGGCGCTTTTTGGGTGTCGTCTCGGGGCGCTTTACGCTCTTCTTTTTGGCCGGCGGCTCCGGTTTGGCGCTACGCGCGGCCTTCGCCTTGCCGGCCTGAGCGGACGACTCGGCGCTCCGCCGCGAGGTGCTCGGCGGGGACGGCGGCGTGGCTCCCGGCTTCTTGGTCGTGCGTGCAGCCTTGACGGCGCGTTTTTTTGGTCCGGTTTCGCGACCACGCGCGCCCTCGGCTTCTTCGGGAAGTCCGAGCTCGGCCCGGCCATAGCCGCTGATGCTGCTGCCCGGGGCGCTCGGCTGCCGTCGTGCTTTTGCCTGCGCTTCGAGGTGCTCGCGCGTCGCGCGCAACGCGACGCGAGCCAGCCGTCCGCCGACCGGGAAGACGAGCTCGTTGACCCGCGCGTCGTCGAGCAGCTTGAGAATGACGTCGAACCCGTTGCCCTGATCCTTGGGGCTATGGGCGTCCGAACCAACGGCCACTCCCACGCCGCGCGCCTTGGCTTTGCGAATGAGGCGCGAGTTGGCGTCGAGATATTTCTTTTTCGCCTCGTCCGAATGCTCGCGGTAGAGGAAACGGGTGTTCAACTCGACGGCCAGCCCGCGCCGGTGTGCGAGGTCGAGCATCCGGTCTTCGTATTCCTCGAGTTTCTTTTGCGTGGGCCAGCTTCCGAAAGTCGCGGGCACGTAAAAGTGGCCGACAATGTGCGTCGGAAGCTTCTCGAGATCGTCCAGGAGCTTGGTGATGTAGAGCTCCCACAGCCGATCGGGCTCGACGACCTCGTGCAGAAAGCTGAACTCCTCGTTGTCGAATGGCCAGAGCCAGTCGGCGCCCTTCTCGGGGTGAACGATCGGGACGAAATGCACGGACCGGATGATTCCGTCCGGGCGCATCGCATCGACGATATTCTGGGCATCGGGACGGGCCCGGGGGTCGTTATCGACCTCTGCGCCGATGGCAAAGCGGATCCCGCGCCGTAAGCCCTCGGAAACGACCGCGGCGTGCGGGACGTCGACGCCGGCCGTTTCGGCGGCACCGAGCAAGTCGCCGGCCTGCGCCAGTTTGAGCGCCCGCCGCACGGTATTGACCGCCCCCGGATCCTCGAAAGTCAGATAGTTGGCGTGATCGGCCACCATCAAGAAACGCGGCGAAGCGCGGCGGCAGGCGTGATAGAACCAAAGGAAGAGCATCCGCGCGGAGTACGCGATGGGGCGCTCCTCGGCGTACGGACGGTGCTCGCCTTTGGCGTGACCGTGGACGTCGGGAATCGCCGAAACGCGAGGATCGCTCATCGCGAAACGGACAAAAGAGCGCGGCTCAAATCGAGCCGCGGGGAAACGCTCCATACGGAGATGAGGACGAAATGCGCCACCTTCGTTAGGGTTGGCGTCTAGCCGCGGTAGCCCTCCATTTCAAGAATTCGGGCTTTCATTTCGAGACCGTAAAAATAATTATGCAGCTCGCCCGACGAGTCTACCACGCGATGGCACGGGAAGAGCAGCGGCAGCGGATTGCGCGCCATCACCCGTCCGACCGCGCGCGCTGCTTTTGGCCGACCGATCTGCATCGCCACCCATGCGTAGGAGCGCGTCTCGCCGGGGGGTATCTGCGACACCGCTCGAAGTGCGGCTTGCTCGAACGGCGTCAGGTCGCTGATGTCGACGACCGCGTCGTCCACCCGCCAGGTGCTGAAGAATCGGTCGAGCTCGCGTACGAGCCAAAGCGGCGCTTCACCAAAGACCACATGGCGGCGAAGCCGCCGCTCGGCCCGTGCGACCACTGCTTCGGGAGGTTCTCCGGCGTCGAGACTCAGATAGGCGATGCGGTCGTGTTTCAGGCCGATGTGAAGGCGGCCGACCGGCGTGCTGACGGCGGTTAAAACGATCGGCGGCTGGTATTTGCCCTTCAGCGCAGCGACGTGTTGGATGACCTTCTTTGCCAAATCGCAGGACGGTTGGGGCTGGGGTAGACAGGAGAGGCAGTATGCCACCCCTTCGTACTGCTCGTACATCGCTTGGCACGACGGACAGGCTCGCAGGTGGGTATGGACGGTCTCCTTGAGCGAGGCTTGGCACTCGCCGCGGAGGTCGTCCCAGAGCGCTTCGACGTCACGACAACGCATGTAGAGGGACTCCTTCGGTGGCAAAACGTCCTATCTGCGGGCCGAGGATGCGGCGCAAAATGCGCACGGCCCGGTGGACGTGGGACTTAACCGTGCCGATCGGTTGGTGAAGTATTTCGGCAATTTCGGGGTGGCTGCGCCCCTCGATGAATCGCAGCGTCGCAGCGGCTCGCAGATGCATCGGCAGCTGCAGCAGCGCGCGCTCGACCAGCGCGATCTCGGTATTTTGCTCGACGATGGTTTCGGGCTGGGGCGGACCCTCGTTCGATTCGCGCAGGATGGCGTCGGGATCGGCCAGGGCATCCAAGGCAACGTTCGACGGGCGCTTGCCCCGCAGACGGTTGCGCGTAACGTTGAGCGTGATCGTATAGAGCCACGGCTGGAGGCGCAGATCGGCTCGTTGCTCGGGCGACATTTTACCGAGCGCGCGATAGGCGCGAACGAAGGCGTCCTGCACGATCTCTTCGGCATCCTCGCGGTTGCCGGTCATGCGCAATGCGAAGCCGTAGAGTCGCCGCTGGTAGTCGTCGACGATGCTCTCGAAGGTCTCCACCCCAGGAGCGGAACCGGCCGGGCGCGACGTAGCAACGCTCCGCCCGGTCGTTGTCGCTGTTGGCACGAATACTCCCGTAAGGAGTGGTGCGAGCGCGCTCATACAGTGCCCCCGACCACCACTGCTAGGCCCGAGGTTTCACGCTCGCAGCAAAAAACTCCTCAAGCACGCCCGCGGGGCGCCGCGCCGCGCTCCGAAGGGGTTTACGGGCGCGCTCCTAAAAGATAGCCATGCCGCTTTCGGTCGGGCCCTACGGCTCGGATTTTGCATAAACCGCTTCACTCCCAAGGAGACGAGGCGGTTTTTATTTTGGCGGCGACTGCGCAAAAAATGTGTAAGGGGTGCATATGCTGCAAGCCATCGAACCAACCGAAATCTCGTTGGACGCGTACACCATCTGTAGCTTTCTGCCGAATCTCGAGTCGGCGCGCGCCATCCCGCTGGTGCTTATCGGTTACCGTCAGAGCGAAGATCCGTGGTTCGTGTGGCTCGTCCCTAAGGACGGCGTCGATCCCGTCGGGCTGACCGACGATCCCTACTACACCAAGGTGCTGCGCGATCCGCAAGCCTACTTCTCAAAAAAGCTGCGGAAGTACGTCGAGGAGACGGGCTGCGTAAAGCGCGGGATCGAGATGTTGATCGACTGCCACCAGAATCACTTAGCCTTCACGCCGCTGGTCGAGATGTCGGAACGCCCGTTCCGGCATCCGCTCCAAGTAGAACTGGTCGGAGCTTTTTAGGACGCAGAGTTAGGTATTATCGCCGCTTGAGGCGCGGATGGAACGGTGGTAGACGATTCGAACCGGCGTGGCATCCGTCGGACTCTTGCCGCGAAGACGCGCTTCGATCGTGAGCGTTACGTTGAGTGCGCGAAGGATGCCGTCCTCAGGCGCGTAGTAGGCGATACCGTCCATGTGCATGTCGCCGCCGAGGATTTGATCGGCATGGCCCTGCAACGCTCCGCTCATTGGTCCATCGGCTTCGAACCGCACGGCCACGGTCGGATGGCCGGCGATCGGGCCGTCAACGCCGGGGCGAAGATAGCCGCGCAGCACCGTCTCGCCGCCCAGCGGTGAACGGGCCGCAAACGGCACGCGGGAGCGCAACGAGCGTACGTCGCGCAGCGTGGCTGCGTCCAAGCGCACGGCAAACGGTTGATTCAAAATCGTCAGAAAATCGGGATCGTCGTCAATGCGGTCTTCAAACCAGCCGCTTTCGGTGAGGACTTGAACGAAGAAAGCCTCGGCCGCACTCTTGGTCGTGCCGGTGAAGCGCGTATAATGCGCGCGCGCCGAGAAACGAAGCTCCTTGCCCGATTGTCGAATCGTCAAGCGCTCGGTTCCAGAGTACGAAATACGCGAGAGGCCGGCACCCGATTCGACGCGATAAAGATCGTCGCCGGCGACGGCGTACTGCAGGTCTGCACGTACGGGCCCGGTCACCGCGATGATTGCGGCAACCAGGGCGATGCCAAGTTTGATTTGCACGCTCCGTTTCTTCCCGAGAAGAAGTTTCTCTTACAGTATGATCTGCCGCAAGGGCAGATATCGTTTTGGAGCTATCTTCGGTTGAGCGCACCGCGGCGGCGCTTGCTTACGAAGAAGCGCACGTCTGCGGAGCGCTCGCAGACGACGACCGCGTCGGGGTCGGCGAACGTGCGTCCGTCGACGTCGATCGTAAAGTCACCGGCCATCAGACCGGCGAGCGTGCGGTGGATGCTGCGTACAAATTTGTCGTGAGGGGCACGCGACCCGATTGCCTCGCGGACCGCGTACGCAATGAGATCGCGCACGCGAAGTGGTGTGGCGAGCGCGAAGGCTCCCGAGCCGCCGACGGTGACGGCGCGGAGATCGAGCGGGACCTTCACGCGGATCATCTTGCGGTCATTTTCTGCCGCATCGAGGAGCTGCCTGCTGCCGAGGATAAATGGATTCTCGAATGTCCTTCGGGAACGTGCCGGCCGACATGTTGGCGGGAGCGCTCGAAAAGCTTCTGGCAAAGACGGAGGAGAGCGAACTCGCCTCGTTCTATGCGCGTGAGCTTTTGACGATGCCGCCCGAAGTCTACGACGCTTACGTCGAAGCCGTATTTGCGGCGTTTCGGGAACGCGGCGAGTCGTCGGAAGATGCTGCCGAAGGCGCGGGCACGACGCTGGAGAGCATCAGCCGCCGAGAAGCCGGCGCGGCGGATTCGCTGGTGCGATATGCCCAAACCAATCCGGATTTGCTCAAGGAAGCGACGACGCTCTTGGTCGAGGAACACCCCGAACTCGTTGCCACGTTGCCTGAAGTGCTGCAGCACGCGCTGGCAGAGCGTCTGACACGTACCTGAGCGGAGCGCAACGATGAACGAACCGCGCCGACGCCGCCGATCCGGCGACGAACCGCCGGGCGGTCTGCCGCTGCTGCCCCTGATCGTTTTGGTGATTTTGGCGGGCCTGCTCTTGGGCGGCGCGCTCGCTCACTTCTTTGGGCGATCCAACTCGCCGGCCGCATCGGTTGCCTCCAACGAGACGCCCACGGCGGCGCCTTCGCCAACTCCAAAACTTCCATCGGCGCTGCCCTCGCCGACACCGACCTCGACGCGTCCATCGCCGGCTGCAAGCACGACGTCTTCGCCGTCACCGGAATCTTCGTCGAGCCCGACGCCGAAACCGAAACCGAAACCAGCGCCATCAGCTACGACCGCGCCGACCGAAAAAGCAACGACACCTACGCCGGCACCAACACCTGCCGCGACGGCGACGCCGGCTGCCACGCATGCGCCGCCCGCCACCCACGCGCCCGCCGCAACCAGCGCTCCCGCGTCACCTCCGAACGAGACGCAGGCGGTAGGAATCGTGCGTTCCTATCTGTCGGCGATGGCGCGCGGAGACCGTGCGGGCGCGGCATCCTACCTCGCGCACGGTTCGCCGAGCGAGTCGTTTATGAACTCGACCTCACACGTCGATTCGGTACGCGTGGCGACGGTGGGGGCGCAGCAATATCAGGTAACGGCTGCGGTGCAGAGCGGCGGCGGTGAGTACTACGTTACGTTTACGGTGGGGCCGGGTGCGAACGGGTTAGTTATAACCGACCACTACACGGTAAAGCCGCACTAGACCTCGGCGCCGAGGCCGGTGGACGCGCGCACTTGGAGTTGATCGAAGCTCTGTTCGGCCTCGCGATCGCGGAAGAGCAGCGATCCGGCGATGGCCGCGATTAACCCGATCGGGATCGAAACGATACCCGGATTTTCAAGCGGGAAGATCGCGCGATCGCCCATTGCCAACGGGCTCAACGCAATGAGCGCAAAAGAGGAGAGCAGTCCGCACAACATGCCCGCAATCGCCCCGGTGCGAGAGAAACGGCGCCACATGAGCGCCAGCACGATGACGGGGACGTTTGCGCTCGCTGCCACGGCAAAGGCGAGGCCCACTAAAAAGGCCACGTTATACGTGCGGAGCGCAAGGGCGAGTGCGATTGCCAGCGCGCCGACGACGGCGGCGGTGCTTCGAGCAACGAAAAGATGTTCGGTCTCCGACCCGCGGCCGTTGCGGATGAGACTAAACCAAAAATCGTGTGCCACGGCAGATGACGCCGTGATCGTCAGTCCGGCGACGACGGCAAGGATCGTCGCGAACGCAACGGCAGCGACGAAGGCGGTCAAGAGCGAACCGCCGAGCTTGGCCGCCAGCAGCGGAGCGGCGAGATTGCTGTCTTCCTTAGGCACGATATAATCTTGACGCGCCAGCTGCTTGTTGAGTTGCTGCGCTTGGTCCGGGTGATGGGCGATATATTCGATCGCCTGACCCGCGTAGAGGCGCGGGCCGATGTGTTCTTCGCCCACCAGCGTCGCGGCGCCCAGACCCATGAATGAGGTCGCCAAATAAAAAACACCGATCAGCACCATCGCCCAAGCGACCGAGGTTCGCGCCGCCTGCGCCGAGGGAACGGTGAAGAAGCGCATCAAGATGTGCGGCAATCCGGCGGTTCCCAAAACCAGCGCGAGTCCGAGCGAGATGAGATTCCAGGCCCCTAGCGGTCCGTGAAAGAGCAGACCGGGCTGCAGCAAGTTCGTCGCCTTCCCCGCAACGCTTACGTTTGAGGCGGCGCTGAGAAAGGCGCCGATCGAAAAGTGAAATTTAACCAGGATCAGAAGGCAGAGTCCCAAGGTTGAAACGAGCAGGAGCATCGCTTTGATGATCTGGACCCACGTCGTTGCCAGCATTCCGCCGAAGATCACGTAGACGAGCATCAGCGCCCCGACGAAAACGATCGGTACGACGTCGCCCAGGCGCGGCAGGAGTAAATTAACCAGCGCGCTCACGCCGACCATTTGCGCGACCAGATAGATTAAAGTGACGGCGAGCGTGGAAAGCGCGACGGTAGCGCGCACGCCGCGTCCGCGCAGGCGCAGTGAGACGAGATCGGCGAGTGTATATTTACCGGCGTTACGCAGTGGCTCGGCGATCCAAAAGAGCACCGCAAGATAACCGACCAGCCACCCCACGGAATACATGAAGCCGTCAAAGCCATAAAACGCGACCAGACCGGTGATGCCGAGGAAGGTGGCGGCGGAGACGTATTCGCCGGCGATGGCCCAGCCGTTCTGCAGGCCGCCGATCTTGCGGTGTGCGGCGTAGAAGCCGCGGCTCGTCGTGCTTTGCCCCGACGCCCAGTACGTAACGACGAGCGTGATCGCAACGAAGATCGCGAACATCACGAGCGTCTGTTGGGTTCTCATGTGACCAGGCGCGTCAACTCTTGCGTCTCTTGCTCGCGAATCTGCGCCGCTGCGACGTCAAAGTGACGCGCCCGCCGCAGATACAGCGCCAGCAGGATCCAGGCCATTGCGAACTGCGAGAGGCCGAAACAATATGCCAGCGTCAGCGGACCGGCAACGGGCCGGCTCATAGTCTCGGGGAAGAAGCCGACCGAGATCGGAAGCGCGAGATAGTAGGCGACGAAGAAGAGCGTGGCCGGAAGCACGAAACGGCGGCGCGAGCGCTGCAGCGCGCGAAATTGTGGCTCGGCCGCAAGCTCGCGCCAGCGGCCCGGCTCGATTGGGCGAATCACTCCTCGTCCGGCCAGGCGGCGAGGCGGCCGATGGCCGCGCTCTTGAGGACGCGCAGGCCGAGCATCGCGCACTTCATCCGGGTCGGACTGATGCCGATGCCGACGTTCTCCAGAACTGCGTCTTTTGAAAGTTTGGCCACGTCGGAAAGCTTCATGCCTTTGACCGTTTCGGTGAGCATCGAGGCGGAAGCCTGGCTAATAGCGCAGCCCTTGCCGGAAAATTTTAGATCTGAGACGACCCCGTCATCCAGCCTCAACTCCATCCGGATTTGATCGCCGCAGAGAGGATTTAGGTCTTCGGCTTCGGCGTCGTAGTGCTCGAGATGCCCAAAGTTTCGGGGATTGCGGTAGTGGTCGAGGATGTAGTCGCGATAGAAATCGTCCATCAGGCCTCGCGGCTCACAGGCCGAAGACGCGAGCCGCTTTTTCGATTCCTCCGCAGAGTGCGTCGACGTCGGCCTCGGTATTGTAGATATAGAACGAGGCGCGAGCCGTAGCGGCCCAGCCCATCTTTTCCATGAGCGGCATGGTGCAATGGTGTCCGGCGCGGATGCAGATTCCTTCGGTGTCGAGAATCGAGGCGAGATCGTGCGAATGGACGTCGGCGAAGTTGAAAGAAATGACGCCCGAGATCGCGTCGGGGTCGCGCGGTCCGTAGATCTCGAGGCCGCGCGGCTCGAAAACGGCTAGCCGATCGAGCGCGTAGCCGACCAGGGCGCGCTCGTGTTCGCGCACCCACTCCATGCCGATCGATTCCAAGTACTCGACGGCCACGCCGAAGGCGATGGCGTCGGCGATGTTGCTGGTGCCCGCCTCGAACTTTCGTGGGGGTTCGCTAAAGGTCGTGTGCGCATACTCGACCTTCTTTATCATGTCGCCGCCATAGAGAAACGGCGGCATCGCTTCGAGCAGAGCGCGCTTTCCGTAGAGGGCGCCGATGCCGGTCGGCCCGAGCATCTTGTGACCGCTGAAGGCGTAGAAATCCACGTCCAGTGCCTTGACGTCAACGGGCAGGTGCGGCGCGCCTTGCGCGCCATCGATTAAAACGACCGCGCCCGCGGCGTGAGCGCGGGGTACGATGATATCGAGCGGCGCGATCGTTCCCAACGTGTTGCTGACATGTGCGGCGGCGACGAGCTTGCACCCGTCGAGCAGACGATCCAAGTCGTCCAACACGTAGCGTCCGCGATCGTCTATGGGGATAAAGCGCAGCTCCACGCCGTTACGGTCGGCCAGCGCCTGCCACGGTACGAGATCGGAGTGGTGCTCGAGTTCGGTCAACAGGATGGCGTCGCCGCGTTTGAGGTTGGCGCTTCCCCAACAGTAGGCGACCAGATTGATCGCTTCGGTCGTGTTGCGAACCCAGACCACTTCGCCGGGATTGGCACCGACGAAACGAGCGACCTTGACGCGAGCCTGTTCGTATTCCTCGGTGGCGCGCGCTGCGATCTCGTATACGCCGCGATGAATGTTTGCGTTGTATCGTTCGTAGTAGTCGACTAACGCTTGGATCACCACACGCGGTTTCTGCGAGGTCGCCGCCGAGTCGAGGTAGACTAGTCGCTTCCCGCGCGATGTCGGGTGCGCCAAGATCGGAAAGTCGGCCGCGATGGCGGCGGCTTTGGAAGAGACCGCGGCGCGCATCAGGCCAGCTTCGCCGCTAATGCGGCGCGGATTTCGTCGCGCAAGCTCGCCGTCGGAAAGCGCTCGACCGCCGGCTCGAAAAATCCGAGCGCGATCATTCGTTCCGCGGCGCCCGCTTCGATGCCGCGGCTCTGCAGGTAAAAGATTTGCTCCGCGTCGAGCGCTCCGACGGTGGCCCCATGGTAAGCCTTAACGTCGTTGGCGCCGATCTCGAGGGCGGGCACCGAATCGACGTGGGCCGTCGGCGAGAGCAGCAGCGCGTCGTCGCGCAGCCGAGCGTCACTGCCCTGCGCGTGCGGGGCGATGCGAATGTTTCCCAGATAGCGAACCTGACCGCGATCGCGAGCCGCCGACTTAACCAGCGTGTCGGAGGCCGCTTCTCCGGCGGCATGCTCCACGGTGCTGATGACGTCGACGTGCTGCGTTCCGGTCGGAAAGAAGATACCGCTGATGGTCGTCTCGGAGCCCGGGTGCTCGATTGCAACTACGAGTTCGTCGGCGGAGAGGGCGCCGCCCAAGAATGCCGTTGACAGCGCGACGCGGGCGTCGCGCCCCGGTGCGGCCGCGCGGCTGAAGATCGCACGCGCCGAGTCGTCGAGATTCTGCAGCGTCGCATACGTTACGTCGGCATGGTCGCCGGTGACGATCTCGGTCGCACCGCAAATAAACGCGCCGGCCTGTGCCGTCACCCGCTCGACGATCGTCGCCCGTGAGCCCCGCTCGGCCAGCACGATCGTCCACGGGAAGATTGCCGCTTGGGCGCCGGCGGCATACCGAATCACGATGGGTTCGTCACTCGCCCGGTCGGCCGGAATGTAAACGAACGTACCGCCGTCGGCAAAAGCGGCCGCTAAAGCGCCGAACTTAGTCTGCGCAGCGCGCGTTTTGCCGAGCGCCCTGGCAAGAAGCTGCGGGTGTTCGCGCGATGCGGTGGCGAGATCGCAGACGATGACCGACGAGTCGGCATTCTCCGCGAGGTACTCGCTTGCGCCGGCGTCGATTGCGGCTGCGGAGGGCGAGAGCGTCTCGAAGTCTATGCGCCAGAAGCGCCCCGGTTTCTCGCGACCGCTGCGCAGCGCGAAGAAGCGATCCAGCGCGACCCGGCGCTCTTCCTGCGTGAACGGAGCCGCCGGCGTCCGCCCCAGACGTTCGTAAAACTCTTGGGGCGAGGATGCCGTAGACGGCTCGCTCAAAACCGAACTAGACAACGGCGGTGGTCTCTTCGCGAATGATGTCGTAGCCTTCGCGTTCGACGCGATGTGCCAGATCGGGTCCGCCCGTTTTGACGATGCGCCCGTCGATCATGATGTGCACGACGTCGGCCACGACGTACTGGAGAATGCGCGGGTAGTGCGTGATGATCAAGAAGCCGGTGTCGCGGCCTTCGTCGCTGGCGCGCAGCGACGCGATCGAGTTACCGACGTCCTTGAGCGCGTCGATGTCCAACCCCGAGTCGGTTTCGTCGAGAATCGCATATCGCGGCGCGAGCACCGCAAGCTGCAGCATCTCGAGCCGCTTCTTTTCACCGCCGGAGAAGCCGTCGTTGAGATAGCGTCCCATAAATGAAGGATCGATGCCGAGCTGTTCCATCTTCTCCAGAAGCAGCGCGCGAAACTTGGCCGGCGGAAGCGGGTCGTTCGGACGTTCGGCTTGCCGTGCGGCGTGCAAAAAGTTTGCGACCTTCACTCCGGGTATGGCCGCCGGATACTGAAAGGAAAGAAATAGGCCGGCGCGAGCGCGTTTGTCGGGCGCGAGCGCTAGGATGTCCTCGCCGTCAAGGGAGACGCTGCCCTCGACGTCATACTGCGGATGGCCGGTGAGCGAGAAGGCGAGCGTCGACTTGCCGCTTCCGTTGGGGCCCATAAGCGCGGCGACGCGCCCGGGTTCGACGGTCAGATCGATGCCTTTGAGGATCTCTTTGCCGGCGACGCGGCAGCGAAGATTAGTGATGCGCAGATCGTGGTGGGGCATGCGATTTATCCTAGCCGAGGCTCTCTTAGAAAGTCAAGGAAAAACTTTACTATCTAGGCGTTTTCGTGCTAGGATAGCCGCGGATGCACGCCGACCGATTCTTTCAGACGACCCGCGGGAAGATCGTGAGCGAACTGCGCCGTCGCGGTTCCGCTTCGGCAGCCGAATTGGCCCAAGCCTTCGGTCTCTCGCCAAATGCCGTCCGCCAGCAACTCGTGGTGCTGGAACGGGATGGCCTGGTGGCCGAGACGCCGGTCCGCCGCGGCCCCACCAAGCCCACCTTCGAGTTTTCGCTGACCTCCGAGGCCGACAAGCTCTTCCCACAGGGTTACGACAAGATGCTGACGGCGGTGCTTCGCGAGGTGCGCGCCCAGTTCGGAACCCCGGCGGTCGAGCAGATCTTCGAAGGACTCTCCCGCCGCGCGATCGAGCGCGCACGCGGCGAGGTGACGGCCACCGATCCCGAAACGAAGGTTGCTCAGCTCACCGAGATGTTGCGCAAAAGCGGCGTCGTTGCCGAATACAATCTCATCGATGGCGGGTTCGTGCTTCACGAGCACAGCTGTCCTTACTCCGATGCGGCGAAGGAAAATCCGGAGGTCTGCCAAGTCATCCACCACGTATTGGACGAAACCATCGGCGGCGAACACTCACAAACGGAATCGATCGCGCACGGCGGCCGAGAATGCCGTTTCGAACTTCACCCAAAGGAGATGGTCGGTTAAATGGACTTCCCCAAATTCCAACGCCTCGTCGAGGAACGCAGCGGCTTCCGGACGATGGAGAACGCCACTGCGAGCGGCGAGTACTTTAGCGACTCGTGCGGCGACATGTACAACTTCTTTTTGAAAGTTGGACCCGGGGCGGTAATCGAGGACATTTCCTATTTCACGACCGGCTGCGGATTCGGAACGGCGACCTGCAGTTTGGTGGTCGAACTGGCGAAGGGTAAAACGGTCGACGAAGCCGGCGCGATTACGGCCGGCGAGATCGAGTCTCAGCTCGACGGATATCCGGAAAAAAAGAAAGATTATCCGGAGCGCGCCCTCGAGGCGCTGCAAGTTGCCATCGCCGATTATCGCGGTAAAGTTTCATCTGGTTCGGTTCCCGATTATTCGGCGATGCCGCGCGCGGCAGCGCCCCAGCCCGCGGCTCCCGCCGCGCCCGCAGCCTCCAACGGCGATGCGGGCAAACTGCTCATCAAGCTGCGCTAGTCTAACCGCCGGTCAGCGACGCCGTCGCTATTGTTTCATACCGCGTCGTGCGGTTGGCGGGGTCGGGCAGCGATTCAAAGAGAGCCAGACTCTGCACCGGCATCTGGATTGCGGCAAAATCCACTAGCGGCAAAGGGCGTTTCGATTCTTTGACACGCGCGATCGTTACGTGGACGACCGCGTCGTCGTCGAACGTAAAACCCAGCTCGCGATAGGCGTGGCGCAACCCGGCGGCCAGCGTACGAAACGTTGCGCCCTGCGCGCGCGAGCCGACGAACACGACGCGCGGACGGCGCTCGTGTGGAAAAGCACCGAGCTTGTCGAGGCTGACCGCAAAGGGAACGAATCGCGATGCGGTTGCCGCAAGCGCCTCTTGTATTGAGGCGACTCGATCGGCATCGACGTACCCTAAAAACGCCAGCGTTACGTGAAGCTTTTCCGGAGCTTCGTATTTTGCCGAAAAGCCGATGTGCTGCAATGACTGCGCCGCGGCGGCGCAGGCGCTGCGCGCCGTATCGTCGAGCTCGATGCCGGCGAAGAGGCGACGCCGGCGCTCGCGCGGTTCACCCAAGCAGATAGGGGTTAGAGTTGCGCTCGATGCCGATCGTCGTAAACGGCCCGTGCCCGGGAACGACCGGCGTTGCGTCGTCGTAGGTGAGGAGCTTGCTGCGAATGGAGTGCACGATGTCTTCCATCGAGGTGCCGCCGAGATCCCAGCGTCCGATCGAACCGGCAAAGAGGGTGTCGCCGCTGAGCAATCGCGGGCCTCGTTCGCCTTCGATCGCGAAGCAGACGCTGCCCGGCGTGTGGCCAGGCGTATGGAGAACCTGCAGCGTCACGGAACCGGCGCGCAGCAGGTCGCCATCGCGCAGCTCTCCGTCGAGCGCGACGACCGCAGGCGCGTGTGGGACGCCGATCCAGCGTGCCTGAAGCGGCAACGCCGCGTAGAGCGGCAGGTCGGCCGGGTGCAACAGCGCGCGCGCTCCCGTCTTGTCGCGAAGCTTCCCCAAGTCGCCGATATGATCTAAGTGCGCGTGCGTGTGCACGAGCAGCCGCGCGCGCCAACCGTTCTCTTCGAGGCAAGCCACCACGTCGTCAACGCCGTCGCCGCCGTCCACAACGATGGCGTCGCGGCTCTCCGGATCGGCTACGACGGTACAGTTGCAGGCCAACGGGCCGACGGCGAACGTTTGAACGACCATTAGTCCACGTGAATTCCGAAATCGTGAAAGCCACCATTGAAGTAGCCTAATGGCGATCCGGGGCGCGCCGCACACGAAAGAACGCGCCCGATCAAGATGGAGTGCGACCCAAACTGGTACTCGTGCGCCAACTCGCAATCGAAGTGCGCGATCGTACCTTCCAGCACCGGAGCGCCGGTCGCGTCGATGCGGTACGCCACCTCGTCGAATTGGCGGTCGCGGACTTTCCCGGAAAAATGCTCGGCCAGCTCGCGCTGCTCGCCGGCCAGCACGTTGACGCAAAAGATGCGCGACGTGGAGATGAAGAGATAGCTGCGAGCTTCGCGATTGATGCAGATCAGCAGCGATGGCGGGTCCAGTGAAACGCTGGCGAGAGCATTGACGGTAATTCCGCGCGGCTCGCCGTCCCGCAAGCTCGTCACGACGGTGACGCCGGTAGCCACGTGCCGCATCGCCTTTCGAAAGGCGGCCTCACTGGTCATTCGCGGCGCGCGCCGATGGCCGTTCCCGCGCCGAGAGGAAGGATGGTCGCGTCGAGCCCGGGGTGCGAGAGAAAATGCCGCGAGAACGCCGGATCGTCCAGCGCATTTTCAAAGATTGCCAGACCCGAGAGTTTGAGCATCGGGATAAGAAGTTCGAGGAAGTCGCGGTACTCGGCCTGACCCGCGGTCACGAAAACGATGTCGAGATTGCGTTGCGGAAAGTTCTCGAGCAGCTCGTGGACCGGCGTGTTGAAGGTTTCGATATAGTCGTCCTCTTCGGCGCGACGGAAATACGACAGCGCGACTTCGGTCCGGTAGACGTCGGGCTCGATCGTCCAGATCTTTCCCATGCGCGGTTGCGCGAGGGCCATCCACAAGGTGGCGTAGCCGTAACCCGTTCCCACTTCCAAGATGCGGCTGGCCTGCATCGCCCTCACGATCGTCGAGAGAAAGCGGCCGATTTCGCGAGAGGCTAACGGCACGCCGTCGATGCGGCTCCGTTCTTCCAGTTCGACCAGCAGCGGGTTTGGCGGCAGCGCGACCGCGTCGATGAGGCGGTGCAGGTCGTCCATGCTAAACTCCCATTTTCGTTCGTTCCGCCGCTTTGACGACGTTACGCAGCAGCGCCACGTTGGTTACCGGACCGACGCCGCCCGGTACCGGAGTAATCGCGCCGGCGACGGCCGACGCGCTCTCGAAATCCACGTCGCCGTGCAGCACGCCGTCCACCAGGGTCGTTCCCACGTCAATGACCGTCGCACCGGGCATGACGTCGTCGCCGCGAATCAACCCCGGCACGCCGGCGGCAACGACGACGATTTCGGCCATCCTTACGTACGGCTGCAGCGAGTGCGACTCTTTGTGCAAGATCGTAACCGTCGCATTCGCTGCGAGCATCAGCATCGCCACCGGCGCGCCGACGACGATCGAACGCCCGATCATCACCGCTCGCCGTCCGCGCAGCGGCCAGTGCGGGCTGCGTTCGAGAAGCAGCATTACGGCCGCCGGCGTGGCCGGCACGTACTCGGTTCCGCTGCCGAAGGCGAGATGGCCCTGATTGGTTGGATTGGTTCCGTCAACGTCTTTGTGGGGCGGAATGGCGTCGGCAATCTCGCGAATCGGAAGATGTGGCGGCAGCGGCTGTTGGAGCATCACCCCATGCGTCGCGGCGTCGCGGTGCAGGGACTGCAGGATAGCGCGAACCATTGCGGGCGTGCTCGATTCGGGCAGGTGCTCGACCGAGACCTCGATCCCGACGCGCTCGCCGGTCCGAATCAAATTGCGGACGTAGGCCAGGCTCGATTCGTTCTCCCCGACGAAAACGATGGCGAGCTTGGGATGAATACCAACCTCGCGCAGCGCACTCGTACGTGCGACGAGTTCCGTCCGTAAATCGGCGGCGAGGCTTCTCCCGTCGAGGATCGTGGCAGGCACCCCGTCGCCGTTTCGTCCGTCGAAGGAAGGGCACCTACAGCATACACTTATGCAGCGTTACATCGTGTGGCTCGTGGCGGCAGCCGCGCTCGGCGTCGCCGTTATGGTGTTCGAGCCGTTCTTCTTCGCGCCGTCATCGCGTTCGGAAGGGGCCGCCGGCTTCAAAGGACAACCGGCGCCCGCCTACACGCTGCGCGACGATCGCGGAGCAGCGGTTTCGCTCGCCGATTATCGCGGCCGAGTCGTCGTGATGAACCTTTGGGCTTCTTGGTGCCCGCCGTGCCGAGCCGAGATGCCCGATTTGCAGCGGCTCTCGGTGTATGGAAAGTCGCGAGGCATTGTGGTCGTCGGCGTCAACGAAGGTGAATCCGCAGATCGCGCAAGCGCGTTCGCGCAGTCGCTGCAAATCCACTATCCGATTTGGATCGATGCCAACCAGCGATATGGGCGCAGCTATAACGCGCTGGGATTGCCCACGACCGTAATCGTCGATCGGAACGGGGTGGTCACGCGAGCATTCGACGGCGCGCTCACCTTCGATCAAATGCGCAAGAGCCTTACGGCGGCGGGCGCGAGCCTTTGATCGCGCTAGTCGCGTTAGCGCTCGTGGTGCTGGCCGCGGTGATCGCCGAGATCGCCCTGCCCGGTAAGGCCGTCTATCACGCCGGGTGGTATAACGTGTCGCTCTGCGGACTCGCCATATGCTCGATTATGGCGGCGAGAAAGCGCTTTGCCGCGGCTCACGGTATCCGGCGCCGGGCCGGCGTGGTAGCGATCGCGTTCGGGACGGTTGCTGCCGCCGTGGCCGGCGTCGCCAGCGGTTTGCTCGGCCCCGACAATCAGAACGTCATCGGCGCGCCCGGCCAGCGCGTTCGCATCGAAGGCCTGGGCACGCTCGACTTTCCGCTTTCCGACGCGAGCGCTGCCGACGTGACTTTGGAACGGCCCCTGCGCGGACCGCTGGCGATCGGGCCGGGCACGCGCAATGCGGGCAACTTTATCCTACGCGCGTCGCCGCGCGACGTCGTATTCGTGGAGGCGCGCGATCTTCGCGGCAACCGCTTGACCATCACGCAGCCAACCGGATCGGTCTTTCTTTCGCCCGTGCTCCTCATGGAGCACCGGCAGACCATCGCAGGCATGGAACTACCGTTCGACTCGTTCAACGTGCCGGCGGCGCAACGGGTCGTCAAGGCCGTGCTCTTCACGCCGGCGCAGGCAGCGATGCTCCCGCACAACGCGGAGACCGGCGAGCCCGCCGTGCTTTTCGCGGTCGACGACGAGAACGATCGTTTGCTCCCGCACGCCATTGCGCTGAGCTCCGGCGGTAAATCGGCGAAAGCCGGCGGCTTGGCGCTGCGCGGGCGTGTCGCCGGCTATCCGGCCGTCGACGTGATGTCGGCGCCGAATCTGATCGCGGTAATCCTGAGCGCGCTTTTGGTTGCCGGCGGCCTTATCGCACTGTTGTAACGGTCGACCGGCTACGGGCCGGCGACGATCGCGCGAACGTTCCGCAGCACGATACTCCCGTCCGATATCTGAACTCCCTTTTGCGGAAGGACGTAGATCGACATAAGCCGCGTCGCGTCGGTTCCGGCCGAAAAGCGAACCGTTACGTGACGCCATCCCGGCTGCGTCAGACGCGTCGCGTCGACCCGCGTGTCTTCTTTGATCGAGTTGCGGACCGCGATGCGCAGTCGCGCGTTACTCCCGTCGTCCTGCACGTCGAAAGAAATGCCGAGCGTATCGTTGGGAAGATCGACGTCGCCCATCGCGTACGCCGCGCGTTCGTTCTGGGAGAAAGAGTAGTTCAGCCGCACGCAGCTGCCGCAGCCGGCATTGCGCGTCAGCGTGCCTTTGCCGCCGGGCGGAACCGTAGTGAATCTGGCGCGGTCGGAGAATCCGATCGAGACGTCGTGCGACCCGACCGTCACGCGAGCGTTGGCAATCGTTTGACCGATCCGCACGGTAATGTCGGCGTTACGCGCGCCGGCGCGATAGCGTCCGGACGAGTCGATGCTTCCGCCGCTCGCGTTCCAATGCAGCTGAGCCGGCAGCTCGATCGGATATCCGTGCGCGTCAAAGGCGACGGCCGCCAACGCGATGCTGCCGTTGGGATCTACATTGGGGAGGGCCGGCATGATGCGCGCGCGAGCCGGGCTGGCGTCGACCTGGAGGGCCACCTCGCCGCGAAGATTTCCATCGCGCAGCACGAGGCGTCCGGTTCCGGACTTGCGCGCTAGGAACTGGCCGGCGCGAAAGACGCCGAGCGACGCGGGCACGACGTCCGCGTCCGGCGCGGCATCGCTTTGAACCACGTGATATGCGGCATCGACGGACGCAACGCGCAGCGATACCGTCGCGCCGGCAATGGCGCGCACCACGCCGGGCCGCGCGACGAGCCTGACCGGCGGACCCGCCGGAGCGTTGCTGTATACGAAGATTCCGTCGGCGACCGGGCGTTCGCGACCGTCGGACGGCGAGTTCACCATGTTAGCGGTGCCGTCGCCGAGCCGGCGCACGGCGAGCGTCGAAGAGCCTCCGCCATCGAGCAGCAGTCCTTCGGTTGCGCCGAGCGACCGCATCAGCGCGGCGAACTGCGGACGCGTTACTCCGACGCTCTCCTCGGGCTGACGGCCATCGACCTCGACCAGAAAGAGCCGGCCATCCGGGGCGATGGCGGCGCCCGAGCACGGCATGCGCCGGGAGTTTTCCTCTCGGTACGGAGCATCGGCGTCGTCGTACCATCTACCGTCGTGGAGGATGAGCGCGCCGCCACCAACCGCGGCTGCGATCGCGTTCAGGCCAAGCGGCGTCAAATCGCCGCTCGCGGCCACGACCGAGTCGACTTGCGGTACGCCGGCGGCGCCGTAGTCGTTGAGTCCGATGGCCACGTAATAGCCCGGTGGCTGCGGGGCCGTATTATCGGCGATCGCCTTGACGCGATAGCGCGCGAGAGGCGGGGTTCCCCCCATCGGTTCCAGCGACAGCAACGTCACGTTATCGCGTGGAGGCACGCGCCCGTAGAGCGGCGTCAGCAGCGAGAGTCCGCCCTGCGGCATTTGGTCGATCGCGTCGAGCTGCAACGTTCGTCCGTCGATATCGAGCGCGCCGGAAAACGTGAACTCGGCAATATGCGGCGTGCCGTCGCGGGTTACGGCCAGCACGTAGCGCTTATATGGAAGCTGAAGCAGCGCGCCGTCGCGCACGACCATGTTGATCGGGCGGTTGGTAGCGCCGATGTCGAAGTAGTCGCCGTTGATTCCGGCAACTGCGCGCGTCCGCCGTGCCATCGAGCCGACCGTTTCGCCCGGCGAGACGAGCGAATCCGTAGCCACGACCGATCCGACGCGAACGTCGCGACGATGCGAGTCGATCGCGACGATGCGAATCGCGAGCGGGCCCGCGTCGGTGACGAGCTGATACTCGCCGTAATCAACGCCCGGCGCGATGCTCTCCAGCGTCGGCGCCTGCTGTAGAATGCGCGGAAACGGTGCTGGAGGAGCGATGCGGGGCGGTAGCACACCGGCGCGCGCGACCGCGCACGCGGCAATAAAGAATGCGACGAAGATGCCAAACCTCACGCTTTTGCCGGATGCCAGACTTCTACGGCCAGGGGATAGCTTCCGGTTGCGAACGGCGCGTGCGGGACTCGGCGAAGCGTCTTGGCGTCGAAGACGTCGATCGAGTTATCGCTCGCGCAGGGAACGTAGAGGCGCCCGGTCGCCTCGTCTAACGTCGGTTTCCACGGCGTCTTGCACGTCTTGAGTGCCGGGCGCTTCGCGCGCAACGTGCCGGCATCGAGCACGTCGATCTCGCTGCGTGCCTCTTCGGTAACGAAGAGCGTGGCGTCGTGCGCGTCGAGCGCGATGCCCAGAGGGAAGTTCAGCGGCGCGCTGCGCGCCCGCAGGCGCGTCTTGCTTCCGTTGAGCGCGATGGCGACGGCCGATCCCGGCGCGGCGAAGAGCGAGCCGGCGCTTTGATTGGAGATTGCATAGAGCGTGGAGCCGTCCGACGAGAGGGCCAGCGAAAAGACACGGTCGACGGCGCGAAAACGGCGTATCACTCGCATCGCGCGCGCGTCGATGACCGCGATGGTGCCGTCGTTGGCGTTGGCAACGTAGACGAGCTGCCGGCGCTCGTCGATGGCGATGCCTTCGGCCGTCGCGCCGGTCGTGACGCGCGCTACGGTCCCGTCGGGGAGCACGCGGGTGAGCGCGCCCTTTCCGTCGGCATCACGATTGGTGACGAAGATGGCGTGGGTAACGGCGTCGACGGCGATCTCGTCTCCCAGCGGTACGCCCTCCACGCGGGCGACCGACCATGGCGAAAGCGTGACGACGGTAAGTGCCGTCCCTTGCGTATCGGTGACCGCAACTCTTCCATTCGGATCGGCTGCCGTATCGCTGGGCGCGCCGCCGGTGGCGATCAGGCCGATGATCGAGAAGTCGCCGCTATCGTGGACGACGAGCCCGTCATCGTACGAAGCGGCAAAGATCAGCGAGCGATCCGGCGACGGGGGCGGTGCGATGCGCAGGCGTGTCGCACCAAGGCCGACGGCGTTACCGGCGATGAGAAGCGCGCTCGTCGCGGCGGTGGCCGGCGGAGCGACGTAGATTCCGCCGGGTCGTAACTCCCCGGGGCCCAGCAGCGCCGCGTGGTATGAGCCCGCAAATCCGGTTACGCGCAGCGGCAGCGTGCTGCCCGGCAGGTAGGGCCAGGACGCGACGTCGATTCGGCCGACGGCCAGTCGCGTATGGGGAACGCGTGGCACGCTCGCAACCAAAGCCACCAAAGCCAGCCAAAGGACGGCGAGGCGGGCAAAAGCCGTCAATGCGGCTGCACGAGACCGAAGATAAAGAGTCCCAGGCCGATGGCGCTCAAGCCGCATCCCAGGGAGACGAAGACGCGGGTACCGGCGAGCGTGGCGAGCGCCACGAGGACGATCGAGATATCGAACAAGGTCGTTGCAAACTGTAACGTTTCGTAGGAACGCATAATGACGTCGGAGCGCTCGTCGTCTCGAGCGGCCTGCGCGTCGAGCGACTCCGCTTTCTTGAGGACGCCGGGCGACGAGGAGCGTTCCTCGTCGGCAACGGTCTGAAGGCGCACCCGCGTTTTCTGATCGTGCACCAAGTCGGTGGAGAGGATCGCGCGGTAGATATTGAAGCGAATTTGTTTGGCTTCGTAGGCGTTATACGTATCGGTCGCTCGCGCTTGCGTAAGAATAGCGGCGTTCTTTACGGAGAGCGCCGAAATCGAGCGATGGTGTGAGAAGAGGGTGCCGAGGGCGGCGAGCACGGCGATGATCGCAGCCGCGAGAGAGACGAGCCGATTGCCGTGACTCGCCTCGATGGTGCGGGACACATCGGCGCTCACGTCGTCGCCTTCTCGCGCGACGTCAGCGTTGCGACTCGCTCGAGACCTTCGGACACGTCGGTTTGCGGGGCCACCAGCGTTGCCGATGCCTTACGCGGATCGAAGTTAAAGCTGGCCAGACGGTAACCGTCGAACGTGCCGGCGATCACGGCGCCATCCGGGTCCACGGCGTACGCGCGCCGCTGTGGGCGATCGAAGACGACCAAGTAAACGCGAAGTTCGAGCGCTCGCGCTCGCGCCAGGCGCTCTGCCCAGGGCGCGGCAAGATCGGTCGTCCAGCAGATGAGACGATAACCCGCCGCGCGGAACGCCGCCACGCCGCCTGGATCGGCGACGAGCGCGTCACCGAGCGATGCGGTTGGGATTGCGGCATCGAGCAGCGCGAGACGCGCGCCGTCCTCCGGCGAGAGCGCGTACGCGTCCCCCAACACCTCGAGACGGCGATCGATATCCGCACCGAGTGCTTCGAACGAGATGGCCACGCGCACCGGAGGCCCTGCCGGCGCCGGACGCGGAGATAACGCGGGAAGCTTCGCACGTTTGGGATGCGTCTCGCCGAAGTCGATCGTTGCTTGCAAGACGTCCGGCCGATCCTGGGCGGCGATTGCCACGACCGTCCCGTTCCGCTCGACGATTTGACTCTTGCCGCAGTATGCGACCATCCCCAACTCGGCTCCGCACTTGTTGGCAGCGACGAACGGGACGTCGTTTTCGTAGGCTCGCACGCGGCCCAAGAGGTCCGCTTGCACGTTTTCAAGCGCTTGCGGATCGCGCCCGGTCGTGACCCAGGCGGTCGGCATGATCAGCGCGACGGCGCCTGCATCCACCAGCTCGCGCGCGATAGTGGGAATGCGTCCGTCGGCGCAGACGAGCACGCCGAGCGCGCCGAGCTGCGTCGTTACCGGCGCAAGCCGTTCGCCGGGAGCAAACCACAACGAATCGAAATGCCATAAGAACAGCTTGTCGGCACGACCGGCGAGCGAGCCGTCGGTGTCGATCACGAAGGCCGCATTATATAAAGATGCGCCGTCGCGCGCTACGGCGCCGACGACGATTGCGGTCCGCTCCGCTGCAGCGATGTTTTGCAAGCGTGCGAGGCCTGCTTCAATTGCTGTGCTGTCAACAGGCGCATCGCCGAGCACGTACGCTGGAAGCGTGCCCTCGGGCAACACGATGAGATCGGCTTGCGCGGCAACACGTCCTACGGCGTCGACGATTCCATCGAGCGCACCGGAAAAGCCGGCGCGATCGTGGGCCGCAAGCTGCAGCGCGGCGACGCGTACTGAGCGGTTCATTGCGGCCGTCGTTCGCGGCCCAAAAGCACGGCCCCTTATCGCGCTCTGCGAGGCAGGCCGCAGGCCCGCAGCCGGTAAAGGAATGCTACCCAACGGGCTCGACCGAGTGAACGGTGCCCTGAAGGAGACTTCCAATCGTGAGACCTACGCCATCGACGTTGTCGTTCGCGTTTGCAATATCGAGCGTCGGCTTGTTAGTAGCTGCGCCGCTTCCGCCCCAATCCGCGCAAGCGGCAACGACGACCGCAAGCGCGTCGCCGAGCGCATCGCCGAAAGCCTCTCCGGCGCATGGCGGCGATCCATGCGGTGACGCGAAGAGCAAATGGGCGCACCTCAAATGCGAACAGTTCAACGCCTCGGCGCCCGGAGACGAGTACTTCGGACGCATGAAGTTGAGTTATCTCGGCATCGACAATACCTACAAGGACGGATCGATCAGCGCCGGTGATTATACGACCGACCAGCATCTGATCTCCAAGCTTGATTTCGCCACCGACGCGCTGCGGCGCTGGGCGGCAAAATATCCCAACGATCCACAACTGGCGCGGTCGTACTTCCTGGGCGTACTCGTCATGCGCAAGGTGTACACCCAACCCGAGCAGCAGACGAGTTGGGAGTTCACACAGATTCTCGTCAAAAAATATCCCAACACGTACTTCGGCAAGACGGCAAAGGCGAGCATGGCCCAGGGTTATGTCGAGCACTGGTACGCGCTTGCCGAGATCTGCCCGACGCCGCTGCCACGCGGCGTCAAGGCGCAAGCGACGGCCGATCCGACGCCGTCACCGACTCCCGAACCCGGAAAGCCATACGTCGCGCTGATCACGCCGCCATGCGTGCAGCCGTCACCGGCAATCGACGTGCCCGAGCCGCTCTCGAGCGGTGCGCACGCGACGAGCCCGTCGCCGGGAGCCTCGCCCCGCTAACCCCCGGCAGATAAAGAAAGCCCCCGCAAGAATGCGGGGGCTTTTCATTTTACCGGGCGTGGGCTCTGGTTAGAGCTTGAGTCCGATACCCGCGTACGGCCCGCTCTCGGAGAATCCGATTGGAGCGGCATTGGTGTTGTAGCCGCGGTCACCCAGGAATCCGGCCTCTAAGAAGATCGGGAATCCAGGGAACGTGTAGCTGACGCCAATGTCGTACTTGAGGATGTTGTATCCGACGTTATACGTACACGGGCTTGTGCCGCCACAGGCAAGCGCGTTGCTCGAGTAGTTACCGTTGACGTCGAAATAGTACAGTGCGCTACCGTAGAACGAGAAGACGCGATCGAGATCGGGCAACTTCTCGAGGCCCACGCCCGCACCATTCTGCGACGGATAGCCGTAGCTGCTGGTGCGCTGCATGTAACCACCGACGATATAGATGCGCGGCTTGAGAATACGGAACCCGAGCCGCCCGTCGAAGTCGAAGTCCTTGCCGTCGAAGGTCGAAACCGCCGACTGACCGAGTCCACCGATCGTCGTTACGTAGCACTGCGGATCGCCGGAGCCACCGCAGTTGTGCTGCCAGTTGAACTGCCGGTAATCCAACTCGATCATCCACGGCATGGCCATGATCGGAATCTCCCACGCACCGTGTATGCGGTAAGAGAAGCCGCCTTGGTTATTGTTACTGCTACTGCCGGGGACGAACTCGTTGTATGTCTTCGGTGAGATAATGTAATCACCGGCGACATATAAGTCGTAGTAGGGTTTCGGTGTTGGCGTTGGGGTGGGCGGCGGCGGTGGCGGAGGCGGTGGCGGAGCGCTCGGTGGCGGAGTCGCCGGTATGTAGCGAACGACTACTAAACGGCGGTCCGGGACCCACTGAACATACGCGCCCATGCCTTCCGAGATGACTCGGACCGGCACGAGAACGACGCCTTGATACATCATCGGCGGGACGTCCAGCGGACGCGACTCGCCGTTGATGATCACCTCCGGCTTGCCGAGCGTCACTTTGACCTCAGCGCCGGGTTTGCTGACCGTTACCGTCTTGCTCCCTCCGTCCCACGATACGGTGGGATACGGGGGGCCCATTTGCTCGAACATCGAGCGCAGCGGGATGAGAATCGTGCCTCCGCGCACGAGCGCGGCGAGCACGCGTCCCTGTTTCAGGATGTCGGGCTTGGCATAGACGTGGTGGTCATTGAAGAGGATTGGATACTGACCCGACGGCGGCGAACCGAAATCCGCCGGCGGAGCAGCTGTCGCACCCTGGTCCTGCGCGACCGCGTTGGTTCCAATGTTGCCATGCGATGCGTTGGACTGGGCCGCGACCGCGTTGAGCCCAAGACCGGCTGCCATCAGCACGGCCAGGACTCCAGTGCTCAGTCGCTTCAATGTGTCCTCCTAGTTGGGTAATGAGACCTAAGGCTTACCCGTCCGGCCCGAGGGCCGGGTCGAGCAATCCTTTCGCGTCCTCTTCGGGAACGGACGTTTGCCTCCCCTGCAGTAGGAGGTTAGTCAGGCCAGCTTTTCCCGCAACTTAGCCAGGAATTTGCTCTTCTCAATGATGTATCGCTCGTGGGTCCCCTCGGCCACTGCTTCCTGCTCGTCGAAGACCTGGACCGCGAAGCTTACCCGGGGGCCGTCGAGATTGATGACCTCCACTTCGGTCCGCACGATAAACCCAACGGGCACGGGCTTGCGATGCTCCAATTCGATATGCGTCCCCAGGGTCAGCTGGCCGGCGCTCAAGATCGGCTCGACGCAATGGATGGCCGCGCTCTCTACCAATTGAACGAGCATCGACGTCGACAGAACGTCGACGCCCTTGTTACCGGCCTTCTCGGCCGTCATCCACTCCTCAACGCGGCTCTGCAGGCTGTACGAGCGCCCGATGCCGAGTTTTACCGTCATTGCTCCCGGGAGATACGCCCCGCAGCCGATTACCTCATGCCGAGGTTACTAGGACAGGGCTACTGTATAGGGTCCTTTGAATCAAACGCTAGTGGTGGCCGTATATCAGACCATGAAGTACCGGCAAGGAAAGAGATATTAAGGATGACGTTCCCTTCGATCCCTTTGAGGGCGACTCTGTTGGCTCTTGGCTTGGCGGCGGCGCTGCCGCTGGGCGGCTGCGGCAAGAAAGCGCAAGGCGGGCCTCCCCCGCTCACCGTCGACGCTGCCGCGGCGTCGCGCCAGAACATCGCCACGTACCTTTCGCTCGACGGACAGATCGCGCCGCTCGAACAATCGACGCTCGCCTTTCAGCAAAGCGGCACGATTATCAATATCGACGTGAACATCGGCGATATGGTTCGCAAGGGCCAGCTGCTGGCGCGAATCGATCCGGCAACGCTTCAAGCGTCGCTCTCGCAAGCGCAAGCGCAAGCGTCGCAGTTCTCGGCGGCGGCGCGCGGCGCGGTCGTCGGCTATCCAGTTCAGACGCAAAACAATCAGGCGGCCGTACAAACGGCAAAGGCTTCGCTCGAAAATGCGAAGCTCGTGTACGATCAGAACAAACAGCTCTACAAACAGGGCTACGTTTCGGAGACGACGCTGCAGCAATCGCAAGCAAACTACGTGTCGGCGCAACAAACCTATAACAACGCCGTCGTCGGCCTGCGCAACGACGTCGTAAGCGCGCAGAGCGTGAAATCGCAGCAGGCGCAAGCGGCTGCCGCCGCGGCGCAAGCACAGTTGCTCAGCACGCAGTTGTCGCAGACGTATATGTATTCGCCGTACGACGCCGTCGTTTCTAACCGGCTCGTGGATCCGGGAGCGTACGCTTCGCCGTCGCAGCCGGTTCTTCAAGTTTCGCGCGTCGATCGCGTTTGGATCAACGTTAACGTGCCCGACGAGGATCTATCGTACGTGCGGCCGGGCATCACGGTGAGCTTCAAGTCGACGTCGTTGCCCGGGAAGTCGTTCACCGGCCCGGTGCAGACCGTTAACCTGGTGCCGACGGCCGGAACGCTCTCTTATTTAGCGCGTCTAGAGTTGCACAATCCGGGTTACGTCTTGCGGGGCGGAATGCTGGTAACGGTAACGGTGACCAAGGCCCGAGCCGTCGGCGCCATCGTCGTTCCGCGAAGTGCGGTTGCGCAGGGTCCCAGCGGGAACGTGGTCTACGTCGTAGTGGATAACAAGGCGCAGGCCGTCCCCGTGAAGGTGGGAGTACAGACCGACACAATGTCGCAAGTAATTAGTCCGAAGATTCAAGCCGGTACGATGGTTATCACGACGAGGCCCGACGCGCTCAAGGACGGCAGCGTCGTGGCCGTGAGCGGCGCCGCGCCGGCCTCCTCTTCGGCTTCCGGGACGGTACATTAAGGATGAAGCGAGGAAGGCTAACCGCCCGCGGATTTGCCGCGGCGCTCTCATTCGGCGTGCTCGTGACCGGGGTGGCGTTAGGGCAGACGCTGCCCAGCCCCGAACCGGAAAGCGGCCAGATCCCGGGGGTCCCCGGGATCATTATGCCGTCCCCGCTGCCGGAGCCGACCATCAGTGGCACGCCTATCCCCTACCCGGCTTACGGCTCGCCGGCGCCCGACGTCGAGCAGCTCAAGCAGAAGAAAGGCGTGCCGCAGACGATCTCATTGGCGGACGCCGTCCGCATCGCCGTGGCGCTCTCGCCGACGTTTGCGTTACAGAACGCCCAATGGGCGCAGATTCACGCCAGATATACGTCCTCGGTGCAGGCGCTCTATCCGGGACTCAGCGGCAACGCGCAGGCCGGAAAGAACTACACGAATGGGACGTCGTCGTCGGTGAGCAGTCCGACGCCGCCGGCGGCCAACGCTCCATTTGCCGCTCCGACGCCGACGCGCCCGCCATTCGGGACCTATAGCCAGAGCACGATCAGCAGCGAGTCGGCGACGATCTCGATCACGCAGCTCATCTTCGACGGGGGCCGCACCATCGCGAACATCCGCTCGGCAAAGGCGGCCGACATTGCCGGGCGCGCGACGCTGTTGCGTCAGCTGCAAACGCTGGCGTTCAACGTTGCCAACTCCTACTACACGGTGTTGGAAGACAACGCAACCGTGACCGCAGACGCGCAGCTCGTGCGCGAGTTTGAAGTGAACGAATCGTCGACGGCGGCGCAGATTCGCAACGGCGCGGCGGCCCGCTCCGATATTGCCGCGGCGCAGTTTCAAACGGCGCAGGCGCGCGGCAATCTCGTAACGGCGCAAGGCGTCGCGATCGGCGCGCAAGCGAGCTTTGCTACGACGCTCGGCCTCGATGCCGACGCGGAGGTCGTTCCACACCCGATTACCGCGCAGGAGCAAGCGCCCAATCCAACGTACGCGGCCTCGCTGAAGCGGGCGCTGATCATGCGCCCGGACTATATCTCGGCCGCCTACAACGTAGAGTCGGCAAAAGAAAACGTCCGATATGCCAAACTGGCGCGATTCCCGGTGCTCACCGCCGGGGCGAGCGACGGCGTCAGCCGCACCTTCCTCGACTGCGTCACGACGGCGACGGCTTCGGTCTGCCCGGGAAACTCCTCGTGGTCGAACGACAAGGCCATCGGATTAAACTTGAACGTCCCGATTTACGATCAGGGCGTGACGAATTACAACGTCGCGGTTGCGGCGTCGGAGCTCGATCAGGCTCTCGCGACGCTGAACTCGACGCGGCTCACGGTCGAGTCCGACGTGCGTTCGGCCTTGGCGACGCTAATCTCAGCGCGCTCGTCGCTCGTGCAGGCCCGGTCGGAGCTCACGGCAGCGCAAGTCTCGCTCAGCGCCACACAAGCGCAATATAAAGTCGGTGCGACGACCGTGCTCAACCTCGTCACCGCAGAGGCAAATCTTACCACCGCACAATCGGCCTATATTACCGCCCTTTACGGCGTCCGCACCGCGGAGCAGAACTACCTTTATGCCACGGGTATAAGCGACGTCCAAATCTAGGGAAGCTTCGCTTCCCGCCACGGTATCCGATCCGGTAAATGCGGCGATCCTCGCAGTTTCAGAGGATCGCCTCGCCGGTTTTCAGATCGATCCTTTCGGTGAGATTGCGGCTCGAACCGGAGTGCCCGTCGAGTCGGTTATCGAGCGAATCGTCACGATGCTCGAGGCGGGGACGATTCGACGCGTCCGGCAGACGCTGCTCTCGACCAGCCTGGCCGCGGGCGCGCTGTGCGCTTGGGAAGTTCCGCTGGAGAAGCTCGACGCGGCATTCGAATACATGTTTCGGGAAGATCCGTTTTCGGGCCACGTCGTTATTCGAACGACCGACGCCGTCACCGCGGGCAGCAGTTATCGGCTTTGGACGACCCTCAAGGTTCCTCAAGGTTTCTCATTGCGTAAGCACGCGCGGTGGCTGGCGAACCGGGTCGGCGCGACGCGATTCCGGCTGATGCCGGCGAAGATGCTCTTTACCCTGGGTGTCGGTCACGTGCGCCGGCGCGGGCTCGAACCGGGAGCGCGCGCCGAACAGTACGCCGAACCGCTCGACACGACGCTCGTAGAGCTCTCGGATCTCGAGTGGCGAGTACTAGTCGCGCTCAAACGAGAGTTTGCCCCGAATGAGATCGTGCGCGGTCTCTGGGAAGCGCGGGCGAGAGAGGCGGGCCTGGATCTTGCGGCCTTCGGCGACGTCGCCCGTTCGCTCCAGGAGCGGGGCGTCATCGGGCGGTTCTCAACGTTTCTCGAGCACGTCAAAGCAACGGCGGGGCAGGAGCGAGTAACGCGCTACAACGCGCTCTTTCATTGGGCCGTTCCGTCCGGCAGCGAGATCGCGGCAGGGCGTGAGGTGGGACGGCACTACGTCATCACTCATGCTTACTGGCGCGAAGGCGGCCCGGAGTTTCACGACGTGAACGTCATGGCGGTCGCGCACGGGATGGAGAAGCCGGTCGTGCTGGCCCACAAGGCCGCCATCGACGAGCATCTGCGGGAAGCGGGGCTCGAGTTTGCGTATACCAACGTGTTTTGGGGCGGCCGTAGCGAGATTAAACCATCGGAAATAGTACCGGACGCTTACAGAGCATTTTGCCTGGCGAACGGCATCGATCCCGAAACGATGCTCGCCGATGCGGAAGAGGAAGGAAAGCCGGCTTGAAGTTTACGGTGAGGTACGGGGTCGCGGCGCTAATCGTGGCCGTTGCTATTTCCGGTTGCAGCAAGGTCTCAAACGGCAGTTCCGGCGGCGCCCGTCATCCCTGGACGGAGCCGGGCGTGCTGCGCTTCACCGAGGCTTCCGATCCCAAGAACCTCAACCCGCTACTCAACTCGGCGTCGCCGACGCTCGACCTATCGATGTTCGTGTTTTCCTGGACGGTGCGCTACGACCAAAACGGCAAGCCATTTCCGGACGCGCTGCGCGAGATTCCGACCGTCGCCAACGGCGACGTCAGCAAAGACGGCTTGACGCTCAAATACAAGCTGCGCCGCAACATCAAGTGGCAAGACGGTCCGCAACTAACCTGTAACGATCTCAAGTTCACGTGGCAAGTGGTGATGAACACCCACAACAACGTCATCACGACCGACGGCTTCAAGGATATCGGCAGCATCGATTGCTCGGATCCATACATGGCCGTCATCCACATGAAGAAGCTTTACGCCCCGTTCTTACAGCAACTGTGGAGCGAGAACGGCAACGCCCCGATTCTTCCCGAGCACATCCTGGCCAAATACAACGACGATAAAGGCTCCTTTAACACCGCGCCTTACAATGCGCTGCCGGTAGGGAGCGGGCCGTTCAAGATCGTCGCGTGGAACCGCGGCCAGGACGTTCGCATGGTGGCCAATCCGGACTTTTACCTCGGCAAGCCCAAGCTCAAGGAAGTCGTCTATAAAATTCTTCCCGACGAAAACACCGCCGCCACTCAGCTGCAAACGCACGAGCTGGATATGATGGCTCAGGGAACCGGACACAAATGGCCCGAGTACGTAGCCCTAGCTGCGGATCCGCGCAACGGATTGCGGGCCATACGCATCGACGCCTTTGCCTTCTCGCACGTCGACTTCAACCTGCGCCATCCGATCGTCTCCGACATCCAAGTGCGGCGGGCTCTGGCCTACGCCACCAACAAGAAAGAAATCATCGACAAGGTGGCCCACGGTTCGGCGATTGCGGCCGATACCGACCAGCAGCCGAAGTATTCGTGGGCATATACCGCCGATATTGTTCACTATCCGTACGACCCGGCCAAGGCGCAGGCGATCTTAGACGCCGACGGCTGGAAGATGGGGCCGGACGGAGTCCGCGTAAAAAACGGGCAGCGCCTCGAGTTCACCATGAGCACGCAGACCGAGTCGGTGAGCGGAAAGGCCAACGAGACGATCCTGCAACGCGCTTGGCGCGATATCGGCGTGCAAGCCGACGTCAAGAACTACCCGACGAGCCAGTTCTTCGATAACTCGACCAAGGGCATTCTGCAGGGCGGGCACTACGACGTGGCGCTCTTTGCCTGGCTCGCTGCTGCCGATCCCGACGACAGCGCGATCTACTCCGGCGACAATTTGGCGCCGCACGGTCAAAATGCTATGTATTGGAACAACCGCGCGGCCACCGATGCCATGAACGACGCGCTTAAGACGATCGATGAGCCGCGGCGCAAGCGCGACTACGTCATCGTCCAGCAACAGTTGGCACTCGACGTGCCCAGCATTATCCTGTACTTCAACCGTATCCCGTACGTTTACAATACCGACTTGAAAGGCTTCGATCCGTCGCCGGTCATCTCGGGATTCTGGAACCCCTGGAATTATTCGATCTAAGGAGCTTACGATGTTGACGATTTCGCGCCTGACGGCAGCCGTTGTTGCCGCGCTCTTGCTGGCGTCGTGCACCAAGTCGGGAGGTGCCGTTACGTCGCACTACCTGACGATCGCCGACGGCAGCGGCGACGTTCCGACGCTCAATCCGCATCTCTTTACCGAGACGACGCTGGGCTACATCTCGCAGATGACGCAGGCCTATCTCGCGCGGTACGACGAGCACAACCGGCCCTACCCCGAGCTGCTGACGGTCATCCCATCGCAAGCCAATGGAGGCATCAGCCGCGACGGAAACACGATCACGTGGCACCTGCGCCACGGCGTGCGCTGGTCCGACGGAGCTCCGTTCAACGCCGACGATCTGGTCTTCTCGACCAAGGCCGTGCTCAATCCGGCCAATAACGAAGTCGGCCGGGACGGCTGGAATCTGATCAACAAGATCGACGAGCCCGACAAATACACCGTCGTCTATCACCTCAAGCACCCGTACTCGCCGTTCTTGCCGACGTTCTTCGGCAGTGCCGGCGCCAACCCGTCGGTCCTTCCCGCCCATCTTTTAGCGAAGTATGCGAACATCAATCATGTCGCCTACAACTCGAAACCGGTTGGAATCGGACCCTTCCGCGTGGTCGTGTGGAAACGCGGCGACAGCATCGAGCTCGAAGCCAATCCGTATTATTTTCGCGGCACGGCGAAGCTGCGCCACATTACCTATAAGCTGATCCCGTCGCGCGATACGCTGCTTACGCTGCTGCAGACCGGCGACGTGGAGCTCTGGCCCGAGGTTACACCATCGTATATCGTACAGGTCAAAGCGCTGAGCAAGCTACAGACCGACGTCCATCCGGGCATCTACTACGCCCACCTCGATTTCAACGTGACGCGGCCGTTGGTCAGCGACATCCGGGTTCGCCAGGCGATCCGCTATGCGCTCGATCGAAAGCTGATGTCGGAGAAGATTTCTCACGGCTATTCGATCGTGCAGGAGAGCATGATCTCGCCGGTGCTGCCTTTCGCGCCCAAAGACATTCCGCTCTTCGAGACTAATCCGGACCGCGCGCGGCAGCTGCTCGATCAGGCGGGCTGGAAGGTCGGCGCGGGCGGTATCCGCGAGAAGAACGGACAGAAGCTGACGCTGCAGTTCCCATATTATACCGGTGTTTCGACCGCCGACGAGACGGTCGAGCTGATTCGCGAAGAGCTGCGCGCCGTCGGCATCGACATCGAAACTCGCAAGTTCGCGCCGGCGATGTTCTTCGCACCGTATCAGAACGGCGGTATCGTTTACGGCTCAAAGTGGGACATAACGATGTTTTCCTGGCAGGATCTCCCAGTTCCCGATATCTCGAACCTCTTCGAGTGCAACCAGATTCCGCCAAATGGGCAGAACGTATTGCATTACTGCAACCCAAAGGTCGACGCGCTGCTGGAGCGGATCAAGCGCACGTACGACGCACGCGAACAGGCGCGGTTGCTCGACGAAGAGGTGCGCTTGATCGTCAACGATGCGCCGACGATCGTGCTATCAATCCTCGATACCGGATTTACCTATAACAAGAATCTGACCGGCTATCATCCGGGAGCGTTTACGCCGTTCGATCAGATGTTGGACGTCGACATATAGCGTAGGCCAACAGCGCGCATCCGGCGAGCGAGAGCGCGCGCAGCAGCGCCCACGCGGGGACCGCGGCGAGCAAACCGCCGGCGCGCTGTTCCTCGAGCCAGACTTGCGCGGCGCTCGCGGCGGGGGCCGCGCGAAAACCGGCGAGCGCATCGGGCCACACTGGTGCGGGATGATGCGCGCCGATAAACGCGCCCATGGCAAAGAGCAGTGCGACGGCGGCGGCGGCAATCCACTGCGCTCGCCATTCCCGGGCCTCTCCTAATGCGATGAAGGCCAGCAGAGCCGCGAGCGCGAGCAGCGCACTTTGAACGATCCCGGTCGGACGCTGGGCCAGCCCGAGCCAGTCGACCGCAACGAGCAGCGTTCCGGCCAAGGCCACGGCGCGGGTGGTCCCGTGCGTGCGAAGCGCACACCACACCGCGGCCCCGTATGCCACCAGCAGATCGTGCTCGTGGACGAAACCCGCCACGAACGGAACGAGGGCCGAGAACGCTGCGAATCGCGCAAAACCTTCACGGACGCGAGTTGCAATTAGAACCGCCGTCGCGACCGCGACGACCGCACCGGCGAGTCCCAACCACGCGGCGGCCGGCGGAGAAGCGCCGAACCCATAGGCAATCGCCGCCGGCGTAATTTGAATGGCGCTCAGGCGTTCGGCGCCGGCGTGTGCTGCGAGGACCTTTGCATAGGCGAGCGGCCACGACCAGCCCAGAGCGAACGCTCCCAACGCGTAGGTCGCAACCAGACCGAGTACGATCGCGAGTGTCGCGCGATTGCGTCCGAGCACGGAGAACAGTCCTGCGGATGCGTTCGGCTGAGCGAACGCCACACACGCCGCTATCGCCGCGAGCCATCGCGAACGCGCGACGACGACGAGAGCCGCGCCGGCAAAAGCGGGAAGGGCGATTTGGCCGAGTGCGAGGTCGCTGGTCAGCGGGCCAAATCCGATCGCCAAGGCGAGTGCGGCTGCAAAGGCGGAGAGTTTAACGGTTAGTGCGGATCCGCGCAACGTGGTCGTGACCATTGCGAGCAGCGCTGCCACGAGCACCGCGATCCAGAGTAGCGCGGCGCGATCGTACGGCAGTCGCGCAAAGAGGCTCCAGACGGGTACAGTGGGCGGCGGTCCAACGAACGGCAGCAGCTCGTCTCGCGACGGCGTTACGCCGTCGACGGTGCGTTCGGTGTTCCAAATAGCGCGCCCGTAAGGGTTGTCGCCGGCGTTCCAGGTTGCGCCGGCCGACCAATACGCTTCAAAATCGCGCAGCCTCGGTCCGGGCGTAGCCGCCGGACGCGCGAAGAAGACGGCGCCGGCGATCGCTGCAAAGGCAACACCCAGCAGCCATCGCCGCATCGTCAAAAGATCGTTCCTCGCGATCCGGGCGAGGCGATTGCGTGTGACTGCGCCATGACGAAGAATAGTCCGAAGAGCGTTGCAAGGTACCACACGCTAATGCGAACGCGCGCCGCAAAGGTCATCGCCTCGGCGCGCGGATCGACGTGCCCGCGCCACGCCGAGAGCATCGCCGGGAGCCCAAGCAGTCCGATCACGAGCACGAAGAGAATCGGCAGATGCACGAGCACGGCGAATCCGACGAAGAGCACGAAGCCGACGATCCAGAGCGGCGGCCAGAGCGCGGCGACGATGCGCCCGCCGTCGAACGGCGGCATCGGAATCATGTTGAAGAGATTGAGAAAGGCCGAGAGATCGGCGCACGCATACCAGAAACGATCTTGAGTCGCGGCACCGATCGCGTAGCAAACCGCGGCCAAGCCCAGCCCGGTGAGCGGCCCGGCCAACGCGATGTAGGCATCCTGTTCGAGATCCTTCGGTGCGGCGCCGGCGGTGAACGCGCCTAGCAGCGGGACGAAGGCCGGAAGACGCACGGGCAAGCCGTAGGCTCGAAAGGCAAAGTAGTGGCCCAGCTCGTGGGCGAGTAGCAGCAACATCACTACGACGGCGAGCTTCCATCCAAAGATGAGGACGTAGATCCACAGCGAGAGCAAAAACGTCCAGCTGACGCCGAAAAGCTTCGCGCCGAAGAGCAGCAGAAACTTGAACTTGAAAAGGAAGGCTGCGGCAGCCGCTAGGATGGCGCCGACGCCGCCGCTCCGCCGAGTGACCGGTTTTGGCGGTGGGACGGGTTCCGGCGAGCCGCCGGATTCCGGCGGAAGGTATGTCATGTGCGTTTCTTCAACCGCGTTGCGTGCCGGTCATCGTGATCGTGGGTGGAGGATTCGCCGGGATCGCCGTCGCGCGGCGCCTAGAGCGGCGATTGCGCCCGCAGGAAGCCGAGATCGTGCTGCTCAGCCGCGAGAACTACACGCTCTTCACCCCCATGCTGCCGGAGGTGACGTCGGGCGAGCTCGAGGTGCGTCACGTCGTCACGCCGATCCGGGAGCAGCTGGACCGCACGCGGTTCGTTTTGGCCGACGTCGACGAGGTCGACATTGCACGATCGACGGTTCGCTACCACCACGTGCTGACGGGCATCACCACGACGCTGCACTACGACCACGTCGTTTTAGCGCTGGGTTCGTCGCCTTCGACGTTCGGTCTACCGGGGATCGCCGAACACGCCTGGGCGCTTAAGGCGCTCGAAGATGCCGATGCGTTGCGTAACCATCTGATGTGGCTGCTCGAGCTTGCCGATACGATCGACGACGAGTCGCGTCGCAAACGCCTGCTCACGCTTGTCGTCGTCGGCGGCGGTTTCACCGGCGTCGAAACGGCCGGCGAGATCGTGGGACTTTTTCGCAGCGTGCTGCGCTTTTACAAGCGCCTGAGCGCCGAGGAAGTAAAGATGATCCTGGTCGAGGCCGGATCGTCATTGTTGGCCGGCCTGCCTGAGAAGATGGGTCGCTACTCGCGTCGCGTGCTAGAACGTCGCCGTGTCGAAGTGATTCTCGGTGACGGCGTCGCGGGCGCCGACGAACGAGGGCTGACGCTCCAGAGCGGGCGGCGGATCGAGACCGAGACGATCATCTGGAGCGCCGGTGTCAAGCCGTCGCCGGCCATTGCTAAGATCGCACTGCCTTTGACGAAGCGTGGCGCAGTCGAGACCGGACCCGACATGCGCGTTCCGACCTCGGGAGGCGTTTGGGCGCTGGGCGATTGCGCTTCGATTCCGCATCCCAAAGGCGGCGTCTATCCGATGACGGCGCAGCATGCCATTCGCGAAGGCCCCGTTCTCGCCGACAATATCGTCGCGGTGTTGCGAGGAAAGCCGACGCGTCCGTTTGTTTATCAGTCGCTCGGCATGATGGCGGCGCTGGGCGGCCGTAAAGCCGTCGCGCAGCTTCCCGGAAACCGCGTCATCACAGGCTTTATCGCATGGTTTCTGTGGCGGACGTACTACTTGCTGCGCTTGCCGGGCCTCGATCGCAAGCTGCGCGTCGCCTTTGACTGGACGCTCGAACTGCTCTTCCCACGCGACACCGCCGAGCTGCGCTTCGGCGAGCGGGAGGGTGAGACGCCGGACCAAGAGATAGGGCGCCGCTCGTAGAACGCCCGAAAGATGCTCCGCGAGCCGATCGAACGCCTTATCCGCGATCCCAAAGAGTTTACCCGCGACGTCGCTTTCCCCGAACCCGCCGAAATCCGCATCTACGACGAAACGCTGCGTGACGGCGAGCAGATGCCAGGCGTCTGCTATACTCCCGACCAGAAGTTGGAGATCGCCCGGATGCTCGGCGCGATCGGCGTGCACGTTATGAGCGTCGGCTTTCCGGCCGCGTCGGAAAGCGACCGCCGCACGCTGCAACTGGTAATGGGGGCCAAACGCCGCGGCGAGCTGGGCCGTGCGGAGATCGTGGTGATGTGCCGCAGCAACCGCAACGACATCGACGTTACCGTCAAGACGCTGCGCGATGCCGGTATAGAACCACGCGAAGTGACGTTCTTTATCTTTACCAGCGGCAGCGATCTGCATCTCAAATATAAGATCGGCAAAACGTTGCTGCGTTACGAAGGCCGCGACGAACGGGAGTTGCTCGAGCTGCCGCTCGATTTTTATCGCCAGGCGAACATTCGTTTGCAGTGCGACGCGATCGCTCACGCGCGTGAGTGCGGAGTTGAGTCCATCGAGTTCGGCGCCGAAGATGGAAGCCGTGGCGACGTCGATTATTTTATCGAGTATTTCAAAGCGGGATTAGCTGCCGGAGGCACGCGTCCGGCGTGGCCCGACACGGTTGGGACGCTCACGCCTGAAGCAACGCGATGGTACTGCTCGCGCATCGTGCAGGCAATGCCGCCGGGCTTGCCGATCGTCGCCCACCTGCACAACGACTACGGCTTGGGAACCATCAACGCCATCACCGCCGTTTCGTGTGGCTTCAAGGTCGTCTCGGTGACGGCGAACGGCTACGGGGAACGCGCGGGAAACGTGAAGCTGCACGAGTTCGTCGTCGCCCTGCGCGTGCTTTACGGCATCGAGCTTCCGGGCTTCAAGTACAACCAGCTCCGCGAACTGGCGCGTTTCATGGAGCGCGTTAGCGGTATTCCCCTGCAGCAGCACGAGCCGATCGTCGGCGCGAAAGTTTTCGCGCACGAATCGGGCATTCACACGCAAGCGATGCTCATCGACCACCGCATGTACGAGGCCGTTCCGGGGGAGCTGGTCGGCGGCGCCACCAGTTGGGTCTTCGGCAAACACACCGGCGCGGCGCTGGTCGAAGATACGCTGCGCCGGCGGCGGGATCACCTGGCCCGCGCCGGCGTCGAACCGAGCTCGGAACTCGCGCACCGCGTTACCGACGAGGTCAAGCGCCTGCGCGAAGAGCGCGCTGCATCCAGCAAGAGCGAAGAGACGATCGAACTTTACGAAGCCGCCATGCGGCGGCTCTCGCTCAGCGAAGACGACGTCGTCGAAATTGCAATTGCCCTAGGTTCGGCCACCCCAGCTCACGCATCGTAAGCTCCGCGGTGTAACAAAAGGGAGTCTACGCTTGCGAGCCTAGGCGCCAGGTTGCGACGAAGGCTTTGAAGATGACTGGAAAATCGTCGTGGGTGAAGCGAACGCTGCGTGAGCCCGTGCGTTCGAAACCGGGAATCATCGCCGCCAGGTGCGCCTGCGCCGCCGTGACGAGCTGGACGTCGAGTGCGACCGGCGCTTCGAAGCGGTAGAGCTGCGCCGTGCTCGCGGCGGCAATCGCTTCGCGCGCGCCTTCGTGAATCGCGCGCCGCGCGCTCTCGGGCGTCATCGAATTCGCTGCGAAATTGCCGATCGACTCCTTTACGATGACGCCGCGAACCCACGGCATCTGAGCGCGCACGCCTTCGACGGTCGTGCGGTCGCCGGTGACCAGTAGCAGCGGCACCCCGTAATAGCCAAGAAGTCCCGCGTTGATCGTGGCTTCGCTGCAAGCGATGCCGTTGAGCCGGACTTCGTAGATAACCGACGGCGTGTACGTGTGGGAGAGCACCGCATCGGCATCGCCGGCGCCTCCGTGATACCCGACGAAGAAGGCTCCGCCACAGCCCCCGGCGTCTTGCACCATTGAAAACGGCTTGCGATTACCGAAGATCACGCGCACGTCTCGGGGAAGTTCCTCGAGAAGCAAGTTGCGCATCGGGCCATGCGAGTCGTTGACGAGAACCTCGCCGGCGCCCCCAGCGCGGGCGCCTTCGATCGCCGCGCAGATCTCTTGGGTGTAGTAGCGCCGGTAGATCGCATACTCCGGATGCGGCGTGCGCGCGTCTACTTGCCTCCACGAGCAGACTCCGGCAACACCCTCCATGTCCCCCGAAAGATAAAGCTTCATCCTTCGACAAGCTCAGGATGACATATCGCGCTCATGCGGTAACGTCGGCGGCGGCGGCGATGCGAGTGGCCGCAAGAAAGGCGCGCAGAAGCTCCGGATATTCGGGCGCGACGAAGCGAACGGCGCGGCCGCCGAGGCGCTCGAAGCCCGGCATCAGCTCGATGAAGTCGGCGTGTTCGACGCCCGCGGTCTCAACGACCAGCTCCAACGGCGATTCAAAGAGAAAAGGACGTGCTGCATCGATGCGCCCCATTGCCTCGTGCGCTCCGGCGCGGATCGCATCGCGCGCGGCCTGGGGCGTGAGCGAGTTCACAGCCGAGAAGCCAATGGGATCCTTGACCGCGATGCCGACGGCCCACGGCAGCAGGCGGGTCGTCTCCTCGACGATGCGCCGGTCGCCGGTGACCAGCACGACCGGAACGCCGTAGGAACCGGCCAATGCCGCGTTGAGGAGCGCCTCGCTGCAGGGCGTGCCGTTGACGCTGACGCGATAGACCGCTTCGCTAAAGGTGTGCGAGAGCGTTGCGGCGTCGCCGCTCATCGCGTGATAGCCGGTAAAGAAGGCCGCGCGGCAAGACGAATCGATGCCCTGCATCATGCTCCACGGTTTCGGCGCACCGGAGATAACGCGCAGGCCGTCGTCGCCGGGAAGCTCGTCGAAGAGTAGATTGTGCATCGACCAGTGCGAGTCATTGACGACGATTCGCTTGGCACCGCCGTCACGCGCCCCGGTAATGGCCGCCGCCACTTCGAGGGACATCAGACGGCGATAGACCGGATACTCGTTGGTGTCGCTCGGATCGCACTGCTTCCAGGAGCAGACGCCGGCCGTCCCCTCCATATCGCAGGAGATGTAGACGTTCATTGCCGCAAGGCGTCGCGGGCTTGGGCCAAACCCGTCTGCGCCGCAACGTTGTGTGGATTGGCGCGCAGCGCGCGCTGATAAAAGGGAATCGCTTGCGCAAAACGATTCGCGGCCAGATACATGTCGCCAAGCTGGGTCAACGCGACGTCGTCGTTGGGCTGCCGGGCGATGCGAGCGCGCAGCGATTCCAGCTGTGCCATCACCGGCGCCGGCGGGCCGCCTTCGACCGCTTGCTGCGAACCCTGGCGCTGGACCGCGGGCGACCTCGCCGTAACTGCTTTACCGAATACCGAACCACTCACGCCAAAGCCGACCGCCACGAGATAGGCCATGAGAGCGAGAAAGGCGGCCGAAATTACGATGACGATGGGGAGGTAGATTCGCGGCGGTAGACCCGGCGCTTCAGACGGCACGAAGAGTCGGTTGGACGCATCGCGAAAAATTCATGCGTGCTGCCTTCCGAAGCCGATCTCCAGTTGCTCTTCGCACGTTTGAACTATCAGTTCTTTGACGGCGAAGTTCCCGACTGCCGGATTCGATACAACGAGCGCTTTTCGAACTCCGCCGGACGAATTAGCTATTCGTTCCCGCTGGTTATCGAACTCTCTCCCAAGCACTTTCGCAGCTACCCCGAGGCGCTGGAGGAGACGCTCCTCCACGAGATGGTCCATGCATGGTGCTACGCCCGTTATCGCGATGCCGGCCACGGTGCGCGCTTCAAGCGCAAACTGCGCGAGTGCGGCCTCAAGTCCATCTACCACGAACTGGGAAATGTTCGCCCGTCGCGTGAGTCGAGCAAGCGCTACATCCTGCGCTGCGAGCACTGCGCCTTCGAGGTGCTGCGCCGCACGCTCCCGCGAAAGCCGGCAAGTTGTCCGCGATGCAACAAAAGTCGCTTCGACCCCCGCTATCCGCTGACGATCTACGAGATTCTCGAGATGCGGGCGGCCGGAACGACGCTCGATACGGTGCGGGCCGCCCGGAAAGGCGGCGCCTGATGAAGAATATGACTCGACTATGACGACGACGGAAACGAAGCAACGGCCCGGCGCGATTCGCATCGAGAGCGACTCGATGGGAAAGATCGAGGTACCCGCGGACAAATATTACGGCGCGCAGGCGGCGCGCTCGCTGGTTCACTTCGACATCGGAGACGGAGCGTGGCCGCGCGACGTGATGCCGCGCCAGGTTATTTACGCGATGGCGACGCTGAAGAAATCGGCGGCGATGGTCAACCGCGAGCTCGGCAAGCTGGACGAAGAGCGGGCGGGTCTGATCGTTCGTGCCGCCGACGAGATCGTGCAAGGAAAGCTCGACGAACATTTTCCGTTGCGCGTTTGGCAGACCGGCTCGGGCACGCAGACCAACATGAACGTCAACGAAGTAATCTCTAACCGGGCCATCGAGTTGGCCGGCGGCGAGATGGGTTCGAAGAAGCCGGTCCACCCCAACGATCACGTCAATATGTCGCAGTCGTCGAACGATACGTTTCCGACGGCCATGCACGTCGCCGGAGCGCAAGCTCTGGTCGGCATGCTTCCCGCCGTCGAAGCGCTGCGCGATGCGCTTGCGGCAAAAGCGAAAGAGTGGTCGCACCTCGTCAAAGTCGGACGGACCCACCTGCAAGACGCAACGCCGCTGACCCTCGGTCAAGAGTTCTCCGGATACGTCACGCAGCTCGATCGTGCGATCCGCGCTTGCCGCCAGGCGCTCGATCCGCTCTACGACTTGGCCATCGGCGGCACGGCGGTCGGGACCGGCCTCAACGCGCATCCCGAGTTCGGCGAGCGCACCGCGAGCAAGATCGCCGAGCTTACTGCGCTGCCGTTTCGCTCGCATCCGAACAAGTTCACGGCGCTGGCTTCGCACGACGACTTCGTCTTTGCTTCGGGCGCGCTCAAGACGCTGGCCGCCGCGTTAATGAAGATCGCCAACGACATACGCTGGCTGGCCTCGGGTCCGCGCGCCGGAATCGGCGAGCTCGTACTTCCCGAAAACGAGCCCGGCAGCTCGATCATGCCGGGGAAAGTAAATCCCACGCAGTCCGAAGCGATGACGATGGTCTGCGTACAGGTGTACGGCAACGATCTGGCCGTGAGTTTCGCCGCTTCGCAAGGGAACTTCGAGCTCAATGTCTTTAACCCGGTGATGATCTACAATTTCCTGCACTCTGCTACGCTGCTGCGCGACGCGTGCACGATGTTCCGCCTCCACGCCGTCGAGGGGCTACAAGCTAACGAGGAGCAGATCAAAAAGTATCTCGACGAATCGCTGATGGTCGTTACCGCGCTTTCGCCGCACATCGGTTACGACAAAGCGGCCGAGATTGCAAAGAAAGCGCACCACGAGCGTTCGACGCTCAAGAAAGCCGCGCTCGGACTGGGACACGTCACCGAAGAGGAGTACGACCGCATCGTCGTTCCTAAGGACATGACCTCCCCGGGTTAGCGAAGCGCGTTCGCTACAGCTGACGCCAAATTAGCGATATCGCTGCCGTCACCAGCGCAATCGCTACGACGATAAGCAGTTGCGGCGAACGCAAGCGCAACGAAAGGCGCGCGCCGATTGGGCCGCCCAGCAGACCGCCGGCGACGAGCGGCAAGACGTCTTGGACCGCTACGTCGCGCTGCAATGCATGCACCGCCAGTCCGACCGGCGAGGTGAGCAGGATGGCGAACTGCGACGTCGCGCTGATTGCGTGCACCGGAAGCTCGGAGAAGTACAGTAGGGCCGGCACCACCACGATGCCGCCGCCCAAGCCGAAGAGACTTGAAAAGATGCCGACGAGAAAGCCAAGGGCCAGCGCGCCCCGATAGGACATGCCCTTGATCGAGGCAACGCGGTGATGCTCGACTCGGCCCGCCATGCGCCGCTCCGCGTTCCAGGCCATGTCGATCGCAACGGCGACGAGCAGCGCTGCGAGAATCGAGTCGAAGAGCAACGCAGAGATGTGAAGCGACGCGATCGCACCCAGCACGCTTCCGGGCAAGCCGCCCGCGGCGACGAGCAGTCCGATCTTTAGGTGGACGCGTCGCTGCAGGAGATAGGCGAAGGCGCCGCCGGCGCTATTGGCAACGATTAAGACGAGCGACGTGCCGGCGGCATAGGCCGGCGGAAATCCCATCAGCAGGCGCAGGATGGGAACCAGGATGAAGCCGCCGCCCAGGCCCACCATCGATCCGAGGATGCTGGCGACGAACGCCGCGGCGAAGAGCTCTAGCGAAAAGAGCACGCCGTCGCGGGAGCGGGAGCCGGGTTAGTTCGAGCGGCCGATGTAGCGCCGATCGCGCGTGTCGATGCGAATGACGTTGCCCGACTCGATGAAGAGCGGAACCTGGACCGTCGCTCCGGTTTCGAGTTTGGCCGGCTTGGTAACGTTCGTCGCCGTATCGCCGCGAAAACCGGGATCGGTCTCGACGACCTTGAGCTCGACGTGCGCCGGCAAATCGACGCCGATCGCCGCTCCGTCGTGAAACTGAACGTCGACGACCATTCCATCCTTGAGAAAGTCGGCCGGCCCGCCGATGATGTCGCGCTGCAGCGTTACGTTCTCAAAGCTTTCCTGATCCATGAAATGGAAGCCGTCGGCGTCGTTATAGAGCATCTGCATCTGGCGGTTGTCGACCGTCGCGCGCTCCAACTTTTCTCCGGCGCGAAAGGTGCGCTCCAGCGTCGTGCCCGTCTTGACGTTCTTCATCCGCGTGCGAACGAACGCCGAACCCTTTCCGGGCTTTACGTGGAGGAACTCGATGACGGTCCAGAGTTGGCCGTCGACGACGATGGTCACGCCGTTGCGAAGATCGTTTGACGAAATCACGACGCTAGGAGTACGGGCCGGGGTTAGTCAAGCCCTGGCGAGGCGCGCGCAAGCCCTCGCTATGGTGCCGTTTTGGAGAGTCGAATCGGATTTTCCGTGCCCGCGAGCAACCGCCGAATGTTGTCACGATGCGTGAAGAAGACCAGCAGCGCGGCGAAGATCCCGTATGCCGTTACGGCAAGCGAACCGCCGAGTCGCCAGAGGGCCACCGCCGCCAGCACGCTGCCGAGCATCGAGCCGACCGAAGAATAACGCGTCACGGCCGCGCCCACGACCCATCCTGCCACGGCAACGAGTCCGGCCGGCCAGCAGAGCGCGAAGATCGCCCCAAATGAGGTGGCGATGCCTTTGCCGCCGCGAAATCGGAGCCACGGGGAGAAACAATGTCCTAAAACAGCTCCGGCGGCAACCAGCGCTGCGATGGGCTCGCCGCGAAAGGCGGCAGTCGCCCACAACGTTGGGACGAAGCCTTTCAAGGCGTCGAGCAGCAGCACGGCGATCGCTCCACCCCGGCCAAGCGTGCGCAACGCGTTCATCGCGCCGATGTTTCCCGAACCTTGCTCTCGGATGTCGCGCCGGTAGAAGACGCGCCCGACGATATATCCGAAGGGGATCGAGCCGGCGAGGAAAGCCAGCACGAAGGCGGCGATCCCGACCGACCAGTTCACCGCGGATCCTCTTCATCGCTGCGCCGCGGTCGAAACTCGAGCGAGAGCGGAACGCCTTCGAAGTCGTATTGGCGGCGCAGCACGTTCTCCAAAAAGCGCTTATAATGCGGAGCGACCAGTTCCGGGTCGTTGCAATGCATAACGATGAGTGGCGGATGCGTCGCCGGTTGCGCAGCGTAGTATATCTTGAGCAGCCGTCCTCCGTACGGTGAAGGCGGATGCGCCAGTACCGCGTCGCGGATCGTCGTATTGAGCTGCGGAGTCGGAATGCGCCGGTCGAGATTTTCGGCCACGCGCTCAACGAGCGGCATCAACCCGCCCAATCGCCGCCGGGTCTTTGCCGATAGAAAGAAGATGGGCGCGAAGGTCGCGAAAGGAATTGCCTCGTGCACGGCGGCCGCCAGATCGGCCTGAGTGAACTCGGCGCCCTGTTCTCTAACGAGATCCCACTTATTTCCGACGATGATGAGCCCCTTACGCTCTTCGATAGCAATTCCGGCGAGACGGCGGTCTTGTGTCATGATGCCGGTCATCGCATCGAAAACAAGAAGGGCGATGTCGCAGCGCGCGATCGCGGCGAGCGAACGAAGCGCGGCATAGTACTCGATCGCGCCGTGTGCTTCGGGTTTTTTTCTAGCGCCGGCCGTGTCGACCAAACGAAAGGAGCGATCGTGCCATCGAAAGAGCGCGTCGACGGCATCGCGCGTGGTTCCGGGTATCTGCGAAACGAGGGTGCGTTCCTCGCCAAGCAGCGCGTTGACGAGCGAGCTCTTGCCGACGTTCGGACGGCCGATTACGGCTAGCGCGAGCTCCTCCTCCGCGGCGGCATCGGGCAATTGCGGCGGTAAGAGCTCGACGATACGGTCGAGCAAATCGCCGGTGCCTTCTCCGTGCACTGCTGAAACGGCGACCGGCTCGCCGAAACCGAGCCCGCCGAACTCGGCGTGGACTCCCGCCGAGGCGTTGGGCGATTCGGCTTTATTGGCCACGATCACGATCGGGCGGCGTTTGCGGCGCAAGATGTTCGCGACGTCGTCGTCGAGCGGGTGGCGCCCGGTCTGCGCGTCGACCACCATGACGATCACGTCGGATTCTTCGGCTGCCGCTTCGGCCTGGCGGCGGGTCGCCTCGGCGAGTTCGGCGCCGTGCGCTACGTCGGCATGCGGGTCGATGCCGGCAGTATCCACGACGCTGAAGACGCGCCCGCGCCAGTCGCAGAGCGCGTAAAGGCGATCGCGGGTGACGCCGGGCGTGTCCTCCACGATGGCCAGACGCCGGCCGATGAGCCGGTTAAAGAGCGCACTCTTGCCGACATTAGGCCGGCCCACGATTGCCACGGTCGCGGGACGAAGCATCCCCCCGGTTCCGGCAGATTCCAGCGTTTGCACCACCCTCATCTTCTCAGTAAGGGCGGGCAAGACCCATCGGGCCGGAACGGCCCCGGTCTCACGCGAAGTCCGCAAAGGCATAGATTATGGCCAGCATTTACATTGAGACGTTCGGCTGTCAGATGAATGAGGCCGACTCGCAGTACATCGTCGACCGGGCCCAGCGCGCCGGGTACGGCGTAGCCAACTCACCCGAGTCCGCCGACGTCGTGTTGCTCAATACGTGCACCGTCCGCGACAACGCCGAGCGGCGCGCCTACGGGCGGATGAATCATTTTAAAGTCCTCAAAAAAGCAAATCCGGCAGTGCGCTTGGTCGTCATGGGTTGTCTGGCGGAACAAGATCGCGATCGGATGCAGCGGCTCGCACCCCACGTCGACGCCGTTTTCGGTACGCGCGAGCTCGTGCAGCTGGCCGACCGGCTGGAGTCGTGGCGGCCGGCGTTCGGGGACGGGCGCGATCTTTCCCAAGACGATCGCGACAATATTCTGACCTTCGCTCTGGGCGGCACCGGAGACGGAATTGCCGGCGACTTCTCGCGGCTGCGCGCCTTCGCGACGGTGCAGCGCGGCTGTTCCTACTACTGTACGTTCTGCATCGTTCCTCACGTGCGCGGCCGCTTCGATCATCGTCCGCAAGAAACCATCGTCGCGGAAGTGCGCGATCGGATTGCGGAAGGAGCGCGCGAAATCATGCTCGTCGGCCAAACCGTCAACGCTTGGCGCGATCCCGCGACCGGCGCCGACTTCGGCGATCTCTGCGGGGCAATATCGAAGCTGCCCGGCTTGGAGCGGCTGACGTTCATATCGCCGCATCCCAAGGATTTTACGGCCAAGATACTCGACGACCTCGCCGCGCTCGACGCGCTCAATCCACGCATTCACTTGCCGCTCCAGTCGGGAAGCGATGCGATGCTGCGGCGAATGAACCGGAAGTACACGCGCGCGGTCTTTCACGAGAAGGTCGAGTTGATTCGCGCGCGCTTCGGGGACTGTGCGATCACGACCGATTTGATCGTTGGATTCCCCGGCGAGACCGAGGACGACTTTGCGGAGACGCTCGGCTACGTGAGCTCGGGCGTGTTCGCCAACGCGTTTACCTTCATCTATTCGACGCGCCGGGGAACGCCCGCGGCGCGGTGGGAGCAAGTTCCGCGCGAGGTGGCACTCGACCGCTTCGGACGCCTTCTCGATGCGCAGAATCGCGTCACGCGGGCCTATCACGACCGTAAACTTGGCACGACCGTGCGCGCGCTGATCGTCGGCGACTCGAAGAAAGACGCCGGCAAGTTGAGCGCCAAAACGACCGACAACGTAACGGTCGTCGCGCCCAAGCCGCCGGATTACGGTGCCGCGCCGGACGGCGGCGAGCATCCCTATGCGCTGACGCCATGGCTCGACGTCGCCATCGAAAGCGCGCACGTGTGGGGTTGTTCTGGAACGATCGTTGGGCGCGCAGCGCGTTTCAGCGAAGCGGCCGCGCGCGTTAGCCCTCCGGCGATCGATCTCACACTCCCGGTCGTCGCATCGGCGCGGTGAAGAGCGCTCGAACTCTCGCTTGCGCGCTCACGTTTGCGTTGACCGCCTGCAACGCTGCGGCAGTCGCGCCGCCCCAACCCGCGCCGTCGCCGGTCGGCCGTGCCGCCCAAAGTACGACGGCACCCGAATTCGTCGGCTTTTGGGAGTCGTGGTCGGATACCAACGGTCAAGATGCTTTCAGTCGACTTAATCGGGTACCGAAGAGCGTCACGACTACCGACGTCGCCTTTAGCATTGCCGACAGCAACGCGATCTCGCCACCGCAGAATACCTATCCGCTGGGGCCGGGCGCGCGGCATATTCACGCGCACGGCGGGAAGCTGCTGCTATCCTTCGGAGGGGCGACGTCCTCGTTCGACATCACCGACCCCGACGCGTTTGCCGCCAATCTCGTTGCTTACGGCAAAGCGCATCCTAAGCTGTACGACGGTTTTGACTTCGACGACGAAGTCATCCCCAATAACGGTCAGAAGCAACTGATCGACGTGTTGCTGGCCGTGCGTAAAGCCTTCCCCAACGCGACCATTAGCTTCGATGCGTTCATCGACGGTGCCGACACGGGGCAAGAGGGCGGACACGACGGCGAGGATATAGCGATTATCGCGCAGGCCGGCTCCGCCATCGATTACGTCAACGTCATGGCCTACGATCAATACGGTTGGCATCCGCCGGGCGATCCCTCGTGCAGCTATCAACAGGGCTCGGCCGACGACTGCCGGCTGGACGTGCTGCAGCAGTTCTCCCAGATCCAACTCGCCGGCGGCGGTTATTTTCCCAAGAGTAAGATTCTGCTCGGACTGATGATCGGCGCTGCCGACGACGGCACCGTCGTTTCGCCGCACGACGCCGCGGGATACGGCAAGAACGTGCGCAGGCTCGGCTACCGCGGCATCATGATCTGGGATCTGGACCGCGATAATCCGCAATCCCCGCCGGGCGGCACGGGACACCCCAAGGGCACCTACGTCCGTGCGATCTCCAAGGCATTGGGTACGTGAACAAATACTCGCCAATGCTCGAGCAGTATTTCGGCATGAAGGCCAAGCATCCCGAAGCCGTCCTGCTGTCGCGCGTCGGCGACTTTTACGAAGCCTACGGCGAAGACGCCGAGGTTATCGCTCGCGCGCTGCAGATCGCTTTGACGAGCAAAGAGGCCGGCGCGGGGAAACGCGTCGCGATGGCCGGCGTTCCGCATCACGCGCTCCCTGGATATCTCGCGCGCTTGGTCCAGCAGCGCTTCGTGGTGGCACTCGCCGAGCAGCTTGAGGCCCCGCAGCCAAACCGGCTCGTCCGGCGCGACGTCGTTCGTCTGGTAACGCCGGGCACGCTGATCGAAGAGCAGCTTCTCGACGGAAAGCAGAACAATTACTTAGCCGCCATCGCGATGGTGGGAGAAACCTTCGCGTTGGCCTACGCCGATGTTTCGACCAGCTACGTTGCGGCTACGGCGCTGGGCGGTGATGACTCCTACGAAGAGTTGCTGGCCGAGTTGGCGCGGGTCGGACCGACCGAAATCGTCGCCGACGTTCCCGCGGAACTGCGGGCGACGATCGGAACCGCGCTCGAAGGGTTGGGTGCGCGAATTGCGACACTCGGTCTCGGCCTCGTCGACGCGCGAGACCGTCCGGCGCTCGACGGTTTTTCGATGGACGAGTCGCTGGCCATCCATCGCTCGCTCGACGCCCTTGCCGGTTTCGTGCGGCGCACCGGCGTCACCAATGGTGCAGCCGGTCTCGGCCAGCCCGTCTTGTACCGCGACGCGCAGTTTCTTGCCCTCGACCCGGCGACGCGAAAGAACCTCGAGCTGACGCGCGCGCAAGGGCAAAATCCGCGAGCCACGCTGCTGGCGACGCTCGATCTTTGCGCGACGTCTATGGGTTCGCGAATGCTTGCGCGATGGATATTGGCGCCGCTGATCGCGACCGAGGCGATCGTCACCCGCCAAGACGCCGTCGCCGCGTTAGTAGAAGCGCACGCGTCGCGCGAAGCGATGCGCGAGGTACTCAGGCGCGCGTTCGACCTCGAGCGCATCGCGCAGAAGGTGCGTTTTCGACGCGCGACGCCGCGCGATCTCGGTTCGCTGCGGCGGACCTTAGAAGCAATACGTCCGCTACGCCAGACGGCGCCGCCGGCGATACTACCGTTGCTCCAAAGCACCGGCGAGTTCGAGCCGCTGCTCGACGATCTAAGGAAAACGCTGGTTGACGACCCGCCGGCGCAGCTCGGCGACGGCGTTACGATACGTCCCGAAGCCGACGCCGAGTTGGCGGAATGTACCACGCTGCGGACCGACGCGCGCTCGAAACTCGCCGAGCTCGAAGCGCGCGAACGCGAGCGCACCGGGGTCAAGACGCTCAAAGTTAAGTACGCGAGTCCTTTCGGCTACGCCATCGAAGTGAGTCGAAGCTATGCCGGAACGCTTCCGCCCGAGTACGTGCGCCGGCAGACTCTCGCCAACGGCGAGCGATACGTAACGCCGGAGCTTAAAGAGCTCGAGCTCGCGATCAACACGGCGCAGAGCCGCCACCAACGGCTCGAACAACAGCTTTTCAATGCGCTGCTCGAGCGCGTGGCGTCGGAAGCCGACGAGCTGCTTGCAGCCGCCGGCGTCATCGCCGAGATCGACGTGCTCGGCTCGCTAGCGCAGTGCGCCGCGGACCGAGGCTACGTGCGCCCGACCTTCGTCGCCGAAAGCTCGATCGACATCGGGGATGGCCGGCATCCCGTTATGGAGGCGGTGCTCCACACGCACTTCGTCCCCAACGACTTGCACCTGCGCGGCGGCAAGCAGCGCTTCATTCTTTTGACGGGACCGAACATGGGCGGTAAGTCTACTTTTCTGCGCCAGGCGGGATTGCTGACGATCATGGCACAGATCGGCTCGTTCGTTCCGGCCAAAGCAATGGAACTTGGGATAGTCGACCGCATCTTCACGCGGATCGGCGCCGGCGACGATCTCGCTTCGGGTCAGTCCACGTTCTACCTGGAAATGGCCGAAGCGGCGAACATCCTGCGCCGCAGCACGCAGCGTTCGCTGCTGCTCATCGACGAGGTCGGACGCGGAACCGGCACGCTCGACGGCCTGGCGATCGCACAGGCGATCTGCGAGTTTCTGCTCTCGCTCGAAGAGCAGGCGCCGATGGTGCTCTTTGCGACGCACTTCCACGAGCTGTGCGCCTTGGCCGGCCACTGGAGCGCGGTGTCGAACTTTCACATCACCGCCGTCGAGAATACCGCGCGCGGAGGGGCGCCGGTGTTTTCGCATCGCGTCCAGCCGGGCAGCTCGTCGCGCTCGTTCGGCATCGAGGTCGCGCGCATGGCGGGTCTACCGGATGCGGTAGTCGAGCGGGCCCGAGAAATTGCCGAAGCGCTCTCGGGCGACGCCGACGTCGAAGCGCGCGTACCGCTGCAGAAGAAGATGCCGAAGCGCGCGCCTGCGGAGCGGCAGCTCTCGTTTCTCGGTTAAAGGTTTGGAAGAAAGAGTTGGACGGTTGAAACCAGCGTAAGACCGGCGACCACGACGACCGTTACCCAAGCGATCGAGTTCGAGAAGACATTGTTGACGTAGCGGCCCATCAGCCTCGGGTTATTGATGAGCAGCAGCATAAGCACGAGGACGATGGGGAGCAAGAACCCGTTGGCGACCTGCGAGTAGAAGATGATTGCCAGCAGCGGAGCTCCGGGTATGATGACCGTACCCGCACCAATGACGATGAGGGTCAAGTAGAACAAATAGAAGACCTTAGCGTCGCGGAAGCGGTGATCGACGCCGCGCTCGAAGCCGAAAGCTTCGCAGATGTAGTAAGCGGTCGATAAGGGAAGGATCGAAGCGGTGAAGACGGCCGCGTTGAGCAGCCCGATTGCAAAGAGAAGCGCCGCGAACTTGCCGACCAACGGCGTCAGCGCAACCGAGACGTCCCCAGCGTCCCTTACGATGGTTGGATGTACGGCGTGGAGATTGTGCACGTAGATCGTTGCCGCGCAGGCGACGATGATGAAGTAGGCGATGATATCGGTCCAAATAGCGCCGACCACGACGTCGATTCGCGAGAACTTATAATCGTTTTCCCGCACGCCCTTATCCACGATGGCTGCTTGGATGTAGAACTGCATCCACGGAGAGATCGTCGTGCCGATCGCGGCGATCACCATAAGCGTATAGGCTCGCGACGCCGTAAAATGCGGCACGAGGGTGTGTGAAAGCACTTGCCCCCAATTGGGATGCACCAGAAAGGCGCTGATCGGATACGCGATATAGACGAAGCAAAAGACGAAGAAGACGCGCTCGAGCACTTTGGCCGTACCTCGCGTAACGATGGTAAAGACGAAGAGCGCGGCGGCAGCAACCAGGGCGATTTTAAAGGCCTCGGGATTAACGAAGGGGATGTATCCGGCAAAAATAGGCGCGGCCGAAGCGACGCCCGCAAACTCGGAGGCCGTATTTCCAAGATCCCCGAGAACGAAAAGCAGCAGAACCCAGAAGGTTACCCGAATGTTGAAGTTCTCGCGGATGAGGTCGGCGAGCCCCTTGCCGGTGATCGCGCCCATGCGGGCGCACATCTCCTGTACGACGATAAGTGCGAGGGCAATCGGGATGAGCAGCCACAGCATCGAATAACCGAACTGCGCGCCGGATTGTGAATAGGTAAGGATGCCGCCGACGTCGTTGTCGGCATTAGCCGTAATGATCCCCGGCCCCATAATGGACAGGAACATGATGACCGAGCGCCAGGCGTTCGGTCGGACTTTTTTCACGGCACGTTCCTCCTAATCACTGGGTTGCGCCGCGCGCGACGGCGCGGCCATAGATGCGCTCGTTGCGAGCGTTTGATGAGATCGACTACTCGAGCCGTCGTCCATCGCGAGAAATCACCCCCTTTGCTAGAAAGAAAAACTGCCGGCACTCCCCGTTGCCGACAGTCGAGAAAATCACGCGCAGACGAAGCCGCGCCGTCTCCTCAGTGTCGAGCTTTAGCACTGCACGCGTAAGGTGTCCCTGTCATCCGGATCGGAGTCGAAGGGCCCAGCCGCGTTAGATTCCGCCTTGATTCGGCGGGATCTGGTCACCCGTTGGGGTCTCTCGACCTTTCCGGGCAGCGGCACATCTTCGTGCAGACGCCTCACCTAACGAGGAATCCTTCACCAGGATTACACCCCGGCGGTCCTTTGTCAACCCCAACGGGTTAGCGGTTGCCGGGACGCACACGATATGCCCGCGAACAGCAGCGCGTGGCAACGATCCGAGAACTCGATGCGGTGACGATCGGTCAGATCGCCGCGGGCGAGATCATCGAACGTCCGGCCTCGGTCGTTAAAGAACTCGTCGAGAATTCAGTCGATGCCGGCGCAACGCGAATCACCGTCAACATCGAGCGCGGCGGCCTCGATGCGATCGAAGTCGTCGACGACGGCGCAGGAATGGAAGCGGACGAGCTCGCGTTATCGCTGCGGCGACATGCGACCAGCAAGCTTCGCGCCGCTGTGGAATTGGAGTCGATTGGGACGCTCGGATTCCGCGGCGAAGGCTTGGCCTCCATCGCCGCCGTTTCGCACGTCGAGATGCTTTCACGGCCCACGCATGCCGACGTCGGCGCTCGAGTCACCGCCTCGGGCGAGCGCGTCGGTAATGCCGAGCCCGCCGCGGCGCCGGTCGGAACGCGCGTCCGGGCTTTGCGCCTTTTCGAAGAGCTTCCCGTGCGCCGCGAATACCTTCGCTCGCCGGGAGCCGAGTTTAATCGCATTTCGTCTTGGCTCTCCAGTTTTGCGCTGGCCTATCCTGCGGTGACGTTCACGTTGCGCCACGACGGGAAAGAAGTCTGGGTGATGCCGTCCAGCGCAAACGAAACGGAGCGGCTTGCCATGGTTTTTGGCCGCGATGCGGCGCGAGCATTGCTCCCGCTCGACGGGGACGCCGCGCGGCTGCTCGACGGACGGCTGCGCGGGTTCGTCAGCGCTCCCGGAAACGATCGGCCGGATCGAAGAATGCAGCTGCTCTTCGTGAATGGGCGGCTGCTGCGAAGCAGCCTGCTCTCGGGAGCTTGGACGAGCGGTTACGCGACCTACACGATGATTGGACGCCATGCCTACGGTGCGCTCTTTCTCGATTTGGCGCCCGAGCAAGTCGATCCCAACGTGCATCCGACCAAGAGCGACGTGCGGCTGCGCTACGCCAATCAAGTCTTCGACGCCGTCCGCCGCACGATAGCAGCCACGCTGTCGGATCACGCTAAGTCGCGCGCGGCGGAACACGTAGCCGCCGGCGAAGCAGCGATGCTTTCCTTTGCTCCGACGCAGGCGCCTCCGTTGCGAGTGCTGGCGCAGCTGAACCGTACCTTCATCCTCGCCAGCGACGGGGACTCGCTGCTCTTGGTGGATCAGCACGCCGCGCACGAACGCATCGCCTACGAAGCGATCGTCGCCCGCGCGCGCAACGGCACGGCGAGCGAGCCGCTGCTGGTACCACAGATTTTGGAGCTGGACGCCGCGCGCAGTGCGGCACTCGACGGCGCCCTTGAGGCACTGCGCGACGGCGGCTTGGAGATCGAACCGTTTGGCGAACGGACGTATCGCATCGTGGCGACGCCGGCCGGCTATGCTTCGCGACCGTTCGACGTCGACGGCCTGCTCGACGACCTTACCGAGGACGCAAAGCAGCGCAGCGTTCGCGAACGAATCTGGGCTTCGCTGGCCTGTCATTCCGTAACTGTGGCGGGCGAGAGCCTGCAGGAGCAGGAGATGACCTCGCTCGTCGAGCGCCTTCAAAGCTGTGCGAACCCGATGCATTGCCCACACGGAAGGCCGACGATGATTCGTCTTAGCTCCGAAGACGTCGCACGTATGTTTAAGCGTGTCTGAGGAGCGCGCGAACTCGAGCGTCCTTATCGTAGCCGGGGCGACTGCAAGCGGAAAGACGGAGCTGGCAATGGAGCTTGCGCGCCGGTTCGACGCTGAAATCGTCGGGGCCGACTCGCGCCAAGTCTACCGCGGCATGCCGATCGGCACGGCGGCCCCGACCGAGGAGCAAACGGCACAGGTGCGCCACCATCTCGTCGGGTTCGTCGATCCGCGCGAGCGCTATTCGGCCGCACGTTATGCCAACGATGCGCTGGATGCGCTGGCCGACATCCGCGCTCGTGGAAGGCGCGCCATCGTGACCGGCGGCACCGGGTTCTATCTTCGCGCCCTCGTCGGCGGCGTGACGTTGGCGCCGCAGTACGACGAAGGGTTGCGCGCACGGCTCGCTCGCGAGGCTTCGCTGCATTCGCCGGAGTTTCTCCACGACTGGCTAACCATGCGCGATCCGGTGCGCGCCCGCGACCTCGGCGCAAACGATACTTATCGCGTCGTGCGGGCCCTCGAGATCGCGCTGGCGCCACCCGCGGCGACGTTGCGCGCCGGCGCCGCGCGCACGCTTGCAACCGAAGGTTTTACGTGGCTGCTCGTCTTCGTAGACCTCCCTTGGCGAGAGATCGACCGTCGAATTGAGGCGCGTACCGACGCGATGCTGGAGGCCGGGTTGGTGGAAGAAGCCGAGCGCGTCGGCAGCGGAGCCGTCGCCGCGAACGCGGTCGGATATCCGCAGGCGCTGGCATATCTGCGCGGGTGGAGCTCGCGTGACGAGCTTCGTCGCCAGCTCAACCGCGCGACTCGGCGCTACGCGCGGCGCCAGCGCGCGTGGTTTCGCAGCGAACCGGCGACGCTCTGGCTCGATCCGGAGGCGGTGGCCGGCGCCGCACGGGAAACGCTGGGATGGGATACGAAGCGCGAATGATATGGGATCGTCCACGCGCGTTCGCGTCACTAAAATGCACGGCGCGCAGAACGACTTCGTTCTCCTCGATGCTCGAACCGCAGCACTAGGCGACCTCTCCGCGTTTGCGCGGTGGGCGTGCGACCGGCGCGCCGGCGTCGGAGCCGACGGCCTGCTGGTGCTCGAAACGTCGCGCAACGGCGACGTGAGAATGCGTACGATCAATGCCGACGGCAGCGAAGCCGAGATCTGCGGCAACGGCGTTCGCTGCGCGGCCCGCTGGCTCGACGAAGCCGGAGCGGGCGAACGGATGGCATTTGAGACCCCCGCTGGGACGATCCACACCGAAATCATCGCGCGCGCACCCGAGTACCAAGTTCGTGTCGCAATGGGGACTCCGCGAATCGCTTCGTTCGTCGTTCCAGGTTTCTCCGAGGCGAGCTTCGTGGACCTCGGCAATCCGCACGTCGTCGTTTTTTGCGAAGAGCCCAGCGCGGTCGATCTCGAAGCCCTCGCGGAGCGGTTGCAACGCGATCCGCGCTTGCCCGACGGTGCCAACGTTCACGTCGTTGCCGTGGAGAGTTCCGGTTGCCTGCGGGTCCGCCACTGGGAACGCGGCGTCGGGCTGACGATGGCCTGCGGCACGGGCGCAGTGGCCTGCGCCGCCGTTGCGATCGCGCAACGAAAAGTCATCTCGCCGGTAAGCCTCGACGTTCCGGGCGGACGGCTGACGGTCGAATGTGACGGCCGTGGCGATGCGTTCTTGAGCGGTGCGGCGACTCGCGTTTTCGATGCCGAGGTCGAGTTTGGCCCGCATCGCGACTGAATCGCCGGTCGGTCTGGTTTCGTGCGATTCGACCGGCGCGATTGAATACGATCCGCGGTTCGTGCCGCTGGCCGACGGAGGAATCGTGCGGGAGGCCTCACCGGCGGAGCTGATTGCAGCGCCCGAAGGCGTCGTGGAGATGCTGCTGCCGCAGCGCGCGCCGCTCACGACGATCGGACCGCTAGCCGAACGCACCGCGATGGCGGTCGCGCTGCCCGCCGGCTACACACGCTTGCTTCTTCCAGCCTACGCCGCCGGGCGCGAAGCTCCACCGCTGCCGCTTTTCGGCTACACGTTCGCCTGCGTCATCGACGATCGTCTGCACGTCGCGGCGATGCGAACCGATGAAGACGAGGACTGGGAGCCGCGCAGCTTCGCAGCCGGCGAGCTCGAGGCGACGATCGACCGCCGCCTTTCGGCGGATGCCGCGAATCGCGTCCTACAGCAAGTCGCGCTTTGCTCGCGGGAGTACGGCTGTTTCACCGCGCAGAACGTCTTTTTAGAGCGGGGCGAAGCCGCGTTGCCGGTCTCGCCGAAATGCAACGCGCGCTGCATCGGCTGCATCTCCGAGCAGGACGACGAGTCGGGATTTCCGTCGCCGCAGGCACGCGTGGCCGATGAAGCGACGGCGCGAGAACTAGGCGCCGTCGCCCTGCACCACTTGGAACTCGTCGACGACGGCATCGTTTCCTTCGGACAGGGTTGCGAAGGCGAACCGCTGCTGCGTTCTACGGCCATCGCGCGCGCGATCGAAATCGTACGCGGCAAACGGTCGAACGGAACAGTCAACCTCAACACCAACGGCAGCCTGACGAAGGCGCTGGCGCGCTGCATCGATGCGGGGCTCGACGCGGTGCGCGTTAGCCTCAACTCCTTCCGGCCGGAAGTTTACGCCGCGTATTACCGGCCGATCGGCTACGGTTTGGAGGACGTTCTCGCATCGGTGCGTCTGGCGTGTAATCGGGGACTGAGGGTCAGCCTGAATCTGCTCACGCATCCCGGCGTGACCGACGACCGGGAAGAGATTGCGGCGATGGAGGCCGTACTTCGCGATTCTCCGGTGACGATGATACAGACCCGCACCCTCAACATCGATCCGGAACGATATTTCGCCGCCGTCGGCCGGCCGAAGGCGCCGCTCGGAATGCGGTGCGCCATTGAGGCGATGCGGCGGCTCGCGCCCGTGGGAAACTTTACGCACACGCATTGATGCCTGCACGGCGATGAGGCTTTGGCAAATCTTTCTTGCCGTAGGCTTGGGGGTCGCCTACGGTCTAGTCGAGCCCGCGCGCCTTGAATATGCGCTCGGACACGCGACGCTCTACGTGTTCTTGCCGGCGTTGCTCTTTGAAGCTGCATGGAATCTCAATGCCAAAGCCGTGCGACGCCACTGGGTCGTAATTTCCGTGCTCGCCGGACCCGGTGTGCTTCTCACCGCAGCGATCGTAGCCGGCGCCCTGGCCATAGCGCGCGTTCCGTTCGGTGCGGCACTCTTGGCCGGCGCGATTCTCAGCGCAACCGACCCTATAGCCGTCGTCGCCGTATTTCGGCGCCTTAAGGTACCTTCGACGCTGGCAACGATCGTCGAGTGTGAGTCTCTTTTCAACGACGCGGTAGCCGTGGCGCTGTATCGCGGGGTTCTCGCCAGCATCGCATTGGGAGCGCTGAGCGGCGCGGGTCTCGCTCTTATCGCCGTCGAGACGCTTGCCGGCGCGGTGGGCGGCGTAGTGCTCGGCATCGGCATCGCTTTTGCGATCGCGCGGATCCTTGGCGGCGTCCGTAACGTCCGGCTGCAGATCGGGGCCACGATCCTGTGCGCGTACGGCGCATATTTTGCGGCAGACTACCTCAAGCTCTCCGGCATCTTCGCCACGATTGCGTGCGGGATGGCGCTGCGTTATTTTGAGCGGGCGTGGATAACGTTGAGCATCGCAGAAGACGTGAATCGGTTTTGGGATCTCGGGGCTTTCGTCGCTAACGCTTTGGTCTTTTTCATGGTAGGCGCCGCGCTGCAAATTGGGCGATTGGCAGCCGAACCTATCTTTGCGGTTGTTTGCCTTGCGGGCGTGGCTCTTTCGCGTGTGGCGGTCTCAGCGTTGCTGTTGCCGAGCCCTTACCCACGCGAATGGATCGGTGTCGTCAGAGTTGCGGGAATGCGGGGAGCGCTCTCGCTGGCGCTCGCATTAGCGATTCCGCCATCGGTGCCGTACCGTCAAGCGATCATTGACGCTACTTTCGCGGTGGCGCTTGCGACGCTCATCGCCGGCAGCCTCTCTCTCGCGCCGGTAGTGCGTCGCGTAGCGCGCCGGGGAGGATGACCGCGCTCAGAGGCACGACGCAAAACGCATTACCGACTAGACGCCCAGCGGGTATGCCTCCTCACCGTGCAGGTGAACGTCGAGCCCCCGCTCTTCCGCGGCCTCGTCGACCTTCACCGGCGTTATCAAGTTGATGAGCCATAGCATCGCGTAGGTAAAGACGAACGCCCATCCGCTGCAGACGACGGCAGCGACAATTTGCTTGCCGAGAAACGCCGGATTGCCGCGAAGCAGGCCGTCCGCACCGTTGGGATTCCACAGCGTCGATGCAAAGACGCCGAGAAGAACGATGCCCAAGAAGCCGCCCACGCCATGAACGCCCCAGACGTCGAGCGCGTCGTCCCATCCGAGCTGGTTCTTGAGGGTAACAGCAAAATAACAGACGACGCCGGCAGCGAGACCGATGATCACGGCCGTCACAGGTGAGACGTAACCGGCCGCCGGCGTGATCGTGGCGAGACCGGCAACGGCTCCCGTGAGGAGGCCGATGAATTTTGGTTGCCGTCCACGCGCCCATTCAACAAAGAGCCATGCTACGGCGGCGAAGGACGCCGCAACGTCCGTGTTGAGGAAGGCCGACGCCGTTACGGCATCGACGCGCAGCTCGGAGCCGGCGTTGAAACCATACCATCCAAACCAGAGCAGGCCGGTGCCGAGTGCGATCAGCGGAACGTTATGTGGCTTGTTGTCGAACACGCGGCGGCGGCCGACGTAAAGCACCGACGCCAGAGCGGCGAACCCGGCCGACGCGTGGACGACGATGCCGCCGGCGAAATCGAGGACGCCCCACTTCGCCAAGATGCCGTCTGGACTCCAGAGCATGTGGACGAAGGGGAAATAGACGAAGATCAGCCATCCGGTCAAAAACCAGAAGTAAGCCTTGAACGTCACCCGATTTGCAAAAGCGCCGGTGATCAGCGCCGGCGTGATGATCGCAAACATCATCTGATACGCGATGTGCACGACCAGAGGAATGCCGGCGTCGTTTCCGGTGAACATCGTGTGCAGCGTGACGCCTTTGAGAAACGCGTAGGTGGTGGGGTTGCCGATAATGCCGTGCCAGTCGGGGCCGAAGCTCTCCGAGTATCCGAAGGCGAACCATAAAACCGTCGTCCATCCCAGCGACATGAAGCTCTGCATCATGATCGTCAGAACGTTTTTGCGCTGAACCAGACCCCCATAAAAAAACGCGAGTCCGGGCGTCATCAACATGACGAGACTCGCGCAAAGGAGCATAAAGCCGGTATTTCCGATGTTGACGGGAGCGGCGGTATTCATTGGAATCCTCCCTCGGTGTGCGTCGTTAGACGCCCCTTAGCGCGCTCGCTCGTTTTCCCCTACATGCTTAGTTCATGAAGGAGAGGCCCGCGCCGATATAGTGCTGTGTCTGGCCGTTGAGCAGTGTCGGCGAGAAACCGTACTCCACGTCGAGCTGGACGTGACCGCCGAGGTCGCGGATGTAGCCGAAATCCATGAGGCTCTTGCCGCCGAGTCCTACGCCGGCTTGGCTGAAGTATGCGTACTCGCCGAAGAATTCGGAGGGTCCGGGCAGCGTCGCCGTGGCGACGATGCTCGGAACCACGGCGAAATACGATTGCGCGGCGCCGCCCGAGTTCAAGCCGGAGAAGGCGTTGAAGCTGACAGATCCGGCGACTCCGAGCACGGAGTTTACCGTATACGCGCCGTTGAAGCTTCCGGTGAACTGCGTGTTACCGGCGGAGAATGCCGAACTGCCGGTGGGAAAAGTGATCAGTCCATTAACGCCCCAATCGGCATTCGAGCTGTAACCGAGCTCCAGCTTTGCTCCTAAACTCGCGTCCGTCGAACCGGTTACGGTCGGCGTTCCAACCGACGTCGTGGCGTAGCTCGGGGGACCTAACTCCAGATCGAAATGCGGATTGGCCGTTCCGATGCGGATAAGCGGCTGAGGATAGAGCACGCTGCTGCCGCCGCCCGTTCCCGTCGTCGTGGTGTTCGTATAACCGGTTTCGACGTCGAAATGACCCGTTCGCACCGTGCAAACCCCGGTCGTAACGGTGGGGCGGTTAACGATTGAGAGGATCGATCCGCACGGATCGCTGGGCGCACTCGGAGTCGGCGAAGCCGCTGGCGCCGGGGAGCCCGACGGCGCCGGTGACGTCTGGGCCGCTGCGAGACCGGTCGTGGCGCCGAACGCGGGCAGCAGCAGAGCCGCTACCACAAGCCATCTGTCAAACATAACGTCGCAAGTATACAGGGCCGGGCAATGGGCGGTAAACCGCCGGAAGGATGATCCGAACGGATATCCGGTTGGATCATCCGATCGGCAGTGGCGCGACATGCCGGACTTGGTTATCCTAAACTCATGTTGCTCGAGATCGGCGTCATCGCACTGTCGATCGTGTCATTCGTGCTCTTGGATCTCTACGTCGCCGGATGCGAACGGGTGTAGCGAGCCGATGCAGTTTGATGACGTACTCGGCCTTCTCCTGACGATTGCCGGTTTGGCGTATCTCGTCTTTGCGATGCTGCGCCCTGAGAGATTTTAAGGAAAACCTGTGACCGCGATTGGATGGCTCCAGGCCATCGTCTTTTTCTCGATCGTCCTGGCAATGACGAAGCCGTTGGGCGCCTATATGACGCGAGTCTTCCAAGGCGAACGTACCTGGTTCTCGCCCGTGCTCGTGCCACTAGAGCGACTCATCTATCGCCTTTGCGGCATCCGCGAAGACGAGGAGATGACTTGGTACGCCTATGCCCTCTCCGTGCTTGGCTTTTCCGTCATCGGCCTGGCCTACCTCTACGTGCTATTGCGAACTCAGCAATGGCTGCCGTTGAACCCGCAACACATCCCCAACATGGCGCCCGACCTGGCCTGGAATACCGCGGTAAGCTTTACGACCAACACGAACTGGCAGTTCTATTCCGGCGAGTCGGCGATGAGCTACCTTTCGCAGATGGCCGGCTTAGCGTGGCATAACTTCGTTTCGGCGGCCGCCGGCATAGCCATAGCCGTAGCGGTCGTGCGCGGATTGTCACGGACGAATGCCAAGACCCTCGGAAACTTCTGGGTCGACCTAACTCGCTGCGCGCTGTACGTGCTGCTTCCAATGTCGATCGTCATCGGTCTCTTCCTCGTTTGGCAGGGCATACCACAGAACTTCCACGCTTATGAGACGGTGAAGTCGGTCGAGGGCTTTACGCAGTCGATTACGGGCGGTCCGATGGGATCGCAGGAAGTTATCAAAGAGCTGGGCACCAACGGCGGAGGCTTCGTCAATGCGAACTCCGCCGGTCCGAACGAGAACCCGACGCCCCTTACCAACTTCGTCGAGATGCTGCTGATCTTTGCTCTCGGTGCGGGCCTCACGTACATGTACGGCAAGATGGTAAAGAACACGCGCCAAGGCTGGGCGATCTTTACGACCATGGCGATCCTGTTCTTCGCGGGCTTTGCCGTGGCGTATTGGGCGGAAGCCGCGGGAAACCCGATCGTACACCAGATGGGGGTCGCCGGAGCGAACATGGAGGGGAAGGAGTGCCGTTTCGGCGCCGCCGCCTCGTCGCTCTTTGCGACGGTCACGACGGATACGTCGTGCGGCGCCGTGAACGCGATGCACGATTCGTTCATGCCGCTTGGGGGTCTCGTGCCACTCGTAAACATGCAGCTTGGCGAGATCGTCTTCGGCGGCGTCGGCAGCGGTCTCTATGGGATGATCGTTTTCGTCGTTTTGACCGTCTTTATCGCGGGCCTAATGGTAGGCCGTACGCCCGAGTACCTGGGGAAGAAGATCGAACGGCGTGAAGTTCAGTTTGCCATCCTCGCGGCACTCGTAACGCCCGTTCTGAGCCTCGTGCCAACGGCAGTTGCTGCGGTCATTCCCGGGGGCCTGGCGACGCTCAACAATGCCGGGCCGCACGGCTTCTCAGAGATACTTTATGCGTTTACGTCGACCAATGCCAACAACGGTTCCGCATTCGCCGGCTTGGGTCCGAACCTGTTCTATAACTTGGCCACGGGCATAAATATGTTATTCGGACGTTTCGCAATCATCGTGCCCGTTCTCGCACTGGCCGGCTCAATGGCCGGCAAGAAGTCGGTACCCGAGGGCCCCGGAACGTTTACCACGCACTCGGTGATTTTCGTCGCGCTGCTCATCGGCGTCATCGTTATCGTCGGCGCACTCACATTTTTGCCGGCCGTTTCGCTCGGGCCGATCGTCGAACATCTGCTTCTTCTACAAGGGAAGACCTACTAATGATCAGCCAGAGGCGCTTGGATCGCCGTCCGAAGGCGCGCTCGCTCTTCGATCGCGCTATTCTCTCGCGCGCGCTGACCGACTCGTTCAAGAAACTCGACCCGCGGTGGCAGGCGCGCAACCCGGTGATGTTCGTCGTCGAAGTCGGTGCGGCCGCGACCACCATCTTCTTCGTACGCGACCTCGTCGAGCACAACGGCATGGCCAGCTTCGATTTTGCCATCGCCGCTTGGCTCTGGTTCACGGTGCTTTTTGCCAACTTCGCCGAGGCAGTGGCAGAAGGTCGTGGTAAGGCACAGGCCGAGACGCTGCGCCGCACCAAGTCCGATACGTACGCGCGGCAGTTGAACGACGACGGAACTGAGGAGCGGGTCGCCAGCACGACGTTGCGCAAAGGCGATCGCTTTGTCGTCGAGGCGAATGAGATCGTTCCCGCAGACGGTGACGTGATCGAAGGGGCCGCGACCGTAGACGAATCGGCGATCACCGGCGAGTCGGCGCCGGTTATTCGGGAATCGGGCGGCGACCGCAGTTCCGTCACCGGCGGAACGCGGGTGCTCTCCGACCGAATCGTAGTAAGCGTTACGGCAAACCCGGGCGAGAGTTTTCTCGACCGCATGATTCATTTGGTCGAAGGCGCGCAGCGCCAGAAGACGCCCAACGAAATCGCCCTCTCGATCCTGCTCGCCGGGCTGACGATTATCTTCTTGATCGCCGTGGCGACACTGGCGCCGTACTCGATCTACGCGGGCGCGCATCAAAGCGTCACCGTGCTAATTGCCTTACTGGTCTGCCTCATCCCGACGACGATCGGCGGCTTGTTGTCGGCCATCGGCATCGCCGGGATGGACCGCGTAATGCAGCGCAACGTTCTGGCGATGAGCGGACGCGCCGTGGAAGCTGCCGGCGACGTGGACACGCTGCTGCTGGATAAGACTGGCACGATTACGCTGGGGAACCGTCAGGCCGTGGAGATCATTACGGCCGCGGGTATCGAGAAGACGGACGCGGCACGCATCGCTTATCTCTCGTCGCTCGCCGACGAAACGCCCGAAGGGCGCTCCATCGTGACGCTGGCTCAGCAGGCCGGAGCGCGCAACGACGAAGCGCCGCAGGGTTCGGTCTTCGTTCCATTCAGCGCTTACACGCGCATGAGCGGGCTCGACCTCGCCGACGGCACCAAGATTCGTAAGGGAGCGCCCGACTCGGTGCTGGCCTGGATTCGCGACGCCGGCGGTAATCCGTCGACCGAGCTCTCCGCATCGGTCGAACGCATCGCCCGCAGCGGCGGTACGCCGTTGCTGTTGGCGCACAACACCCTGGTCGTCGGCGTAATCTACCTCAAGGACATTCTAAAGCCGAACATGACCGAGCGCTTCGAGCGGTTGCGCGCGATGGGAATTCGGACGGTCATGATCACCGGCGACAACGCGCTGACGGCGGCGACGATCGCCAAAGAGGCCGGCGTCGACGATTTTCTTGCCGAGGCTACTCCGGAAACGAAGATGGAGCTGATCAAGCGCGAGCAGGGCTCCGGCCGGCTCGTAGCCATGACCGGCGACGGAACGAACGACGCTCCGGCGCTGGCACAATCGGACGTCGGCGTTGCGATGAACTCGGGCACGCAGGCGGCTAAAGAGGCGGCCAATATGGTCGATCTCGACTCAGACCCGACCAAGCTGATCGAGATCGTCGAGATCGGCAAGCAGCTGCTTATGACGCGGGGAGCGTTAACGACCTTTTCGATCGCAAACGACGTAGCGAAGTACTTTGCGATCCTGCCGGCGATGTTTGCGATCGCCTATCCTGCCATGTCGGTCCTCAACGTCATGCGCCTCTCCACCTCGCAGAGCGCAATTCTCTCGGCAGTTATATTCAACGCCCTCATCATAATCGCGTTGATCCCGCTCGCTTTGCGCGGGATAAACTACGAGCCGAAAGGCGCCAATCGGGTCCTCTTCGAGAACACGATGATCTACGGGCTGGGTGGCGTGATCGTTCCTTTCATCGGCATCAAGCTGATCGACATGATCCTCGCGGCGCTGCACTTGACCTAGGGAACCGAATAAGATGCTCAAGCACATGAATACCGCCCTGCGCGTCACGATCGTGTCGGTCGTGCTCTTAGGGCTCGTCTATCCACTGGCGATGACGGCGATGGCGCAAGTCCTTTTCCCGCGGCAAGCCAATGGCTCGCTCGTCACCGTCAACGGCAAAGTCGTGGGCTCGGCGATCATCGGTCAGTTGTGGACGAAGCCACAGTACTTCCAAGGGCGTCCGTCGGCTGCCGGTAAGGGCTACGATCCGACGTCGACCGGCGGAAGCAACCTTGGCCCGACCTCAAAGAAGCTCATGGACGCTACGCGAGCGACGATTGCGCAGTTGAAGAAAGCTAACCCCGATGCCGAAGGTCCGCCTCCGATCGACCTGGTGACGTCGAGCGGCAGCGGCATCGATCCCGACATTTCGCCCGCCGCCGCGTACTGGGAGGCGCCGCGCGTGGCGAAGGCCCGCCACATGGACGCGGCTTCCGTGCGCGCGCTTATCGCTCGCCACGTGCAGGGACGCACGTTCGGATTCCTCGGCGAACCGCGCGTTAACGTCCTCGAGCTGAACCTCGCGCTGGATGGTTCAGCTCGCTAACGGACCCTCCGAATTACCCTTCGACAGGCTCAGGGTGACGGGGTGATCGCTTATTGTGACTCGGAGTCGGGTTCTGGGGGACGGGCAAGGATGATTAACTCTCGAGCTCCCGCATCGAGCATCCGCCGCGCAAATGATGGACGCGCCAGCCAGCGCGGCGGGCGGCGCGTTCCCGCCAGGGCTATGGTCGTCTCGGGACGCCGGCGCGAGATTTCGATGAGGCGTTGCGCCGGATCGGCGGCCGCCTCTTCGATCCACTCGACGTTGGTTTTGCGCGCTTCGGCTTTGAGCTGCTCGACGACGGAGGGACTGATTTTTTCTTGCGGCGAGACGACGTGCGCAATGGCGAACTCGATCTCGAGCCGGGCGGCGATCCGGCCGGCGCGCGCAATCATCGGCAGGTCGGCGGTGCGGGAACCGATCGCTAAGAGGATGCGTTCGAATGGCGAAACGATGCGGCGGCGGTGCCGGGCGCGCCAGGCTTCGCGCAACGCCAGCTCGCGCAACGCGAAGAGATTCTCGGTGCGAAAGAAGTGGGCGAGCGAGGCTTCGGTACGCTCGGGCGAATAAATCTTACCTTCGCGCATTCGTTGACGAAGGGTCTCGGGGGTGACGTCAATCAGCGTGACCTCGTCGGCGAGCGATAGAATGCCGTCGGGCAGCGTTTCGCGAACGACCGTGCCGGTCAGTCGAAGAACCGTGTCGCCCAACCCCTCCAGATGCTGGACGTTGAGCGTCGTAATGACGTCGATTCCGGCGCGCAACACGGCAAGGACGTCGTGGAAGCGCTTCGGGGCGACCGAGCCCGGCGCATTAGTATGCGCGAGTTCGTCGATCAGCGCAACTTGTGGCTTGCGCGCGATCACTGCGTCGCGGTCGAACTCGCGATAGGCAATGCCGTTGGCGGTGAAGCGCTTCTCAGGTACGATTTCCAAGCCGTCGAGCAGTGCGGCCGTCTCTTTGCGACCGTGCGTCTCGACGAAGCCGACGACCACGTCGACGCCTTCGGCCTTGAGTTGATGCGCGCGATCGAGCATCGCGTACGTCTTCCCGGCGCCGGCGGCCGCGCCCAAGTAGACGGTCAGTTTACCGTAGCCCACGCGCAGCCGGTCCCCGGCCGTTTGCGAATACGGCGAACGCGCCGCATTTTCGCCGAGGTATGTTTGCGTTGCGGCGACGATGAAGAGGTCGTACGGAAGCGGTATATTGGCGAGCTTCGCGCCGATCTTACCGGCCGGCACCGCGACGAGTGAAGCGCGCAGCTGATCGCCGGGGACTCTGGCCGGGTCGAACGTATCGTGCAGCATCTCGGCGCCGAGCTCGCGGCTGATGCGATCGAGTGCCGTACGATCCACGCCTTCTGTGGGAACGACTTCGAGCCCCAAATCCAAGGCCTGAACGATGGCTTTGGTGCGCTTGAGGTAAGGCACCGGATCGGTGTTTGGATAGACGAAGGCCGCGGCCATCGAAGTCCGTCGCGCTTCGACGACGGGCAGCGTAAGATTGTCGACCGTGCGCAAGAGCAACTCTCGCAGCATGTAGAGCGTCTGCTCTTTGAAGACGCCGTTGAGCGCGCGATCGATGTCCTGCGGGTTGACGATCTTGCCCGCTTTGACGCGGCTCTGAAGCAGCCCGGGCGACACGTCCAGAGCGACGACTTCGTCGGCTGCCTGCAGAAACGAGAGGGGTATAATTTCGCGAACCGGATAGCCGATCAGCGCTTCTGCCGTCGGAGCCACCGTTTCGAGGTGTTGGATGTTGAAAGCGCCGATTACGCCGATTCCCTGCTTGCGCAAAGCCAATGCGTCTTGCCAACGCTTGGGATGCGATGCATCCCCGAGATTGTCGTGCGCCAGCTCGTCGAGCACTACGACGTCAGGCTTTTCGCGCACCGTCGCCGCGTAATCGAAATCTTCGAAAATGCGATCGCCGATCGTCACGCGCCGAGGCGGAATTCGGGGCAGACCGGCGGCGGTGCGTTCTAAGTCGGGGCGGCCCTTCGTCTCGACCCATCCCACGACCACGCGTTTACCGTCGGCGGCAAGACGTCGCGCGTCTTCGAGAAGGCGGCGCGTCTTGCCCGAACCCGGAGCGCTCGCGACATAAACGACTAGTCGCGCGCGCCCGCCGAGCTCGCGCAGCAGTTCCTCTGCTTTCGCCGTGCGGTCCACGCGCCTGGCTTCGCGCTATCGCTAGGCGCCCCCGCAAGGCGCCCTCACGGCACGGCCCGAAGGCGGAAAGCGTGGCGCTGCTCTGCTACGGCTTGCTGATCGTCGCGTGGATCCTCGACCTCCTGACGCCGCAGCTGTTTATCGCGGCAATTCTACTCAACGGTCCGATCGCGCTCAGCAGCCTCGCTCTACGGAGCGGCCTAACGATCAACCTCATCGTCGGCGCGGAGATCGCCAATGCGAGCGCAGGCTACCTAAACGGATTGCAGGCCGGGCATCACTGGGACGGCGTGGCGATCGGCGACCGATTGCTTTTGGCGGCGTCGTTCGTTCTCGTCGGTTATCTCAGCGTCAAGACCCAGGACCTTGCACGCGAAACCGGCGTCTCGGCCGGACGGATGCGGCAGATCGAGATCGAGAAGGCGCTGCGCGAAGCGACCGCGCGCGTGCGCGAAACGCTCAACGTCGAGCTCGTCGAGCGGGCCATAACGCGGGAATCGGTCGACCTATTGGGCGCATCCAAAGCACTGCTTATAATTCGCGAGGCACCTTTTGCCGGACCACTCACGATGTCGTACCGCACCGGCGATGCGGATATCGCCGTCGAGCGGCCGGCCCTTTCGATGGAGATCGCCTCGCTGGTCGCGCGTGCCCAGGAGTTGGACGACGCGTTTCGCGTTACGTCGAGCGATGCGCTCGGCCGAATGACGCTCGCCGCCCTTGGGGCGGGAGAGGCGCTCGTCACCCGCATTTCTGCCCAAGGCGGCGAGCACGTTTTGATCGCGTGCGCCGATTCAGGCGACGCCTTCGTGCACGACGCGCTCCCTACTTTACGTGCGTTCTCCGAGCAGGCAGCCCTGGCAGTCGAACAGGCTCATCTCTTTGCGCAGCTGGGCGAGCAGAACGAGGAGATCGCGCGCCAGAAGGACGAGCTGGCGGACCGCAGCGACGTGATTCGCGACATCGTCTACGCACTCGCGCACGATCTTCGCACGCCGCTGACGGCGGCCCACGTTTCGATGACGCAAGCCGCCGGCGGCGCTTACGGCGAGCTTCCCGAGCGCTATCGAACCGTTCTACGTAGCGCTCTGGCGGCCAACGACGACGAACGGAGAATCGTGGAGACGCTGCTGCTGGTGGCGCGCTACGAAGCGGGCGAAGCGTCGACGCTGCGCGAGCCGATCGATCTCGGCCGGCTGGCGGTGCAAGTCGTCGAAGAGTTGCAGCCGGTCGGTGAGGTCAAGCGCGTCGCCATCACCATCGATTTTCCGCCGCAGGCGTTGCGCATGCTGGGCGATCCGCACGAGATTCGGCGTGCCATCGGCAACTTGGTGGCCAACGCGCTCCAAGCAACGCCTTCCGGAGGTCACGTCGTCGTGCGCGGAACTTCCTCGCAAGATTCCATCGCGATTTCCGTTGAGGACGACGGTTACGGCGTGCCGGCCGAACGCCGTAACGCACTCTTCGAGCGTTTCGGCGGTGGTCAGGCCGGCGGAGGAACCGGACTTGGACTCTACATCGTGCGGCGCATCGCCGAAAAACACGGCGGAAGCGTCTCGTATGCCGAACGGTCGCCGCGTGGAAGCGCATTCACGATGACTTTCCCGGCGGCGGCTTGAGATGACGGCTTCGAAGCGAACGCGGGTGGCAATCGTCGAGGATCACGCCCTAACGCGTGCCGGCCTGCGCACGGCGCTCGAAGCCGCCTACGACGTCGTTGCCGAGGCTGCGGACGGCCTAGCCGGCTTGGATGTCATTCGCCGCGAACGCCCCGACGTCGCGGTCATCGACATCGGCCTTCCGGGAATGGACGGTGTGGCGTTGACCAAGCGCGTGCGGGCCGAGCTTCCTCAAACGCACGTCGTGATCGTGACGATGATCGACTTCGAAGAAGAAGTATTAGCGGCGCTCGGCGCGGGGGCGGATGCCTATTGTCTCAAGAGCTCGGAGCCGGAGCGAATCATCGACGCCGTAGGCATCGCGGCTGAGGGCGGCGCCTACTTCGATCCGAGCATCGCTCACGTCGTGCTGGCCCGCTTTTCCGGCGCCAAGCCAGACGACGTGCGTTCGTCGCCGCTCACGCCGCGCGAAACGGAGATCGTTCGCCTTATTTCCGACGGTCACGCCAATGCCGAAATTGCCGAGCTTCTGCACATCGGCCTCGGAACCGTCAAAGGACACGTTCGCGATATTTTGGAGAAGCTGTCCGCCGCGGACCGCACGCAAGCGGCGGTCGTCGCTTTGCGCAAGGGCTATATCTAGAGCTTAGTTCTCGACGCCTAGAATCGCGCGGATTCGTTCGGCCGCGCCATTCTTTACAATCACGATCATCGTGTCGCCGGCGCGAAGGGTGGTGTCGCCGGTCGGAATCTCGAGATCGCTATCGGGCCGGTCGACGGCAACGACGACCGAGTTGTGCGGGAAGCCGATTTCGGCGAGCCGTTTCCCGGCGACGGTCGAGCTCTCGGGAATGGCGACCTTTACGAGCTGCATATTCCCTTTGCCGAAGAGATGCATCGTTTCGAGCATCGAGCGATAGCGCGACGCGTTGACGTGTTCGTTGAGCACGTCGAGGATCAGCTCGGTCGACGAGATTACGATCACCGGGTCGTCGGTGTCGAGGGAGTTGAAGATCAGTTTGTTCGCCGGATTGTTGACTCGCGCGATGCAGCGCGCCTTCGACTTGCGTTTGGAGAGAAGAACGACGACCAAGTTGTCTTCGTCGTCTCCGGTGTCTGCGACCACGACGTCGGCGCGCGCCACGCCGGCGGCGTCCAGAATGAGCGGATCGCATCCATCGCCGACCACCGCCACCTTGCGGTCGATCAGACGCTCGAGGGTATTGGCTTTGCGCGCGTCCTTCTCGATGACGACGACCTCATGCCCTTGATTGAGCAGCGCGCGGGTCAGATACGAGCCGACCTTGCCGCCGCCGACGATGAGCGTGAACATTCGCTACGCGCTTACCTTCGCCCGAGCCGCCGGATTCGGAAAGCGCCGGGCGAGGTCGGCCGTCGCGTCCGGGGAGAGAATGACGTTGAGCTCGTCGCCCTCTTGCACTACCAGTTCGTCTGAGGCGATCACCGGGTCGCCGCCGCCGCGACGGAGCGCCGCGACTCGAATACGCCCCGATTCCTGAATCTCGGCAATCCGTTTTCCGGCCTGTGCCGCGCCGGCAATGACCGAAGCCGAGGTCAACTTCCCGAGGTCAAACGGTTGGGCGTCGGCGGCCGCAATCAGTACGTCGCGAATCATTTTGGCTCCGACGGTCGTTGGGCAGACGGTCTGCACGCCCAGCTCGCGATACATTTGTCCCCGCGGCGGGTCGTAAATACGCGCGACGATCTTCTTGATGTTGAACATGCGCTGGGCGATCAGGGCGGCCATGATATTGCGGTTGTCGCCGTTGGTGACTGCGACAAAACCGTCGGCGGTCGCCGCGCCGGCGCGTTTGAGGACGTCGTAATCGATTCCGGTGCCGACGACTTCGTGGCCTTTGAATTTTTGACCCAACCGCTTAAAAGCGGCTGCGTTCTCGTCGACGACGATAACTTCGTGTCCGTCGGAATCGAGCAATTTCGCGAGAGCGGAACCGACGCGCCCGCACCCTACGATTAAATATCTCATAAAGCGAGTAAACTCTTAACAGTTTCCCGCCTTCTACCCTCGCAGGCAGTGGGCCCTGCAATAGGGGCAAAGGAAGGAAGCGCGAAAGTGTGAAACCTTCGATTTTCTCGGGGCGTGGCTCAGCTTGGTAGAGCGCTTCGTTCGGGACGAAGAGGTCGCACGTTCAAATCGTGTCGCCCCGAAATTCTCTCCTCCCCCGTCGTTGTCTCCTGAGCTTGTCGAAGGGTCGCTTGTTCTCCAATTTTAACCCGGCTGCCCGGCGCGTGCTGCGAGTAGCCGAGCAAGAGTGCCGGAACCACAGCCACTATTACGTCGGTGCCGAACACCTGCTGGTCGCTTTGCTCGACGAACGCGACCCGTCGACGCTGCGCGCGCTCGACGCCGAAGGGATCGATGCTTCGGAAGTGCACGCCGAGGTCCGGCGAGCGCTCGGCACCGGTGACGACCGCTTGTGGGAGGGCATCTTGATCACGCCGCGCGTCCGCCGCATCGTCGGCCTGGCGCAAGAACGCGCCGGCGATCGCGAGATCGGTCCGTTCGATCTCTTCGAGGCGCTGCGTTTGGAGGGTGGCAGCTCCGCCGCCGAGATCCTCCGCCGTGCCGGTGGTCGAAACACCGCCCGCGCCGCGGAGTAGGCAGGAAGCGTGGAGCAGCTTCAGCACGCGATCGTTTCGCTCATCGACCACTACGGATATTTCGGCCTCTTCATCGGCTTGGCGCTGGGTAACCTTGGCGCTCCGGTCGGCACCGAAGTCATCCTTCCGGTTGCCGGGGCCCTCACCGCAACCGGCCATCTGAGCAATCTGTGGCTGACGATTGCGGTTTCGCTGGCCGGCGAAATCGGCGGCGGCACGATCGGGTACGCGATCGGACGCTACGGCGGCGTTCCGTTCGTGGAGCGTTACGGAAAGTACATCCATTTTACGCACGACCGTCTGGTTTTGGTGCACAAGTTCTTCGAGCGCTGGGGAACGTTCGCGATCTTCGTTTGTCGCTTTCTCCCAGTCCTTCGCGGGGTCTGCGCCATCCCGGCCGGCTTGGCGCAAATGAATCTGGCGCTCTTTTACCTCTGGACGTTTCTGGGCTCGCTCATTTTCTGCACGTTCCTCATCCTGCTCGGCAGCGTTCTGGGCTCGCACCTCGACACAGTGCTGCCGCTGCTGCAGCGGGGCGGCTACGTCGTTCTGGGCGTTGCCGTCCTGGCCGTCGTCGCGACGGTCTTCATCATGCGCGGGAAAAGACGCCGGCGCGCCAAAGCAAACCTAGCCGAGTGAACCTCAACGCCTCCCTCTCTTCGGTCCCCGATGCTCCTGGGGTCTATCTCATGGTCGGTCACGACGGCGAGATTCTCTATATAGGAAAAGCGATCTCGCTGCGCAACCGAGTGCGCTCCTATTTTCAAGATGGCGCCGTCCATACGATACGCGCGGCAGCAATGGTCGAGAAGGTTGCCGACGTCCGCACGATCGTCGTCACGAACGAAGTCGAAGCGCTGATTCTTGAAGCCAACCTGATCAAGCGGCACCAGCCGCCGTTCAACGTACGCCTGCGCGACGACAAACGCTATCCGTATCTTAAAGTCACCAACGAACCGTTTCCGCGAGTCGTATTTACCCGGTTCGTCCGCAACGACGGTGCACGTTACTTCGGACCCTATACCAACGCGCACGGCCTGCGCGAACTGATCAATTTAGTCCGCGTCGTCTTTCCGTTGCGTACCTGCCGGGAGCCGATCGACGGGCGGCGTAAGCGCCCGTGCCTGCAGTACCACATCAAGCGCTGTCTGGCACCGTGCGTCGGCTACCAGACGCAGGACGATTACGATCGCACCATCGACGAGGTCGTGCTCTTTCTCGAGGGAAAGCAAGATTCGCTGTTGGCGCGGCTGCAATCGGAGATGGCCGACGCCGCCGAACATCTCAACTTCGAGGGCGCGGCGCGCTTGCGCGACCGCATCGTGCAAGTCCGGCGCGTGACCGAAGGGCAGAAGGTCGTTTGGAAGTCGCGCCTCGACATGGATCTCATCGCCATCGCACGCGCGCAGGGCCAAGCTTGCATGCAAGTCTTTCTCGTGCGCGGCGGTAAGCTGATCGGCCAGGAGAATTTCATCCTCGAGGGCGTTTTCGAGCAGTCCGACGAGACGCTGACGGGCGAGTTCCTCAAGCAGTTCTACACGGCGCGAACGGCCGGCGCGCCGGAGGAAGCTCCAACTTCGCCGGTTAGGGTCGCACGCGACAATCAGGCACCCGTTCCGGAGAGCCGGCGCAGCCGAAAGAACGACGCGTTAGCAATTTCCGCCGCCGTTCCCAAGGAGGTTTTGGTGACGGCGCTTCCCGAGGAGCGCGCAACGATCGACACCTGGCTCTCGGCGATCAAAGGCCAGCGAGTGCGTATCCTGCAGCCGCAGCGTGGCGTGCGCGCCGAGTACCTGCGTCTGGTGAAGAAGAACGCCGAGCAAAACCTCAAAGCATTCTTGGCGCATCAGGAGGTGCAGGAGTCGGCGCAGGCGCGTTCGCTCACGGATCTGGCCGACGCGTTGGAACTGCCCGAGCCACCGCACCGCATCGAGTGTTACGACGTCTCGAACATTCAAGGGACCAATCCCGTCGCCTCGATGGTTGTCTTCGTCGAAGGCCGTGCCAAAAAGAGCGAGTACCGCAAGTTCAAGATCCAGTACGATCGTGGGCCGAACGATTTTGCGATGATGCAGGAAACGCTGCGCCGCCGTTTACGTTATTTGCGGCGCGAAACGGACAATGCCGACACGCCGATGGAGCGCGAACTCGCGAAAAAAGAGCGCTTCAACAAGAAGCCCGACCTGCTGCTGATCGATGGCGGGAAAGGCCAGCTCGGCGCGGTGGTCGAGGTGCTGGAAGAGCTCGACATGACCGGCCTCCCGCTAGCCGGTTTGGCTAAGGAGCACGAGTGGCTTTACCAGCCCAATCAGCCCGATCCCATCGTGCTCCCGCCCAACTCTCCGGCCTTGCATTTAGTGCAGCGGATCCGCGACGAGGCGCATCGTTTTGCGGTCACCTATCATCGCCAGCGGCGTGCCAAATCGATGACCCGCTCCGCGCTGGACGCGCTCGCCGGCGTAGGCCCGGTAAGGAAGAAACGGCTGCTGACCGCCTTTGGCTCCCCGGCGGGGATTCGCCGCGCCGCCATCGACGAAATCGCTGCGGTCAAAGGGATGACGCCCGCGTTGGCCGCAAAGATAAAGCAGGAACTGGAAGGAGGGTATCGCTCTTGAACTGGCTTCTGAGATTCCTGGTCAACGCCATTGTCCTCTACCTCATCGCGAGGTACGTTCCGGGCTTCAACCATACGGTTACGCTCTGGACCGCAGTGATCGCCGCGATCGTCTTCGGATTGGTCAACGCAATCATCGGTCCGATCCTGCGGCTCATCTCACTGCCGCTAACGTGGATCACACACGGCCTTTTTTCGATCGTGATCAACTATATTCTCTTTGCACTCACGGTCTGGATCGCGCCGAACTTCCACACCACCGGCGAGATCAATCCGTGGCTCGCCAATCTCTACGGCGCCATCATCATGATGATCGTGTCGACCCTGATGGCTCAGGGCGACCGGGTCGAGCGCCGCGCGGTCTAGCTAACCCGGGCAAAGGGCCCGCTCCCCTTGCTGCTGACGCCGAAACCGGTGCTTGCTTCGGCGTGTTATAGTGTTTGTCTGATCGCGGGGCTGAAATAGGTTCGACAAGAAGGCCGTGGTCGGCGTCAGCAGGCGGAGTTGCGAGCACTCCTAAAACGATCGCAACGGCAATATCTGCCAACAACGAATACGCACTGGCTGCCTAATCTAGGCTAGTCACCGGACGCAGAGAGTCGGCCCGAACTACTCTGCACTCCGGTCACAAATTCGGGCTGGCTTGGGCGCGTGATTCGACGCACGAGCGAGATAAAGAATCTGCAGCGAACGGCAAGCCCCGCCTTGAGGCGTACGTTCGACCAAGACAAAGTCAAGGCTGAGCCTGGAGAACGCGCCGGTTAGACCTCTTGGACTCGGGGGGCAGTACCCCGACAGCTCCACCAATTTTTTTATTTAGGCGCTACCCGAGTACGTGATCGTACTCGTGCGGTGCTTCGGCGTTTGCCAACGTTGAAATGGTCTGGGCGATCGTATCCTTGGCTGTGTAGTGTACCATGTGGCCGACGCCGCTAATGACGAGCAGCCGCGATTCGTGAATCTCGTCCGCCAAGCGCGAGGATTGGGCCGGATTCACGATCTTGTCGCCCTCGCCCGCTACGATGGCGACCGGAACCCTCAGGTCTTTATAGCGATGTTCCATAGCGGCCGCCGAAGGAACCATCAACGCCGTATCCTCAGCGTTTGCTCGAATCTGCCACGGACGCATGGACATCGGCAGGTCGGCTGCGAAGGCGCCGTCGACAGCGGCCGGCGCGAATAGTTGCGCCGATAGCAGAGGCGCGAGCAAGTATCCAAGCGGCGGCGAGATCGTGTAACGCAGCAAGTCGCCTACGAGCGGGAGAGCCGGAACTCCAAAGATAGCCACGTCAGCGCGGACGGTCGGGAAATAGTATCCGGAAATCAAGAGCAACCTCTTGCAGTCGTGCGGGTATTCGAGCGCGAGCGCGAGTGCGACCAGCGTTCCCCATGAATGCCCGACGATCACCGCGGGCTCGACGTCGAGGTCGTGCAGCGCTTGGTGCAGCAACGTCGCTTGCGCGGCGGCCGTCCAAACGCGTGACCGCGGGCGACTGCTGTAACCAAAGCCGGGCCGGTCGAAGGCGATGACGCGATGCGACCCGGCAAGCGCGTCAATTACACCACTGGACCTCCAATCCTCAGCCGTCACGCCGTTGCCATGCAGGAGTACGACCGGGGGCCCCTCGCCCTCGTCGGTGTAGTGCAGGCGCGTGTCGCCGACGTCGATGAAGCGCCCGCGAGCGGGGCGACCTCTTTCGGCGCGGCGAGCCGAGGCAATATTGAGCGCTGCGCCGGCAGCCAGGGCGGCGGCCGCAATCGCAAGCGTTTTAGGTCGTTTCAATTGTTTTCCATTCACGGCGCGAATAAAGCGCCTGACCTCGCCCCTTACCCACTTACGCCGCGTTCTATCGCAGTTTCCAAAGATACGTCGGGCACCCAGTCGACAAAGGCTTCCTCCGGTAAGCGATCCACCGAAGAATTGATAGCCTCGAGAACACCAGGCGGGTTGAACTCCCGACTGAGCAGCCACCTTACGGCAGCGTTATCCGCGTCTCGCGCTTGCGCGAACGCCATGAAGCACTCATCGCTGACCTCGGGCTTTGACTCCAGCGACTCTCGCAGATCGGCCAGCGCGGCGGCGTTTTCCGCCATGTGAGAGACGTATGCCTCCCGCAGCACGTCGAGAAATTCGTCTCGAGAAACGTCGATCGCCTCGAAGAATACTTGATCTAGCCGGCAGTCAAAAAATTGGTATGGACCGAGCGTCCCGAAGATAGCAGCACGGCCCTTGTCAATAATCCGCGCAAGAAGTTTTACGCCGCAGAGCTCCTCATGAGCGCTGCGAGGGGCGTTCGCACGTAAATCTATCGTCTGCATGATAGTCGAGCGCTAAGCGGCATCAGCGGGGCGACTGCGCCTAGTTCTGCCGCGCCGGCCTTTCGTTGAATTGTTCAAGCAGTGCATATAAAATTCCAAGCAACATTATAACAGCGCGACTTCACCTGTCCCGAGCTTATAAACGGCACCGACCAACAGCACTTTGCCGCTCTTTACCGCGCTGTCGATGATGGGCGACGTTGTCGCCAGCACTTCCTTGGCAGCACGAACGTTCGCGTCGATTGCCGCCCTGATCGTGCCTTTGCTCTGCACGACGCCTTGGATTCCCGGAGCAATCAGCCGCTGGATGGTGATGAGGTGCGGGGGCAGCGTCTGATGCTCGTCCGATGCGGAGTAGACGGCTTTTATGGCCCCGCAGTTTTGATGCCCCAACACCATGACGACTCGCGATCCTAAATGTTCGATCGCATACTCGAGCGAGCCGGTCACGAGATCGTCGGGATAGTTGCCGGCCACTCTCGTGACAAATAGGTCGCCGAGCCCTTGAACGAAAATAAAGTTCGGGATCACCCTTGAATCGGCGCACGTCAGGATCGCGGCAAAGGGCGCTTGCGTATCTCTGAGCATTTCCCGTTTTTCTGCAACGTGGTTTTGCGTGGGAAAGTCGCTATTAACGAATCGCTTGTTCCCGGCCATGAGCCGGTCCAGCAGCTGCTGGGGGGTTTGCCCGGCGCCCGGCGCCGAACCGGACGGGGCGGCGGCCAGCGCAGGGTTTGCAGCAGCCGCGGTGCCCATTGCCGCGAGTGAAGCGCTCAGAAAACTCGCCCGATTGATCGGCATGCGGTACTCCTTTTTCGACCGTCAGAATTACTACACGTCGCCAAGCGAGCCCCTCTAAGCTGGTCGCGATTAGTCGCGCCGGGGCCTGGGCACCCTCAATGCATGCCAGAGAAGCATCGCTACTCACCAAAAGAGCACCGGCAGGCCGAACACATTAAAGCCAGCGAGGAAGCGCGCGGGCTTTCATCCGACGAAGCCGAGGCGATCGGATACGCTACCGTTAACAAGCAAAATCCCGACAAACATCGTTATACGGCAAAAGAGCGCCGTCAAGCGGAGCACATTATCGACTCGGAAGAGGCGCGCGGCAAATCGGAAGTCGAGGCAAAACGAATCGCTTACGCCACCGTGAATAAGCGCGGTTAAATAACCCATTTCTCGGCGAAGATCGTCTGGCGCAGCTGATCCTCGAGCCGCAAAAACGCCTTGCCTTGGGCGTCGTCGAGATTCGCCGATCCGCCCTCGGAAGCGGTTGCCAGCGTCGTCGTTACGTTACAGCGGATAACGGTTATTGAATCTTCGGGCCCATCGATGACGCAGCACTTCGGAACGGTCATGCGCATGTCGAAGAAGCGGCTCCGCTCCAGCACCGCGGCGACGTCGTCGAAGCCTTGCTTCGGATTCGTCGCAACAAAATTGCCGAAATATGGTACGGCGCGACGGGCGCTTAACGATGCGGTCACACGTGCCGGTCGCGAACCCGCCGGTGGAGCGCTGACCGCCTCAAACTCGTACCTCGGGTGCAAGATCCCCACCAGCGAGTACTGTCTAACGCGAATGTAGGTGATATCGTGGTACGACGGCGTTGCGCCGGCCGTACAGTTCGCTATCGCCGGAGCGGGGGAGAGGAAAAGAATTGCAGCAAGAAGGCGCTTCACTCGTAGTCCGGGGCCATGTGGCCGGTCTTTCCAAAATCGTGGCCCAGGAAGAACTTCGGCGGATACGGCGCCTTGATCTTTACGAACTTCCGTGGGTTTTGCGTGAAGTCAAAGCAATCGGCCGCCGGCGAGTTTGCGCGGGCATCGGCCGCTGCCATCTGCGGCAATCCGTAGAGATCTTCGGCGAAGCGTAAAACGCTGGCCGTTTCATACGGTACGTGCGAGACATAGTTCTTCTTGGCGTAGGGTGAGATCACGAGCAGCGGAACGCGGAAGCCCGTGCCGTCATAATCCTGGTACGTCGGCGCAACGTGGTCGTAGAATCCGCCCCAATCGTCCCATTGCACGAAGATCGCCGTGGAATCCCAAAACTTGCTCTTGCCAACCGTATTAACGATCGCCGAAACCCAAGAGGGTCCGTAGCCACCCCCGCACTCAAGGTGATCGGACTCGGCGCACTCCGGCGTGATCCAAGTAAAGTTGGCGAGTTTTCCGTGCCGCACGTCTTTGATGAACTGCCAGTTTGGCGAGATGACGTTATTCCAGTCATTTCCGTAAAAGATGTGCCGGACGGCTTGATAGCCAGACCAGGTTCCGCCGTTTCCACCATTATCGTCGTTATATTGAACGGCGTAGAATTTCCATGAGAGCTTCGCGGCATCGAGTTCGTCGCCGAGGGTGGTGTAATCGAAGCAGGCCTGCTGGTACGGGCCGTACGGGCTGCGATTCTGCTCTAACGTCCCCACTTGATCGTTTTTGCCGCCGGCACATCCCCACAGCAGATAGAAGGGAAGATCGACGCTGGCCTGGGCTTGAGCGGCGATGGCATATTGATGCGCGACAAAGCTTTCGTCGAGCTGCGACTGAAACATGCGATCGCCGACGACCCACTCGTGCGCCATATCGAAGTACGGCTTCGACTCGGTATGCGGTACGTAGACGTACTGCGGGTTACTCGGCCCTCCGTACGACTCTTCGTTGTTGAAGCCGTTCATTGCGCAGTTGGTTCCCGGTACGCTGCCGGTGCCGTTGCAGGCGGCGAACATGGCGTAAACGGAGTGATCGATGAGGTAAACCTTGCTCAACGACTCGGGCTGCAGCGTGACCTGCTGACCGTGCGAGTTGGAACCGCTCGAGACGGTGTCCGCTCCCGGATATCCCTGAAATAAGTTGTCGAAACTGCGGTTCTCTTGGATCACGTAAATGACGTGCTTGATCTTTCCGGATCCCGTACCGCTAAATGCGCGAAGCGCCGAGAAGCCCTTAGCGGCGGGGAGCGACGAAGTGCCCCCTGAGGCACAAGCGGTCAGCGCGAAAAGTGAGAGCGTTACAATGCAGCGCGTCAACATGGTGGCGGCTTCCGCAATGCCGCGGCGTCGGCCTGCCGCTATGAAATTCGGTCAAAACTGGGGCCGCTTCAACCTCGACGCGCCGCCCGGAAGTTGCTCGTAACTGATTTCCAGCGCCCTTGTAAGACGTGCGATAAAGGCGTGACGCTCGGCCGGCGGGAGGAAGATGGCTGCGTCGCGCGCCGCGGCACGAACGAAGGGCGTACGCTGCTTGTGGCACGCCGCCGCATCGCGTTGTGTCGCGATCGAGTTCAAGAAAGCCTGGTCCTCATCTGCTTGTACCCGCGCGTTCCGGCGCGAAGCCAGCAGGAGGCTTCGCCAGAACCGGTTTTTCGATGCGTCGTTCGACGCACCGACCAGCACGGCACCGGGGAATCGCTGCTCGAGCGATTGATAGAATGCCGCCAGAAACTCGTCATCGAGATCCACGGCGCCGAACTCGCGGTCCGTGCCTTCCGCACCGGTGAATAAATCGTGCGCCGCATAAAAATCGCCGAGATCGGTTACGATCGTCCAGGCCTTAATCGCGCTCGACTGCGCTTCGCCGGAATCGCCGGCGCGAGCGTGCCATCGCGCGAGCACGCCGAGGGCGCAGGCCTCCAAAGAGCGATACCCGGCTTGCCGCGCGAGCGCGAGCGCTTCGACGATTTCGTCGATGACACCGATCTCGCCGGCGGCCAGTGCCGCGCGGAGATCGACAATTTTGAGATAGAGGCGCGGGAAGAGGCGTCGCGTCGATCCGTCGAGTCCGACGAAACCGGCGCCGCTTGCCGGCACCAGCGTCCGGATGGGCGGTTCGGCAACCTCCAGCAGGTTGCGCGGCGCGCGCCACGGCGTTCCCATCGCGAGCGAGACGCGCCCGATCAGCGCGTTGATCGTCATCGCATCGAGGGGACGTTCGTGCAGAGCCAGCTGCGCCGAATGAATGTAGCCGTAGGCTCGCGCCAAGTCGTCGCGCATGAACGCGATCGCCGCGCGCAGACAGATAGCGACGGTCACCAGCCGCAACTGGGTGCGGCGCAGCACCATGGCCTCGACGGCTGTCAGCGTCTGTTCGGCAAGCGGCAAATTTCCGGCGCGCACCGCGGATTCGCCCTCGATGAGGATCGCCGCAATCGTCCGCATCTCGTCGCCTTTGGCGGCTCGTCGCGCGTCGCCGGCCAGCGCGCTACACTCCGAGGCGTCGCCGCGATGCAGCGCGCGTATATACCGGGTGTAAAGGAGATCGAAGGCGAGGCCCTCGCGATTTTCGACGATCGCGTCGGACATGCCGTCGCGCACCGCATCCAAGAGCGCTTCGCCGGCGCGCGGGTTACCGAAGATGTAACAGGCGCGCGCAATTTTAATGAGGACGCGCAGCCGCTCGGTGCCGTAAAACCGGTCGAGCACGTCGTTACCGAAGAACTCGCCGGCATTGAGCAGCACCTCGACGCGTTCCATCGTAACGTGTCCGGCAGCAGGAGCGGCGATCGCGTAGACCTGGCTGGCTGCTGCGGGATCGGTCTCGCCGAGAAGCCGCGCCAGCTCCTCCATGGGATTCTTGATTGCGTCGTGAGGTCGTCCCAGGCGATTGGCGTGTGCTGCGAGCGCTACGATAGCCTCTCGGCGGTAACGGAAGAACTGACGCGGCGAAACGCCCATCTCCGAGGCGGCCGCCACGAGGGTCTCGTTGGCCTGGACGTCGCAGGTTTGGATCAGCTCGAAAAGGCGTTTGCCCACCAACCCGCCGTTAACGAAGGTATCGGCGATAAACCGCAGCGACGAATCATACGGATTCTCGATGGCGTAGATGTCGCAAAGAAATCGGGCCAACGGTTCCATCGCCAGCGTGTGCGGACGCCGCAGGCCACGGAGCAAGCGACGCACTTCGCGTTCGCCCCACTCCCGCCGCGGCGTCGCCGCGGTAACGGGCCCTACCGTTTGGATCTCCGGAGCCATCTCTTTCATGAAAGCACCTCGAGCCGTCTCCCGTCCTCAGGCGCCCCTCAAAATTGAGGCGCGATGTGTCATAAACGCGTCACCCGGAAGTGAATGCGCCCGACCCGGTCGAGAGTAGTGATTAATATGAGGATAATTGCATTGCTCTTTGCCGCGTTGCTCGCATCGGCGCCGGCACTCGCGCAGGATCACGCCCATGCGCACCAAGCGGCGGCCACGGTGGCCGGATCCACGACCGTGCCGTTCCGGCTTTACGGCAATCACATTTACGTCAAGGCGACGGTCGATGGAAAGGCTTACGCATTCGTCTTTGACACCGGCGGCGCGGCTTCGCTCTCGAGCATAGCCGAGAAGCAGCTGAACTTGCCGATCGTCGCTACGGCCCAGATTTCGGGTACCGGAAACTCGGCCGAGACGATGGGGGTCGTCGTTCCGACGGTTGCGTCGCTCGGCGACGCGAGGCTTGATAAGGGATATTTTCTCGTGCTCCCAGCCGCCATCGACCTCGGCAGTCCTTACGAAGGCCTGGCGTTCGGCGGCATATTGGGACGCGAGTTTTTCGCGCGGCAGATCGTCACGATCGATTACGCTCACAAAACGCTTACGCTGGCCAATCCGCAAGTGTTTCGCATCGACCCCAACGCAACGGCGCTGCCCTTGACCCTGCGCAGCGGGGTCTTTCCAAACGTGCGGGCAGCCGTCGACGGCATCGAGGGCAGCTTTGACATCGATGCGGGGTCGCCGCAGGCGCTGATGCTTTCCGAGCGTTTCGCGAGCGCCAACGGACTCGTGGCCAAGATGCCGCGCACCGTCGAGGCGACGGCCGGCCGTGGGGTCGGTGGCCTTATGACCGGCGTCGCCGGACGCGTCAATACGCTAAGCCTCGGGGGCGCGGTGCTTACCGATCCCGTCGCCTACATCGTTCACGCTACCGGTGGCGTCTTTTCCGCCCCGGATCTCGACGGTAATATTGGCGCCGACATCCTGCGCCGGTTTACCGTGACGATCGACGTTCCCGATAAGAGGCTTTTTTTGCTAAAAAACGATCAATTCGGCGCGCCCTTTACGTTCACGCGGACCGGCATCGCGACCAACCACGTCGCCGGCGCGACGATCGTAGCGTCGGTCATTCCCGATTCGCCTGCCCAGCAAGCGGGAATACGGCGGGGCGATACGCTCGTCGCGATTGGCGGCCGGTCCGCCGCGACGCTGAGTCCCGATCAGATCAAAGATTATTGGACGATGCCGGCCGGAACGACCCTCCGCGTCACCGTAAGCCGCGGAGGCAAGCCGTTTGACGTCGACCTAACGTTGCGCGACCTGCTCTAACGCGTCGAGGCGAGCGTTGCCGCATACCAGCGTTCGAGATCGTCGTGGTAACGCTGCAGCGCGCGTTCGTTGGCGTAGATAAGGTGACCCGATTCGTAGAAGCCGAACGCGATGTGACGGCGCAACGACGGTTCCAGGTTGAGATGGTCGAGCGTATAGATCGTGGCTTGGAAGGGCGTCACCATGTCAAAGTACCCGTTTGCCGAAAAGACTCGCAGCGAGGGGTTGGCGACCATCGCCAGCGCCAGGTCGCCGGCCGTATCCATCGGCAGTGCTCCATTGTGGCGGAAGTCCCAGCCGCCGGCCGTCTGAATCTGTGCGTACGCCCCGGCGCGGTAGAGCACCGACGGATTGTAGTGAAGGGTGGTGCGCAGATAGACGTTTTGGAGCGCGAAATACGGCGGTCCGGTCAGCTGATTGGTCGGATCGACGGCGGGAAACTCTTGGGCGCGATCGAGCGTCGATAACTCAACTTGGGCGTCGTAGACACCCTGGACGCGCCCGACTTTACGCCGAAGCTCGGCGACGTAACGGAAACCCAAGATGCGCAGGTCCGCATTGGAAATGTAGGCCTCCGAAAGTCCGGTGTAGCGCGCAAGCTTGCGCACGATCTCGGCGCGCCGCTGGGCAGGAAGCTTCGAGCCCATGGCCAGCGCTTCGCGATACTCGCCCATCGCAAAGCTCGACGCCTCGCCCACGAACGCGGCCAGCGTCGACGGCGGCTGCGCCACCATATGGTAGTGGTAGGCCGTCGCGGCCAGCGTCGGGAGCCAAAAGGCGTATTGCCAGTCGTCGGTGTCGGCGCCACCGGCATCGTACGGCGTTGCCAGCGATGCGTCGAGCAACGAAGACTGAAGCACGATCCCGTTGATGCCGACGTTGGCGTTCTGTAGATAGTTGGAAAGCAGCGCGGAGCGCGCGGTGCCATACGATTCGCCGAAGAGAAACTTGGGAGAGTTCCAACGCCCGAACGCGTTGAGATAGCGCTCGATGAACTGGCCGAACGCCGCCGTGTCGCCGTCGGTGCTGAAATATTTTTTAACGTCGGCTCCCGGAGCGATGCGCCCGAAACCGCTATCGGCAATATCCACGAAAACCAAATCGGTCACGTCGAGCAGGGTCTGCCGATTGGGGACGAGCCGGAACGGCGCGGCGCCGGTCGGGGGCCCGCTGGTGACAACCCGGACGGGCCCGAAGGAGCCCATGCGCAACCATATGGTCGAGCTGCCCGGGCCGCCGTTGTACAAGAAGGTGATCGGGCGCTTTGCCGGCGACGCTCCGTCGAGGGTAAACGCCGTGTAGAACATCGTCGCGGCGACTTTATCTTTGTCGTCCCGAATGCCGATCGTCCCGGCGCGTGCGGTATATGTCAGGCTTTTACCGTGCAAGAGCATCGCGTGGTGCGTTATCGCGTCCGCATACGGCTTGGGCGCCGCTGCCGCCGGCGCGGATATCGGAAGAACGGCTGCGGTAAGCGCCACGATGGCTGCCGCAAGAATGCGCCACATGCTATTAAGCTCCCAGCGTCTGGGCGTACCATCGCTCGAGGTCGGCGTGCAGCTGCTTGCGCGCCGCATCTTCGATGTAGATCATGTGACCCGAGCGATAGAACCCTTCGGTGATATTGGCACGGAGCGACGGGTCGATCGTGAGATGGTCGAGCGAGTAGACTGTCTCGTAGAAAGGCGTCGCAAAATCGTAGTATCCGCCGGCGTTAAAAACCCGCAGGTACGGGTTGAACGTCATGGCGTCGGAAAGATCCGGCTCGACGTTGGTATTCTGCACGCCGTTGTGCCGTACGTCCCAGCCGTCTGGGGAGGCGCCGATAATCGCATAAGCGTTGGGACGATACAAGAGCGTCGTCCGGTAAGCCAGGTTATCGCGGAGATACTGGTTGATGGCCGCGGTGAAGGGCGCGGCAATTGCCGCAGTAGCCGGATCCCACGGCTGCGCATCGGCTAAGCGGTCAACAGCCTGAGCGCGAAAGCGCGCGTCGAGCCGGCCGAGCAGGGTGCCGCGCTCCAAAAAAAGGCGGTTTTCGAAACGCGAGTAGGGCACGCGCAAGTTGTTGTTGCGGATCTCGCGTTCCGAGAGCCCGGTCAACTGATGAAGCTCGCGCGCGACGTTCGCATACTCGCCGGCACCAAGCCTTCCGCCCTTTGCTAGAGCGTTTGCATACGCACCCATGGCAAACCGCTCGCTCCGGTCGATTACGCCTTCCAAGCTCTGTCCCGAGACCGGCAACGCGTTGTGATACCATGCCGCGGCCGTCTCGGTCGGGAGGTAGAGGACGTACGGCCAGTCGTTACCGCCCACGGCGTTGGAGTCGATGCCGAAGTTGAGAATCGTCGACTGCATGACGATCCCGTTGATGGCTACATTGTCGTTGAGCTGCAAGGCATCGGCGAGCGCGGCAGAGCGTGTCGTTCCGTAGCTCTCGCCGTACAGGAACTTGGGCGAGTTCCAACGGTCGAACGTCGTGAGGTAGCGTACGACGAACTGCTCGAATGCGGTAACGTCCTTGTCAACACCAAAGAAGTCTCCGGGCTTTCCGGCGCCGGTGATGCGGCTATAGCCGGTTTCCGGCGCGTCGATGAAGACGAGATCGGTCGCGTCGAGGATCGTCTCGGTATTCGGCACGATACGATACGGCGCGGGGCGCGTCGCCGCGCCGTTACCGACCTCGACGCGCGCCGGCCCGAAGGAGCCCATGTGCAACCAGAGGGTCGCGCTTCCAGGGCCGCCGTTGTAGACGAACGTCACCGGCCGCAAGGCCGGCGGCATGCCGTCGAGCATGTAGGCGACGTAGAAGATGTCCGCCGTAGGCTTCTCGTCGCCGTTGCGGAGCGTGATCGTGCCGGCCCGTGCGGTATACGAAAGCGTTCTGGAGCCGAGCGCCAGCGTATGGTGCGTTATCGCATCGGCAGCCGGGCTCGAGGAGGCTGCTTCGGGCGCGGGTGATGGCGCGGGTGCCGCGGCCAGCAATGCGCCGCCGAGCATCCCAACAAGCACGTTGCGGATTCTATTCACGTCGTTGCTCTGAGCTCGTCGAGCAGCTGTGTCTCACGTTCGGCGGTGATGCCGGCGCGCAGCGCGACGGCCCGATCGCGCGTCGCGTCCCACTCCCACGTACGCGCGATCGTGTCGCTCAAGGGGCGATACTCGAGCCCGGCCTCGATGGCATGCGCCGACGAGATCGAGTCCCAGCCTCCGGCCTCGGTATCGGGAATCCAGAGAGGCATCTCCATCCAGGGCTCGACACCCCGCCCGAGCAGAAAATCTTGCGATGCCCAAACGAACTCGGCATCGGAGTTCAGGGTCGTGCGGCAGGCGTTCAGAAACGTCCCAAAGGTCAACGCTTCGAGCGGCCCGGTTGCGTTGAACGTTCCCGCGCGTCCGCCCTCGAGCATCGCAACGATCCACTCGGCCAAATCGCGCCCGTCAATGAACTGGATTTCGCGATTCGGTAATCCGGGCGTAAGCACGGCTCCGCCGTCACCGGCCCGGCGAACCCAATACGTGAAGCGATCGCTTGGATCGTAGGGACCAACGATAAGCCCGGGACGGACGATCAACGTTCGCGCGCCGAAATACTCCATCGCCGTCGCTTCACAGAGCGCCTTGAGCGGGCCGTAGGTCTCCATCGTCATCTCGCCGGCGTTCGGATCGCCGTTGTCCCATAGCGCCGCCGACTCGTCGGCACCGGCAGGAAAGCCGTCGCGATACGCGCTTACACTTGAAATAAACGCATAAACGGCATCGGGACTTTGCGAGCGCACGTGCGCGCACGAGGTCGCGACGTCGCGAGGCAGATAACCGCTGGTATCGACGACGGCGTCGTATTTTCCCGAAAGACGCTCGATGTCCGCGGTGCGGTCACCAAAAACGTTCGTCGCGCCGGGTAGCCCCTCGGGCATCGCGCGTCCGCGATGGAAGACGGTGACGCGATGGCCCAGCATCAGGGCGTACTCGGCGATGTGGCGTCCCAGAAAGCGCGTGCCGCCGATGATCAAGAGATGCATTCTCAAGAGCATCGCCGCAAGCGCTTCGCGCTCCTATCTCAGTTACGTGCTACAACGCCGGATGGCACAAATCCGTCACCTGTGCAAACGGCCTAATGCGCGTTCGGCGCGCGGCTTACGGTCGATCCAAAGAGATCGATCGGAAGGCCTCGGATCGTTAGGTTAGGTTCGCCGCCCTGGGGATAGCTCCAAAAGCCGACCCTACCTTTTTGAAAATCGGGACCGATCACGTTGTTGCCGTCAATCCAAAATTGGAAGACTAGGCCGGCGTCTCGCAGCGGCGTAGTCCCGACAAGCGTCGCGTTGCTCCCGCTGATGGCGAAACGGTCGATGACCGAAGCGTGACCGACGGCCAGATAGTGCCCGTCCCATTGGATGCCGGCCGCCTGTTTAAAGTGCTCGTTTATCGGAAGGATTGTAAACGCGCCGCCCGGGGAGAGCTGCCAAATCTTTTCAATCGGTGGCGACGCGGCGAGGCCGGAGAAGAAGAGATTCCCGCGGTTGTCATAGCCGCACAGATACGGATAGACGAGATTAGGATCGCTGAGTATTACCGGCGTGCCGCGTGCCGACGCGTAAATCGCAATCGTTCCGGGCCCCGATGGAACCTGGTTGATGTTGGTAACGGCAAGATTGCCGCTGATGGGGTCGACGGAACAGCCCCACGGGTAATAACCGAAATCGTGCAGCGTTTGAATCGGCATGGTGCCGCCGTGGGGGAACTCCACGATGCTTGAAGCATTTGTGTCAACGACGAAGACGTTGCCGGCAGAGTCGCTACAGAGACCGCCCGGTGTTGCAAAACCGGTAAGAACCCCGACCGGACGGCCTTTCGGGTAAGAAAAAACGTAAACGCCGCCCCGCTGATCGGAAACGTAGAGTAAATTCTTACGCCGTGCTGCGCCGAGCATCCACGAGTTCCGATGGTCGGGAGCGTCCTGGATGCTGGTCGGGCCGAGCGCCGCCCGCGGTTGGCCGCAGGCCGAGAGAGCGGCTAGGGAAAGGGCGCTAACAACAAACCAACGCAGCGCCTCTACAATAGGACGCTTAAATGAAAAGGCGTTAGACGTCAGAGAAAAGACTGACGGCATTACCGTCTGGTTCTTTAGGCAACGCGAGCAGCCTCCTTATCCTTGCCGATTCGATCCGGCTCGCCTCAGTTCCGAGCTAGGCGCCCGTTCCGGCCGAGCGTAAACCGGCCGCGGCCGTCACGTCTAGCGCGCCGGCGAGATCGCTAAGAAGATCGTTGACGTCTTCGATTCCGACGGAGAGTCGCAGAAGGTCGTCGGTAATCTCGAGGGCTTCGCGCTCGGAAGGCGTCAGCGAAGCGTGCGTCATTTTCGCCGGGCTGCAGACGAGCGATTCGACGCCGCCCAGCGAGACGGCCAGGCTGAAGATCGAGGTCGACCCGGCAATCGCGTGCGCGCGCTCCGCGCCGCCTCGCGGGCGAAACGAGACGATGCCGCCGAAGCCCCTCATTTGACGCTTAGCGAGCTCGTGATGCGGATGCGACGCGAGCCCGGGGTAGTAAACGGCGGCGACGTCGTCTCGGGCCGCGAGAAACTCGGCGATCGCGGCGGCGTTGCGGCATTGAGCCTGCATGCGAAGTGCGAGCGTCTTGGCGCCGCGAAGCGTCAGGTACGCGTCCCACGATCCCGGCACCGCGCCCATACAGTTCTGATAGTAGGCGATTCGTTCGGCCAAATCGGGATCGTTGGCGATCACGATGCCGCCGAGGACGTCGCTGTGGCCGCCGATGTACTTCGTCGTGGAGTGAACCACCAAGTCGGCCCCGAGCCGCAGCGGTTTCTGAAGAAACGGCGATGCGAACGTGTTATCGACCGCGATAACGACGCCGGGCGACCGGCGTCGCGCAATTTCGCCGATGTCGCAGAGCTTGAGCGTTGGGTTGCTGGGCGTTTCGAGCCAAAGCAGTTTCGTGTTCGGGCGGGCGGCACTCCAAGTTGCATTAACGTCGGTCGTGTCGACAAAGGTTACGCCGATTCCGTAACGCGCCAGGACCTGCGTCAGGAGGCGATGGGTTCCGCCGTAAATATCGCGCGTTGCGATAAGGTGATCGCCGGCGGCCAGCAGTGATGTCGCTCCGGCGACCGCGGCCATTCCCGAAGCAAAGGCGCAGCCGTACTCGCCTTCCTCGAGTGCCGCCAGCTGGCGCTCCAACGCGACGCGCGTGGGATTGATGGTGCGGGAGTAATCGAACCCTTTTGTCGTTCCGACACGCGGCAAGGTGAACGTTACGCTATGATAGACGGGAACGATCGTCGCACCGGTTGCCGGGCACGGTTCCTGACCGCTCCAGACGGCACGCGTCGTAAAGCCGCGCTCAATCATAGCAGTAGACCTTGCCGGCGAAGGGTTGGAGCAGCTCACGCAGTTGCGAGGCCTCGGCGAGAAACGCATCGTGGCCGTGGCCGGAGCGAAGCTGCACGTAGCGCGCTCGACCACCGCGCAAGCTTAGCCTGCGCGCAGCAGCCCGCACGTCGTGCTCCAAGAACAACCAATCCGAGGTAATGCCGACAAAGACGAACTCGGGCGAGACGCGCAGCATACGCGTGTCTCGCACGTCGAACGAGTCCATGGCATGCGTCAAAGCAACGTAACTCTGCGGATCCATCCGCGCCTCAAAGAGATCGGCCTGATGCTCCAAATATCCCTCAACGTCGAAACGAGGCTTGCCGAGGCGGTCGCCGCGCCGCTCGTGACGCAATCGCAATAACTCGTCGCTCTTATAGCTCAGCATGGCGATCTTGCGGGCAAGTCGCAGCCCGTCCCGGGGATCGAGCGAAATGGCTTCACGCTGCAGCGCATTGAGTGCAATGCCTTGGGCGCTATGATGATCGTGGGCGCCGACGACGATGGCCGTACGCAGACGTTCCGGAGCGGCCAGCGCCCATTGCAGCGCGCGCATGCCGCCCAGGGATCCGCCGATGACCGTGTCTACGCGCGAGATACCGATTCGATCGAGCGCAGCGATCTCAGCGCGAACGATGTCGGCGACGCTAACCCGCGGAAAGCGCGTGCCGAATGGCTTGCCGTCTTCGGCAGGCGATGCCGGTCCGGTCGAGCCATAGCAGCCGCCCAGCGCGTTGATTCCAACGACGCACCAGCGTTTCGGATCGAAAAGTGCCCCATCACCGACGATTCCCGGCCACCACTCGGCGGCGCGGCCGGAGCCGGTCAGTGCGTGCTGGACGAGAACCACGTTGGAACCGTCGTGCTCGGGCGTGCCGTAAGTCGTCACGCGTTGCTCGACGCCCGGCAAACGAACGCCGGAGTCGAGATGCAAGCTGCCGATCTGTACCGTCTGCTCGCGAATCATGCGTTCACCGCCTGGGCTAACGCCGTACCAACGAGCGAGTCGTTCCAAAGGGGGTAATCGGGAAGCTCGGCACTCCGCGACAGCCGTGCGAAGAACGGCTCGACTTCGATTACCGGCTCGAGCGCGGTGCCGTGCCCGCGCAGGTTCTGGTCGCGCCCCTGGGCGATGGCCCGCAACAACGTGATGACGTCACCGAGCACCGCGGATGCCGTGGCTGCGCCACCGGCGCCGGTGCCGCGCAGGACGAGGGTCCCGGCGTCGCGTGCCGCGACTTGCACGACGCTTAGCGGACCGGCCGTGCGCGCGAACTCGTGATCTTGGGGCACCGCCACCGCGGCAGATTCGGCGAGAATTCCGCGCTCCGTGCGAATTGCGGCGACGACGGGTCGAATGCGCAGCCCCGACATCCGCGCTCGCGCGACGTCGCGCTGGGTAACATGACGGATTCCGCCATAGCGGATCCGCGGTGAAATTACCGCTAAGCCGAACGAGGCTTGCGCCAGTAAGGCCAGCTTGTGGGCGCTGTCGGCACCGTCGAGATCGTGTGACGCGTCGCTTTCGGCATAACCGAGCGACTGCGCGCGCGCCAGAGCTTCCTCAAAGCTTAGACCGTCTTCCATGGCCGAGAGAATAGAGGTGCACGTGCCGTTCACGACGCCGGCAACCGAACCGATCGTGTCACCCGCCAGGGCTTCATTGAGCGTCCGTAAGATTGGCACGGCTGCGGCGACGGCGGCCTCCGAACGCAATGCCGCGCCGCTCGCCGCGGCCAGCGCCTGCAAACGCGGACCGTGGGTCGCGAGCAGTTCTTTGTTGGCCGTTACCACATGACGCCCGCGGTAGAGCGCGCGCTCCACGAACTCGGCGGCTCTGGTGACGCCACCGATCACTTCGACGACGAGGTCGACGTGTGGATCGTCGACCAACGATGCGGCATCGGTTGTCAGCAGCCGCCGGTCGATCGAATCGTGGCGGGCCTTGTGACGATCCAAGATTGCGATTCCGCGCACGCGATAGCTCGCGCCGCTGCGGCGCTCGAGCAGGCCGCGCTCATGCAGCAGCCGTTCGGCGACGCTCGAACCAACCGTGCCGCACCCGAGCACGGCGATTCCGACGGTTAATTCCACTACTCTCGGCCTCCTTTTGCGATGGGAAAGCGAGTAAAAGAGTGCGCCCCCCGCCATTGGCGAGGGGCGCATGAAGCGTTTTGTTTGGTTGTTTAACCGGCGCGCTTCACGACGACCCCTCCGCATGCATCGACATGCGGCTTTCCATGAGCATCATCGTGGCGCGACAGAACATTGCGGGAACCATAACACAGCGCTTAGCGTGCGTCAAGCTCGATTGCCGCCAAGACCTAGGCGAGGGCATAGAGCGTGCCCTCGGTGCTCCCCACGAAGAGTACGCCGCCGTCGATCGCCGCGGAGCCGGGGATCGAGCCCAATCCGTAAATCCGCTCCAGGCCCAAGATCGTGGCGTCGAGCGTTGCATCGTCGTAAAACGTGTTGAGGTCCACGTTACCCGACTTGTCGAGGTGTGCGGAAAGATTCTTCGCCGAGGCATCGGTAGAGAAGCGCGCCACGACCTCGCCCGACCTCGCGTTGATCCCGTAGAGCCGGCCGTCGAACGTGCCGAAATAGGCGACGCCACCCGCCAGTGACGGCGACGAGAACGCGAACGAACCGTACGGTGCCTTGAACTTTTCCGCACCCGTGCGGGCGTCTAAGGCCCAGAAGACCTTCTCGTCGGAAGTCGTGAAATATACGACGCCGTTCGCTAGGGCTGGAGCGCCGATGACCCAGCTGCCGTGCTCGTCGTGCTTCCAGGCGAGCGCCCCGGTGAAAGCGTTGAGTGCGTAGAACGTGCTGTCACGGCATCCAAAGTAGACCAGACCGTCTGCCACGGCCGCCGATCCCGCAATGCCGACTTGATTGTAGGTAACGCGGTCGTCGCCCGTTGTAAATCGCCAGCGCTCGGCGCCGCTGCGGGCGTCGAGGGCGTAGAAATAGCGATCCCAGCTGCCGATGTAGACCGTCTCCCCGGCTACCGCGGGCGAGGCATGCACGACGTTGCCGGTAAGAAACTTCCATCGCAGCGCTCCGGTTGCGGCGTCCAGCGCATAGACGTAGTGGTCGCCGCTCCCGATGTACGCAACCCCGTTGGAGATCGCCGGCGACGATAAAAATACGTCAAAGGGATCGGGCATCATTTCGTTCTTTGGAGTGATGCCGTGAATTCCGGGCGCGGTAAAGCGTCGCTCGCCCCCGGTTTTGAACGCCCAAGTTTTGGCGCCGCTCGCGGCATTAACGCCATAGACGTTTCCATCGCGGCTGGAGACGATGACGACGCCCTTTGAAACCGCGGGTGTCGAGTTTACGGCGCCCCCTGTCTTGAAGCTCCAGATCTGCGAGCCGTCCGACGCGCGGACGGCATAAAGTTTACCGTCGGTGTTGCCGATGTAGATCGTTCCTTCGCTAACCGTCGGCGATGAAAAGAATTTGCCGCCGGGATGGAAGCGCCATTTCACCGACGATAGCGACGGTGCGGTGGAGTCATAGACTCCCAAGTGCGACGGATCGGCGCGGAACATCGGAGCATCGGCCTTGCCGGCGCCGGCCGAAGCTCCGAAGGCGCAGCCGGCCGCGGCGATCAGAGCGAGCGGGCGAAAAAGCTTGACGTGCATGAGCGAATCAGTCCGCTTACGAGCGCGGTTCTCCTCGCCCCATGTCACAACTACGGCACTGATCGTAACCGCATTGCCAGCGAGGTCCAGGCGGCGCCATCGAAGATCAGGCTGATGCCGACGGCAAAGCCGATAAACCAGAGCGCCGAGAAGGGCCACTGCACCCACAGCAAGATGCCTAGGATCACGCTGACGATGCCGCTGACTGCGACCCATCCGTAGTGCGGCATGCGGAACCACAGTGCCGAGAAGAAGCGGAACACGCCGCTGACTAGCAAGAGCATCGCGATAAAGAGCGTGATGGTCAGCGCGCCGATCGCCGGATGTTCGATTAAAATCAATCCGACGATGAGTTCGAAGATGCCGCCTAACAGCAGGAGGATCCCGTAACCGAGGCTCCGAGCCGTGAAGACGCTGATCAGCCGAACGATACCTGCGACCACCAAAACGGCGCCCAGGATCACCATTGACGCGAGCGTGGCGGCCATCTCGGCCCAAATGCAGTAGGCTCCGGTGAGAATCAGCACGATCCCGAGCGCGAGGAACCAGCCCCAGTTCTTGCGCGCTTCGTCGACGTGCGTTTCGAGATTGGACATAATGCTCATGACTAGCAGTCTACCAAACGCGGCGAAGTATTTTAAGAAGGTGCCGGCGAGACCCGAGGTGGAGGCGGAGGCGGGTGCGCCGAACGCTGTCGCATGTTCGAGACTCGGTTTTCGCACCGGCAGCGAATCGTCGCGACGGCCCTAACCCTTTTGGCTTGGACTTCTTCCAGCGCTTCCGTCCGCGCCGGCACGCTTCCACTGACGCTGACGCTCTGGACGATCAAGGGGAAGCCGGCCGTTACCTGCACGGGGAAAGCTTGGGTAGAACTCGGACCGGGGGTGCTGGACCGCACCGCGATTATTACCCTTTTGTCCGGCCCTAATCAGCCCTCACAGGACGAAAAGCTTTTAGCTTGCGACGACGGCTCCGGCCACGACGCTCCGATAAGCGGCGCGATCTCGCAAGTGCGGGTCGCCCATCCCGGCCAAACGGTCTCGCAGGGCCCGATGCGCGTGATCGTGCTGCAACCCCACGTCAAGAAGGGGAGGACTGCGGCCGTCATTCTCGCCGTCAGGAAGCTCGCCGGCGATGTGGCGCTCATGGCGAAGAACGGCCAAGGCGTCCTGCGTCTCGACCACAAGACCGGGATCGACATCTATCCGGCTTCGTACGCCGTCGTCAAGGTCATCGAAACCAACGTCTTCCAAATCGACGAGGGTCCGCCACAGATGCTCAAGCCCTGCTCTGTGTTCTATTTCAAGAACGACCCGACGGCCCCCGCGAAAGTCGTCCGCTCGAGTTTGGATTGCGTGAGTCTCATCGAACGGGCGGATAGCGACGAGCTCTTCTCCGGCAAAGTTCCGGATAAAATCTAGAACCGCACAGCGGGCTAGAACCCTCCGGGAAACTGCTTGCTGGTGAGGTGGGAGAATCGCGCCTGGGTTCCGTTTTGCGACCGCTGCGACGCGATCTGCGCCTTCTGATTGACGATAAGAACGGAAAACTTACTTAAGCCGGAGTTGAGTTCTTGATTCTTGGCGTCCCATTGCGACTTGCCGATGAAAGAGACGCCCGGGTAAATGGCTGCCATGTTCGGAACTCGCCGGTTCTCATTTTGGACCTGGCGAATAACTTTCATCAGAAAGTCAATATTCCCGAAGGCATACCCGTTAATGTTGGGACCGGCTACCTGAGAGAAAGCATCTTCGGCGTGGTAGAACTCGAACCCGGGGCTGCCGATGGTTCCCATCTTTTTCTGATCGATCAACGCAGCGAAGAGCCGCCCGCGGTACTGGGCAGTGTAAAACCAATACGTGGATTCGTTGCGGTATCCGACGTCGTAAAGACGTGTCGCTCCCACATAGAGCTCGACGAAATTGAGCTGATTCCAGCGTTTCTTCATTTGCCGGAGCGTAGCTACAAGCTGACTCTCGTTGGTCGAGGCGAGGCCTGCGCTGTACCTGCCGACATGGACGACGGGTCCAGCCGAGTTGTAGTACGGCGTTACGAACCCGTCGATCTTGCCCGCATCGTCTGCCCATGCAGGCAAAGGCGTCCACATCGAACCCCCTACGATCACCGCAACGACGGCAATAAGCCGTGTATTTCGAATCAACTTCAACCTCCGGTCTCCTTCGCAGAATGAGCCGCGTAGCAGCTCTCGAATCTCCGTTGTTGCTTGACCTTCACGACCGAGCTGAAAGTCCCGCCTGAGCCGGAGTTTGCCGTGCTCGTGGAAGCCTTTGCCGCCGACGCCGCGCAGCGAAGCGATCTCGGCACGGAGCAGGCTCGCGGCATCGTGGCGGCGGCTCGAAGCGGCTTTGGAATCATCGTCGATCAGCAGTTAGTCGCCGCGCGCGAGGCGTTGCACTTGGTGGCCTCGTGCACGCCGGCGTTCCTCCAACTGTCGCTGATCGAACGCGGAATGCCGGTTGACGACGCCCTAGCACGGCGCGATCCGAAGTGGAGCCAAATCGGCGCCGACGTGGATGCGGCACATTGGATATGTCACGGCACCGGCGGCAGCGAACTGCGGCTGAAGGTTAATCGCCGGCAAAGCGTCGACGCGCCCGAGGCGCAACCGGCAACGAACGAGGCGAGCGTCCCGCTCGCTCCGGCTCAAGAGTACACGATTCGTCGCTTTCGGGACGAAGACGGCATCGGCGTGGCGCGCGCGTTCTACCAGACCTACGGCTATGCATACGATCTGCCATCGGTATACGCGCCTTCGCGTCTCGCCGAGCTGAACCGCAGCGGACGCTACTTCTCGCTCGTTGCCGTTGGAGCGAGCGGCGAAATCGTCGGGCATTACGCGTTGGCTCGCGAGGAGGGTTCGCCGGTGGCCGACGCTTGCGGCGCGATCGTGCTTCCGGAACACCGCGGCCGCAATCTCCTCAATCAGCTCCGCGACGCGGCGGAACTCGTAGCGATCGGGCTCGGGTTGGCAGGGTATTATTCCGAACCGGTAACCGACCACCCGCGAACGCAGAGCGCCAGCGAGAGCTTCGGCGCTAAAGCGTGCGGTATTACGCTCGGCGAAGCGCCGCGGAACTTTTTGGCACGCCACATGGAGCTAACCGCCACGGCGCAGCGGCAGAGCTGCATGCTCTACGTGAAGGCGCTCGGACCGCGTCAGACGCGGCAAGTCTTTGCGCCCCCGCGGCACCGGGAAATGATCGAGCATATCTACGCACAACTCGAACTGCCGATTTCGGTTGGTGAGGGGCGAACGCCAAAGGGCCGCGGCGCTTTTAGTTCCGGCATCGTACGCGGCGATCGCATTGCGACAGTCGACGTGGAGACGATCGGCGCAGAGACCGCCACGCTCGTCCGTCAAGCCGTGGAAGATCTTCGCAAAGTCCGCGGTCTCGGCGCGATATACGTGTCGTTCTCGCTAGAGGATCCGGGTGCTCCGGCACTCTGCGAATTCGTCGAATCGCTGGGGTTTTTCTTCGCCGGCGTCGGTCCGTGGATGCTCGACGGAAAGGACGCGTTGCGTTTACAGTTGCCGCTTACGCCGATCGACCTCTCGGCCCTCGTCGTCGTCGGCGATTTCGGTAAGGTACTCCTCGACTATATCGCATCAGAGCGCGATGTCCGCGCAGGGGCACAGGCGCGAACTACCGCGCTAACGGCTTCTTCCAGAAACGTTCGCCAAACCGGAAACTGATTATAATTTCCGGCGGTTATCATGATCGCCGCGTCGAGCTCCGGGACGACAATCATCAACTGACCGCCGTTGCCTCCCGCATTGACGACGCCGTAGACGCGGCCGTCGACCGTTACGCTCGAGAGATGCCAACCGTATCCGTAGTGGTCGCCTTCGCCTTCCGGCGCGGTGCGCGGTACGATTGACTCGCGGATCCAGGCCGAATCGATGATTCGGCGCCCGTTCCAAATGCCGCCGTCGAGAATTAGCTGACCGAATTTCAAGAAGTCCCTCGGACGGTAGTAGTCGCCACCCCCCATATAGGCTTCGAGTGGGTCGGGCATGATCCACGTCGCATACGTTCCGAACTGCATCGGCACGGCGAAACGTTCGTGAAGGTAACTTTCAAGCGGCACTCGCGTCGCCGTTTGTACCACGGCTCCAAGCAGATTGATTCCAGCAGTGCAGTACAGGGCACGGCTTCCCGGCTCACCGGTCATCGGGAGGTCGAGCGTGTACCAGTACCAATCCGTGCCCGACGGCCGGCTTTGCATCGTATCCTCATTCCCCGGCGAGGCGTCGTCGTTATCGTCGCAAGCCAGCCCTGAGGCCATCGTCATAAGATTAGCGACGCTGATCCGGCGCTTGCGCGCATCGTCGTTCTTGACTGGCTGGTATTGCGGTAGCAATGACAGGACGGTCGAAGCCGGCGTAAACGCTTGGGTGTCCTCGATGGCGCGACCCACCATAAGCGTCGTAACGCTTTTTCCGGCCGAGCGCACGTCGTGCGGTTGGGCCGCGGTGAAGCCGTAGAAATATTGGTCGAGCACGAGCTTCCCGTGACGCTCGACGGTAATGCTTTGAATGTAGGGCGAGCGCAGCGACGGTTCACGCGCCGATGCGATTGCGTTCATGAACGAGGCGATCGGCGCTTCGCGCATCCCGGTCTGCGCCAACGTTTCGACGTGCCACCCGTCGCTATCGGCAATGGGTTCGCGATACGTCCACTGTGCCGCCGGCATGGGATAGAACCAACGCCAGTCTTCCGTGTTCGGGCGGCGAAAATTCAAATCGGTGCCGCCTTGGCCGGCCCGATGGAGGGTCAGCGTGCCGTCGGCGTTGACCGTCCCATCGATCTCCGGCCGCTGTGTCGCGCGGAACGCTACGTCGTTACCGGAAATCGTGACGGTCCGCTCGCCGAGCGAAGTGCCGAGGTTCTGTTCGGGATTGCGCACGAACGCCTGCAGCGTGCCGTCCGAAGCTTGCGACACAACCAGAAAGTAGTGCTCGGTTATAGCCGGCGCTGCCGGGAGCCAGCGGCGGGCAAAGACGGCGGGCTGCGATGCGGCCCACACGCCCGTGAGCGCGATCATTCGTCGTCGACGGCGTGATGCGAGTCAGGTTGGCGCACAAGATACTCTTGCGAGTACCGCGTCGTCAGCGAAGAATACGACCGCGCCTTTTGCGCGAAGTCGAAGGCGTCGGGCAGCAGACTGGCCGACCGCTGATCGGTGGTACCGAGCCGTCCCAGATTCCAGTTATCTTCGATGAGACGCACGATGCTGCCGAACTCATAGACGCGGTGCGTTACGTAGCCGCGTTTGGCAAAAGGCGATACCACGATGGCCGGGACGCGAAGTCCTAGTCCGCCCTGGTCGTCTTTGAAAGGCGGCGCGAGATGATCGTAAAGTCCGCCCCAATCGTCCCAGACGATGACGATTGCCGTGGAGCGCCAGGCCGGGCTCTTTCCAATCGCGTTGACGACCGACGCGACCCAGGACGGGCCCGTGTCGGACTTATTACCCGGATGATCGGAGTTGTGATAGTTGGGAACCACCCACGAGACGGCCGGAAGCGTACCGTTTGCAATGTCGGCGAGTATGGTAGATTCGGGCCAGACCACGTTGCGCGACCATTCCGGTCCGTACCGCACGTCGTGAATCACGTCGAAGGCGTTAAAGAGATCGCCGGCGACGTTCGCGCCAATCGCCGGCGTATAATATCTCCAGCTCACCTGATCGGCGTCGAGCAGATCGCGCAGCGTGTGGTAGCTCAGGCACGGATATGGGCCGCGGTCCTTGAGGTACTCGCCGGTCGTCGTAATGAGCGACGTGACGGTATTCGCCGGTGCGTCGCAGCCCCACGGGAACGCGGTCGGATTATCGATCAAGCTCGCGCTGCCGTTAACCGCCGTTCCACCGCGGATTAAGTCTTGGTGGGCGACAAAACTGCCGCTGCCTTGGGTTTGAAATAGGTGATCGGCCAGCACGTACTGTTTGGCCAAGTCCCAGTAGGGCCGAATTTCCGCGGGATTGACGTACTGGTAGGGGACCCTGCCGGCATACGCCTGCGCGCCGCACGTGCCGAGATGCTCGAGGTTGAACCCATCCATTTTCCCGTCATCGTAGGCAGTTTTGAAGGCGGCGTTACAGTGGGTCAGGTCACTGTCCATGATCAACGAGCGCTGGCTCAGCTTGATGCGTTTGGCGATATATTGTCCGTGGAGAAGCACTTTCATTAGACCAGATCGAGTTCCGTCCGCGCCCGGGAAGGTGGCAAAGAGGTTATCGAAACTTCTATTCTCCTGAATCAGAACGACGACGTGGGTGAAATATTTCCCCTGCTTCGCCGGCCCGATCGGGGGAACGGGTGCGTTTGACGAACCCGACGCGCCGCCGCCGCAGCCGCAAATCGATGCGAACGCAAATAGGTACAAGAGGAGAGCGCCCGCGGGCAGAGGTCGCATCGTTAATTGCGTGTTTCCCCCGAGGTGGTCGAATTAACCTGGGGCTAGGTGCTTACTCAGAACGACGCTCTCATACGTCTTGCCTGTCGCAGGCTAGCTCGCGCTTGCCGTCGGCCGCCGCCCTGCTCTCGGCCAGAGCGATCAGTTCCGAGCCGAGCCCGCGCCGCTGCCTGAGTGGCTCGGTTTCATCCAGGTCCCGGTCGTAGTAGGCAATAGTTCCGATAAGACCGCCGGCTTCGCGCGACACTGATTTAACGCCGCGGACGCCGGTTTGCCGAAATCGCGCGGACGATCGTGCGTGACGGCGCGGCGGCGTCGTACGGATCGCCGGCCCAGGCGACGGCGGCTTTCATCATCGCTTTTACCTTGGGCCGATCGAGCGTTTTCGCGTTTTCCAAGCGGATGTGACGCACCTGATTGCCGCTACCGGCTAGCACTCCGTCGGGATCTGAAAGCAGGGCTCCGTAGAGAAAGCACAGGCTGACTTTCTTCGGGTAAATCGCAATCGAGAAGAGCGCCGCCGATGGACGTTCGTCCGGAGAGAATCCCACGACGAGCGCGTAGGCGTTGTCGTAAACGAGTTCGACCGCGCCGGGCAGGCGTCTACGCATGGTCGCCAACGCGGCGCCGGCGAGCGTGGCAATCTCGGGAGAGAAACGGGCGACGTATTCGGAGAGCCGCTTTTTCGCGGCCGCTCCGTCGTCAGATGATGACTTCTTCGGCGATAACCTCGGCAACGACGAACTCATTCGCAGCGGCCGTTAGGGACCCATTCACGCTGCCTTCGGAACGAATCGCGTCGACGACGGCGACGGTGACGAGTCCGTAGATTGCGTGGGGAATGATGTCGCTTACCCACCCGCGCACTCCCCAACGGCGGGGATCGGTCGCCGCAAGTGCCGTAGCGGGACCTTCGCTTGCCACCATCGCGAGCGCTCCGACGAAAAGAGCCTTCGGGAGCATGGGAAGGCGGGCGACCAAAGGACTGACCGCGCCGTAAACTGCGCCGATCGAAGTTCCGATGAGATAGCCCGAGATGGCTCCAAGCGCGCTTCGCCGATTCTTGGTTGCATCGTCGGCCACCGCATCGCTGCGGCCCAGCGGCTCGATATTGGCTCGTTTCGCAACGCGCCGAATAACTTCTGCAGGCGTGCCGCTGGGAGAGCGTCCCGTGAGCGCCATTTCGCCGTATCCCGCAATATCGAGAGCTGCCGTGCCGGCCGCGCCGGCGACGGCGCCAATGAACACATTATTCATCGTCGTTATCCTCGGAAGCAACGCTACCCACTTCCGGTACAACTTCAACCTCAAAGTTGACCGAGCGAGCGATGAAGCATAGCCGATGCGCGTCTTGGTGCAGGGCCAACGCACGCGCCGGGTCGCTCGATGCCGAAATTGCAACGACGGGGCGCAACTCGGCCCGCACGAACTGCCCGGCACCGTCGGCTTGCGTCACCATCCGGCCAACCGCGCGATCGCGGTACTTGCGGACGACGATGCCGTTGACCGCGCATAAATGCAGATACCACAGCATGTGGCACGAGGAAAGACTGGCGAGAAGCAGTTCTTCGGGGTTATAACGGTCGCGGTCGCCACGAAAGGTTGGATCGCTCGACGCCGGGATCTCGGGTTTTGTTCCGGCAACGATGGCGTGATTGCGCGAGTAGCTGCGGTAGTCGGTCGTCCCGGGGCCATCGCCCGCCGGCCAGGTGACCGTCGTCTGATACGTGTGGGGAGTCAAGAGGCTCGCTTTTCTGCAGCCTCTAAGGCTCGGCCTATGAATATCCGTCCCGCGAGACGCGAAGACGCAGAACCGTGGGCCGCGTTACGCCTGAAGCTTTGGCCCGACGCCGACGCGGGCGAACTCTCCGCGGAGACGCACGCTTTTCTCGACGGGCGCCTCGTACCGACGATCGACGCCGGCTTTTTGGCGCTCGAGGATTGCATCCCGGCCGGGTTTGTCGAAATCGCTATTCGGCCGTTTGCGGACGGCTGCCGCTCGCAACCGGTTCCGCATGTCGAAGGCTGGTACGTCGAACCTTTCGCGCGCGGCCGCGGCATCGGTCGCGCATTGCTTGCAGCAGCAGAGGCTTGGGCGAGAGGGCGCGGCTTTAACGAAATGGCCTCCGATAGCGAGGTTCACAACGAGGCCTCGATTGCAGCACACGGAGCTTGCGGATTTGCCGAAACCGAACGCCTTGTGAAGTTTCGCAAGGAAATCTGACGCGGTGCGCGTCGTCACGTTAAACGCCAACGGCATCCGCTCGGCGATGCGCCGCGGGTTCTTCGAGTGGGCCGCCGGGCAGAACGCCGACGTGTCTGTCTGCAAGAGACGCGGGCACAGGAGCATCAACTGCTGCCCGAGTCGGTCGCGTTGCCGGGCTTTCGTGCTTATTTCGCCGATGCGCGGCGTCGCGGCTACAGCGGCGTGGCGTTATATTGCCGCCACGAGCCGCTCGAGGTCCGGCGCAGCCTCGGCTGGGACGACATGGATGCGGAGGGACGTTTTTTAGAGGCCAATTTCGGAAGCGTCAGCGTCGCCTCACTCTACGTGCCGTCGGGGATCAGCGGACCGCCACGGCAAGCGTTCAAAATGAACTTTTTAGAGCGTTTGCTGGCAACGCTGGCGCAACTGCGCCGCTCGGGGCGCAGCCACATCGTCTGCGGCGACTTCAATATCGCGCATAAGGACGTCGATACCTATAACCCGATACGTAACGAACACGTGAGTGGATTTCTTCCCGACGAACGGGCATGGCTTGACGCGTTAGTCGAACGCGTCGGATGGATCGACGCATTTCGTGCGGTCAACTCGGAGAAGAAGCAGTATACCTGGTGGTCGAACTGGCCCGCCGCCTGGGAGCGGAATTTGGGCTGGCGCATCGACTATCAAATGGTTACGCCCGACCTCGTCCCCAAAATTGAAGCAGCGCATATTTATAAGGATCGGCGCTTCAGCGACCACGCGCCGCTCACGATCGACTATGACGTATCGCTCGTTCGGAGCGATGCGCCCTAGTACGAAAACTGCTGCAGCTGATTGTCGCTGGGGCCGTTCACCCAACCGGTGCGCGCGCTGGGGTTGATGGCGATACGGACCGGAATCACCAAGAAACCGGCATCGGTAAAGTTAAAGCCGTCGATCGATTCCACAAGGTCGCCGTTCTCGTCGTAGACCTGAACGCTGCTGCCGGACGGCGATGTGCTGGAGAACTGTTGGGCGATGAGGAAGAGCTGATGAACCGGGTCGTTTACGACGTAAGAGCCCGCGAACGATTGGCCGCCGCCATTGGGCATGGTGACGCGAAATCCCGTCTGCTTGGCGACGTCGTAGAGCTCGACTCCGCCGTCGAGCTCGCTCGTCGTGCACGCGACGCCCGTCGCCGAATCGTAGGCAATACCGTTGGCGGAGCCGCATCCAGCTAATCCGGGACAGCTCACGCCGCCGAATTCCACCATCTTGCCGTTCTTGAGGTCGATCGTTGCGATCTTGGGCGGCGGGCCGCCGGCCGCGCCGCCGCTCGGCGACGTGGCCATGACCGCCAAATTATTCGCCGTATCCTGCGCTAGCTGCGGTCCCATCGAAAGGGAGAACTGATTCTGGTCCAGAGCGATTGCTTTTGCGCCGGTCTGTTTGGTGAGATCGGCCACGATGAGCGACGTGCTATCCGAGCCCTTACGTTGGTAACCGAAGACGACGCTGGTGGGCGTGCTTTGATTTACGGCCCACTGTTCGGTATGGAACAGATTGAGCGGGGGCTTCCAACGGCCGTTGAGTTTCAGGCGGGTTACCGGATTCATGAGGTTGTAGTGGTCGTGCGCCGGCGTTTGGCCCGGAATACCGGCCTTCTCGAAGTCGACTAGGGCTACGTCGCCATCGAAAATTCCGTCAACGACATAATCGTCGCCCTTTGCGACCGGCCGCCCCATTTTCGCCCCCACCGTCTTAGTAATCTTACCGGTGGTCGGATCGAACGTCTGCACCGAGATCTCGTTGCCGCTGATCGAAGCGACGACTCCATCGTTGCCATTGCGATCGACGTCGAATCCGAAAATTTGACTGCCGTCGGCGGTTGTGAGGACTGGCCCAAGCGAGCCATTGCGGTGCATGTTCCCGCGCTGCATCGACGCGATAACGTTACCCGGGAGGTTGCTCTGGCCCGCACCGCTGCACGCAGCAAGCGAGCCCAGCGCGAACAGAAAGCCGATGTTTTTTAAGCATGTGCGCACGCTAGGAACCCCGATAAAGCAACGAGATGGCACCGAGTCTGGCGCGAAACAATGAATAAATTCTGAAGGCTAGGCGGGCGCGCGCTCCAGTGCGCCACGATCCCACTGCGCTAAGCCGGCCGCCGCATCGTACGTGCTTTGGAAAAAGTCGAGGACGGCGCCGTCGGGATCGGACGACGTCCGAACGGCGTCATACGGCAACGCGAACTCGCTCAACCCCTCGAGCCACGACGCTTGGACCGGGGCGATTCGTGCCCGTTCGAAGCCGTCCGGCTGCGGATAGGCGTAAGCGTAAAAGATCGGCTCCAAGCCGAAGCCGCCGGGCCAGAAGCCGACGCTGTGTTCTTCGTGCGAGTAGGCTTCGCGCGTCGCTGAGTCGGGCATGTTTGGAAAGCCGCCGGGGTGCGGCGGCGCGGTGCGCCCTGAGAAGCGAGTCTCGGCGAGATCGAAACTGCCCCAGAAAAAATGCACCGGACTAGCCTTTCCAACGAAACGCGAACGAAAGATCTTACAGAGACGGTCGGCCTGCAGCAACACCTGGAAGAACCTCTCGACCGCCGCTCTATCGTACGATGCGTGGACGGTGTCCTCGGCGAAAGGAATAGCGTCGGGCACTTCGTTGGGCCGGGCATAGATCTTCACCGGGAATTGAAGCGCGTCGAGCTCGGCCATCACGCGGCGATAGAACTCCGCCACGCTCATCGGCGCGAGCGCAAATCCGCCCTTTTCGCCGTCGCATCCATGGATGGTAAGTACGTGATCGATGAAGTCGAACGCGATGTTGAACGAGCGCCCTCCCGCATACGGCATCGTCGACGTGGTCAATCCGCGCGGCGTAACGTAGAGCGTTACGTTCCACCAATGATTCACCAGCGGCTCTAGCTGAAGCCGGATCTTGCCGACGATCTGCGTCCAAAGGTGAAGCGTCGCTTGGGTGTCTTTCCAGGCTTCATAACGCAGCTCGGGCCAGCGCTCAGTGGACACGAGCGATTTCGCCGAAGCGTCCTGCGTGGAAGTCTTCGAATGCACGCTGCACTTCCTCGCGCGTGTTCATCACGAACGGACCGTAGCGCGCAACGGGCTCGCGCAGCGGCGTGCCGGCCAGCAAGAGTACTTCAAGGCCGGCCGCTCCGGCGGTGACGGCGATTTTCGAGGGAGCGTCTTCGATAATTGCAACCTCGTGTTCGTTCAGCGCCCGATCCAAGACGCGGCCCGCACCGGCAATCGCGTGAACGATGGCGTTTGAGCCGGGCGCGATATCGAAGACGGCCGCGGCGCTGGGGTCGAGACGGACGTGAAGCATCGTCGTCGGCACCGTCGTTTCGATGGGCGATCGCCGGCCGCCGGCCTCGCCGGCGATGACGCGAACCCAGCGACCGTTCTCGCGGTACTCCGGCAGCGTGTCGCCGCCATACTCTTGATATCGCGGCTGCGACAGCTTTTTATCTTTTGGCAGATTCACCCATATTTGGAAGCCGTGCATCTTGCCCCCGCGTTCTAAAATATCGGCCGCCGGCATTTCGGAGTGAATGACGCCCGCGCCGGCCGTCATCCACTGGACGTCGCCGCCACGGATCGCTCCGCGATGGCCGTGCGAGTCCTCGTGTTCCATGGCGCCGTCGATCATATAGGTTACCGTTTCGAAACCGCGGTGGGGATGGTCCGGTGCGCCGACCGCCTCTCCCGGGCCGTAATCGGCCGGTCCCATTTCGTCGATGAGGAGAAACGGGTCAACGTAAGAGATATCCGCGACGGGGAAGGGGCGCCGAACCAAAAACCCGCCGCCCTCGCTAAATTGCTGGGCGGGGACGATACTAATCGTACTCATACACCCCCTTAAACCCGGGGCGGGTTGCGCCGGGTTCGGTGCCTAGACCAGGATCTGGTCAACGTAGCACCAGCGCCAGTCCTCGCCCGGCTCGAACGACTGAATAATCGGATGGTGCTCGGCCAAAAAGTGCTTGGTGGCGTGCTTGTTCTTGGAGTCGTCGCAGCAGCCGACGTGGCCGCACTCCAAGCAGATTCGCAAATGTAGCCACGTGTCGCCTATGCGCAGGCAATCCTCACAGCCGTCAGCGCTGGGCGTTACCTCGTGGATGTGGTCGAGATGGGTGCAGGCTCTCATCGCGTTTCCTTTCTGACGGCATCGATTGGCGAAGGGCGCGCTTTGGTTGCGCCAAAGTAAGAAGAGAGATGAAGCGCCTGTTGGCATTCCCGCTCGTGCGGCTCCTGTTGATCGCGCTATTATTCTGCCTTTTTGCGACGCCGGTCGTATTCGCTGCAAAGAATCTGCAGGGCCCGTGGATCGGAACCGCGATCACCTGGATCCTGGCGATACTGCTACTGGCGGCGACGATGCTCGTCGAGCGCTTTACCAGCGGAAAGACTCTATCGGATGTAGGTTTTGGCCCGAAGCATGCCGGGCGCGATCTGGCTGCCGGCGCCGCGATCGGCGCGCTTCTCTTTTCGCTTGTCGCATTGGAACTTTTCATCGGCGGCTTCTACCACGTTCTCAAAGTACATCCGACCCCGGATCTTGCGATGGCCGCGGTGCTGCTTATCGGAGGGGCGGTATTCGAAGAGCTGCTCTTCCGGGGCGTCATCTTTCGGCTCGTCGAGGAGTGGACGGGAACGTGGATTGCGCTCGCCGTTTCGGCCATTCTCTTCGGACTCGCGCATGCGGCCAATCCCGGCGCTACGCCCGTTTCTTCGCTGGCGATCGCACTCGAGGCCGGCATTCTACTCGGCGCGGCCTACGTGCTGGTGCGAAATCTCTGGCTTCCGATCGGCTTGCATTTCGCTTGGAACTTCTTCGAAGGTCCGATCTTTGGAACGCAAATATCGGGCCATTCTTTTCTGCGAGACGCGACGGCGGCACAACTTGCCGGGCCTTCGTGGATCACCGGTGGATCGTTTGGTCCCGAAGCGGGCGTACCGGCCATTGTCACGTGTACGATTGCCGCGGTGCTGCTGCTCGTTGCTGCATTGCGAAGAAAAGAAATCGCGAGGCCCTCGTGGTCCAAGGTGAAAAGCAACCTCGGTTCATAACGGGTCGTCTTTCGGGGACGCGCGTTCCATGTTATCATCTCGGTTCGGAGGTGTTGCATGAGGAGTGTGTACAACGCGTTTAGATTAACTAAAGTTCACTTAGGAGTGGCGATTATTGCGCTTGCCGGAATAACGGCATGTTCGTCGAGTTCGTCCACAACCGCACTTGCCCCAACAGCAAGCCAAGCAAGCGCGGCACACGTACGCGCGCAGACGGCGAACTGTCCGTCGAGCGTACTATACGTTATTTCGTCTTATAATGCCGAGGTCAAAGTCTACGATCGCATGCATCTGCACGCCGATGCGTGCGGAAGCATCGCAGGATTTAACACGCCCGAGGGACTCTTCGCCGATCAGAGCGGCAACTTGTGGGTTGCGGATGCGGTCGCCAAGCAAATCTATAAGTTCGCGCCGGGAAGCAGTACGCCGTCGGTAACGCTCAGCGATCCGAACGGCGAGCCGCAGGGCGTCACCGTCGACGAGAAGAGCGGCAACGTCTACGTGAGCGACTATCAGAACGCCGATGCGACGACGGTGGTGGAAGTTTACGCCGGCGGCAGCACCACGCCGACCGGTGCGCTCCACGATCCCGCCGGGCGCAACGGCGGATACGTTGCGGTCGACAATAAGGGCAACGTCTACGCGACGTTTATGACGCAGAGCAACACGGCGCAAGTGGATCGCTGGACGGGCGGATCCGGAGACCCGGAGAATCTGGGACTCAAACTCATTTCCGACGGCGGCATCGTTACCACGCGGACGGGCGACCTGGCGATTTGCGATCCATACGGGTACCGTTGCGGCATCTACGCGCGCGGGTCGAAAAATATCTCGCATATCTTCGGGCACATGGGGCGCGGCGGCCATCACCGCGGCGGTATCGGACCGGATAAGCAGCCGTGGCTCGTACCGGTCGGCCTCGCGATCGATCGGGCCGAGAAGCGTGCCTACGTCACGTCGGAGTCGTTGACGTTCTGGCGCTTCCCCGGACCGGAAAATCGGCCGAACCATCGCCCGAGCATTGAAATCAAGGTTCCTGGATTGGCCGGCGACGGGATTGCCGTGTTTCCTGCATCGCGTCCCGGAGCTCCGTATTAGGTAGCGATTTCCGCGTGCGTGATGGAACCGTCGCGCACGCGGTAGGTTACCGTGGCTTCGACGACCCGGCCGTCGGCGAATCCGGTCACGCGCTCCTTGTCGACGACGACGTTGCCGCTGACGTTGCGGGCGACGATCTCTGCGCGAAGGTTCGGATTTTGAAGAAAGGCTTGGCGGTACGTCGTGCCGATAGCGTGGCGCGAGCGTAACGGATGTGCGTTTGGGCGTACGACCACCGCGTCGGCGGCATACGCCTCGACAAAGACCTCGGCGTCGTGATGGTTATAGGCATTGACCTGCCGCTGCACGATCTGATCGGGAGTCTCGTTTAGTATAGCGGTCGCGTCGAAGAGCCGGCCGTCCTTGACGGTATACCGGACCGTGGCAACGGCTCGTATATCCTCGAGCGGATTTTCCCGCAAGACTACAAGGTCGGCCAGCTTACCGGACTCGATAATGCCGAGATCGTCCCGGCCCATCATGGCCGCTCCGCCCTGCGTAGCGGTTACGAGAATTTGGTGCGGTGAGAGCCCCGAGGCCAACATCTGCAAGGCCTCGTCGTAAAACGACGAGGCATGTTGCGTTCCGATGTTCCCGGCGTCGGTTCCGGCGGCGACGCGCACGCCGGCGTCGTGGATGCGTTTGAGGTTGCGCATCGCCGCATGGGGCGCTTCGGGCATCCGCAGCGCCCGAATCCTCTCTAACGTTGCCGGCGGTAGCACGCTTTCGACGTCGGGCATATTGAAAAGCGTCCCGACCACGTCGGGATTGGCGACGCGCAAATCGACCGCGGTAAGATTCGGCGTTCCGTGGAAGGTGTAGCCGTAGTTCCCGACCACGATCAACGTCGGGCAATAAATGATTTTGCGCGTCTGAAGAAGGGTGACGAACGCATCGTCCACGTCGGTGTCGAAGACGCTGTGCGCGAGAATGTCGGTACCCGATTCGACGGCCAGACGCGCGGTTTCGAGTTCGGTGGCGTGGATGATGACTCGCGCGCCACGCTGGTGGGCATACTCGATCGCGGCGCGAGCCACCGGCGCAAACGCGATTGCCGGATGCTGCGGCGAGACGATCCACCAAAACTTTACGAAATCGGTATGCGCTGCAATCTCGCGGTCGATGAGCGCGCGAGCGGACTCGACCGTATCGATCTTCACGATCGGGGGATCGTTGTACGGATCTAAAATGGCGCGGTCGACGCTGGATATCAACGGACCGGCCGCCATGACCCGCGGCGCAACGAGCGTTTGCGCCGCCGTAGCGCGCACGTCGTAGTTCCAGAACGGGCCGCCGACGTCAACAACGGAGGTTATGCCGGCAGTCAGGTAGCGTGCGAAGGTATCCTGGAGATTGTTGCGGATCCATTGCAGCTCGTCGGTGTACGGCCGCACCGAGCGCAGATCGATCGCGTCGGGGCGCGTGTAAAGACCACCCGATTGAAAGAAGTGCACGTGGCTGTCGATCAGGCCTGGAATCGTAAACGTGCCGGGTACGTCGACGCGCATCGTGCCGGCGGGAATCGCTACTTGAGCGGAGGGTCCGACGGCCTCGATCGCGTTGCCGTGCAGCAAAATCGTGGCCTCGGGGACGGCGCGCAGCTCTGGACCAACGAACGCGGTCGTGCCAATCAGCGCGGTATAGGCATAACCGCCGTTGGCGTCTCTAGCTTTTGGTGCCGGCGCGATCGACGGCATAATCGGCATCGCGCTTAGGGCGGCGATTCGAAAAACGGCGTCGGCGCGGGTTATCGGATCGCTCAAATCTCCGTGAAAGAAGCACATTGCGCTACGGTGTGACCTTGAAAACGGTGCCGGCGCCGCTCGATCCGCCGAGGTTGGTCGTTCCGTAGGCCGAGCCGTTCACGAAGATTGGTCCGTCGTACGGATATTGTCCGTCGTTTCCGCCCTTAAAGCTGTAGACGACGTGTTCGTTTGCACCCGTCGTCGCGAGCTTGAAGAGGGTACCGGCGCCGGACGCACCGCCCTGGTAGGTGGTGCCGTAAAGGAAGCCGCCGTTATCCACCAAGCCCGCGTAATAGGGATGAGCGCCGTCTTTGCCCGCCTGAAAGCGATAGAGGACCTTTTCTACGCCCGACGTGCTGACTTTGAAGACCGTTCCCCAACCGTAGGCGACTCCGCCCTGGTAAGTCGTTCCGTAAAGATCGCCTTTGAGCGCGAGTAGGCGCGCGTAGGGATACTGTCCGTCCTTGCCGCCCTTGAAGCTGTAGAGAACGCGTTCGGTACCGGCGGTACTTACTTTAAAAACGGTTCCGGAACCGCTCGCACCGCCTTGATACGTCGTGCCGTACAGCGTTCCATCGAGGAGCGTAAGGCCGGCCCACGGGTGTGCACCGTCGTTACCCGCACTGAAACGGTAGATCACTTTTTCGACACCCGCCGTAGTGATTTTGAAGACCGTGCCCCACCCCGGATAGACTCCGCCTTGGTACGTCGTACCGTAGAGCTCGCCGTTGACCGCGACGAGCTTGTCGTATGGATATTGCCCGTCGTTGCCGCCCTTGAAGCTGTAGATTACGTGCTCCACGCCAGCCGGCGTGATCTTGAAGACGGTGCCGTTGCCGCTGCTTCCGCCTTGATAGGTCGTGCCGTAAAGCGTGCCGTTCAGCGGTGTCAGTCCCGCGTAAGGGTGGGCACCGTCGTTGCCGGCTTTAAAGCGGTAGAGGACGTGCTCGATCCCGGTTAAGCCAACTTTGAAGACGGTACCCCACTCGTAGCCGCCTCCACCGCCGTAGGTCGTGCCGTAGAGCGTGCCGTTCAAGATGGTAAGGCCGGCATACGGATAACCGGCATCGTCGCCACCCTTGAAACTGTAGAGCAGCCTATAACCGATGAGTGGCTGCGCAAAATCGGCCACCGATTCGTTCGGCGGAAGCGGCGACAGGGGCAGGTAGGCGCCTCCTCGCGCGCAGCCGGCCACAGCGATCGTAAAAAGGACGACAAAAAGACGACGAGCCATGTCCGCCGACGTTCGACAGGCGGCTATTTCTTTCCGACTGCGGCGAGAAGTTTGGGCGGGATCAGGCAGACCAGCATTCCGGTCGAAGCGGCCGGCCCGGAGAGCTCGACGCCCGCGAGCGCGCCTTTCTTCATCTCAACCGAAGAGCCGCCGACGACTTTGCCGATCGTCGCGCTCATCGCCGGTTCGTGTCCTACGAGCAAGATGGATTTCGCCTCACCGTGCCCGCGCAGAATCGCACCGAGACGTTCTGCGTCGAAGCCCTCGGCAAGGCGCTCGTCTTCCACGAGCGCGTCGGTCATATCGAGGCGTTGCGCGACGATCTCGGCCGTTTGGCGTGCGCGCAGCAACGGGCTCGTGACGATCAGCTCAAGGTCGAGTTGCAACTCCGCGATGGCCTTGGCCTCACGCTCCATGCGCACGCGCCCCGCGCGCGTCAGCGGGCGGTCGAAATCGCTGCCGGTCCATTCCGCCGGCTCCTCCGCAATGCCGTGCCGTAAGAAGTAGCAATGCATCGTTTCCCAACTTAGCCGCCGAACGCTCAACTCCCAGGTCGCAAGAGAGGCCTGCGAACGTAATCCTGCCAACCACGGCGCAGATGAGTAAGAGTTGGTTAACCCGCCTAATCCATTCCAACACGCGCGTACCCGAAGGGTATCGCTCGCTGGCCACGCCGACCTATCGCGGTTCGACGACGCTCTTTGCCTCGGCGTCGGCCGTCACCGACCGGTGGGACCAAGAGCGCGCCGGTTATACCTACGGTCTCTACGGCACGCCGACGGCGCTCGAACTTGCGGGACGCATTTGCGAACTGGAAAACGGTCGCTATACGCTGCTGACGCCGGGAGGTCAGGCCGCCATTTCGCTCATCGACTTCGCACTGTTGCGCGCCGGCGACCACATTCTCGTGCCGCAGAGCGTGTACCGGCCAAATCGTCAGCTCACTACCGCATTGCTGGCGCGCTTTGGCGTAGCGGCGACGTTTTACGACCCGCTGGCCGGCGCGGAGATCGCCGAACAAATTACCGACCAGACGAAATTGATTTGGGCCGAGAGCCCCGGCTCGGTCACAATGGAAGTACAAGACGTACCGGCCATCGCGGCAGCCGCGCACGCGCGCGGCGTGCCGGTCGTGCTCGACAACACGTGGTCGGCTGGAATCTTTTTCGATGCCTTCGCGCACGGCGTGGACATCACGATGCAGGCGATTACCAAGTATATCGGCGGGCATAGCGATCTGCTGCTCGGCTCGATTACCGTCCGCGACGAAGCGCTCTACGAGCGCATCGGTGCCGCGCGTCAAGTAATTGGGTGTCCCGCGTCGCCGGACGATTGCAGCCTGGCACTGCGGGGGCTGCAAACGCTGGGCGTGCGTCTGGCCGCCATCGAGGAGTCGGCGCTCGAAGTTGCGCGCTGGTTAGCCGGCCGTCCCGAGGTGGACCTCGTGCTGCATCCGGCCTTGCCGTCCTGTCCCGGCCACGAGTTTTGGCAGCGCGACTTCACCGGTTCGTCGGGTGTTTTTTCGGTGGTGTTCAAACCGGGCCCGACGCGCGAGCAAGTTTTCGCGTTCGTCGATGCGCTCGAGCTCTTTGAGATCGGATACAGTTGGGCCGGAACGACGAGTCTCGCCGTTGCCTATACGATTAGCGCTTCGCACGGACGACCGTCTTACGATCACCGGTTGGTGCGCTTCAGCATCGGCTTGGAGGCCGCCGGCGACCTCATCGCCGACCTGGAACGCTCCCTGCCTGCGTTACGGGGCAAGGGTCCGAACGCCGAGGTTTGAAATCCGCACGGTATGCGTTCGAAGAGAGTCTTTGCAACAGCGGCCTTTTTGACGCTCGTTGCGTTTGCAGCGTTGGCCGATCGGGCCGCGGCGGCCGACGTCCAGATCGATGGTGCTACGGTAACCAGCGCCGACGTTATGACCCTGCTTACCGCGCTGCACACCGCCCTCAACCCTAAGGACACGACGATACCGATCGTCGTATCGCTAAAGCCGGCGAGCGATATGCCAGGCTACGATCCTGAGTGGCATTACGCCGGCATTGCGGCGAGCCAGGCGGGACCAAAAACCATGAGCGTCTGGTTCAATCGCGACCTCAAGGGGCCGGCGCTTGAAACTGCCATAGCGCAGGCGTTTCTTCTCGCACTGACCGACGGCGGTTTCGGTGGTGCGACTTTTAAACAGATCTACGATGCGGCCGCGGCAAAGGACGCGCAGCTGCCGCCAACTGCGCCCGATCCGTATTTAAATCGTCACCAGCTTGCCGTCGAGCTGGCAAAGCTTCTCCAACCGTGATGCGGCGCTCTAGGCTGAGATCGTCAGCGCGCCCTCGATGACCGGCACGCAGTGGCCGGCAAGCTTAACGCGCTCGCCGCAATCCTCGACCCAGAGCTCCCCTCCCCGTGTAGAGAGCTGCCGCGCGAAGAGCTTGGGCTTGTTTAAAACGCCCGACCAGTACGGCGTGAGGACGCAGTGTGCCGAGCCGGTCACGGGATCTTCGTCAATGCCGTATTTTGGGACGAAGTAACGCGAGACAAAGTCACAGTCACCGGGAAAGCCCGGAGCCGTGACGATGAGGCTGCCGATCGGCAACGCCGCGATCGCGGCGATGTTGGGGCGAAGGTCGCGCACCTGCACCGCGTCCTCAAGCACCGCCATTGCGCGGTCGTCGCCCCAGAGCTCCTGCGGGAGAATGCCCATCGCGTCGGCGACCAGCGCCGGCAGCTGTTCGTTTCGCGGACGAAGCGACGGGAAATCGAGCACCAGACGGTCGCCATCGCGTGCGACCTCGAGGCGTCCGGAACGCGTCTGGAACGCAATGCTTTCTTTCTCGTAGTTCAGGAAGTTGTAAAGAACGTATGCCGACGCAAGCGTTGCGTGGCCGCATAGCTGAACCTCGACGGTGGGGGTGAACCAGCGCAATTTAAAACCGTCGCCATCGGGAACGAAGAAAGCGGTTTCCGCGAGGTTGTTCTCGCCGGCGATGGCCTGAAGCAGGCCGTCATCGAGCCAGTTCTCGAGCGGGCAGACGGCGGCCGGGTTCCCCCCGAAAGTTTCGCTGGTAAATGCATCGAGCTGATAGAGCGGAATGCGCATCAATGCGACCCGGCAACGCTGATCGTCACGCCGCTGGGATTTTGGAACGATCCTTTCACCGTTGCTACCGCTTGGCCACCGGCCGGATAACTCCAGACGCCGACGTCGTGATTGCCGCCATTCGGGCCGTCGGGGCCGATGAGCTGGTCGCCGTCAAGCCAGTACGAGGCAACGTTGACGGCGCCCGTGAGCTGAACGACGCCGACCTTCTTGGCCGTTTGGTTCTGAATAGCGAAACGATAAACCGTAGAGGCGCCGTCCCCAATCGTTATATTTTGTCCGTCCCACTGTACGCCGCCCCAGCCCAAAAACGCTTGTTTGAGTGCGATTTTTACGAACGCGCTCTTTCCTTGCGGTAGCTCGAGAAAGACGAGATTATATTTATAGTCTAAGCCGGTGACGAAGAGGTTTCCCTTATTGTCGTAAGTGCAGAACAAGTATGCGATGGTTGCAGGATCGCGATGCTTCTTCGGCGTGCCCTTACTCTTGGCGTAAATAGACACGCTTCCCAATTGCGAGCGTTTCTGACCGTAGTTGGTTACGGCGAGGTCGTGCGTTACCGGATCTACGGCGCAATCGACTGGAAACTGCTTTGCGTCGCGCAGCGCGGCAATCGGAGTGTCGCCACCGTGCGCATATTCGAGAATCTCCGACTTGCCGGTGTTGACAATGAAGACGTTGCCGGCGGCATCAGAACACTCGTGCAGTGGATCTTGGAAACCGCTCAGCGTTTGCACCAGCGCACCGTCGGGATAAGAAAAGACGTAAACCTTGTTTGTGCCGGCATCCGAAATGTACAGTAAGTCGCCGCCGCTGCCGCTAGAGGGGGGGTGTAACGCGCTCGGCATAAAGTGCTGCGCCGCCGGCTGAGCCGCGCCGCTGCAGCCGGCCAAAAGAACGATCAGCGCGCCTGCCGCCACATACGTTAAATACCCTCGGGTAAAGGCCAAGATTCCCTCCAGTACGGACATACCGCGTCGCCCGACCATTCGGTGCCGGGTCTGGGCGCCCTACCTAAAAGTCGTCGTCGGGCGGGTGCAGCGAGGGCTTCTCGTGCAGAAAATACGACTTGCGCAGCTCCGAGGTAATCGGCTGGAACTGAATCGGAGGCTGGTTGTAATCGAAGCTGTCGATAAGACTGTTGGCACGGGCATCGCTGGTGCCGAGCGAACCGAGGTTCCAGTTCTCTTCAATGTAACGCAGGATGCTGCCGAACTCGTAAGTCGTCGTCGAGATATGACCGGCTTTGGCATACGGCGAGATGATGAGGGCCGGGACGCGGAAACCGAGCTCTCCAAACGGATACTGCGGCGGCGGGAAATTATCGTACAGGCCGCCCCAATCGTCCCAAACGACGACGATCGCCGTCGAATCCCAAAACGGGCTCTCGCCGATCGCGTTGACGACGCTCGCAACCCAGGCCGGACCGTGGTCGACCTTTTCATCGGGGTGATCGGAATCCGGCTCGCTTGGAATCACCCACGTAACGGCGGCTAGCGATCCCGCCGAGATGTCGCTTAAAATTGCGGTCTGCGGCCACTCGACGTTGGTGCCCCATTCGGAACCGTAACGCACCGGTGCGATTACGTCGAATGCATCGAGCAGATTACCGTAATTGACGCCGATCTTGGGGACATAATATCTCCACGAGAGGCCTTTAGCATCGAGCAGGTCGCGCAGGGTGTTGTATCCGTAGGATTGATCGGGGAACGCGTTGCTGCAGGGGAAGGGGCCTTTGCCCACCAGCACTTTATCGGAGGCGGTAATGAGCGACGTACGTGCGTGTGGCTTCGCATCGCAGCCCCAGACCGTGCTTCCCGGATCGTCGATCAAGCTGTACTGTTTGCTGATTTGCGTGCCGCCGCGAATCAGATCTTGATGTGCTGCGAAGCTGCTGCTGCCGTGCGTCGTGAACATGTGCTCGGCGAGGGTGTATTGCTGGGCCATGCTCCAATACGGCTGGATTTGTGAGGGATCGGTGTAAACGTACGGTGCATAGCATTCGGGCCGTCCGGTCTGTTTCTTGATTTTATCGAACCCGTCCATGCGCCCCTTATCGAATCCCGTTTTAAAGCCGGCATACTTATGGTTGAGATCGTACGGAAGGACGAGACTCGTCTTGGTTAGCGGGAGACTCCCGGCATTAATCGGCGGGCTGCACTGCGGCTCGGCGGCAACCGTCGCCGTCGTCGTGCCGTCGGCGCCCGGATAGGTGGCGAAGAGATTGTTGAAGGTGCGATTCTCTTGCACCATGATGACGACGTGCTGAATCGGCGAACTGGTACCGGAGAGGCGTTTGGCGGCGCCATTGGCCGGGATGGAACTGCTGCTCAAGCCTCTGCCGCACCCCGCCAATCCGGCAAGCACGGCCGTGGCGCAAATCGCCGAAACGTAAGAAACGCGCATCGCTAAAAGTCGTCGTCGGGCGGACCCGAGGGCTTCTCGTGCATGAAGTACTCCCTATTGAGTTCCGAAGGGATCGGCTGGAACTGAATCGGCCGCTGATGATAGTTAAAGCAATCTAGGATGCTGGCGGCTCGCCGGTCGGTCGTTCCCAGCGAGCCCAGCTTCCAGTTGTTTTCAATATACTTTAGAATGCTGGCGAACTCGTAGCGAGTCTTGGAAATGTAGCCTGCTTTAGCGTACGGCGAAACGATTAGTGCGGGAACGCGAAATCCTAGCTCGCCGAATTGATATTGCTTCGGCGCTGCGTTATCGTAAAGGCCGCCCCAGTCGTCCCACACCACGACGATCGCCGTCGAACCCCAGTAGGGGCTTTCGCCGATCGCGTTAACGATGCTCGCGATCCAGGCGGGGCCGTGATCGACCGATTCGCCGGGATGATCCGAATCGGGCTCGGTGGGAATGACCCACGATACCGCGGGCAGCGAGCCGTTGGAGATATCGTTCAGTATCTCGGTCTGCGGCCAGACGACGTTCGTCTTCCACTCAGCTCCATAACGCACCGGAGCAATCACGTCGAAGGCGTTCATCAAATCGCCGTAGTTCGTACCGAGCTTGGGAACGTAGTATCGCCAGGAGACCATTTTCGCGTCGAGCAGGTCGCGCAGCGTATTGTACGCGTTGGGGTCGGGGAAATTGCGGCTGCAGGGAAACGGCCCTACGGCGCGCTTGACGATATTGCCGGCGGTGATCAGCGAAGTCTTGGTCCCGCTCTTCCCATCGCAGCCCCACGGCTGGCCGGTCGGATTATCGATCAAACTATTGCCGGCGTCGATCTGCGTGCTGCCGCGAATCAGATCCTGATGTGCGATGAAGCTGCCGCTGCCGTGCGTCGCGAACATGTGCTCGGCCAGTACGTACTGCTGCGCCATCATCCAATACGGCTGAATTTGCTCGGGATCGGTATAGACGTACGGTAGCCGGCACTCGGGATTGCCGTCCTGCAGCTTGACGCGGTCGAACGAATCCATCTTGCCGCCGTTAAAGGCCGTGCTGAAGCCGAGGTACCGATGATTGAGATCGTGCGACAGGACGAGCTTCGCCTTCTTAAGTGCCAGGGTTCCGGCTTTAATTGGGGGGTTGCACGCGGCCTCCGCGGCAACCGTTGCGGTCTTCGTGCCGTCGGCTCCGGGATACGTGGCGAAGAAGTTGTTGAAACTGCGAT